>Ga0209181_10006097_pt1 | contig 17040 bp, 13 predicted proteins | sample MAT05_FD_187208 | JGI IMG/M metagenome (GOLD analysis project Ga0209181, IMG submission 187208) | Freshwater microbial communities from Lake Fryxell liftoff mats and glacier meltwater in Antarctica - MAT-05 (SPAdes) (version 2) | ecosystem: Environmental > Aquatic > Freshwater > Ice > Liftoff...
CTGGCCGTGGGCGGGTATACGGCGGGCTGGATTACTTATTACGGTTCGCTCTATTTCTTCGACAGTGCCATGGTGCAGGAAGGGCTTTTCACCCCCGGCTCAACGCTGTTTGTGGCCGGGTGCCTGGCGGGCGGATTGGTGGCGGCGGTGGTCGGCTATCTGGTTGGGCTCCCGTCGCTGCGGCTTCGCGGTGACTATCTCGCCATCGTCACGCTCGGCTTTGGCGAGATACTGCGCGTAGTCCTTACACAAACCGGCGATGTCCTGGTGACCAAGGCCGATGTCCAGCAGGCCGGGCTCATCAAAACCCTCGGCGCGGTGGGCGGGTCGCTCGGCTTTGGTGGGGTGCCGTGGTACAACAACCTCTTCTGGACCGTCCTCTTCACCGGGCTCGCGCTGCTGGTTTGTTACCGGCTCAAGCAGTCGAGCATGGGGCGGGCGATGCTCTCGGTGCGAGAGGACGAGATCGCCGCTCGGTCGATGGGCATCAACCTCACCAAGATGAAGGTCAGCGCCTTCGTCTTCTCGTCGGCCCTCGCGGGCGTGGCGGGCGGCATTTTCGCCCACCAGAGCGGCAACCAACTCGTGCCTGGTGAACTCAACTTCCAGTTGTCGTTTGATATCCTGATCATGGTGGTGCTTGGCGGGCTCGGCTCGATCAGCGGTGCCGCCATCGCCGCCATGGCCGTCACCGTTATTAACGAGGCGCTTAAAGATCCGCCATCGGCCGTGCTCTACGGTGCGGCCGCAACGGCGGTTGTGATGGGGCTCATGGCCACCGAGCACCTCGCAACGCGGGGCAAACGACCACTGGCGATCGCGGCTCTGGTAACGGCGGCGATTGTCGCACTGGCCGTTGGCGCGCTGGCGATGTGGTTCGACGCCCCGCTGCGCATCGCGCTCGAGCAACTCGCGCCACGGCTTGGTTGGGTAGGACTACTGGTGATGGGCGTGGTCGTGGTGACGCTGGCGGGGTTGCTGGCCAAGTGGCGGTTACCCAAGTCGATCCAGCCGCTCACCTACGTTCGCGCCATCAGTGTGAGCGCCTTGGCTGTGATAACCCTTGAACTGATCCGCGTCCAGGCGCACCATCACCAGGTGAATCTTGCCGAATACCGCATGATCATTTACGCTCTGGCGCTCATCCTCGTCATGATCTTGCGGCCGCACGGCCTGCTGGGCCTCCACGAAGTCTGGGACATCGGTCGGTTGTTTCGGCCCGCCAAGAAATCGACATGATGCGCCACCCTGACAACCCGGTTGCCGGCGAGCCCCCCCCCCCGCTGCTGGACGTGCGCGGCATCGGCATCACGTTCGGCGGCCTCAAGGCCGTCCAGGAACTTTCGCTTGCGGTGCCAGCCGGTGCGCTCCACGGCCTCATCGGCCCCAACGGCGCGGGCAAAACCACCGCCTTCAATCTGCTCACCGGCGTCTATCAGACGCAGACCGGTTCCATCACCCTTGGCGGCCGGCGGATCGATGCCTTGGCACCGCACCAGATTGCCGAGGCCGGCCTCTCACGCACGTTCCAGAACATCCGTCTCTTTGCCGATCTCTCGGTGCTGGATAACGTCCTCATCGCCTGCCATCTCCGCGGCCGACACTCGCTGCTCGCCACGCTCCTGCGCACGCCGTTCTATATCGGGCAGGAACGCGCCATGCGGCAGCGCGCCCGCGACCTTCTGGCCGTCTTTGACCTCAATCGCTTCGAGGATGAACTCGCACGCAACCTCCCCTACGGCGACCAGCGCCGGCTTGAAATCGTTCGCGCCATGGCCACCCAGCCCTCCCTCCTCCTGCTCGATGAGCCCGCCGCCGGCATGAACCCGCAGGAAAAGAAGGAACTCGCCACCTCCATCCAGCGCATCCGCCGCGAGTTCAACATGACCGTCCTGCTCATCGAGCACGATATGGGCCTCGTCATGGATATCTGCGAACACATTACCGTGCTCGACTACGGCATCCCCATCGCCGCCGGTGCTCCCAAAGACATTCAAAACAATCCCAAGGTCATCGAGGCCTATCTCGGCATCGTGGAGGAAACTCCCGCCAAGGCGTAATCCTCGCTCTTGCCGTTATGCTCAGCCCCCTACACCAATGCCCCTTCTCACCGTCTCCAATCTCGATCTCTACTACGGCGCCGTCCACGCGCTTAAGGGCGTCTCACTCGAGGTCGATCAAGGTGAGATCCTCACGCTCATCGGCTGCAACGGCGCCGGCAAGTCGTCCACACTCCGAGGAATCTCAGGCATGGTCCGGCCCCGCGCGGGCACCATCATCTTCGACGGCCAGTCAATCGCAGGACTGGCGCCCCACACCCTCGTGCAGCGCGGCTTGGTCCACGTCCCCGAAGGCCGCGGCATCTTCGCCAATCTCACCGTCGAAGAAAACCTCGACCTGGGCGCGTTCACCCGCCATGACAAAGCCGGCATCGCCACCGACCGCGAACGTTCCCTCACGCTCTTCCCCCGCATCCGCGAGCGGCTCAAGCAAGTGGCCGGCACGCTTTCAGGCGGCGAGCAACAAATGCTCGCCATTGCCCGCGGCCTTCTCGCCAAGCCCAAGCTCCTGCTCCTCGACGAGCCCTCCCTCGGCCTGGCACCCCAGCTTGTGCAGACCATCTTCTCCATCATCCGCGAGATCAACAAACAGGGTGTCACCATCCTGCTAGTCGAGCAGAACGCCCATATGGCTCTGGGCGTCGCCCACCGCGCCGTCGTGCTCGAAACCGGCACCGTCGCCATGAGCGGCCGGGCCAGCGACCTTGCCAAGAGCGACGAAGTCCGCAAGGCCTACCTCGGTCACGGCTGATGCGCGTGCCACGAGCCTCGTGGTCCCCAACTTCAACTCGACGCACTCTGCAACCCAAAACGAAAAAGACCAGGCTTACACCCGGTCTTGAATCGATTGTTTTGTGCCCGCCTGCCCGCCACCGCTGGCCAGGGCGATGCTGATCAGAGCCATGCCGGACGGGGCGTCGCGGCATCGGTCGGAATCACATGCACCAAGCGACCGGCGAACTTCACCTTGCCCAGACCGATCGAGTACAGCGTGTCATCCTTGCCGCGCCGAACGTTAAAGCCGGGCCGGTGCACCGTGCCGCGCTGGCGGGTGATGATGGCACCGGGCTTGGCGATCTCGCCATCGTACAGCTTCACGCCCAGATACTGGGGATTGCTGTCGCGGCCGTTCTTGGTTGAACCCTGACCCTTTTTATGTGCCATAGCAAAATACCTTCAAAAAGACCGGCCCAAATAGCTCGCGGCCGGGTCAGGATGGTAGGAGGTGACCGCGTGCGGGTCTACTCCCTCGGAACTTCAGAAATCAGGTATCCACACCGCGCCATTCCTAAAGCCGGTGTCCCAAGCAGGGTTTTGGTCGGTGCTTACCGCATAACCCAGCGCTGCTCTTCAACCTCCAAAGGCTGATCGCCGCGCTTGCTGAGCTCGCCCTTCACAACATAGTTCACCGAAAGCGTCTTGCGCAGAAGCGTCTTTTCGGTGCTGCCGGGGGGGGTAATAGTCGTGGTCTCGCCGCTGAAGCCCGCAGCATAGATGGCGATCTTGGTCGGCGAGAAGTCCTCAAGCGGCCAAGCCACGAGGCCCTCTTTCGCATTCTCCGGGCCCTGCATCAGGTTCCCAATGACGGCAATCTGATCCTGCAGGAAGTTGTTCTGGCACTTTTCGATCAGCTTTTTGGTGATGTCGGCAGGCACGCCGCGACCCGAACGAACCGCCTGCCCATTGCCCATCACGAGCTCAAACGACGGTGCAAACAGCAAATCCTGCCCGGAGTTGTTGCTGACCTTGTAGGTCATGTACACAAACACCCTGGGTCCCTGACCTTCAATCTCAAAGCTCGCCTGCCGCACCGGGCCAAGCGTCACATCAAGCTGCCAGCGCCGCGGCACCGGATCGGGCTCGGGGGCCATGCCGCCAAGGATCACAGCCGAAGCCACAAGTGCGGCGGGAGCGACGATTCGAGCGATTCCAAACATGGCCACCTCGATGAGTTTCGGTCGGGCTGGTCGGCAGACGTTGTCGCCAAAAAAACCAATCGACAAAATCGTTCCGGCAAGCGTAGTCGCTGAGTCGGGCCGAATCCGCCGATAGCATCAGTCGGCGACGATGCGCCGCCACTGATGGGTATCTTTACTCGCGCCAACCCGGCTTCGGTTCCGACCAACAGTCAAATTGACCCCACGGCGGTCACGGTGACGCGCGTTGACCCCAATCAGCGTCGCTTTGCGATTGGGTGTTTGGTAGGGACAAATGCAGCCGATCCGGCGGTCGACGCATTCCTGATGCAGGCCAGCCACGAGGGTGTAGACCTCACGTTGATGTGGATGGCCGTGCCGACGGCCGAGGGCCCAGCAACGATCGGACAGGTGGCCTTGCTGATCCCGGCGCCCGGCCGCACCGCAGTTGTGCTGGTCTCCGGTACCGACGGCCTTTCGCCTCGAGCGCCCGAGCTGCGCCGCTGGCTTCGCGCCGCCGCGATCGAGGCTTGTTGCGACTTCGCGAGCACCAGCACCGGCGGCAGCCTCCGCCTCGCCCAGGCCCTCATCGACCCTGGCGTTGATGAACTGAGCTCGGCCTACTCCGCCGCCGGCTTCGTGCACCTGGCCGAACTGGCCTATTTGCGGCGTGAACGCCGCGCCCTCGCCAAGGTCATCGAGGCCCATCCTCCGTTCCTCACCCCAGACATCCGCATTGTCTGCTACGCCGATCTGCCCGATCACGAACGCGACGCCCAGCTCGGCTGCGCCCTCGAAGCGTCCTACATCGGCACGCTCGACTGCCCAATCCTCTGCGGCATGCGCACCACCGACGACGTGATCGTCTCCCACAAGGCCGTCGGCGCCTTTGATGCTCGCTTGTGGTGGTTGATTCTGGAAGCGGGCATCCCCGCCGGTTGCCTCCTCCTGAGCCCCGTACCCCAATCAGGGACGATCGAACTCGTCTACCTCGGCGTTGCTCCTTCGCTTCGGGGTGCCCGCCACGGGGCGGCGCCCGCCAACGGGAAAAGTTCAGTCGCCAGCATGCTCCTCGCCCACGGTCTGCGCGAGCTCCCCGCATCAAGCGAAGACACGCTCGCCTGCGCCGTGGATGTCGCCAACACGCCAGCGATGCGGTTTTATTCGCGATGGAAGCTCCGCCGATTCGCCACCAAGTCAGCGTTTGTGCGCCCGCTCCGCGAAGTGTCCACACCCTGAACCCAACTCCCGCCGTGACGACCTGTCGGAAACACGCGTGGGCATTGAGCAGGCGCGACTTGCGCGTTTGTCCACCAGTTGTCCCAAGACTGTGCCGATCCGTGTTCTCCTGCGTGGAGAACTTTTTTTGCGCCCGCAAACGCTGGTTTTGCTCAGGATTCAGCCGCCGCTTCCCAAAATCAGAACCTCCCGGTTCGGACGGAGCGCAAAGGTCGTGTTATGCTCTGCCCCGGTCATGGATTGACCAGCCGTCGCAGCCGCCGAGTTCTTCGGCTCTTGGCTTACGCGGGCAAGTACACGGATTGTGAGGCTCATGACGAATCGCACGATGCCCTCGAGGCGTTGCACGAGCGGCGGTCAAACCGCACCCAGCTCGCGCCACCCCTCCAGCGCAGCCCGGCAGGTTGGCAACCGCCGACCCAATCAAACGATCCGAAAGGTGTGACCATGGATGACAGTCACGCGCCGCTGGCGCAGCGCGCTCAGTTCGCCTCGGAGATGGATACCTTGCTCGGTGCACCCCTGGCGCTCGTCGGAGCCGAGTCGTCCATCTTCCCTCATCCGTCAGGCCTCCCTACCTCGATCGCTCTTGCCCCCCGTTCTTCCGCAGCCGACCTCGGCAAAGACATCATCGCCTCCATCGTGCCCGCACCAACCGCCGAGCCTCGTGACACCGTCGAGGATCGCATCGCCGGCCGCATCGCCGGCTCCATCGGCGAGGCCGCGTTCGCACGCTTCTTCGGTACCCCGGGCGCCGGTCGTCACATGGCCCTCGCCGGCACCGAGCTTTCGGTCGCCGCCCCCAGCAGCTTCGCCGCCGCCCTCCTCGACCGTCGGTTCAAGGAAATGCTCCAAGCCGCAGCCTTGGCCGAATCCGGCCTCGAATACGTCTCAGTCCGGTTCGTCGTGACCGAAGCGGCCGCCGCCGAACGTCTGGCCGATCACGCATCGATCGCGCCCATCCGGCCCGCCCCGACCGTCCGCCGCGTCACCCACGCCCAGCAGGTGCGTGAAGTCTCGGCCGAGCGCTACGCCCTCGACCAGTTCATCGTCGGCCGCTCCAGCCGCCTCGCCCTCGACGCCACCATCCGGTTCGTCCAGATGCCCCGCACGTCGAGCCCCACCACCCACAAAGGCCCGTCCATCCTCACCATTGTCGGGCCCTGCGGCGTCGGCAAGAGCCATCTTTTAAGCGGTGCCTCCGGCCTGGCGCTCGAGACCGATGCGGCATCGATCGTCAAGGTCACCACCGGCGAGGCGTTCGTCGGCACCTTCGTCTCGGCCGTCACGGGCACCAGCAACGGCAAGTCGGCCCGCGTCGATTCCCTCCGCCGCGACCATCGTTCCGCCGATCTGCTCTGTATCGACGACCTCGCCTCCATAGCCGACAAGCCCGCCACCCAAACCGAACTCCTCCACACCATCGACGCCGTCACCTCCCGCGGCGGTCGAGTCATGGTCACTCTCCCCGATCATCCCCGCAAGATCCGCGGCCTCGGCGAGGCCATCATCTCGCGCCTCGTCGGCGGCATGGTCGCAACCCTCGAAACGCCCGACCGCGAAACCGCGCAGCGCATCGCCATGAGCATCGCCACCCGCCACGGGATCACGCTCGACGAACCGGCCGCCGCGTTCATTGCCGCCGGGGGCGGCGACGGCGCTGCCAGCGCAGGTCGCTGCCTCGCCCCATCCGCTCGGCTCGCCTCCGCCCGCGAGATGGAAGGCCTCATCATCAAGGTTGATGCCGTCCGACGCTTGCTCGGCGGCCTCGGCACTCAGGCCCCAAGCGGCTTTGGCGGAACCGGCGGTCGCATCGGCCTCCTCGGCGTTCAGCGGGCCCTCGATGTCGCCGTAGGCCGAAACCCCATGCAGCGAGAGTCGTCCCACGCCCACGGGTCCGGCGGCATCCGCCCGCCCGTGCGATTCCACATCATCCTGTCCACCGTCTGCCGCGCCGTTGGCGTTTCGCAAGATGACGTACTCGCCAAGGGCCGTCCCGCCCCCGTCGTATTGGCCCGTTCCGTCTGTGTCTTCATGGCCCGCAAACTCACCAAAATGAGCTATCCAGAGATTGCCACCAGCCTCGCCCGGCCCAACCACTCAACCGTCATCACGGCCTATCAACGCATCGTCGCCGCCATCGCCGGCGCCGAGGTCGCCGCCCTCGCCAGCGCCACCCCGGGCGAAGTCCTCACCGTCGCCGGGCTCGTCGATCGACTCACGCACGAACTCGGCCAGTAAACTTCGCCAGTAGTCGAGCAGCCGCGTTCGCCAATCCCTCCGCTCGATTCGCCGCTTATGCTTGCCACCCCCAATGGCCCAGCAACCAGCTTCATCCCCGTCGCCCAGTTCCATCTCTGATCACTTGGACCGCTTCCAACCCCTCGCGCTGGTGGCCGCCATGGTCCTCCCGGGTCTGGGTCAGTTCCTGCTCGGCTACCGATCCCGCGCCGCGTGCATCGCCGCCGGCGTACTCGGTCTGTTCTTCTCTGGCATCTTCGTTGGCGGGCTCGATTCGGTCGATCGCCGCGAAGATGGCGTCTGGTTCATCGGCCAGGCCCATGTCGGCCCCGTCGTGTTCGCGACCGATTACCTCCACCAAACGCAGTTCAAGGGATACGTTGCCACCGGCAACCCCCGCATGCCCGAGGTCCTCCGTTCGGCCGATCCCGGTGAGTCGCTGGTCCGCGCCCCCGATGGCCGGCTCCGCATCGCCTCTGGCGGCGTCCCTCCGCTCGTCAAGTCCGTCGGTCGCGCTAACGAGATCGGCATCCTCTTCTCCGCCATCGCCGGCATGCTCAATCTCATCGTGATCATCGATGCTGCCTTCTGCTGCACGCGCAGGGAACATGACGACGCCGTCCGCGAAGCCAAAGAGCACGCCCAGGCCAAGGCCCGCCTCGCGGCCCAGTCGGCCGGCGGTTCGCCCTCCCCCGCGGCAGGAGCTTCCGCGTGATCAACACCCTCGCTCCTCTCGCGATGCTGCTCACGCTGGCGCAGTCCGCTTCAAAACTCCCTGACCACTGGCGACCATTCCTCGACCCCCTCCCCGCCGGCGCCTTCGGCCAGTGGTGGCTCTACCTCATCCCCCTCTCCGCATTCATCGCCGTGGTCTACAAAGCCCTCCGCATGAAGGACCTCCGCGGCTATCCCGTTGCGGTCGCAATCATGACCGCCCAGATCATCGCCGGCATGATGCTGCTCACCCTCGCCAGCTACCTCCTGGTCGAGGTCTTTGTGCCCTGGGCCCGCTCTTGACTCGCCCAAACCGGTTCTGACTCGTCCCCGCCTGCACCGGCTCTTCATCGCCCCGGCCGCAACCAATCCAGGCGTACCGACCCCGCACGGTCGCAAGACCTTCACGCCAAGCGGCAATCAGAAAACTCAATACCCTTTCGGTGGCAGCACAATCGGCGCTTTGTCCGGCGTCGGCGGCGGTGGTGCCGAGGCCTTCAGCGAGTCGCTCGTCTTCATTCTGCCAAACATCCGGTTCGGAGGCAGCTTGCTGGGCACAATCCCGCCCGGGAACTTCGATGCATCAACCACCTTGGTCACCGGCGGAATCGGCGGCGCCGCCGATGCTGCCACCCGATTCACCTGCTCCCGCGGCTTAGGGGGCGGTGCCGAGTCGCGCCGCCCACCCGGCGGCTCGCTGGGCACAAAGTCCGGGTATTGCAGTTGCGGAATCTCGGTGTTGATCAGCGACTCGATGCTCGTCAGCAACTCGCCCTGATCGGGCGTCACCAGCGACCACGCCACGCCCCCACGACCGATCCGCGCCGTCCGCCCGATGCGATGTACATACACCTCGGGATCATCTGGAAGGTCGTAGTTCACCACATGCGTAATGCCGTCAACATCAATCCCGCGGCTGGCAAGGTCGCTCGCCACCACCACGCTTAACTCACCCTTGTGCATCTTTTCCATCACGCTCATTCGCTTGCTCTGACGCATATCGCCGTGCATGGCCAGCACATCGATTCCCTTTTTCTGAAGGTATTCAGAGAGATCGTCAACCGTCCGTTTCATGCGGCAAAACACCAGCGTGAGATCGGGCTCTTCGTGCGTCAAGAGGTGCAGCAGGAGCCGCCGCTTGTCCCACGGCTTCACCGGCAAAAACCATTGCTTAACGATCTGATTGGTCAGCGGCCCTTCCACCACGGCGATCACCTTCTCGGGGTTGTTAGCGTGCGTCCGCGCCAGCCGCTCAACCTCAACGGGAAGCGTCGCCGACACAAACACGCTCTGCCGACCGCCCTCGTGCTTGGGCCCGGGCGGCGGGCACATCCGAAAGATCTTGCGGATATCGTCGCGAAAGCCGATATCCAGCATGCGGTCCACCTCGTCAAGAACCGCAAACCGCACCCCGCTCAGGTTCAGATACCCGCGCTCGATCATGTCCATCAGCCGCCCCGGCGTGCTCACAATAATCTGCGGCCGCTTCTTGAGTGCCTCGGCCTGACGGCGAATTTGATCACCGCCATAGACCGCGCACGCACGGATCGGCGTCAGCCGCGCCAGCGTGTTAATCTCGTCGGTCACCTGCAGGCACAACTCGCGCGTCGGCACCAGCACCAGCGCCTGCGTCGGCGCATCGCGGTCGCACATATGAATCAGCGGCAGTCCAAACGCCCCCGTCTTGCCCGTTCCCGTGCGCGCCTGACCAAGCAAATCCTGACCCGCCAGCATCCGCGGGATCATCAAGGCCTGAATTTTCGTGGGATGGACAAACCCGGCCTCCGTAAGCCCCTTGAGGATCGTCTCGCGAAGCCCCATCGAGGCGAACGTCATGTCCTTGTCAAAGATCTCATCGGAGAATCCAGACGCATTAAACGCCCCTTCGCCTGTGGGCTCAGCCCCAGTGCCCGCCTGAGCGTCCCCCGCAGGCAAAGTGCCGCCATGGCCTGTTGATTCGGCCTCCGCTGCTGCGCTCGACCCATCCGGCGGGGCACCTTCAAAAATACTTGCAGTCATGGAAAATCACGATCTCTGCCCCACGTTCAAGGAGGTGGTGGCGACTCCCCGGGCGGCGGTCCGCACGCTTGCGCACAACTCGCAAACGCTTGCCCGACTCATTGTGGCGGCACAGCCGCCCAAACAACGTACCCAGACACCGCAGCCGAGTCGAGCCCAAATTCTCTTTTGGTCCACTCGACTCAAGGCCGCATACTTGTATTTATCGTATGGTGAACCGCTGGTCGATAACAAACGGTCTTGGAAATCCGTCCTGATTGACCCTCCAGCGCAGCGGAGCCCCCGTGCCGACAAGCCGCCTCGAAATCGACCTTTCCGCGATCGGCCGCAACCTCGCCATCTTCCGCGAGATGCTCACCGCCCCTTCTCTGGCTTCCCCCGATGCAGCCGGCGCAGCCCCAATCGCTCCCAAATCCGTCCCCGCCATCTGCGCCGTCATCAAGCAGGATGCCTACGGCCTGGGCGCCGTCCGGATCGCTCGCAAGGTCGCCTCCTGCGGGTCCGGCACGGCCGATCTGCTGGCCGTTTTCTCTCTTGACGAAGCCCGCGCCCTCGCCGACGAGCCCATGCGCACGCCCGTCCTCGTCCTCATGCCCACCCGAACCATCGACCGGGCCGACCCCGTCTACCGCCTCGCCGTCGCCGGCCGCCTCCACTTTGTTCTCCATGACCTTGGCCAAGCTAAGGAACTCGCCGCCACCGCCGCCAAACTCGGCTGCCAACTCCCCGTGCACGTACAGCTCGATACCGGCATGTCCCGCGGCGGCGCGATGGAACCCGAGGCCACCGCTCTCGTCACATTCGCCCTCTCCGCCACCCGGCTCACCCTCGCCGGGTTCATGACGCACTTTTCCTCGCCCGGTTCTGACGACGCCTACACCCGCGAGCAGGCCCGCGCCTTCCGCACCTGGATCGATGCCGTCCGCCCCATGACCAAAGCCGCCCTCGGCCCCGGCGTGTCCTCAGCCGCGCCGCTCCGCATCCACGCCGCCAACACCGCCGCCTGCATCAAAGGCCGCGCCTTCCACGGCAACATGATCCGCATCGGCCAAGGCCTTTACGGCCTCGGCGCCGAAGCCTTCGCCGCCTCCGCAGGTGCCGCATCGCCCGACTTCGCCGCCGCGGCGCTGAAGCTGCAGCCCGCCCTCCGCTGGGTCTCTCGCATCGTCCACGTTCACGAAGTTCCCGCCGGCTCGCCCGTGGGCTACAACCGCGCCTTCGTCACCAAGCGTCCCACCCGGGTCGCGCTCGTGCCCGTCGGTTACGCCGACGGCCTTCCCGTCTCACTCAGCAACCTCGGCCACGTCGTCCTCACCGGCGAACCGTGGGACCGCCCAAGAACTCAGGCCGCCACCGCCCTTGCCGCGACCGCTACCCTCGCGCCAATCATCGGCCGCATCAGCATGGATCAGTTCACCATCGACGTGACCGACCTGCCAGATGCCCTCGCCGCCGTCGGCCAAGAGGTCGAAATCATCGGCCGCGACGTCTCCCGCTCCAACCACCTCCCCAGCATCGCCGCCGCCGCCGGCACCATCACCCACGAACTCCTCTGCCGCTTCAGCCCGCGTATCGAGCGGGTCTACACCGCCACCTCGGCCCAGCAGGAATCGGCAAACTCGGCCGCCGATGGCGACCCCACCAAACCCGCCACCACCATCATGCAGGTCGGCAAACCTCTCAACCTCGCCGTCTGATCGTCCGCCGCCCAGTTGCCGTCGCAACCCATCCGCCGCCCCCAAACCGCCACAGCCGTCCCGCCCGCCTCCACCCACCTATCATCCAACCTTCCCGGGGCCGATATGGTTTCGACCGGACAGGGAATGTTGGAGGTCGCGCGCCGTGGAGTCTGCAGGCCACGTAAAAAGCAGGCAAAATTTAACTGCCAACAACAGCGGTTATCGTCTCGCGGCCTGATTTTCAGGTCGCACGGTGAAGCGAAAGCGGCCCGACGGTCGTTTCACTTAAAAATCTCGGGCTGGCTCACCTGCGGTTTCCCGGGGATGTGAGCGAGATTCCACTGGGAAATAGGAACGGTCCGAACCTGCCGAGGGTGCGGTCGAACTGAATGCAAATCATCGGCTACGCGCGTAGAAGCTTCCAGCGGACTGTTCCGGCACGGGGGTTCGATTCCCCCCGGCTCCATTTTGTGAAGTTGCGCACACCTGCGCACCTTCGCGTTTTGCACCGCAAATCAAGGGCCTCGTTGCATCGTCGCCCGCGGACAATTTTTCTCCACGCGCGGCTGTGCGCGTCGATTCCGCTCTGCTCTGCGGCTCGTTTTGCGGCCATCCGCACCCCAGCGCCTACACTGGTTCGTGTCGCCCAAGCCGTCAAACCCTGACGATTTAAGCGCTCCGGACCGTGCCCCGGCCGCTGGCTCCGCAGACCCGTTGCTCGCCATTCTTTATGACCATTTGCGAGCCGTTGCCCAGCAACGGATGAACGCCGAGAACGCGGGGCACACGCTCCAGGCGACGGCGCTGGTTCACGAGGTCTATCTGCGCATCGGTCATGATCGGCAGGTGCCGTTTAGGGATCGGGCCCACTTCTTTGCCACCGCCGCAGAGGCCATGCGCCGAATCCTCATCGATCATGCCCGCGCCAAATCCGCCGCCAAGCGCCAGGCCCAACCCGACGACGCCCCCGCTCCCCGCGTCCGCGTTCTGGGGGGCAAGCGCGAGTTCCTGTCGATCGTCGATCTTGCTGAACATCCCGATTCCGACCAGATTTTGGCGCTCGACGCCGCGCTTATACGCTTGGAGGAGGCGGAACCCGAGGTTGCGCAGGTCGTTCGCCTGCGCTTCTTTGCCGGTCTGGGCGGCGATGAGACCGCCGAGGCGCTGTCGATATCCCCGCGTCAAGTCGACAGACTGTGGGCGTATGGTCGTGCCTGGCTCTCGCGGGAAGTTCCGCAGTCGGAGTAAACCATGCTCGATCGCCAACGAGTTCGCGAGGTCTTTGCCGAAGCGATCGCGCTCCCTCCCGATCAGTTGCAAGCTTTTCTTGATGCCGCCTGTGCCGATGATGTCGCGTTACGGCAAGAAGTGGAATCGCTGCTGGCGTCTGCGGCGCTTCGCCCGGAGTTCTTCGGATCACCGACGGTGCCGCTAACAGCGTTGACCGGCGGAGCACCGGGTGAAGCGGTGGGAATGACGCTCGGCCGCTATCGCCTTTTGCAGGAGATCGGGGAGGGTGGGTTCGGCACCGTCTACGTCGCTGAGCAGGTCGAACCCGTTCGCCGCCGCGTCGCACTGAAGATTATCAAGTTGGGGATGGACTCCCGGGCGGTGATCGCGCGGTTCGAGGCAGAGCGGCAGGCGTTGGCGATGATGGATCATCCGCACATCGCCAAGGTGCTCGACGCTGGGGCGACTGAATCTGGGCGGCCGTACTTCGTGATGGAGCTGGTGCGAGGCGAGCCAATCACTGCCTACGCGGACGAGGCGAACCTGAGCTTACGGGAGCGGCTTGAGTTGCTGGTGCAGGTCTGCCAAGCGGTGCAGCACGCTCACGGGAAGGGGGTGATCCACCGGGACCTCAAGCCCGGGAACGTGCTCGTGGCGACGCGCGATGGGCGCCCGCATGCGACAGTCATCGATTTCGGGATCGCGAAGGCGACCGAGCGGCGGCTGACCGAGCGAACAGTGTTCACGGAGTTTCGGCAGTTTCTCGGCACGCCGGAGTACATGTCTCCGGAGCAAGCTGGCGGAGCGCCGGACGTCGACACTCGGTCGGATGTATACAGCCTGGGCGTGCTGATGTACGAGTTGCTGACCGGGGCCACGCCATTCGACGGGGTGCAGTTGCGTGCGGCGGGATACGAGGAGATCCAGCGGATTATCCGCGAGGTGGACCCGCCAATCCCTTCCACGCGGCTGTCGCGACTGGCGACGCTCGCAAACGTGGCGGCGCTGCGTGGCACGGAGCCGGCGCGGCTAAGCGCGTCGGTCGCGGGTGACCTGGATTGGATTGTGATGAAGGCTTTGGACAAGGACAGGGAGAGACGTTACGAAACTCCCAAGGCGTTGGCGGATGACGTGCGGAACCACCTGGAGGGCCGGGGTGTGACGGCAGCGCCGCCATCGAGGGGGTACCTCGCACGGAAGTTTATTCGACGCAATCGCGGGCTGGTCGCGGGCGTGGCGTCGGTGGCGGGGGCTTTGGTATTCGGAATCATCGGGACGAGCATCGGGCTCGTGCGTGCCGAGTCGGCGCGCGGGCGCGAGGCCACCTCGCGCGTTGCGGCCGAGCAGAGCGAGCGCAACGCCCTAAAGGAATCTGTGCGGGCCGTCGCCGCGGAGCAGGCGGCGGAGTACGACGCGTATATCGCCAACATCGAATCGGCATACAGCGCCCTGCGGATGAACGACGCGACCCGACTACGGACGCGACTCGATGCCTGTGCGAAGCCGCGGCAAGGGTGGGAGTGGCGATACCTCGACGCGGTTTCGGACGCGAGTTTGTTGGTCCTGCGGCATCCGCGCCGGAACATCACACGGGTTACCTGCAACCGCGACGGTACCCGGGTCGCCACCGGGTCGGGCGATGGAAAAGTGCGCCTGTGGAGCCTCGTCTCGGGCGAGTGTGTGGCGACGCTCGAGGGTCCCGAACTGTTTTGGGGCGATGTGCGTTTCAACGCCGATGAGTCACTTGTGCTCGCGGTCGCGCGAAGCGGCGCGGTGTGGGTGTGGGCGACGGCGAATCAGCGGGAGGTCGCGGTGCTGAAGGGACATACTGCGGATGTGCGTTGCGCGATCTTCCTGCGGGACGGCACGCGAATCGTGACGACTTCTGAGGACGGCACGGCACGAGTGTGGGACGCGATATCGGGGCGCGAACTGGCGGTGCTGGCCCACGGCGCGCCGGTCGTCGAGGCCCGGTCCTCGCCCGATGGCGCGCGCCTGGCCACCGCGTGCGAAGATGGCGTGGTGCGCGTGTGGGATACACAGACTCTGGAACTGGTCGCTGCGGTGCGGGGGCATCAGGGGCCAGTCTCGCGCCTGGCTTGGAGCGATGACGCCGCGCGCCTCGCAACCGCCTCTCATGACGGCACGGTGCGGGTCTGGAGCACTGGAGACTGGACTGAGTCATCTCGCTTCGAGCACGGCTCGATCCTGACCTCGGTGGCCTTCAGCCCCGACGCTCGCCGCGTGGTCAGTTGCGCTGAGGCAGGGACGCCCGTGGTGTGGGATGCCGACTCCGGCCGCGCGGTCGCATCGCTGGCGGGGCACACCAACCTGGTTCTGAGTGTTCGTTTTAGCGGCGATGGGGCGACGGTTTTGACCAGCTCGTTTGATAATACCGTGCGAGTATGGGATGCGGCCTCGGGGCGCGAGCTCGCCTGCCTGCGGGCGCACACCGAGACACCGTGGAACGCCATGTTCTCCCCTGACGGGCGACGAATCATCACCGGCGGCGACACAACAGTGCGGGTCTGGGCCGTCCCGCTTGCCGCATTGGCAGCCGGGGCGGCGGGACCGCAGGCGGGGACCCGGGTCGTGGCAACGCGTGCCGACGGCGGGCGGCCGCTGATCGCGACGCCTCTGAGCGATTCAACGGGCGTGCGGCTCGCCCCGGACGGCCGCTCTCTGCTCGAGACAGGATTCGCGCGCGCGCGGATCATCGACACGGTGACCGGCGCAGCCGAGGCGATGTTTCCAAGGGCAGAGTTGGGCAATGTGTCCGCAATGTCGCCCGATGGCAAGGTCATCGCGTGTGGACTGCGGGACTACAGCATCCGGGGGTGGAACAGGGACGCGGCTCTTTAGGGAGCAGAGCATGCGAAAGGGGGACCAGAGGCCTTCACGCTCTCCGGGCACACAGACAACATCAACGCGATCGTATTTTCACCTGACGGCAATCGGATCGCAACCGCCAGCAGCGACGGAACGGCGCGGGTCTGGGACGCGGCGACCGGCGCGCAACTGCTCGTGCTCCGCGGGCACGGCGGCAGCGTCCTCTCCGCGGCCTTCGATGCCAGCGGAACGCGGATCGCCACCGGCTCGGCCGACAAAGCCGTGGGGGTGTGGGACGCAAACACCGGAGCATCGATGCACATGCTCCGCTGGCACGACAGTTCAGTCATGCACGCTTGCTTTAGCCCCGACGGGACGCGGATCCTCTCGACCTCGATGGAATACACCGCCCGGCTGTGGGACGCGGCGACGGGCCAGCGGCTGCGCATCTTCACCGGGCACGAGCAGGTGGTCAATACTGGGAGCTTCTCGCCGGACGGGTCGCGGATCGTGACGTGCTCACACGACGGCACCGCGCGGCTCTGGGATGTCGCCACCGGGCGGCAGATTCTCTCGCTCGCGGGCGATGGCGGGGTGATGTGCACCGCGTCGTTCAGCGCCGACGGCTCGCAGTTGTTGATGAGCAACTCCGATGGGAACGCGTGGGTGCTTGACTCCGTGCCGCTGCGAGAGCGGTTCGGAACCTTCCCTTAGCGTCTTCCGTTCGCCAACCCGGCGGAAAGACTTGCCTGACGCTCTTCTGACCCTGCAGGCGGGGCCACTCGCCGAGCCGGGCGTCGCCGCCCCCCTCTGCTGGTTCGCCATCGATGGCGGCCAGCCCGGCGGCAAGGTGTCCTGGCGTGTCGAGGCCGTGCGGAACGACGAGTTCGTCCGCCGCAACGGTGCCCCTGTTGAAGCCGAGAAGCCCGCCCACGAGCGCGGCACGACCGACTTCACGGATTCCGCCGGCACCGCCATGACCGGGCCATAAAAAACTCGAAACCAGAAATTCCTGGCGCTGCGTACTCGCCTTTTTCGCTTGGTGTTCCGAAGCCCTGTCCCAAATGGAGATACATCAATGTTCAAACCAGTCATCCTCGCCAGCACTCTCAC
>Ga0209181_10006098_pt1 | contig 17039 bp, 14 predicted proteins | sample MAT05_FD_187208 | JGI IMG/M metagenome (GOLD analysis project Ga0209181, IMG submission 187208) | Freshwater microbial communities from Lake Fryxell liftoff mats and glacier meltwater in Antarctica - MAT-05 (SPAdes) (version 2) | ecosystem: Environmental > Aquatic > Freshwater > Ice > Liftoff...
TTTATTCTAGTCAATCTCTGGGTTTATCTATTGTGGGTCTTTGTCAGTCGGACTCAACGAGGGGGACGAGTCGTCTACGCAAGCTTGTTCAGACTTAAAACCATGCTGGAGTTTCTGTCTCAGGCGGTTGAGCGCCATTTCCCGGCGATCACGGCTATCTATTTACCTGCCCTTGAGTGAATTTGCGATCTACTGAGCATGAGAGAACGATTCTGATAGCCCGTCACGGTTGGTTTGAGGAACAGCCAATGGTTTAATAAATCGCGAACCGTCCACTGCTTGAACCTCTCAATAACCGTGTGACGGACTACTACTCACCTCAACCATTAGGTTGTACAAGCTCTCAAAGTGAAGGCTCGATTTCCTTAATGTGGTTCCACCTCCACTAAAGATTTTGCTCTTCCAATTGCGTACAGTGTTTCATAATGCTGCATTCGCTTAACCTGCTGTTCCTGCCATTGCAGCCCAATTAATGCTGCGATCGAGAGCATAAACCCCGGCTCTTCCATGAGCGTGAAGATAAAACCATTGACTACAATATTGAGGAACATAAATCTAGAACAGTCATTAGGACATATCTTCACCCAAACAATTAGGCAAAGATAGAGATAGGCGGCTAACCCAACAAAGCCTAAGTCGCCCCAAATTCCTGCCCAGCCCCAAAAGGGAGCGAACATGCTGGACCCTAGATAGCTGCTGTCCCATGCACTCCAGACCTCTTGAGTCATAGGGTGCGTAGTTGCTCCTAAAGGCACCAAAAGGTTGGCATAGTCTCTGATCATCCACCCACCCAAACGCCCGATCGTGTGTCCTGGTCCAAGACCAAAGAACCAGTTCAGGGATGATTGATAGTAGTGAGGGATCAAACGAAGTGCGGTTCCTTTCAGTACCGTCGCATCTCCATCCGGACCATAAATTTCTGGTCGAATCCACCCTGTATAGGATTGAAACGCATCAATATTCCAGATACACCACCAAAAGATGCTGATGACGACAGAGGCAATCAGGGCGTACTGTAAAGTTTTTCCAATATTTTTTACTTGACTCAAAATGAGAAGCACCCAGGCAAGAATTGAAACTAGAAGAACCTGTTTCGCATCAGCAAACAGAATTTGCATCAGCGTCAAGGAAGCAACTCCAATCCGCATCCAGATTGGAGCTTTTTTTGCATTAATACAGAAGTAAACGCAAAAAAGAATGCTGACGTTAGAAGATACGACATGCCCACCTGAAGAGAGATAGAACACACCTTGAACGTTGTCGTCTATCGTCAAACGAGTATGCTTAAGAACGTGAATTTGCAAAAGAAGCTTTTGAGCCAACGCCAGAAAGAGGTTAGAGAAACCAAATCCTAATATCCATTTTCTAAGATGCTGAAGACCTTTTGGTGTGATTGGAATCGCCATAATTGCCAACAGCAACAGCAGCCACTCTGTCAGCAGCAAAAAATCTAAAGCGGCGTTGATTGCCCCAGCCCCGTTGACCATAGCACTGACGATCGTCACGCTAAAAAAGACACTAAGACCGCCCAAGATAGATTTAGTAATCGCAATTTGTTGCTTATCTTTAATCCGTGTTTGAACAAGCACAATGCCGCAAGCTAGAGGCACAGCCGCAAAATGGACAAAGTTGATCGGAGCGGGAAACCCCATTGAATTGAGCAGTCGGGGAAAGAACGCCGTTGCGAAAGCGATCAAGATCAGCGTTGACCCTCTGATAATCCCAGTACCTTGCGGCTGATAAATCGTCGTTTGTACGGTCATTAGTTCTTCTTTAGTTAGCTACTTCTTTATTAGCTGTCCCACATCCACCATCAGGAAACAAGGCATGAAGATTTGGCTGCCTTCCTGTGGCTTTTACCTCAAAGCAGGAGCGTTCTGAGTCTTCTGATAAATCTCAATTAGCTGTTTGTAATTCTTCTCAGCCGTGTATTTTGCCTCAAACTCAGCACGAGCCGCTTGGCGCATTTGAGCCAGTTCTGCTGGGTTTGCCAGTGCCCACTCTACCTTAGTAGCTAAATTAGCCGCATTCCCTGGCTGGAAGTGTAGCCCCGTGCGTCCGGCATCGACTAGTTCAGCGATCGCGCCAATGTTAGCCGCAATCACGGGGGTTCCTTTCGCAAAGGCTTCGATCGCCACTCGTCCAAACGTTTCATACCATTTTGAGGGAAAAATTAGGAACATGGCTTCTCCCATCAGTGCATGAACCTCTGCCATCGATCGCCGTCCCAGCCAGGTGACATGAGGCAATCGTTTGGTCGCTTCAATAACCTGATCGGCTAAGGGACCATCGCCCACAATTTTTAGCGGAATTGGCTGTTTCAACTGTTCCCATGCCGTCAAGAGCGTGTCTAGTCCTTTTTCAACTGAGAGTCTGCCCACATATAGAGCGTAACCACCTCGCCCTATACCAATCCCCAGATCAGAATCGACAAAGTTTGGCTTGACGAGAATTTTGTGAGCAGGCAGACCTCCTTGGATAAATTTTTGGCGAGCAAATTCGGTGAGGGCAATGTAGCGATCGACCCGGTTGAGCCAAGTGCCTTTTGCATTATGAAACGCCAGCATTGCCATCACACCTGCACTGGCGGCGCGACTTTCCCGATAACAACCGTGCATAACGCCGGGGTAAGGCACTGCTTTGCCGAGACAGTCTTCACACACACTGCCGTTCCGAAAAAAGAGCGCGTTGGGACAGAGCAACCGATAGTTGTGCAGGGTTTGCACGATCGGCACACCGCGTTCGTGGGCGGCATAATACACCGATGGCGAAATCAGTGGAAAGAAGTTGTGGATATGCACCACATCGTAAGATTGTCGATTTAGCTGCTGTTTGACGGTTTGGTAGGCTTCTTGAGACCACATCGTCTTAGTCGCTACTTGCGGCTGGCTTAAAGACGCTATGCGATCGTTGGTTTCCACATAGCGATCAACTTGATGCCCTGCTTCTCTCAGCAGATTGACCTCAGCGTCATAGCATTCGTCTTCTCCTCCTCGAATTTGATAGAGATTGTGAACGGCTAAAATTCGCATCGCTGAAGCTCCTGCCGAGTTTAGAATTACTGCTTTCGGCTATGCTTTCTAATTCTTTAAAGCTTGACGCGCATCCGGAGAAAGTTTCTGGTTCCAGAGCCGTGGAATTGCGTAGATGGGATTTGCGGCGATCGCCATGCTTAAACAGAATGCACCCCGCCAATAATGCTTCTCTGCGATATGCAACCCAGCTTTGCGATAAAGAAATTGCCCTCCTAAACGAATTCGCTGATCAAGTTTCGAGATTAAAGGGAGATCTTTTTCGTGCTGTGTGAATTCTTCAATTTCAGGTAGTCGTGTTCCTGCCAACCGAGCTTTGTGACGAGCGAAAATATATTTTGCAAAAAACTGCTGCCTAAAGAACTTTTGCATCGAAGCACTGCTCTCATGTACCCGATATAGCAATAGTGGCTCTGGCAAAACAAGCACTGGACCACGGTAAATGATGCGGCTGTACAGTTCAAAATCTACTGCTAAGGGAAATTTTGAACTGTACCCTCCTATTTCTACTAAAATCTCTTTCTTAAGCAAAGCAGTAGGATGAATTATAAAGGGAATTTCTCCACAGCGTATCAATCGCTCATAGTCTTCTTCCGTTGTAGGTCCTTGTTGCTGAAGGCTCAACAGAGTTCCAGTTGAACTAATGTGATGAGCATACGTCCCCCAGGCAACAACATTAGGATGAGCCTTTGCTGCTGCAATTTGCACTTCAAGACGTTTTGGCAGAGCAATATCGTCTGCATCCATAACAGCAATCCAGGGGTAGTTAGAGGCTTGGGTGCCAACATTACGAGCGTGGCTAATGCCAGCATGATCGATTTGAATCAATCGCACTCGCTGATCTTGCCCGCAATAATGGTTAACAATCTCAACTGTGTCATCGATCGAACCATCGTCAATAATGAGCAGTTCAAACTCCTGAAAAGTTTGTTTTAAGATGCTTTCAATTGCTTCGGCGATGAAACTCGACGCATTGTAGGCTGGCATTACAACACTAATCATGAGAGTAAAATAGGGTGGTGAAGATGGGTTCTTTCAAACGTCATTCAAGGCGTTGCTTAAGTTTTGCCGTTTATATCGCAAGGCTTAAAACAATGACTTGACACGTAGACAGCTCGAGCATTGGCAGGTTTGCTCTACTGCTTTTTGACTTGATAGCAGCAACAGTTCTGACACACTATTTATTAATCTTGACTCATGGATTAATTTCTAATCTGCATCTCTTGACTCCTTTAAAGCTCTACGAGCTTTTGATGATAGTCTTTGTTTCCAGATGCGAGGTATAGAATAATAGGGGTGCGCGATGATTGCCGCTCCTAGATTTATACTTGCACTTAAATACTGCTGTTCTGCCATATGTAATCCTGCTTTTCGATAAAAGAACTGTCCTAAAGTGTTGATATGTTGCTTTAAACGCACCAAAGGTAGTTGTCTTTGCTCTTCTTCTTTATGTTGAGCAAGTTCTGGCTTTAAGGTACCTGCTAAACGAGCACGATGCCTTTCAACGATACATCCCACAAGCTGTTGCTGGGAGAAAAACTTTTGCATTGAGCTACTCTGTAGATGAACTCGGTATAGTAGCAGAACTTCTGGAATAGCAAGAATCGGACCATGATCTGTCATGCGGCTCAAAAGTTCTAGATCCTCAGCTAAAGCAAACTGAGGATCATAGCCACCAATTTTCAATAAAATATCTTTCTTTAACAATGTGGTTGGATGAATCACAAACGGAATTTCACCTTCCTTTTTAAGTTTGTAAAATTCTTGCTCAGTTAAAGGGCCCTGTTGCTGTAAGCTTAGAATCTTTCCTGTCGAGCTAATGTGATTGGCATATGTGCCCCAAACAACAACGTCTGGGTTAGAGTCAACGGCACTCATTTGCTTTTCAAAGCGTTTCGGTAGGGCAATATCATCTGCATCCATACGGGCAATCCAGGAGTATTTGGATGCTTCAATACCAATGTTTAATGCATGACAAATGCCACCGTGTTCAGCTTGAATCAGTTGTACTCTCTGGTCACTGTCTAAATAATGCTTGATAATTTCTACAGTGTTGTCTGTCGAACCGTCGTCAACAATTAGTAATTCAAACTCCTGAAAAGTTTGATTGAGAATACTTTCAATTGCCTCAGCAATGAACTTCGAGGCATTATAAGCTGGCATAACAACACTAATCATAGGGAGACCTTAAAAGGTAGGAGTTTATTTTTAAAGTAGAAGAATCAAGCTTTTATGATTCTTCTACTTGGGTAGCCACAACTAGTTGTAAAAAGGGTTTGGAGGCTTTGCCCCCAGACAGGAAGTTCCACCCCCTCTACCCCCAACCGCATCTTTACAGCACTTTTGGGCTTGATAGCACACGCTGAAATGTCTAAAGTTTCTGCTGGGCAAAGGTTTTTAGGATTTCACTGTACTCCATACAACTGAGAAGTGCTGTAGTTCAATTACGTCCAGTTACTTAAAACTAAATATTAGACACCTGATATAGCGATTCCAGCTCTGGTGAAGTACAAGATGCTTTTTGAAAACCTTTTATAGCAAGAGTTTCAAGATTCTTCGTGTACTTCATCGGCTGGGGAACCGCTATAATCGAGAAAAGTTGAGGGCAGTAGAGTAAATCGCTGATCTTGATACTTGCCTTCCTTAATCAGTTCAAATCTTTCCTTCTCTTCTCTAAGCTCATCCGATGGATTGTTAGCACTGCTTAAAGTTTGAGGACTCCAATGCGATGTTTCATCTTCATTAGTAAATTTCATCTCGTAGAACGTAACTCCCGGAATTTCATCAACCGGCAGGGGTGGAGAGTTTCGTAACACTTCCCAACGTTCTTCTTTAAAGTAGCGATTGAGATAACTTAAGGGAAAAAGGCGACGCTCATGAGCTAGACGTTGAGAAAGAAAATACTGTCCATCAAGACTACGATAAACGGTTTGTCCCGCCAACAGCCAAGTTTTCGACTGTTCCTTGAGAAGCTTTTCTTTTAAGAATATTTTAACTGTCTGTTGCGCGTCTTTTCGTAAAACCATATCAGCATCCCATTTGCAAATATATTGAAAAGTACAGTGGGAAAGCGTCCAATTATAATAGTAAGCAAGACTGTGAACAGAATCTTCAGCGGTGGCGAAATGCTCAGATCCACATCGAGAAATTTTCCAGGGATATTGGTAAATCTTGATTTTGTCTTCTCGATCGTGTTCCTGCTTAAATGCTTTTACCAACTCTGAAGTTGAATCTTCACTTCCATTATCGACAAAAATTATTTCATCGAAGGCATCAATGATTGATTGAAGACAATAGATAATCTTTTGCTCTTCGTTTTTAACCCTCAAAAAAGCAGACACGCCAGCTTTGTCTGAGCGTAACGGTAAGCAGTAGTTAAAGTCTAATATACCTTCTCGATTACGAAAGCACATTGTTTGAGGGCTAAGCTTTAATGAGGCAAACAGCCATTGTCTGAAAAGCTTTAGATAAAGATTAACGATTAGCATAAAAAGAGCAGGTGACGAGAAACTTCTAGAAAGGTTTCTTATGATTTTCTGTAGAGTTGTATGAGATAGCAAGGGCATTGGGTTGTCTCCCTAAGAAATGAAGCTGCTGATCGACAGTGCTTGTTTACAAGGGCGTTTACAAGTAATCCGAACTAAATTTTTCTGGTCAGTCATTACTTAGCTTTAACATGGCTATCATTCAGAGCTATCCGATTAACTGGATGAATGAGCGCTGACGTGCAATCGTGTGTTTGTGATCGCACCGTGGATTGCACTACTGTTTCTTCATACAGTTGCGCCAGCGATCGCCCAACCCGTTCCCAGGCAAAGACTTGCTCAACCCGGTAGCGGGCAGCTCTTCCCATTTGCAGCCTCGAGGCTTCGTCCGTTGCTAGGCGCTGCATTGCTGCTGCTAAATCGGTGACTGCCTGTTCTGGAGTGTGTGCCGGAATCTTAAAGCCCGTTTCATCTGTCACCTGGACTGCTGGACCACCCAAATCAAGGCAAATGACGGGACGGCTGGCTGCCATTGCCTCCAGACAGACCCACCCACCAGAATCATGCAGGCTGGGATGCACTAGCGCGATACACTCACCCAACTTCTCTAAGCTTTGCTGACGGGGTAAGTGTCCAAAGAACTTCACGCGATCGCCAACGCCCAACTCTGCCGCTAAGGCTTCCAAGCGTTCTCGCTCTGGTCCTTCACCACAGAGCCAGTGTTCCGCATCGGGCAACTCTGCCGCTGCAAATGCACGAATGCCGAGGTGAAAACCTTTCCAGTGCAGTAACCTGCCCATGCTAATGAATTTGATGGAACTGGTACTGTCAGGTAGGGCGTACTGACTGAGCCGGAGTAGTTCGGCATCCGGCAAACCCGTTTCAGAAATCACCTGCACTTGAGTGGCACCCAGTTTATACAACCGTCGAGCCGTATCTTCAGTGGTTGCTCTTACAACTGCACTGCGACGAACGGTAAGACGGGTAAAGGGATCTAGCTCGCCAATGCCACGAAACCAGGCACGCGCTGTTTCGTACATCTTGGCACGCAGGCTAAAATCCTTCCAGAAGGGCTTTGGTGCCGATTCACCACCACCGACTGGACCCCAAACAAAGGGAATCGGCAGCAGCGACAGAAAACTGGGCGTTGAGTGACGTACGAAGGTGATGTGGTGAATTAAATCAAACCCAATCTCGCGATGTAACCGACGGGCAACAAAGTATGCCTGGATTTGCCAGAGGTAATAATGAATCTGCATCGCACCGGACTGTCCCCAGCGCATACTGTCCTTCCAAAATGGCAGGGTGAAGTAGACCACATGCAAATTCGGCACTGGATTACGAGCTAACTCGGCATCAATGATGGCTCCGCTTTCATCGGGACGGGTCAACACCCACACGTCATGGTATTTGGCAACTTCTTGCGCTATGTTCCAGCCAACGCCAGGTTCAGATCCTTTGCCCGGTTCACAGGAGTAGGCAGAGATGAGGATGTTCATAGAGGGGAGGGGGGTATAGGGTGGTTTAAGCGATCGGGGCGTTAGCTGCTGGATGTCACACGCGATCGATCGATGTCCTTACTAAGAGAGGTGAGCGCAGGAGAATCAAGTGCTCGATCGCGTGTTTGCCCCAGCAAGTGCTCATAAATTTGGGCGATCTGAGTGGCGGTGTTTTCCCAGGTAAACTGCCTGGCGCGATCGAGTCCTTTAGCAACCAGCGTTTGGTAATAAACAGGGTCATTGTGCAACTGGGTGACGGCAGCGGCGATCGCTTCACTGCTGTGTGGATCGACTAAAATGCCTGCATCGCCAGCGACTTCAGGCATGGCGGAAAGATTGGATGTAATCACGGGAGTGCCACACGCCATTGCTTCTAGAAGGGTCATGCCAAACCCTTCATGGAGAGATGGGGCAACTAGAATATCGGCGGCGCTATAGATTTGCACCAAGGTTGCTTTGTCGAGGTTGCCCAAATAGCGGATGTAGGGTTCTAGATTTTGCTGACGAATCAACGCTTTTTGCTCATCAGTAAAATCGGCGCTGACTTTCCAGAACTGCACAGGTAATCCCTGTTGCACTAGGCTATCCACGGCTTTCAGAATAGCAGTCAGGTTCTTGCGGGGATGGTTTGACCCGACGTTGAGCAGGCAAATGGTTTCAGGGGTTGCGCCATGCTGTTGACGTAGGGTATCTCGTTGATGGAGCGGTGACGGTTGAAAGATTGCCTCGACTGCATTGGGTGCGACCGTAATCTGAGCGGGATCAATAGAAAGCAGTTGCGTAGTATCGTGAGCCGTCACAGCCGAAACGGTAACAATGTGGTTTGCCTGCTTCATGCCTTTCACCGATCGTAGCCATAGCCCACTGCTGACGATCGGCACCTGCACAGACCCTTGTAGGTTATTGCGATAAAAGAAGTTGATTAAGTCATGGCAGGTCACTACGACAGGCGTACCCTTTGGTTTAACCCACCGGACAATATGCGCTTCACTGTGATCGATCACATGAACGATATCGGCGGATTGATGAGCCACAGAACGGGGAAACCGCCAGAACCGCTCATAGAATTTTTCCGCTCTCACCCTGACCGATCGACTATGGCGATCAATGGGTTTAGGAGCCAGTTCAATGATCTCCCAGTGAGGACACACGACACGCAGACCTGCTACGAGACCATCTGCATAGGTATCCATACTGAAATTGGGCATTGGGCGAACAATGGCAATGCGCATTATAGGTTTCTCCGGGACACTAGCGGGATTTGGTCTACACTGCTAGACGGTGGAGCAATGCCAGAATTCACTCGCTCAACGCTGGTTGCTTGGGGAGGTTTAATCCGAGCAATCAGCTCTAAAAAGGCATTGAGTTCACAGTCTAAATCTTGCTGCGAGAAGACTTCTTTTGCATGTTGGCTGTAGGTTTGGCGCGTTTTGGTATCAGCGAGTGCCAACATGGCTGCGGTCAATGCAATGACATTGCCACAGGGATAAACCAGACCGTTGTGTCGGTGCTGCACCGTGTCGTTATAGCCCCAGTTGCCGCAGCGATCGCTGAGAATTGCCGGACAGCCTGCTGCCATTGCTTCGGAGACTACAAGCGGGTGCGGGTCATTGTGGGAGGTTGCAACAAACACATCTAAAGTGGCGTAATATAACGGTAGTTTGCTCTGATTGACAAAGCCAACATCTAGCACTTCACCGTTGAGTGACTCTAACCGATGCGTAATCTCGGCTTTTAATTCACCGCCACCGATCATAATGCCGCGAATGCGAGGGTCTTTTTGGTGGGCGGCAGCGATCGCGTCAATAAACTCAAACGGGTTTTTGCGATCGATGTATTTGCCGACAAAAGCATAGAGAATGGTTTGGTCATTCCAACCAAGCTCCTGACGAATGACGGGAATCTCTGCCTGCTGGCTGGCAATAGTTTGCTCAAAGCGATCGCGGTCTACCGGATAGCAACCTCGCACTATTTTGGCATCAGGAACGCCGTAGTGTCTGAGATAAATTTCGTTGTGGTCGCCGCTCGAAATCCAGTAATCAGTCAAGCCATACATCCAGGGATAAAGCACGATCGTGGCAATCTTGCGTAGGTAACTGGAGGTGCTGTCGGTGATGATGGTGGCATCGTTTTGCATCAAGATGGGAATCTTGCGAAGCTTGCAAAGCAAAACTGCCAGCCGATAAGACAGAGTATAGAAACTAGAAATAAACACAGCATCAAAATTTTGCGGCGTGAGGCGATCGACCAATGCCGGATTCAGCAAGCCGCGCTCAATGCTAGAGGCAACCGTGCCGTTGAGGGTTTTGAGATATTCATAGTCATAGCCACTGGTCAAATCTACATCCCACGGTTGAGTGCTACCTAGTTGGCGATCGCCTCCCACTTGGTTTTCGTTGCACAAATAAAGGGCAGTGACCGAGATGCCAGGTTGCTGATTGAGTTTGCGCCAGAGCGGTGCGTGGTGCTGGGTAGGATGGGTGAAAACCACGCCTAAACGAAATGGTTGATTCATAGTTAGCTTACCAGTGTGCGGAGTTGGGTTAGCGTCCAACCGATTACTTTGGGACGAGATTGTGGTGCAAACAGCCAGCCAATAGCAGGTTTTGCGAAGGGCAGGGGCATGAGACCAACCCATACAAACCAGAGGCTAAAAATCAGCCGTTTCTGCCAATTCAAACTTGAATACTTCCAGAGCGATCGAACACCTTGCCGCATTAAAAAGACAGCGCGATCGCTTGCAATGGGATGATCTTTAGGCTCTAGCCGCAGAGAAATCAGCCGTGACCAGACGCTTCCAAAGGAACGGAATTCTAGGTCATCCGGCGCGTCATAACCAAATTCTTGCGCTTTTTGCATCAGCAGTTGCTGTGTTCGCTTGTCGTATTGCACAAAGCGGCGAAACCGTTCTCCAGCAATAGTTGAAACTGCCCAGCCGTTATTACCGTGAATTCGGTAAGCGCCTAACGGCTCTTCAATAGCAGCAAGTTGCCCGTAAAAAGGAATCGCGATGGTTAAATAACCATCGGCAGCGATGCGAAATTCAACCTCTGGCATAGGTAGAATTTGAGCTAAGGCATCTCGGCTGAAAGCTTTACCACTGGTTGGAGTAGTGGAATAGCTGTGGTTTGAGAGCAGCGAAGCACAAATATTTCCTTCTGCAAGGTGGCAACCTTGAGGATAGGAATAGCCTAAAGAGATGCCTTGGTCATTTACAACGTTTAGGCGAAAATGGATTTTTGCCAGGTTTGGCTGCCAGATGGCGACAACCCTGGCAACTGCCGATGGAAACAGCATATCGTCTGCATCAAGAAAGAAGATGATGTCTCCCTGACTGACTAGAAACCCTGCATTGAAGGCTGAGGCTTGCCCGCCATTTTGCTTCAAGACGGGAGTGAGGCGATCGCCATAACCGTTAATCATCTCTCTAGAGCGATCGGTGGAACCGTCATCCACTACGATCACCTCCACATTGGGATATGTCTGGCTTAACGCACTATCGATCGCCTCTGTCAGGAAGCGATCGTAGTTGTAGTTATTGATAATGATGCTGACTAAAGGTTGAGATGCCATGTTGATTTTCGTGATGTGCTCATCAATGCTCTAAATAAGAAAGCCTGAGTCTATCGACACAGTAAAAGTTCTCGCTTAGAAGAATACCGTTGATCGACGCGAAAGCCTGCCTGAGCAAGTTTTGACATAACAATGGCGACCTTTTCAAGACCAATAAATTCTTCATGTACTTCGATCACAATTTTTTGGATGTTGTGAAAATCAATGGTTTGAAACAAGTCATACTCGCCGCCTTCGATGTCAACGATAAGCATACTGGGGTTGATCCGCTTGATTTCGTCATTTAAAGAAATAACGGGAACGGTAATCGCGGTAGAGGCTGCACTTCCGGGCACCGTTGAGGACGCCCAAAAGTCGGGTTCGACATAGAAGGTCTGTTCTCCGGGTGCTGCACCGAGCAAACCAATGGTCAAAGATGGAGAAACATCGTTCAAGGTGTAGTTTTTACGAATTAGGGGTTCGAGAGAGGGGTTTGCTTCGTAGGCAAAGACGCGATCGCTGCCAATCTGTTTGGCGCAGAAACAAGAAATCAGACCGATTCCCGCTCCAATTTCCATTACTACATCATTTTTAGAAATTTGAGCTTGAACGATCCTGAGTTCTGCTGCTTCGTAACTACCGCTATAAAGGCTGCCCGCTACATTTTCAGAAATGCCAGCGTCAAGATGAATCTTGATGCCTTTGAGTTCAATAATATTAGAACGTAATGATTTTCGGTAACGGAACTTTCGTGCTTGCTTAGTCAGTTCCCGTTTGATGGGTGCTAATGTCTGCTTCAATTGCTTGAACATAGAATAATGAGGAGAACTTTTAGTAGAGTCGTTGAGGTTAGTCGAGTTGCTAGACATGGTGTTTTGGAAGTTGATCGGGGGTAATTAGCAGTTGGCTGAGTAACAGTGTTTTAAGACACGCTGCTCTAGTAAATACCAGTAGAGCCACTTTAAGAAGGTTGTCATCGGCGCTGTCGATCGCCTCTGTCAGGAAGCGATCGTAGTTGTAGTTATTGATAATAATGCTGACAAATGGCTGATCGTTCATTATTGAGTTCCTTTACTTTAGTCAACAACCTAGACAGCGTTTGCTTTCAGGTATGACAAACTTCTGCTAATGCCTTACTAAGCCGAGTCAGTGAATGCATCTGTCTATATACTTCAAATTCGGGCATTAATGGCGATGATGCCGTTGCAGGGTCCGCTAGACATCGCAATGCATTAATGCAATCTTCCACACTCCCTTCTGAAATGCTGATACCTAACTGAAATTGTTTAACTCGTGCGCTCATACAAAAGCCGTCATTGACAATAACAAGCTTCTCAAAAATGGCTGCTTTCGTTAAAATATTGCTGCTATAGGGAAAATTTTCGTAAGCAGCAAACAAGACATCACATTCATTCAAAACCGCATTAAACTGAGCTTCGTGTGGGATACGATCGAAATAAAAGAAGCAGTTTTCAGGCTCGGATTCTACAAATTTCCAAATTTGAGAGACCGCTTCTAGTACTAGTTCATGCTCATAAAGCTGTCCAGCAAAAACAAAGAACCAGTTTTCCTGTGCCGCTGTTTTTGCCACTTCTATCAGCGTCAGCAGTCCTTTGCGTTTGGTTAATCCGCCAAGTAAGCCTACGATTTTGCGATCGCCTGCTTTTTCGCGAATTTGCTTGGCAACGACATAGTCAGGATCGGGCGGTGACGCATCGGTGATGTCTGGAAAGATCACAATCGGTTTATTAATATGATATTTCTGCTGATCCGTTTCCATTTCATCGAAGAGGGCAATACTGCGACAGCGCTGTGACTTTGTAAGAGCATAAGGATTTAAGGGAATGCGTAGCAGTGGTAAGCGCTTCTGACCTGATCGTAAGTAATACGGATGGAAATAAAGCCCAGACCAGGAGTAAGGGAAAACGGCGTCAACAAGGTGAGGCGTTAGATAATCACTGAGGTAACTATCCAACCACGCGAAGAAGACGAGATCTGGCGCAAACCCGGTGGTCGATGCAGCTTGTTGAATTGCCGTTGATGCATACCGCCACTCAGCTAGCACTTGTACCGTTCTGGGTAGATTACCTACAATAGGTGCTTTAACTCTTACCCCTTGAACTTCAAACGTGTGCAAATGGTTTGCCAGCGCCGGACATTGTGAATTCACCCACTGAGAAATTTCAGGGGGATTGGTACAAAAGACCATCAGGCGGTAACCCATTTCAAGCAGGGTTTGGCTAAATAGCCTGAGATAGGTGAAGTGATGACCGTCTCGACAATTATCAAATAGCGCTATAGTCTTCACAAGCTTTCGTATTCAAGTTCTTCCGTTGACTGCAAAGACAGATTGTTCCATACAGATGGTGAGGATCAACTGAGCAATCTCTGCTTACTAACGATTACAACGGTAAAAACTTTGATCAGGAAATCCACGCTGACTACTAATCATCTTTATGCTGTCTTCAAATTAGCGCTGGTTAGGACATACTGCGAAAAAGGCTGTTGTAGCTCGATCGCTCCTCAAAAATAAGACCGCCTCCGTTCCTTATTGAGGAAACAGAGGGCGGTCTCTACGATCGCTCACCTGCATCGACAGTTACAGTAGCGGTAACTGTGTTGAGCGTCAGGCGTTGGCTTGTTTGTGGGCTGGCAATTTATGACGCTACTCCTACAGGAGCACTAGCCATTTTGCGGGTCGATCGCTTGCGATCGCTCTTTTTCACGCCACCTGCCATTTCATATTCGTCGCTGTTCTTACCAAATTTGGTTGCTACGCCTAGCAGCAAAAGCTCTGAGTAGTCTCCTAGCTTTTGTTCAATCACCAGCATGTCGTTGTAGGCTTTGTCTACGGTTGAGAGAACGGTGTTGTAGGCGGCGAGCTTGTCGCGCATGTCGGTGATCAGGTTGGTGTAGACATCGACCGTTAATCCATTACCTAAGTTGAGATCGGGATTAATCGATCGCAGACTGGCGATGCGGCGATCGGCTTTCTCTAAAGCTTTGGAACTGCGTTTGCGTCGTGCCATTGGTGGTGTGTCTCTGATTAATGTATGGTAGTTCGCTCTACGTTAGTCAATGGGGCTGTCGATCGACCTGAGCAATTTCTCAGAAAAGTTATGTTTTTAATTAAGTAAAATTCGACGGGTTTCAGGTATATTTTCGGTGGGCGTTGGGTAGTGATGACGATTATTGATGGGGTTTGCAGTATTTACAATACAAAACCTACGAGTGTTGAGGCGCAACGCTTAAAGGCTAAAGCAAAATGGCAATTTGTAGAAGCGATCTCAATGTTTGCTTCAGCAAAAGGGGTAAACTTTTAGTCGTTGCTGATAGATGCTGCCTGATTGAGAACAGACGCTTAAACAAAACTAGTGAATGCTTTAGCACTCGAAGAGAATGCTTTATCAAATCCCTAATCACCTTATGCAGCCACTGATTTGTACACGTCTAACGTCTGGCTTGCGGTTTTGTTCCAACTGAATAGTTTTGTACGCTCAAAACCTTTAGCGATTAAACGATCGCGTTCGGCGGGGTGATCTGCCAAAAACAGCAGACGATCGGCAAGATCTTCAGGGGCTTTGGGATCAAAGAGTAAGCCAGCATCGCCCACGACTTCTGGAATGCTGGATGACTTTGCGGCAATCACGGGTGTGCCGCAAGACATTGCCTCTAGGGGTGGAATACCAAATCCTTCATACAACGATGGGTAGACAAAGCCAAGGCTACAGCGATAAAGCTTGGCAAGTTGGCTATCGTTAGCGTGACCACAATGCTCAATGAAGTTGGTTAGCTTTAGGTTCGCAATCAGGTCTAATTCAGCTTGGTTAAAAGATGGACCAACCACACACAAGGCTAGTTCTTGATTGATCGACACGGCTTTAGAAAATGCTAGGAGTAGCCCGTCAAAATTTTTATATTCTGCGGTGCGACTCCCTACATAGAGATAATAGGGTCGAGAAGGAACGGTCTCTGCTCCATAAGCAAGGTTTGCGTCTAGCTCAGAAGCGAGGTAAGTGATCGATATTTTATTTTCAAGAGAGGGGTAGCGATCGAGCAAGTCATTTCGGGTACTTTCAGAAATGCAGAGGATTGCTTGAGCAGAAAGAATTGCTCTTCGCTTGGCTTCCGCGACTTCACCTTTAGGATCGAGTTGGCTAGAAAACAACTCATGGATCATGTCATAGACTGTTAAGACGATCGGACAGCGATAATTCTCAAAAGCCTGTCCTGAGAGCAGTGAATAGTAGGTAGGGTGGGCGAGGTCAAATTTTTTGAAGGCTGTGGTCGCTTGAAAGTAGCGTTTTTCAACTTGTCTAGAGACACGAGCGGGCGGAAATCGCCTGTATTCAATAATCTTTAAATGGGGGTGAGTTGGATAATTAAGCTTAGACGATCGGTAGGTTGCCGTCAGGGTGGGGTAGAAATCGTCGGGAAGTCTGCTGATGATGTTGGCAAAATAGCGGTTGATGCCCCCAGCAGTCTGCATCGCATAAATTTGACCGTCATAAAATACTTCCATTGTTCAACCCTTTGTTTAGCAGAATCTAGCGAGGCTAAGGATCATGGATTAAATAAAACCGGGATTTGCCTTCCCCTTACAGACATGGCTTTATCGCTTCGTTTGAATCATCGGGAAGCCCCCTAAGTCCCCCACGAGTGGGGGACTTTGACTCTCAGGTCAGGGCTGAAACGTGGACTCTCTTTCTGGCTCAAAGTCCCCCAGAATGGGGGATTTAGGGGGCAGAAGCGGACTGAACCGACGAAGCAGAGGCTGAGGTGCAATCTCAATGATTGCCGGGTTAATGACCCGTTGTGAGTTTTCTTTTTCATCAGAGAGAACTAGAGTGAGAGCGGACGTTATGGGCATCTAAAAAAAGTTTACAGTAAGGCAAATCAGCACTTTTAAGAGATTCTTTAAGCTGCCGTGTTTTGTCTGAGACGTTCCTCAATCATCATTTTCACCACGTCTCCCATTTTGGAGGCTGCTTGCCAGCCTAATTGCTGTTTTGCTTTAGCGGGGTTGCCTTTGCTAACAGAAATATCGGTGGGGCGAAACAGGCTGGAGTTGGTTACAACATGGTTTTGCCAATCTAAATCGAAGTAGGCGAAGGTCGCCGCAACAAAGTCGTTGAGAGAATGGGTGTGCCCGGTGGCAATCACATAGTCATCGGGCTGCTCTTGTTGCAAGATCAAATACATGGCTTCCACATATTCGGGTGCCCAGCCCCAGTCACGTTGAATGGTGGTGTTGCCTAAGAGCAGTTGTTCTTGACTTCCAGCCGCGATGCGACAGGCAGAGGCAATAATCTTCTGAGTGACAAAGCGCTCAGGGCGTAGAGGCGATTCATGATTGAACAGAATCCCGCTACAGGCAAACAAATCATAGGCTTCTCGGTAGTTAGAGACTTGCCAAAAGGCGGCGGCTTTGGCAACGCCATACGGGCTTCTAGGGCGAAATGGTGTCGTTT
>Ga0209181_10006101_pt1 | contig 17035 bp, 14 predicted proteins | sample MAT05_FD_187208 | JGI IMG/M metagenome (GOLD analysis project Ga0209181, IMG submission 187208) | Freshwater microbial communities from Lake Fryxell liftoff mats and glacier meltwater in Antarctica - MAT-05 (SPAdes) (version 2) | ecosystem: Environmental > Aquatic > Freshwater > Ice > Liftoff...
TATCGTCGTTCCATGACGGATTCCCCCAGTGTGGCGTTCGAGCCAGAAGGGATTAGACCAAAACCGCTTACAGCGAATCAAGACGGGACACAGTAGAAAAAGCTGTTCCTCATCGCCCGATTTTTGCTGGCTCTGGGTCTGGTGTGGATCGTGCTGCGTGAACCAGCCTATCTTGCCCCGGCATCAACTACTCTTGTCGCCCGAGCGGATGCCAGCAACCAGCGAAGGATACTGGAGAAATGCATCAATGCCACCGCAAGCACCCACGGCTTCCACGCCGTACGTGCAACCTCAATCCTGCCGGGATAAGAGTCACCGACGCTCGACCCAAACCGACGTGACACAAACTGGGCTCTGTCCTTCGCGGGTGGTACGCTAATACTCTGCCTTCCGCCGCCTATCCCGCCCGCCTACGGCACATTCTCATGCGAAGCGCAATCTCTGCCAACTTGCTTTTGATGTGGGCCGCAACTCCTGTGACAGCGGCCGATCCCGTCACGTTTGAACAGCACATCCGACCAATCCTCAAGGCGTACTGCCTCGACTGTCACGGAGCCGGTACTGTCCAAGGCGACAGACGCCTTCGAGCAAGTGGGTAAAAACGAAGTCGGCGGGCGTATCCAGTTAACCCCTGCTGCGGCCGGGGACGGCCTGATCGTCCGCACTGAGGCGGCGCTATACCTGCTGGCTGAAGCCAAGCAATCAGGCGGGTAGAAGTGAGGGAGAGGTCACGCCATAAAACTCGTAAAGCGGAACCGGGTTCGACCCCGTGTGCGGGACGCGGTCGGGCGGTTTCGTGAGGAAACCCCCTGAATCTCATGACAGCCACACGGGCGCACGGACCCACAATTCGGCGGGTCGGGTGACGGTCGCGTAACACCCCACTGCCGCAGCGTTGTGCGAAACTGCGGCGCGAAGCACCTGTGAGTCGGTGGGGAGACCTGGCTGCGGGAGTGTCGTCATCACGCAGCGTGAGCACGGAGCGGTGACTCGGAGCGTGCTCTCGCCGATGCTGATCGTCCGCCCAACCCAGGAGTCCTCCACGAAGTCGGTCAGTTCGGGAAGTGTTTCGATCACGAGGTTCGGACGGAACCGCCGCGGATCGAAATCGCAATTCGGGGCGAGTTCTCGGAACCGTCGGAGCGTGGCAGTGGTAAGCAGATGAACGGGGGCGAGGTCGAAGAATCCACCCGCCGGAAGCCCCTCAACCGACTCCGTGCCGGCGTTCGCCATTCCGGGCAGATCGGGCCAGTGAATCTCGATCGCGGCAGATGCGAGTGGCGTTCCACGAAGCGTGACCCTCCGCCCGAGAAGTCGAGACAGCACCGCGTCGAGGTCGTCGTGGTTGCTCTGGAATTCGGTGCCGTCTTGAGTGGTGACGACCAGCACCCCTTCACGCAGTTCAGCGCGAAGGTAAAGCAACCCCGCCCACTTTCGCGGGTTCTTTGCGCTCGCCACCCGCCCCGTTTCGGCGTCGAGGACCGCAAACTGGCGGTCGCTCTCCAAGCCTTCAGGACCGAGGCCAGTTCGCTCCAGTCGTTCGCCCTGCATCGATTTCACCGGGTAACGGCGAATCTCCGCAACGTGCCCGATCAGCGTTCGGCCTTCACTCGCGGTCATCGGTGCCTCCGGTGCGAGTCTGCCACAATTCGACTACGGCCACTCCCACAAGTGCCGCGACGATGATCCCCAGGACCACGACGGCAGTCAGATCATTCGGTGAACCGAACAGGTCGGGACCGCCGAACGCAGCCACGGTCACCATGCAGACGACAACGAGTGCGCCGACCAGAGCCGCGATCGCCGTTCGATGGAGCCATCTCGAACGAGCCGTGTTCGGAACCGATGCTGCTGGCGTGACTGGTCGAACTTCCACGCCGAGTTCCGTTACACGCTTTCGCCCCCGGAGTGCGAAGTAACCGATCCCCAGCGCATACATCCCCAGCGCGATCGGCACCACGACACCCTTGTCGTCGATTCGCGGGTAGACCGCCAGCGCGATCACCGAGATCACCACCACGCCCAAGGGAAGCCACCAGCCGAGGGGGGCACGGTAACCAGCGAGCAATTCCGGTTCACGCCGCCTCAGTCTCGCCAGCGACCACATGCTGAGGATGTAGAGAACCAGCGCTGCGAAGCCCGCAACCAACACCGCTGCCTGGATTGCTTCCTCGAACCACAGGTTCGCCAGCACACAGCCGGCGGTCAACAGGCTGCACGCTGCCAGCGCGGGAACGGGCGTCTGCCGCTCCGCGTTCACCTTCCCGAGTGTGGCCGTCAGGAATCCGCCGCGACCGAGTGCAAACATCTGTCGGCTGGCTCCGTAGAGCAGACCGTGATAGCTGGCGACAAGTCCGAACAGGGCGACGGCACCGAAGCCGTAGAACAGCCACGGCGACTGACCGCCCGGAATCAGGCGGATCACCTCGGCCAAAGGGTAATCGACCGGCCTCCCATCGTTCTCCGCGATCTGCTGATAAGGCAACGCGCCACACGCGGTCACGGTGGTCAGGACGACCAGCACGATCACGGTGAGGATGGCCCACGTCAACCCTCGTGGGATGGCGCGAGCGGGTGTGTGCGTCTCTTCCGCGGCGAGGGCGGCGGCTTCGAGGATGATGAGCCACCAGAGCGCGAACGGGATCGCGTCCAGCACCGCCCCCCAACCCTTCCCGACGGGGATTACGGGCGTGGTCCACACCCGGTTCCAGGAGAAATTCGTCAACGCGGCGGTCCAGAAGATCACGAGTCCGACGAGAGCCGCGTAGGTCATCAGCACGAGAGCGCGAGCCTGTTCCTTCACGCCGCGGGCCTGGAGGAGGAAGAAGACAACTACGATCGACAACCCGACCGCGACCGCGATGTATTTGTCCGGCGGGTGATCGGGGTCGATCAGGAAGGCGACATACTTGCCGCCCGCGAGGGCGGTCGCGACCCCGCCGAAGAGGCACTCCAGGAACATCGACCAGCCCATGAGGAACCCCAGCCACGGCCCGCCGGCCCGCCGTCCGTAATCGAGCGGCCCGCCGGCACGGGGCATGGCCACCGCCAGTTCCGAGAGCGTGAGTACCCACGCGAGGAACAGCAGGCAGACCAGCAGCGACGCGATCAGCATCGCCACCGGCCCGTTGTCTTTAAGCCCGAGGTTCCAGCCGAAGTACTGCCCGCACACGACGATCCCGACGCCCAGCGCCCAGACGTCGCGAACGCCGAGTTGCCCGCTCCGCAACTCCAACGACTCGCCGAGTTGTTCCACCCCCATCGCAGCCTCCGGTTCCGCAGAACCTGTGGTTTCGCAGTGTGTCTGGGGGTATCAACGAAAAGGAGCCGCACAGCCCGACAGGGATTTTGGAATTACTTCCTCGGCCGCGACTCCGTACCATCAAGCGTTCCATCCGGGGATCGTCCGTTGCCACACGATTCTATCACCAAATGGCTGACCCGCCTCAAAGCCGGCGACCCGACCGCGGCCGGTCCGCTCTGGGAGCGGTACTTCCCCCGTCTCGTTGAACTCGCCCACGCCCGACTCGCCGGATTCGCACGAAGGGGAGCCGACGAGGAGGATGTCGCGTTGTGCGCGTTTGCCAGTTTCTTCCGAGACGCGGCCGCAGGTCGTCTCCCACAGCTCGACGACCGCGACGACCTGTGGCGAGTCTTGCTCATGATGACCGGGCAAAAAGCTCTCGATCTCATTCGCCACGAGACAGCAGGGAAACGCGGCGGGAAGCGTAACATGGCCCTCGACCTCGAAACTCTCGCCAGCCGGGAGCCGACTCCAGAGTTCGCCGCACTGATGGCGGACGAATTCCGCCAATTGCTCGACAAACTCCACGATCCCGACCTGAAGACACTGGCGGTGTGGAAGATGGAGGGGCACTCGAACGAGGAGATCGCGGCGCGGTGGGGCTGCGTGGCAAGGACGGTTGAACGCCGCCTCAAGGTGATTCGCAGCCTCTGGGCCGGGGAGGTGGAATCGTGAGCGAACCGGACGTGTGGCCGCCCGACCTGGCTTTGCGCATCGACGCGGTCTGCTGCAAGTTCGAGGAACAGTTGAAAGCGGGAATCAACCCACGGCTCGAAGAGCACCTGGGAGGTTTCGAGGGATCGCAGCAAGACGAACTGCGTGCGGAGTTGCTGGCCCTGCAACAACAGTGGGGAATCCAGAATGCAACCATTGACCATCCGGTGTTGTCGCAGCAAGCCACACCCACGCCGATCACGGGACCGTCACGCTACGAGATCGAGCATGAACTCGGTCGTGGCGGCATGGGTGTCGTGTACAAGGCCCGCGATACGCACCTGAATCGTGTGGTCGCCCTCAAAATGATCCTCGCCGGTGAGCACGCCGAGGAACGGCACCTCGTCCGCTTTCGCGCCGAGGCCGAGGCGGTGGCCGCACTGTCGCACCCGAACGTCGTCCAGATTCACGACACGGGGGAACACGCGGGCAGTCCGTACCTCGTGCTGGAGTTCGTGGCCGGGGGCACCCTTGCGGAGCGTTTGACTCGCGGTGAACTTCCACCCCTCGACGCGGCGGGACTGGTCGAGACCCTCGCGCGTGCCCTCCAAACCGCCCACACGCGGGGCATCGTCCACCGCGACCTCAAGCCGGCGAACGTGCTGTTCACCGCGGACGGCGTGCCCAAAGTCACCGACTTCGGGCTTGTGAAGCGACTCGACGACGACTCCGCGCACACCAAGACCGGCGAGTTCATGGGGACGCCGGCGTACATGTCGCCCGAGCAGGCCGCGGGGCACGCGAAGGACGTCGGCCCGGCCGCCGACATCTACTCGCTCGGCGCGGTCCTCTACGAGTGTCTGACCGGGCGACCGCCGTTCCGCGGGGTCAGCGTTCTGGAGACAATTCGCCAGGTTCAGAACGACGAACCCGTCCCGCCACGACGCCTTCGCCCCGAAGTGCCTGCCGACCTGGAAGCCGTGTGCCTGAAGTGCATCGAGAAGAGCCCGCCTCACCGCTACCTGACGGCCGAGGCGCTGGCCGACGATCTGCGGAACTTCCTGTGCGGGAAACCCACCGATCGACCGACTTCCGCGTGGCGACGACTCGAAGCCGATCTGTACGCGAAGAACGTCGCGCTCGCCGAGCGGGAGTGGGCCGCCGGACGCCCGCAGAACGCGGCCGCGTATCTGGACTCCTGTCCGGCCGGCCTGCGGGGCTGGGAATGGCACTGTTTGCGTGGGCTTCGCGGACGACCCCCCACGCTCCGTGCACACGACGACGTCGTGTACGGGGTGACGTTCTCGACCGACGGTCACCGGATCGCCTCGGTCAGCGACGATCAGACGATCCGCATCTGGGATGCGGCAAGCGGCGAACTCTTGCGGACGCTCACCGGCCACACCGATCAGCTTTACACCCCGAGATTCACGCCAGACGGAGTTCACCTGGTCACGGCGAGTCAGGCCGGGATGGTGCGCGTGTGGGATCTCACAACGGGCGAATCGCGGGTGTTCTCCGGGCATACCGACGTTGTCGTTGGGATTGATGTGAGCCGCGACGGGCGGTACATCGCCTCGGCCAGCGACGACGCCACGGTTCGACTCTGGGACATCGCCGGCGGGACGGAAGTGCGAGTCTATCGCGGACACACCGACATGGTGAACGCGGTGGCGTTCTCGCCAGACGGGCGGTTGCTCGCGTCGGTGAGTTACGACCAGACGGTTCGTATCTGGGATGTGGAAACCGGCTCCGAGCGACACCGACTCTGCAAGCACACCAGCTTCGTGTGGACGGTTGCGTTTTCGCACGACGGCAGACTGTTGGCATCAGCCGGGGGCGATGCGACCATCCGCGTGTGGGAGGTCGAATCCGGCGAAGAAGAGATGACGCTCGTGGGGCATTCGGGTGTGGTGTGGAGCCTCGCGTTCACGCCGGATGACACGCGACTGGCCTCGGCGGGATGGGACAAGACGGTTCGCCTGTGGGACGCAAACACCGGGCAGGAGACGATTGTTCTTCGGGCGCACGCCGACGCCGTGAACTCGATCGCGTTCAGCCCCGACGGCACGCGCCTCGCGACGGCGAGTGACGACCGCACGATCACGCTCTGGGTGGCGACTCGTGGCGAGAGCGTGGAGCGGCCCGCGGCAAGGAGTCTTCGAGATCACACGGGACCGGTGCTGGCTGTGGCGTTCAGCCCAGACGGGCAGCGAATCGCATCAGCAGGGGACGACCGCACGGCCCGTGTGTGGGACGTGGATACCGGTTCGGTGCTGCTCACGCTGAGCGGACACGCGGCACTCGTGTCGGGCGTCGCATTCAGCCCGGATGCTCGATTCGTGGCGACAGCAAGCGCCGACAAAACCGTTCGATTCTGGGACTCGGACACGGGTTGCGAAGTTCGAGTGCTGCGAGGCCACACCGATCGAATCTACGGCGTCGCGTTCAGCCCCGACGGGCGCTGGCTCGCGACGGGCGGCTGGGATCGAACGGTGCGGGTGTGGAACGTCGAGAGTGGCGAAACCATTCGCGTCCTGCGTGGGCACACGAACTGGATCTGGTCCGTGGCATTCTCGCGCGACGGCCGCCGACTTGTGTCGTGCAGCACCGACCGCACGGTGCGCGTGTGGGAGTTGGAGCAAGACGCGGAGCCACTTATTTTCCGCGGGCACGATCTGAAAGTCCTGGGTGTGGCATTCTCGCCGAACGGCCGGTTGATTGCGTCGGCCGGGACGGAAGGCGTGGCGAAGCTGTGGGACGCATACAGCGGTGTTGAAATCCGAACGCTGGCGGGGCACACGGACCGCGTGACCGGGGTGGCGTTCGATCCAACGGGATCGTCCCTGGTCACCTCAAGTGAAGACCAGTCGGTGCGTTTGTGGGACGTGCAAACTGGAGATGAAGTCCGGGTCTTTCTCGAACACGCGAGGCGGGTGAACGCAGTGTCATTCGCGCCGACTGGTGACCGACTCGCCTCGGCCAGCGACGACGGCAGCGTGAAACTCTGGGACATCCCGAAAGTCGCCTTCGACTTGGGTGGTGTTCCGCCGGAGATCTGATCCGGCCGTATCAGTCGCTAACCTTTGCAACGACGAGGGAGCGCTGGCTGCACGCCGCCCCGCAACCGTAACCACCCAGGCTTGCGACAAGCAAGAGGCTCAGGGTGCTGACCCCCGTGTACCAAGCGGAGAAGTCGGTTGTCACCGGCATGTAGATCAGCACCTCCTCGGTGAGGTTGAACGCGATGAACGCCACCAGACCCACGCGGAGTACCAGAAGGTTCACGAACGCGAAGAGCAGGCAGGCGACGACTCGCACCGGCAGATAATCGCCACCGTGGGCATACGGAACGGCCCAGAGTATCACCACGAGGACGGCAGCCAACCACTCGCGGCGGCACACCAGCAGCAACAGAAAGAACATGAAGAAGTAGCGCAGGGCGACCAGCAACGAGATGTGTTCATTCAGAATCAAGCTGCCGGCACCTTCGGTGAAGGTCACATCCCAGACGAGTTTCGGATCAGGCGTGGGGCCGAGCCAGACGGGAAGTGAACGCAGCACCAACACGAGCGCCACGCAGACAGACGCGGTCGTGACACCGATCAGCACGTCGCGGCCGACGAGCGGGTTCCGCCACTTCCCTTCCAGCAGGCGGTTCCAGGAGATGACGCACGCCGGGTTCATCCGCCGCACCCACGGTTCCAGCGCGAGGTACGCCAGCCACAGGAGGAACCCGTCGAATAGCACCCGGCCCAGCATGCCGCAAAACATGCTCAGTTCGTCAGCGGACACCAGCACGTGCTTCGCTGCCAGGAGCCAACCCAGCATCCCCAGGACGACGAACCCGCCAGCGAGGATTGACGCGCCACGGGGGTTGGCCCGTCGCAGTTTCCAGTTCCGCCACGCGAACCACCCACCCAGGGGCAGGGCGATAAAACCCAACAGAGTGTTCTTCAGCTCCTGGAGTCGCTCCATTGGGTTGTCCGGCATGAAGCCGGGGAGGCGGTCGAGGTGCCCGGCAGGTCCGACGTGGAAGTACACGGGCTTGCCGCGGTAGAACGCCGCCTCGACCCGAACCGGCAACTCCGGGGTCGATGGATGAGCGCCTTCCCAGGCCATCTGCCGGTCGGCAAACACCGGCGGCACATGCCGGAATTCTTTCGATTCACGCAACGAACCATCTGTGAAGCCGGCAGCCGCAAGCAACGCCTTCGGGTCGGGTTCGCGTGCTGCTTCGTCGGGCGGAACAGATGGCGGCACCGCGTGCAGTTCGAGCAGCCGACCTTCAAGATCGAGGAACACGCACGTCATGCCCGACTCGCGAAGCGGCGGTTCGTTCGGCAGCACGCGGCCCGGCATACTCCACCCCGATGTGTCGTTCGCTGCGAGTCGCTGAGCTAATGCCTGTGGGCTCTGCCGATACCAGAAGTACATCACGGCGGGTTGGCCCGACCGCAGTCCGTCGTGACGTAGGAGACCGGGGTGCCTGTCGCGAACGTGCTTCAACAGCGGTTCGTCGGTAGCGATGCCGTTGGCGGAATCGGCCACCGGCCCGTCGTATCCCAACTGCTTCAAGTGGCCGCGGGCACGCACGGTGAGTTCTCGTGGCGACAAGTCCGTGGGCATTTGCCGGAACAGGGCCGCCGTATCGTTCAACCACGCCGAGAGGAGGATGCCGGTGAGCGCCAGGACGAACAGGGACAGCGACACGCGCGGCGAAAGACTGCCTTCACTTGCCACGTCCGGGTCGGCCTCGGAAGTCTGCTCCGATGAGGGCGTCCCGCCCGCGCTCAACAGCGAGTAGAGAACCTTGTTCGCTGAACTTGGCCGCGTCGTCGGGGCCAGCTTCACGCACTCCAGAATGACGGCCGCGACGTTCGGGTGAAGATCAGTGTCGCTCAAGGCTGCGGCTAGCCCCGCGTTCTGGAGTCGAACGAGTTCCTCCCGAGTGGTGGCCGCGAACGCACGCTTGCCAGTGAACATTTCGTAAAGCACGAGGCCCAGGGCATAGATGTCGCTTTTGGTGGTTGGCTCGCCGCCCGCCAGTTGCTCGGGAGCCTGATACAGCGGCGTGCCGGCGCCGCGAGTCTCGGCGAACGAACCGACCAGCCCTGCCAGTCCGAAGTCGGTAATGCGAACTTTCCCGCGTCCGTCGATCATGATGTTCTGCGGCTTCAAGTCCCGGTGAACGATTCCCTTCTCGTGAATCGCCGCCAGCCCGCGGCACAGTTGCCGGGCGTACTCCGCTGCGGTCTCCTGTGTCGGGCGGTGGATGCGCTTCAGCAGCGACGACAGATCTTCGCCGTCGATGTAGGCCATCGACAGGAAGGGTTGTCCATCGTGTTCTCGGACGTCGTGGACGCGGCAGACGTGATCGCTGGACACTTCATGGGCCGCCCGGACTTCGTTGTGGAACTGCGCCCGACCATGTGAGTTGTCCGCGAGGCGCTGGGGCAGAAACTTGAGGGCCACCTCCTTGCGAAGGTCCATGTCGTAGGCGCGGTAGACTTCGCCCATCCCACCTTTCCCCAGCGGGGCGACGATGCGGTAGCGGTCGGCAAGGATTGTGCCAGATGGGAACCGCTCCGTGTTGAGAGGTTTCGCTTCTGCCTGTTGGCCCCGGTACCAGTTCTCCAGCTTCGCTAACTGGGGCACGAGGCCCGGTGGCGTGATGGCCGAATCCAGAGCAAGCTCGTCCAAGTAGTCCGCAACTGCCCTCCCGCGCCCGGCCTTCCACTCAAGCTCGAACTGTTCGCACAGTTCATCGAGTTCTTTGACCTTTCGACGCGCCTGATCGACCGGATCAGGGGAGTGATGGTCGTGCGTCTCGTCCCCTGCATTCATACCGTCACCTGTTCCCAGATTGTGCGGATGCCGGCGAGCCTTCGTTCGACCGTGGGCACCGACCGGTTCAGTTTTCCGGCGATCTCCTCGTTCGAGTAGCCCTCCATCTTCCAGATCGCAACCTGTCGGAGTTGGCCATCATCGAGCAGTCCGAGCAGGCGGGCGCACGTCTCGGCCACCTCGGCCGCCTCCTCCGGTGACGGCCCTGCGGCTGCCACCGCGGCCAGAACATCGGGCGTCGAATCCGTCACGCCACCGGCGGGCACGTGGACGACGTTCCCGCCTCGCTTTTCGGCAGTCGCATGGCGTGCCAGTCCGATCGCCTTTCGAGTGGTGATGACGAACAGCACTCGCCACAGGTCGTCGCGATCGTCGAGTCGGGGAAAGCGTCCCTCGCCGACCCCGCGGCAGAAGCTGTCGAACGCGGAGAGCGCGACGTCCTCTTCGTCGGCCGCGACTCGCCGGAGGGACCGCAATCGGGTGCGGGCCAGTCTGACGAGGCGGGCGAAGTATCCGTCCCAAAGCGGCTTCACTGCGGCCGGGTTGCCCGCCTTGAACTGTTCGATCCAATTCGTCACGCAATCGCTGGGCGAAGCGTCATGCATCTCGTGCCTCGGTTCGTTCGGCTTGGAGTTGAGTTCGCCGAGTATACCCGTCCGGTGAAGAAATCGTGCGCCTCGTGATGGCTCCGTCGAGAATTTCCCAATATCGGGGTGTGGCCCTCGCCTATCGCCCCGAACGGAGCCGGTTCATGATCGCGCTGAGCAACGTCTGCAAATCTTACGACGCAGGCGGCACCGACGCCGTTCACGACGTCTCGTTGAAGGTGCCAAAGGGATCACTGCTCGTCCTCCTCGGCGGTTCCGGTTGCGGGAAGACAACCACGCTGAAGATGATCAATCGCCTGATCGAACCCACCGGCGGGCGCATCGAGATCGAAGGCCGGGATGTACGCAGTCTCGATGCGGTCGAACTGCGACGCGGCATCGGTTACGTGTTCCAGGGAATCGGACTGTTCCCGCACATGACCGTTGCGGGCAACGTGGCGGTGGTGCCGCGGTTACTCGGCTGGTCGGCGGAACGAATCGGCACTCGCGTCGATGAACTGCTGGACCTCGTGCGTCTGCCACCAGCCGAATACCGCGACCGCTTCCCACGACAACTCTCCGGTGGCCAGCAACAGCGTATCGGCTTCGCACGTGCTCTGGCCGTGGGAGCCCGGGTGATGTTGCTCGACGAACCGTTCGGTGCCCTCGACCCGATCACTCGCGATGAACTCCGCGACGAGTTTCTCTCGCTTCGCAAGCGTCTCGGACTCACTGCGGTCATGGTCACTCATGACATAACCGAGGCGCTCCTCTCTGCCGATCAAATCGCCGTGATGAATGCCGGTCGGCTCTTGCGAGTCGGCACCCCCCGGGAGCTGGTGGCGAATCCCGGCGACCCGTTCGTCGCCTCGCTCCTGGCCGCGCCCAGGCGGCACGCCGACCGCCTCGATGCCCTGCTCAACGACACAAACAAAAGGGGAACGCCGTGAGTGAAAACCTTCAAGAACTGTTCGCGAACCTGCCCGCCTACCTCGGCGGCCACATGCTCCTTTCGGTTACCACTTTGGCGGCGGCGGTCGCGATCAGTCTGCCGCTGGGCATCGTTGCCAGTCGCCGGCCCAGATTGGCTGAAGTCGCCCTGGGTCTTGCGGGCGTGATCCAAACCGTGCCGAGCCTCGCGCTACTGGCACTGATGATGGTTCTCCTCGGCGGACTCATCGGCTTCTGGCCGGCGTTTCTGGCGCTGGTCTTATACAGCATTTTGCCGATCCTCTCGAACACGGTACTCGGCATTCGCGGTGTCGATCCCGTCCTGATCGAGGCGGCGAAGGGGCTGGGGATGAGTGACCGGCAGTTGCTGTGGTGGGTGGAACTGCCGCTGGCCGCGCCGGTCATTCTTGGCGGAATCCGCACTGCGACCGTGCTCGTCGTCGGCACGGCCACGCTGGCAACCCCAATCGGCGGTCAGAGTCTCGGGAATTACATCTTCGCCGGGATCTCGACTCTGAATCACACATCCACAATGTTCGGCTGCGTGGCGGCGGCGCTCCTTGCAATCGGGCTGGATCAACTCGTCCGGCTGTTGGAGGTCGCGGCGCGTCGGCGTAGTCGCCGCCTCGCGTATGTCGCGGCCGGCGGTCTGCTGCTGGTCACCTTCGGCGGGTTGTACGAACCGGTGACCCGCTGGTTTGGCGGGAGCAACCGCGTCGTGATCGCCAGTGCCTCGTTCACCGAGCAGTACACGCTTTCCCACGCGATGTCGCAAAAACTCGAACCGGCGGGCTTCCGGCCCGAGCGCCGCCAGGGGATGGGGTTCGGCGTTCAGCACCTGGCAATCCAGCGAAACGAGGTCGATTGCATGGTCACCTACACCGGCGACGTCTGGACCCTGCTCATGAAGCGACAGGACTACGCGGACCGCGAAACGACCCTGAAGGAGGTCACGCGGTTTCTCGAAGAGGATTTCGGCGTCGTGTGCCTCGGACCGCTCGGGTTCGAGAACGCATACGCGGTCGCGATGACTCAGGACCGCGCAAAAGCGTGGGAGGTATCCTCGATAGCCGACATGGTTGAGTTCGCACGAATTCGCCTGGGACGTCCCCTGAAAGTTGGCGGCGACATCAGCATCTTTCTGCACAAGGAGTGGCCACGCCTCAAGCAGAAATATCGACTCCGGGACGGGGACGTGCAGACGGTGTCGATGGATCAGTCGCTCGTCTACGGTGCGGTTCAGGCGGGGGAAGTTGACGCCATCGTGGCGTACAGCAGCGACGGCCGGCTCACCGAGTACAAGCTGCAATTGCTGCGTGACCCCGAGCACGTCTTCCCGCCGTACGACGCGATCCTGTTGGCATCTCGGGCTGCCGCCCGGCGACCGGGTTTCGTCGAGGCATTGCAACCACTCCTCGGGTCCATCAGCCAGGAGACCATGCGAGAGGCCAATCGGCGAGTCGATGTCGGGAAGCAGTCGCCAAAGGAGGTGGCGGGTTGGCTGCTGGAGACAGGCACGTCCGCGAAAACACCCTGATCATTTCACCCGAGAGCTTGAACGAAATGGTTACCCTTGTCGCGTTCTTTCTGTTCGCGTGCGTCCTCGGCACACTTGTCGAATACGTGCTGCACCGGTTCTTCCTGCACTCGCGCTTCCACCACTGGGTGATCCGCCGACACAAGCTGCACCACAAGACGCACGTCCGGTATTCAATCGCGTCGGAATTCCTCGGGTTCTTTCCAGCCGCGATCCCATTCCTGTGGATCGGGTTCGTGCACAGCACGCCTGCGGGGATCGCGTTCATCGCCGGAGAGATCACGTTCGTTCTGGCCGTTGCCATCGTACACAAGTGGTCGCATGAGGCGCCACACCGCATTTTCTGGATGAACCCGGCAGTTCACCACGTCCACCACACCGATAGCGTGCGATGGAACTACGGGGTGATGACGACCTTCTGGGATCGTGTGTTCGGGACGTATCGCCTCGCCCCGAATCGTTCATCACCTGTCGAGTGAGCGTGATCATCACCGCGAGGAAGCAGATGGCGTTCCGGGAAATCTGCGTGAATTGCAAGTTTGTGGCTCTCGCGAACAGAGGAAGCAACCCTTGTTCACTCAAGTGCGACATTTCCCACGAGAGATGTTGATCTTCGTCGTGCGGTGTGCAAGAACAATGGATTGAGCCGCCGCTTCCCGTCGTGCGACAAGAATCGTCAGATGGTTCACAACTCGACGTGTGGCTCGCGGCACTGGAGATGAGTGTGGCTAGCATCCTTCTGATCGACGACGACGAAGACCTGACCGACTTCCTTCGCGGGGAACTCGAAACCCGTGGTCACACCGTGGACTGTCTGGATTGCCCGGAACACGCTCTGGACCATCTTGCCCAGACGCCGTTCGACCTCGTCCTTCTCGACAACAAGATGCCGCGGATCACCGGGACGGAATTCCTCGAAGCACTCCGCAGGCGTGGGGTCTAGGTGCCGGTCATCCTGATGACGAGTTCGCCGACATCCTCTTCCGCCATCCGGGCAACCCGGTTCGGAGCCTTCAAATTCCTGATTAAGCCCGACGATTACCAAACGCTCGTGACCGAAGTCCAAGCGGTGATCAAGGAGATTCTGGCTCGGGCGATCGAAATCCGCCAGTTGCCGAAGGCTCGAAGTGGAACGTGCCCTGCGCTTGTGACTTCGGACGAACCGACGCTGCTCGGCACCAGTAGCCCGATGCTCGAAGTTTACAGCCGCATCGGGTTGTTCGCAGCAGGTCGCCACACGCTCCTAATCCGAGGGGAGAGCGGAACGGGGAAGGAACTCGTCGCCCAGGCCATCCACAATGAGAGCCCTCGGAAAGACATGCCGTTCATCACGGTGAACTGCGCGGCGATTCCCGAGAAGCTCGCCGAGAGTGAATTGTTCGGCCACAAGAAAGGAGCGTTCACAGGTGCCGACCGCGATCACAAGGGCTTTTTTGAAGCCGCTGACCGCGGCACCCTGTTTCTCGATGAAATCGGTGAGCTTTCCCTGGAGGTCCAGGCGAAGTTGCTCCGCGTACTCCAGAAACCTGTCATTGTGCGACTCGGCACTCACGAGCCTATCAAGGTGGATGTCCGCGTTCTGGCAGCAACTCACCGCGATCTTCCCGAGTTGGCGCGCGAAGGCACGTTCCGCGAGGATCTCTACTACCGCCTCGACCGCTTCGTCATCCCCTTGCCGCCGCTCCGAGATCGTCTCGACGATCTACGCGAGTTGGTCGATGGCATCCTCGACCGGGCAGCCGTCGAGGCAGACCGACCCCGTCTCGAAGTGGCGGATGCAGCCTGGGTACGGCTTCGAGCATACCATTGGCCCGGCAACGTTCGACAACTCGAAAATGTGCTGGTGCGGGCGTTCGGGCTTTGTCAGGGACCACAGATTCTGCCGCGACACCTCGAATTTCCGACTGATGAAGCCCCGACCGCAGTCACCGCTGAGGTCGATGCGCTCGCGGGCTTGCGAAAAGCAATCGCCTGGGCCTGGGACAGCGGCCAGGAGAAACTCTGGCCGCTCCTCCGCGACCTTCTCGAACGGGAATTGCTCAAGGTCGCACTGGAACGTCTCGCCGGGAACCAGACTCAGGTACATAAACGCCTCGACATGGCACGTGTAACGGTCGGCGAGCGTATGAAAACCTACGGGTTGAAGTGACGACAGACCCAGCGCTCGCGCCGCGAGCGCTGCCGTTCACGCGGCGAACAATTGGCCCGGTCCCGATTCGACACTTCGGCAACGTGCCAACAAATCGCAAAAGAAATCTTCGCGTCACAAGTCCTGATTCATCAACCATTTGCAACTTTCTTCTCCCGGCGTGTCCGCTCATTTCTCGCATTGGCACCGAGCGTGCTTTACCACATCCAATCGCAACGAACAACACGCAACAAACACAACCCACGAGGTTCCCATGACGACTTCCATCCTGTCCTTCGCTCGCAAGTTCCTGAACAACTTGATGGCGTCGATGGCCACCCCGCACATTTGATTCAGACAACGCACAACACGACCCCAACAATCCAACCCACGAGTTTCCCATGAACGCTTCCTTCCTCTGCTTCGCTCGCAAGTTCCTGAACAACCTGATGCAGGCTCTGGCCACTCCGAACGTTTGAACCCCTCGGCACCCAGATCATTTGGCCCGGTGCCGACTCCACCAACCATAGCCGGCCCTGTCGCCGGCGCGAGGTTCACATGCTCGCCCCCGGCGACACACTGCTCAGTCCGGTTCCGCCCGAACGGAACCCGCAACCGCCAGCGAACAGCGGCGGCCAACCGATCAACAACACCGCTCCGCGCCCCGAGGCGAAGGAATCCGAACCCCGGTCGTTCCTCATGACCCTCATGCGTGCGCTGGGAGCAATCCACACCTGAGCTGGCCACAGGCCCGGCCACACCCGAACACGAGGACTGCCGTGACCGACACACTCGATACCCCGATTCGCTTCCCGGTTCGTCCCCAATCCCGGAGCACCCCGATGCCCGCGTCCCGTGGCGAGCCGATCAAGATCCTTCTCGTGGAGGACGACGAGAATCACGCCGAGATCACGATGAGTGCGCTACGCAGCGGGAGAATCAGCAACCAGGTCTCCCACGTCGAGGATGGAGTCGAGGCGATGGCGTTCTTGCGGCGCGAGGGTGAGTATGCCAACGCCCCGCGCCCGGACCTGATCCTTCTCGACCTCAGCATGCCGCGGATGGATGGCCGCGAGGTATTGGAGGCTGTAAAGACTGACCCCTCCCTGAGGCGGATACCCGTCGTGATGCTGACGAGTAGCCGGGAGGAGAAGGACATCCTGGGCGTGTACGACCGGCATGTGAACTGTTACATCGTGAAACCGGTCGATCACGAACAATTCATCAAAGCCGTGATGTCGATCGAAGACTTCTGGTTCACCATCGTGAAACTACCCGCAGCCTGACCTCCGGTTCGCGGTCGTTCCCACGGCCTACCTTGATACGCGAAAGGCATCCGGATGCAGAAGTACCAGATCCAGGGGATTCACTCGGAGGGTGCAAAAGGCCCCTTCGCCGTGTACGGGTCGTCACCTGAGGATGCTCGCCGCATTGCTGAGACTTCGGGCATTACTGTCTCGGCGGTCGTTCTCGCCGAGACCGGGCCAGCGCCGCCGGTGAACAGCGCCGTCAGCAGACCGGCCGCCGCAGTTCCTCAGGCGATTCAAGTCGCCCGTGCCTGCCCCGCGTGTGGCTCGATCGAATATCGGAAGGTCCGCCCAGAAGGGATGGTCACGTTCACCTGGGACCGGAAATGCAAGGCGTGTAGCACCCGTTACCAAGCACCCACACCGCGGTGGGGTGCCGCACTCCTGATCCTCGCTGGATTCGTGCTTGTCGCGGTTGCCTTCCTCTTGGCGGTCGCCCTTCTGCTGGGTTCGCTCAATGGGCCGAGAGCCTTGACGCAGCTCCCAGGAGGGATCTGCTTCGGGTCCGTTGCGGCGTGCCTTGGGGTGATTGGTGGATTGGCTGTAGAGCGGCGATTAGGACTTCCGCTCGTGTTGCCGTCGTCATCGGGTCCTTGAAGATCTGCGTCCACTGCGAGAACGGCAGGTTGCTCGTCAACAGCACGCTCCCACGCTCGTAACGTTCCGCCAAGAGCGTGAACAGACCTCCATCTCTTCCCGGCTCTGCTGCACGTAGCCGAG
>Ga0209181_10006102_pt1 | contig 17033 bp, 16 predicted proteins | sample MAT05_FD_187208 | JGI IMG/M metagenome (GOLD analysis project Ga0209181, IMG submission 187208) | Freshwater microbial communities from Lake Fryxell liftoff mats and glacier meltwater in Antarctica - MAT-05 (SPAdes) (version 2) | ecosystem: Environmental > Aquatic > Freshwater > Ice > Liftoff...
TGGTGGTGCGCGTGCGCCTCGAAACGGAAGTACAGCTGGCCCGCCAAATTCAGCAGACGTTTATCCCGCAGTTTTTGCCGACGCATGATGCCTGGCAATTTGCCGCGCGCTGGCGGACGGCGCGTCAGGTGGGCGGTGACTTTTATGATGTGATCGAATTGCCGAATCATAAACTTGGCATTTTTATCGCGGATGTGGCCGATAAGGGCATGCCCGCTGCGTTGTTCATGGCGCTCACGCGCACGCTGGTGCGGGCGGCTGTGAACGAGATGCATTCTCCTGCTGAAGTATTGCGGCGTGTGAATGATCAACTTTTGCCGGATACGCAGCAAGGCATGTTTGTGACGGCGGTCTATGGCGTGTTGGATACCGAGAACGGTGATTTTACTTTTGTGAACGCGGGGCATAACCCGCCGTTTTGGGTGAAGGGCAGCGGCCTGATTGAAAAACTGACGCGCACTGCGGTGGCGCTGGGCGTTATGGAACAACCCAGTATGCAAGAGCGCACCGTTTCACTCGCGGCAGGGGATACGTTATTGTTGTATACCGATGGTCTGACCGAAGCCTTCTCGCCCGATGGGAGTTTATTCGGCGACTCGCGCTTGATGGATGCGCTGCGTGCCATTCAAAGTACGCACACCGCTGATCAAGTTCTGGTGCTGGTTGAACATCGCTTGAATGAGTTTATTGAATCCGTTCCGCTTGGCGATGATTTGACCATGCTGGCCGTGAGAAGGGTGTGAGCGGGTTATCATCAATTTACTTAAGTGTGTGGATTAATCATTTTGATTTGTATGAATGAAGTATATAAGGTTTTATACAGCTATTTGGTTGTATAAAACATATTGGGCGTTTACATAATTAATAGAACAAGAGAGACCATTAATAAATATGCTAGATTTACATATTCACCCATACTTGAAAGAAGATTTAGATAGATGGGTAACCTATTTTGTTGATGACCCATTCAAGGGAGATAAAACATTAGGTATTTTTGATGTGTTACATGCACATTATTTGATTGTGGATTATTTTTACGCAGACGGCGAAGGCATTGGCGGCATTGGACCTCGTGACGCAAATTTATTAGGCTCAACGTTAGGAAGACAATCATCAGGATATGGTGATTGTCAAAAATGGAACGACGATTTAGACATTTGCGCCACGCTATTTTTTGGATTAATTAAAAACCATGCCTTTCATGACGGAAACAAAAGAACTGCATTCTTAAGTCTGCTTTTACATTTATGGAAAATTGGAAGAATACCAGACGCAAAGCAAAAAGATTTTGAAATTTTGGCTTTGCGAGTCGCTGACAATTCATTATCAGAACATAAAGGGTATAGCGATTTCAAAAAAGAACTAGACTCCGAAGTTCATTTTATTTCACATTTTTTAAGAAGAAATATAAGAAAAATAGACGGCAAAAAATATTTGATTACCTATAGAGAATTAGATTCTCGATTACAACAATTCAGTTTTTTTCTAAAAAATCCAGATAAAAATTCAATTGATGTAGTAAAAACAGAGCAAGTGCAAAGGCTTTTTCGTAAACCTGAATTTATAGAAAAAAGAATAGGTTCTATTTCTTTTCCTGGATGGACGCGAGAAGTTGGAAAATCGGATATTGACAAGATTAGAAAAATGACAAAACTAACTCCTGAACATGGCATTGACTCAGAAGTGTTTTTCAAAGGTGCTTTACCACTTGGCGCATTTATTGACAGATACAAAACACTTCTTGAACGGCTAGCCGATAGATAACAAAAACTGCCCAACAAAGCGTGCACCTGACGTGTGGGATTCTGCGCAGTTTACAAGCATCTTTCTGGCTTTGAGTTTTTCCTGCTCTCGAATAGAATCTCAGCCCGCCCACTTGCGGGTAACGCAAACCGCGATGATACGAACTTGATATATAAAAGGAGCTTTATTAATTGTATACAAATTCACCTCTACTCTTCTTCCACGCGAAGCGTTCATAATTCATCCTTCATAATTCATAATTTATCCTTCCTTCTTCCTTCCCAAAAGTTTACAACCTTTTTACATCCGCGCCATACCCTTGTAACTCTGTACATCTAAAATAAGCCTTGTAACCTAAAGGAGGCTTACCATGAACAACGTATTCAAGAAAATGATTTTGGCTGTTTTGGCCGCCGCTCTCGTCTTTGCTGCATTCCCGATGACCAGTGTTTTTGCGCAGGGTGAAAACCCGCCCAAAGGCGAGTTGACTAATGAAAAGCTCGAGAAAATTTGGGCGCGACAGTTGAAGAACTACGAAAAAATTGGCAAAGGCTTTGAAGATACAGACGCGCAAATTGCCAAGATACAATCTCGAATTGACACGGCTGCCGAAAGCGGCAAGGATGTCACTGCTTTGCAAGCCGCGTTGGATGCGTTTGAATCCGCGTTGAAGGGCGCCAAGCCGAACTATGACAGCATCAGCGGCGTGGTCAACGCACATCTGGGATTTGATGCAAGCGGAAAAGTAACCGATGCCGAGCAAGCCAAGTCCACGGTGGCCGAGATGCGCACCAAGATGCAGGAACTCAAGTCTGCGATGAATGGAACAGGCAAAGCTTTGCGCGATGCATTGAAAGCCTTCCGCGCAGCCAACAAACCCGCAGATACATCCACAGAACGCGGCACGTAATCTGTTCGATCAAAACGAAAGGCGTGGAGCATTCCACACCTTTCGTTTTTTTTGTATTGGAGTGCAGACTTCAGTCTGCATTTTCGCTTCACAAACGCGGACTGAAGTCCGCGCTCCGTGTACGTGGTGATTGCCTAAATTTTTATAACAAGCGGTAAAATGGACAGGCTTGATTAAACTCGCAAATTCCATTCATCATACAGAGGTGAGCATGAAAAGAACTGTTGTCCATACTGATAAAGCGCCAAAAGCGATTGGGCCTTATTCGCAAGCCATTCGTACCGAGTCGTTGATCTACACGGCTGGTCAGACTGGGCTGGACCCCCTCACAGGTGAATTGGTTGCAGGCGGGGTTGAAGAGCAGACGCATCAGGTGCTTGCGAATCTAAAAAATGTAATCGAAGCGGCTGGCTCCACAATTGGGAATGTCGTTAAGACCACTGTCTTCCTAAAAGATATGAATGACTTCCCCAAAATGAACGCCATATACGCCGAGTTCTTTGGAGAGAATCCGCCCGCGCGCAGTACGGTCGCCGTGGCTGGGTTACCCAAGGGCGGTCTGGTTGAGATCGAAGCCGTTGTGTTGGTTGGATAATTAATAAAATAAATCATGACCTCTGAGCTGATCCTACTGGTGGACGATGAACCTTCCATTATTCAACTTTCGCGCATGTATTTTGAGCGGGATGGTTTTCGCGTGCAGGAGATCCAGGATGGCGAAGCTGCCTTGGAAGCCGTTGCAAAATATCGCCCCGCGTTGATCGTGTTGGATGTCATGCTGCCCAAACTCGATGGCTTTGAAGTCTGTCGTACACTGCGCGCGCGTGGAGATTCAACTCCCATCATCATGCTCACGGCGCGTGATGAAGACATCGATAAAATTCTCGGCCTCGAACTCGGCGCAGATGATTACCTGACCAAGCCATTTAATCCGCGTGAATTAATTGCGCGAGTCAAAGCGATATTGCGCAGAAGCGATGGCAAGCAGCAGGTGGATGGGAAACCCGTCCATCGCGGCGACTTGATGATTGATCCTGTTTCGCGTGAGGTGCGCATCGCTGCGCGGACCGTTGACCTGCGTACCCAGGAATTTGACCTGTTGCTCACTTTGGCAGAGCAGCCCGGCCGTGTGTTCAGCCGTGAACAATTGCTGCAACTCGCCTGGGGTTTTGACTTCTACGGCCAAACTCGCACGGTGGATGTCCACATTGCGCATCTGCGCAAAAAGCTGGAAGGCGGTTCTGTGAAAATAGAAACCGTCACTGGTGTGGGATACAAACTGGTTGTATAACCACAACCCGCAACCTTCAACCTGTAACCTTCAACCTTCAAACCTTCAAACCTGAATGTTCTCCTCCCTTCGTTCCCGCCTTTGGTTAAGTTATGCGTTGCTGATCGTCACCGCCTTGAGTGTTGTGGCGCTGAGTTTGTTTATTTATCTGATACGCAATCCCTTGTTATACAGACAAACAACAGAAAGACTGCAAGCCGTGCAATCCATCGTGATGGAGCGCGGAAATGTTTCCCCGTCACAGTCTTATTCTGTTGCAGCGCAAAAGGCCTCGCGTACATTCAATGTGCGTATTTTATTGTTTTCTCAAGACAAGCAAATATTTTTTGATACTTCTTCTGATAAAAAGTCCCCGCTGCCATTTCCAGAAAAAAGATTGATTCAACGCAAGAATCCGGTTGTGCGCGATGGAAATGGTGCAGCTTGGTTGTATAGCGTGGCGCAACTCCCTGATAAAACGTATCTGCTGGTCGCTTCGCCGCGTCCGCGTTTGTCTATTGTAAATATTATTGCAGATGAATTTCTACCATCCTTCCTGCAAAGCGGATTAATCGCGCTGCTTCTCTCTCTGGTAGTTGCTTTTCTTTTTGCACGTTGGATCGCTGACCCGTTGCAGAAAGTGGTGGCTGCCGCGCGTGCCATGCCGTCAGCCGAGATTAAGCCGGTAGAAGCGCAAGGTCCGCACGAAGTCCAGGAGTTGACGCGCGCTTTTAATTCCATGATTGTGCGCACACAGGCGAGTCAAAAATCCCAGCGTGATTTTGTTGCCAATGTCTCGCATGAATTGAAAACACCGCTCACTTCGGTTCAAGGATTTGCTCAAGCGCTTTTGGATGGCACAGCCGATACCGAGCAGACGCGCCAACAGGCGGCGCAGGTGATCTTTGACGAGTCGGGCCGCATGCACCGCATGGTGTTGGATTTGCTCGATCTGGCGCGGCTCGATGCCGGTACGGCGGATATTACGATGTCGCCGGTCCATGTGCCTGCGTTGTTGAATGCTATTCGCGAAAAATTTACGCCGCAATCGCAGAAGGCGGGCGTTGACATTAACATGGACGTTGCCCCAAATCTGCCCGCCTTAACCGCAGATGGAGATCGTCTGGCGCAGGTCTTCACGAACTTGGTGGATAACGCGCTTAAGTTTACGCCCAGCGGCGGCGCGATTTCATTGCGGGCTTTGGTTATTAATGGAGACATGAAAATTTCGGTTACAGATACGGGTGCGGGAATCCCAGCCGAGGCACTGGCGCATATCTTTGACCGTTTTTATCAGGCCGACCTTTCGCGCAGGGGCGGCGAGAAGCATGGCGCGGGGCTGGGGCTGGCGATTGCGCAGGAGATTGTGCAGGCGCATGGTGGTAAAATAATTGTCCATAGTGGGTTGGGGGAGGGAACATCGTTTGATGTATTCCTGCCTGTGATGGGAAAATCTGTCGCTACAATTGCTCGTCGAAAATAGAACATGCCCCGCCGCCGTTCTTTTTGGCGGCGATATGTTGCCCTAAACAACCATGCCCATGCCGCCCTTTGTTTCGATCATTGTCCCTTGTTATAACGAAGAGACCACCATTCGTCATTTGCTCGATGCTGTGCTCGTGCAAACCTATCCGCGCGCACAAATGGAGCTGGTCATTTCTGACGGCATGTCTACTGACCGCACACAGGATGTGATTGCTGCGTTTCAAATGGAACACGCTGATCTGGCGCTGCGCGTGGTGCAGAATTCAGCGCGGACGATTCCCTCGGGACTGAATCAGGCTATCCGCGAGTCAAGCGGCGCGATCATCATCCGCCTGGATGCGCATTCGATGCCTATTCCAGAATATGTGGAACGTTGTGTCGCGGCGCATGAATCAGGCAAAGGTGAGAATGTAGGCGGCGTGTGGGAAATCTGCGCGGGCGCAGAGACATGGATCGCGAAATCGATTTCGTTCGCGGCGGCGCATCCGCTGGGAGTGGGAGATGCGATGTATCGCCTCAACGCAAAAGCAGGCGCGGTGGATACAGTTCCATTCGGTTCGTTTCGGCGCTCATTGATCGAAAAGATCGGCGCGTTTGATGAAACACTTTTGGCAAATGAAGATTATGAATTTAATACGCGTGTGCGCGAATCAGGCGGCACGGTCTGGTTGGAGCCATCCATTCGCTCGGTGTATTTTTCACGCAGCACGCTGGCGAAGCTGGCGAGTCAATACTGGCGTTACGGATTTTGGAAAATGAAAATGCTGCAACGCTATCCGCATACTTTGCGCTGGCGCCAGGCGCTGCCGCCGCTGTTTGTATTAAGTCTATTTTTTCTTATTGTGTTATCCTTGTTTACGGGGTTTGCGCGTTATCTTCTTGCCGCGCAATTGTTAATTTATTTTTCCGCATTGACTCTGGCTGGTTTGAAACTGGCTATTAAAAAAAATACAGGAAGTCTTTTATTTGGATTGCCGCTCGCGATTTTGACCATGCACATGGCATGGGGCGCGGGATTTTTATGGAGCGGCATTTCGAGTCTGTTTACCAAGCATGGCTGATATTTACCGACCTTCATTAAGACTAAGACCAAGCGAGCAGCGTTTTATTTTGCTGTTAGGCGATTTTATTGCATCTGTGAGCGCGATGGGCGGCGCGATCTATTTTTGGTATCAGTATTCCTTAAATAAATTAATTGAAAGCGGACTGACACCCGGCAGAGCCGCGCGTTTACTTACCATTGAAGTTCCTCCCTGGTTTTATATCTTGCCGCTTGTCTGGCTGATATTGATGGTTGAATCTTATGAGCCGCATACGGCTTCAAGCTGGAAGAAGACTTTGCGCAGTATTGCTGTGGCTCCAATTGTTGGGCTGTTGGCATACTCCTTGCTTTTCACCATTAATCTGGACCCGAACTCGCTGCCCCGTATTGCCGTTGGCGCATTCCTTGTTTTCGCATCTGCCTTAACCTTATTCTGGCGCGGCATCTATATTCGACTCTACACCTCATCAGGTCTCATGCGCCGCATATTAATTGTCGGAGCTGGCAAGGCGGGCCATTCGCTTGCACTCATTTACCGTAAGCAGAATCCGCCGCCCTTTAATTTGATCGGCTATATTGATGATGATCCCAAAAAACAAGGAAAAAGTTTCAACGGATTTAGAGTATTTGGCTCAAGCGAAAAACTGCTGGATATTATTGAGGAAATGCATATTTCTGATATTGTCATTGCGATCAATGGCGAGATCAAAGGCGAAACCTTTCAAACCATTTTGGATACGCAGGAACGCGGTATAGAAGTGACTCGCATGCCCATCATGTATGAAGAGTTGACGCAGCGTGTGCCTGTTGAGCATCTCGAATCAGATTGGGTTATTCGCTCATTTGTCGATCAGGTGCGCGTAAGCGGCATGTATGAATTGTTCAAACGCTTGATGGATATTTTCGGGGGATTGGTTGGTTTGTTGATCTTCGCATTTATCTTTCCATTAACTGCATTGGCGATTATTGTGGAGAGTGGTTTTCCCATTTTTTATTCACAGGAAAGATTAGGCAAAGGCGGACGTTTATTCAGGATCTATAAGTTTCGATCCATGTTACAAAACGCGGAGGAAGATGGCGAAGCCCGACCCGCCACGATCAACGATCCGCGTGTGACTCGTGTCGGTAATTTTCTGCGCCGCACCCGTCTGGATGAAATGCCGCAGTTCTTAAGTGTGTTGACAGGTGAGATGAGTCTTGTTGGTCCGCGTGCCGAACGGCCTGAATTGGTGGCGCAGTTTCAAAAGCAAATCCCTTTCTACCGCGCGCGTTTGCTGGTCAAACCTGGTCTAACGGGCTGGGCGCAAATTAACTATGGGTATGTGGCGAGTGTCAAAGAGACTGTTGTCAAACTTGAATATGACTTGTATTACATCAAACACCGCACATTGAATATGGATTTTAATATCGTGCTGCGTACCATTGGAACTGTATTAAGAAGAACAGGCAGATAATGAATCAACGTCTCGAATCTTGATTTATCTCGAAGCCTTTGAGACGGTTTTATATTTTGGAGAAAAAATAAAATGAAATATCTCATCACAGGCGGAGCAGGATTTATCGGTTCGCATATCGCGCGCGCTTTGCTTCAGCAGGGCGCGGATGTGCGTATATTGGACAACTTCTCATCCGGCAAACATGAAAATTTGCAGGGACTGGATGTCGAGTTGGTCGAAGGCGATCTGCGTGACGCTTCGCGCGTGACCGAAGCCGTGCGCGGCGTGAACATCATTTTTCACGAAGCAGCATTTGTCTCCGTGGCCGAGTCGATGGAGAAGCCGCAGGAATGTTTTGATGTCAACGTGACAGGCACCTCCATTCTTTTTGAAGCCGCGCGCAAGGCGGGTGTGAAGCGTGTGGTTATTGCTTCCAGCGCCGCCGTGTATGGTGACTCGACTGCCATGCCTCTTGTGGAAGATACTCCGCTCAAACAGCTTTCCCCGTACGCAACTTCCAAGCGTGTGGATGAAATGTACGCCGACTTGTTTACAAATCAATTTAGCTTGGAAGTTGCCGCGCTGCGTTATTTCAATGTCTACGGTCCCCGTCAGCGGCCCGACTCCATGTACGCGGCGGCTGTTCCGATCTTCATCCGCCGCATGTTGGATAACAAACCCATCACTGTCTACGGTGACGGCGGCCAAAGCCGTGACCTGGTCAACGTGCGCGATGTGGTGCAAGCCAATCTGCTCGCCTCCAGTCATCCCGCCGCGCCCGGACAAATCTTCAACGTCTGCACAGGCGTTGAGACTCGTCTGCTTGACCTGCTCGATATTCTGTACGAAATTTTCCCCGACGCTCCCAAACATGTCCACGCTGAAGCGCGCGCAGGCGATATTTATCGTTCCATCGGCACACTCCAAAAAGCAATCGACACTCTCGGCTTCAAACCTCAAGTCACTTTGGCTGAAGGCGTAAAAGAAGCCGTGGAAGTAATGAGAAACGAGCGTAATTAGTAATTCGTGATTGGTGAATGGTAATTAAACGCATCCCCAATTCCTAATTACGAATTACCATTTACAAATTCTTCATCCTTCATAATTCATCCTTTCCCCCCCTCCCATGTCCTCCTCCCGTTCTCACGTCCGCAATCGCTTCGTCTTAATTGGCGACCTTGCCCTCATCATCGTTTCGGTGTTGGGCAGTTTCGCCTTGCGTTTGGATGTGAGTCAGCTTCCATTTTATTTTCCTGCCGCGCTTGTGATGTGCGCAGTGGCATTGCTGATCAAAGTCCCTGTTTACTTTTACTTTGGTTTATATCGGCGTCTGTGGGTTTATGCCAGCACCAGCGAATTACGCCTGATTACCGTTGCGGTCACAACTGCCTCGGTATTAACTTCGGGTATTATGCTGTTGCTGAATTTTTTTGGCTTGATCCAAGCCATGCCGCGTTCTGCTCTCGGTATCGACTGGCTGCTCTCGCTTGTTCTGATCGGCGGCTCACGTTTTGCCTTGCGTATTCTTTCAGAGCAATCCAACGCGCGGCATGATCCGCTTCACGCAGCCAAACACGTGCTCATCATTGGCGCAGGGGACGCGGGTGCGCTCGTTGTGCGTGAATTGCAAAGATACTCGCAATTGAATCTCATCCCGATTGGATTCCTGGATGATGACCCCGCCAAACAGAATCATCAAATTTACGGGGTCTCTGTCATTGGCAAAGTTAATCAACTTGCAAATATTCTCGACAACCAACAAGTGGATGAAGTCATCATCGCCATTCCCTCTGCGCCCGGCAAGATCATTCGTCTGGTGAATGACGCCTGCCGTCAAAAAGGAATCCCATCGCGTACCATGCCTGGCATCTATGAACTTATCGGCGGCAAGGTCAGTGTCAACCGTTTGCGTGAAGTGGATATCACCGATCTCCTGCGCCGTGAACCTGTGCGCGTTAATGATGAAATTGTTGGGCAATCACTCGCAGGCAAGCGTGTACTTGTCACAGGCGCGGGCGGTTCCATTGGCCGTGAACTCAGTCGTCAGATTGCGCGCCGTAATCCCGCCGAGTTGATTCTGCTTGGGCATGGCGAAAATTCCATCTTTGAAATCCTGCTTGAGTTGCAAAGTAATTATCCACATCTAAAACTTATCCCCATCATCGCTGACATTCGCAACGCGCAAAGAATTGATTCGGTTTTCAAAACGCATCAACCGCAAATTGTCTTTCATGCAGCCGCGCACAAACACGTTTCGCTCATGGAAGCCAATCCCGTTGAAGCCGTCACCAACAATGTCTTTGGCACGCGCAATCTTGTGCAAGCCGCGCTCGATCACAATATCGAACGTTTCGTTCTTATCTCCACCGATAAAGCCGTGCGCCCATCCAGTATTTATGGCGCAACCAAACGCCTCGCCGAAATGACCGTCCTCGACGCCGCGCGTCTGCACAAGCGCGCCTTCACCGTTGTCCGCTTTGGCAATGTGCTTGGCTCACGCGGCAGCATCATTCCCATTTTCAAAAATCAAATCGCAAACGGCGGCCCTGTCACCATCACGCATCCTGATATGTTCCGCTTTTTTATGACCATCCCCGAAGCCGTGTATCTTGTGCTGCAAGCCTCGTCCATGCAAAACGGCGGCGAAGTGTTTGTGCTCAACATGGGCCAGCCCGTGCGCATCCTCGACCTCGCCGAAGACCTCATCAAACTTTCGGGCCTCGAACCCAACAAGGATATTGAGATCGCATTCACAGGCATTCGTCCCGGCGAAAAACTTGTGGAAGAACTTTGGGATGAAGGCACGCCTCTCATGCAGACGCCGCACCCCGACATCTTCCGCCTTGACCAAAACGCATCTTTCTGGCACAGCCCCCTGCGGGTAATCCCAAATCTGCCACAAGCCATTGAGCAGTTATCCACCCTCTGCCTCTCCGCAGACCGAAAAGCCCTTACCCAATTTATTGATGAATTAATCCCAGGGTCTACCGTTAGTGAAACGCAACTTTCCGAACTTCAATCTTTGACCTTAGACCTATAAACCTCATGCCCGAAGTAAACCTCACCGACTGGAATCGTTTTCTCGAATCTCATCCCAACGCACATCTACTACAAATGGGTGAATGGGGAGAATTAAAGAGGGGCTTTGGATGGAAACCAGTCCGCATCATTCTTAACAACGAAATTGGTGCCCAAATCCTCTTCCGCCGCCTGCCTTTGGGTTTGACTCTCGGCTACATGCCGAAGCCAGTTTTCAGTGGACAGTGGACAGTGGTCAGTGAGCAGTTTTGGCAGGAAGTTGATTCCATCTGCAAAAAGAACCACGCCGTCTTCCTCAAAATCGAACCCGATGCATGGACAGAAGAATTCCTCATTCCGCATTCCTCATTCCGCATTTCAAAACATAACATTCAACCGCCACGCACCATCATCATTGATATTAAAGATAATGAAGAAGCGATTCTGGCGAAGATGAAACCCAAATGCCGTTACAACACCCGCCTCGCTGAGAAAAAGGGAATCACAGTCCGCGCATGGGACGATATTTCTACATTCCATGAAATGATGACCGTCACCGGCGGGCGTGATAACTTTGGTGTACATTCAAAAGAATATTATCAACGTGCTTATGAGTTGTTTCACCCCAAAGGGACTTGTGAATTATTAGTCGCCGAATACGAAGGCAAACCGCTCGCTTCATTAATGGTCTTCTCAGATGCGACACGCGCCTGGTATGTCTACGGTGCATCCAACGATCAGGAACGCAATCGAATGCCAACCTATCTCTTGCAATGGGAAGCCATCCGCTGGGCAAAGGCACGCGGCTGTGACGAATATGATCTGTGGGGCGTGCCTGATGAAAATGAAGAGACCCTTGAAGCCAATTTCGAATCCCGCCACGAAGGCCTGTGGGGAGTCTATCGTTTCAAGCGCGGCTTCGGCGGTCAACTCAAACGTGCTGCACAAGCCCTGGACAGAGTCTATAATCCATTGTTGTATTGGGCGTATTTGCGTTTTATTGGAAATCGATAATGACCGCGCACTACTGTTTTCAATGCGGACATGTTCTCGAATTTCGGCATATTGACCAGCGCGAGCGTGAAGTTTGTCCATCTTGTAATTGGGTGTATTACGCTCAATTAAAAGTAGGCGCGGCTATGTTGATTGAACGCGATCAAAAATTATTACTTCTCCAGCGTACCTACGAACCCTGGCAGGGAAGTTGGATGCTGCCTGCGGGCTACGTGGAAGCAGACGAAGACCCGCAAGATGCGGCACAGCGTGAAGTCTTTGAAGAAACGGGGCTTGTTGTAGAATCAAGTGAGTTTCACTACGCTTATTATTTTTCCGATGACCCGCGCGGGCATGGCGTTTCTTTTATATATAAAGCAAACCGTGTTTCTGGCGAAATCAAACTCAATGAAGAATCAAGCGCCGCGCAATATTTTTTCTGGCATGAAATCCCGCCGTATCTGACAAAAGGCGGCCACGATCAAATGATTGCCGAGTGGCAGACTCGGCAGAGAGACTCTCAGTAAATCATGTCTAATCCCTGGAACCAACTCATCGCAAAACTTCCCAATCCGCACTTCCTCCAAACCTATGAATGGGGACAGGTGAAGGCAAAATATGGCTGGGTTCCATTTTACGCTGTCTGGACGGAAGATGGAAAATTCCAAGTTTCCAATAATTACCAATTACCAATTCCTAATAACTGCCTCGCCGCCTGTCTCGTCCTTAAGAAGCAAATCCTCAGCCGCGGATTTGCCGCGCGCTCATCCATTCTGTATGCGCCGAAAGGTCCGCTCATGGATTGGGACAACACAGCCTTGCGGACTCGTGTCTTGAACGACTTGCAATCTTTTGCGAAACAGCAAAATGCCATCTTCCTGAAAATGGATCCTGATATTGTCCTCGGGCGCGGAGTCCCTGACAGCGAAGGGGATGTCACAGAAAACCGCGGGCAGGCCGCGAGGTCCGAATTGACGCGCAGGAGTTGGGTTTATTCGTCGGATCAAATCCAATTCCAAAATACAGTCCTGATTGATTTATCCGCTACTGAAGAAGAAATGCTGGCGCGTATGAAACCGAAGACGCGCTATAACGTGCGCCTCGCACAAAAAAAAGGCGTGACCATTCGCACTGGCACCGTTGATGATCTGCCGCTGCTCTACAAAATGTACGCCGAAACATCCGTGCGCGACGGCTTTGTGATCCGCGATGAAAATTATTACATGACTGTCTGGAAGTTGTTCTTCAACGTTGAAACGTTCAAACGTTCAAACGTGCCAACGTGTGAGCCGTTGATCGCCGAAGTGGATGGTGAACCCGTCGCCGCGATTTTTCTTTTCATGTTTGCAGGCCGTGCTTATTATGTGTATGGTATGTCGCGCAATCTTCACCGCGAGAAAATGCCGACTTATCTTTTGCAATGGGATGCCATGAGGCGTGCGAAGTCTAATGGATGTAGCGTTTACGATCTGTGGGGCGCGCCCGAAGTCTTCGACGAAAGTGACTCGATGTGGGGCGTGTATCGTTTCAAGGAAGGCCTGGGCGGGGAAGTGCTCCGTACACTGGGCGCGTATGATTTTGTGCCCAATAAACTTTGGTATAAACTGTACACCGAGATCGTGCCGCGTGTGTTGGATGTGATGCGCTCACGTGGAAAAGAAAAGACGAAGCAGGGATTGAGTGAGTAAAAAGTAAAAAGTCAGAGCTCCAAAAAAGGAGAACCTATGAAAACAGTTGCCCGATTAAATTTTGCCCACCTTCCCACTCCAATCGAAGAACTTCCCCGATTAACTCAGGCATTGAACGGCCCGCGCATTCTTGTCAAGCGCGATGACCAGACGGGGCTGGCTTTTGGCGGGAATAAAACCCGCAAGTTGGAATTCCTTGTTGCGGAGGCTCAGGAACAGGGCGCGAGGATGCTGATTTCTGCGGGTGCGATTCAATCCAATCATTGCCGCCAAACCGTGGCCGCGGCGGCGCGTTTCGGCTTTGATTGCACGCTCGTGTTGACAGGGGAGAAGCCAGCACAGCCTTCTGCAAATTTTCTACTTGACCAACTTTTCGGCGCGGAGATCATCACCGTGGCAGATCGTAAAGATCGTGACCGCATTTTGCAGGAAACATTTGATAATGCCGTTGCCGCTGGCAAAAAACCTTATCTCGTGCCCTACGGCGGATCAAGCCCGACGGGCGCGTTGGGATATGCCTTCGCGATGCAAGAATTCATGAATCAACTAAAAGACCTCCGAGTTCTTCAAGAACTCGGAGGTCTGGAACGCGGCGTAGACTGGGTCGTCTTCGGAACATCCTCGGGCGGGACTCATGCGGGGCTGGTTTTGGGTCAAAGAGTATTTGGCTACACTGGAAAAGTTCTCGGTATCAGCATTGACGAATCCGAAGCGCAGCTCAAGGCGCATGTCTCTGAGTTGGCTTCACAGGCCAGTGAAAAATTCGGCGAGCGGATTAATTTCACAGGCGATGATGTTCTGGCGAATGAAAATTATTGTCAGGCTGGCTATGGAGTCTTTGGAGCAGGGGAGCGCGAAGCGATCAAATTATTTGCCAGCAACGAAGGCTTATTGCTTGACCCCGTCTACACGGGCCGCGCTGCCGCTGGAATGATTGATCTGATTCGTAAGGAATTTTTCAAAAAGGATGAAACTATTTTATTCTGGCACACAGGCGGCCAGCCCGCGTTGTTTGCAGATAAGTATTCGCAGGATTTAATTTAAACACAAAGGACACAAAGTACACAAAGGAAAAACAAAAGGTTCCGCATTCTGCATTCTGCATTCTGCATTCAAACTTCCGCATTCCGCATTTACTCCACGCACGTCCTCGTCAGCGAAGCGCCTGCATTCAAATCGCACCCATCCGAGTTGACTTGCTCGCGCAGATAATCATCGTAGAGTTTGCTTAGGGTGACCAGTTCCCAGTTGTTGGCTTTTAGCCACGGGTAGGCCAGCACGCTTGAGTTGTAATCCTGGGTGCGGATATGCATTTGCACGATGTCGCCGCCTTTGCCTGCTTGAATGGCGCGCACCACCACCTCAGGCTCACCGCCGCCGCCGATGGAGAACAACGCAGAAACCAGTCCGCGTTCCTGACATAACACATCCAATGTGTAACTGATGACATCATACGGCGGGCGGATAAAGCGCACTTTGTATTCCGCGCCCAGCACCTGAGTCAATGCGCCGTACCATTTGTCATAGTCCATCAGGGCGGTGGCAGGTGACATCACGCCGAGGTTGACATGGTCGAAGGTGTGATAGCCGATCTCGTGGCCTTTATCTACGAGGCGTTTCCAGATGCCGGGGTCTTGTTGTTCAAGGTCAAGCAATTTTAAGCCAACGGGGAAAAAGGTCACTTTGAATTCTGGAAATTCATCCAGCAATACTTCAAGGTCTTGCATTCTATTCAGCAGATAGCAATCATCATACGTAAATGCCATGCGCTTGAATTTGCGGGTTCCGTTCCAGATCAGGGGCGCGCTGAAATTGGGTTCATCCAGTAACGGTGAAAACTTCCCTGCGGATATGCCGAGCGAGGCGAGTAATGCCGTGCCGCCAAATTTCAAAAAATCTCTGCGTGAAATACCAGTCATTTTTTATGTAACCTTCAAATATTTGGAGCGCCAAGGGGTGCGGACTTCAGTCCGTATTTTATTGAGAGAAGCGGACTGAAGTCTGCGCTCCTTAACCTAAAATTTCCACATCCATGCCAACTTTGATTTCACCTTCATTCAACGGAATGACGTTCATGCCGAACATCGCGCCGCCTGCCTGTTTGCGATAAGCGCCCAATGTTTTGAGCGGCTCCTTGTTTCTCTCAAGCGTTTCCTGGTCTATCGTGGTCACTTCGCAGCGCGCACAGGGTTTGACGAGCGCCATTTCTACATCACCGATGCGGATGCGCTTCCATGTGTCTTCTGCAAAGGGCTCACAGTTTTGCACGACCATGTTCGGGCGGAAGCGATTCATCGGGAGAACCGAATCCAGCTTCGAGTTTAAGTCCTGAAGCGATGCTTCAGAGATGATCAAGATCGGGTAGCCGTCGGCAAATCCAGTGTGGTCTTCTGCGCTGACGGCGAAATCTGGATTTAATTTTCTTTTGAATTTTTCATCCACATGCACGAGCCGCACAGAAACGCCGAGCCAATCGGAAAGCCATTGCGCGGTTTCATCACCCTGATCGATGGCGCTCACGCCTTGGCTCTTCCAGATATTGACGGGCGTGGGCATGCCTGATCTTTGAATTGCAAATTGGATCGAATCAAAATTTGGCGCGGAGAGTGTGACCGAATCATTTTTTAACGCAGGCCTGATCAGCGCGAGTTTTGCATGTTCACGCTGGGTGAGAAACCCGCCATCGGGCGTGACGACCATCATGCGGCGGTCATTGGCAAGCCCCATGCGCTCCACACGCGACTCGCTGATGTCGAATCCGCGACAGGCTTTGATCGGGTAATAGGTAATATTTGATAAAGTAATCATGCGCACAATTTTACTCGAACATCCAGCGCCGCGCTTCTGCTCAAAACGCCGCAGCCGCCTTTAGGCGGCTTGGTATAAGTAGCCCTGGACTTTAGTCCAGGGCGGTTGATGCGCTGCTGCGGGAATATCAAAGCCCGAGTCTGGCCTGTACTTCTTCGACGGCCATTTTTGCTTGTGCCAGTCCGCCGCCGTTTTTTGCACGATAGACCTTGATGGCTTCAATCACATTGCGGGACCTGAGCGCGTTGACCACATCGGGGTCATCAGACGAATGTGTATCTTCCACGAAGGTGACGCCGAGATGCGTATAAAGATACTCGATTTGTTTCTCCAATTTGTTGATGCGGCTTTTGAGTAAATATAATTCGCGTTGTTCTTCTGTAGACATTGGGTTTCTCTTTGAATGGGTTGGATCGGTAAATTATATGGGTGTGTTTCATTTCAGTTGAAACCGTCCCGAAGGTTGGCACAAACGACCAAATTTTCTCGACAAAACCTTCGGGACGTTCTTTTTGTCAACTCATTTGAAACACACCCAAATTATATTCACGGAGGTGTTTGTGTATATCGCGCGCAGGTACTAAGTTGACGATGGACGATAGGCAGGGGACGATAGGCAGGGGACGATAGGCAGGGGACG
>Ga0209181_10006103_pt1 | contig 17033 bp, 18 predicted proteins | sample MAT05_FD_187208 | JGI IMG/M metagenome (GOLD analysis project Ga0209181, IMG submission 187208) | Freshwater microbial communities from Lake Fryxell liftoff mats and glacier meltwater in Antarctica - MAT-05 (SPAdes) (version 2) | ecosystem: Environmental > Aquatic > Freshwater > Ice > Liftoff...
TGGCTACGACAGCTTTCGACCAGGGCAGCGCCAGATTATTGAAAAGTCGCTGCAAAACCAAGATGTGCTGGTGATTATGCCCACGGGCGGCGGCAAGTCTTTGTGCTATCAACTTCCGGCTTTGCTGAAACCCGGATTGAGCATTATCGTGTCGCCGCTGATTGCCCTGATGCAAGATCAGGTGCAGGCATTGCAAGATAACGGCATTGCTGCCACCTTTCTCAACAGCAGCCTCAGCGGTGCAGAACTGCGAGAACGAGAACGTGCCGTGGTGGAAGGCACAGTAAAACTGCTGTATATTGCCCCAGAGCGACTGTTGGGCGATGGACGGATCAGTGAGTGGCTGTCGCAGGTGTATGTGTCGAGCATTGCGATCGATGAAGCCCACTGCGTTTCAGAATGGGGGCACGATTTTCGTCCAGATTATCGCCAGTTGCAGCAGTTGCGCCACAGCTATCCTAAGGTTCCGGTGATGGCGCTGACGGCAACGGCAACCGAGCGAGTGCGGCACGACATCGTAGAGCAACTCAATCTGCAAGATCCTGTCGTTCATCTGGCGACCTTCAACCGTCCCAATCTTTACTATGAAGTGCGCCCCAAGCAGCGTCAAACCTACGATGAACTGCTTCAAATCGTTCGCAAAACCCCAGGCTCTGGCATTGTTTATTGCCTTAGCCGTAAACGAGTCGATGAACTGGCGCTGAAACTGCAAAATGATGGAATTCAAGCCCTCCCTTATCACGCGGGATTGGCGACCGCAACCCGCACCGACAACCAAACCCGCTTCATTCGAGACGACGTGCAGGTGATGGTCGCTACTGTTGCTTTTGGCATGGGCATCAACAAGCCAGATGTACGCTTTGTGGTGCATTACGATCTGCCGCGCAACATTGAAGGCTACTACCAAGAATCGGGACGGGCGGGGCGAGATGACGAACCCGCTGACTGTATTCTGTTCTATGGGGCAGGCGACATTAAAACCGTGGAGTTTTTGATTAGCCAAAAGGTTGATCCATCCACGGGTCAGCCGCTGGAAGACGAGCAGCGCATTGCCAGCCAACAATTGCGGCGGGTGGTCAACTATGCTGAAGCGACCGAATGCCGCCGGATTATTCAGTTGGGCTACTTTGGCGAAGCGTTTCCGGGCAACTGCGGCAATTGCGACAACTGCTGCAATCCTAAGCCGGTAGAGGACTGGACGATTGAAGCCCAAAAGTTCCTCTCTTGCGTGGCGCGGGTGCGTGAACGGTTTGGCATGGGCTATGTGGTGGATGTGCTGCGCGGTTCTAAAAGCCAACGGGTGCTGCAAAACGGGCATGAAAAGCTGTCTACCTATGCGATCGGCAAAGATCGTAGCGCTGAGGAATGGCGGATGTTAGGGCGATCGCTAGTTCATCAAGGCTTAATAGATGAAAGCAGCGATGGTTATTCAGTATTGAAGCTGAACGAATTGAGTTGGGAAGTGTTGCGAAAACAGCGATCGGTGAGTGTTGCCGTTGCACCGGGTCGCCTTGCCACTGCCCAAACCAGCAGTGAAACCGATGAGAACATCGAAGCTCTTTTCCAGCGCTTGCAAAATCTACGTAAACGTCTCGCCGATCAGCAATCCGTGCCACCCTACGTTGTATTTGCCAATGCCAGCCTGCGCTTAATGGCACAGCAGCAGCCCTTAAACAATGCTCAGTTTTCCCAAATTTCCGGCGTAGGCAGCCGCAAACTCTCTCAATATGGCGATGTTTTCTTATCCGAAATTCGTGCTTTTCGGGTAGAAAAAGGTCTTTCCCTAACGCCTTCTGCATCGACTGTTTCGCCCATTGGTTTACCTCTGCCTACTCTAGTACATCGCTCTCCCTCTGATACCCATCGGCTCACTTTACAGCTTTTTCAGCAGGGGCTAAAACCCTTTGAAATTGCCGAGCAGCGCAATCTACGAATGAGTACGGTGATGACGCATTTAGCCGAACTGATTGAGATGGAACATGATATTCCGCTCAATAGCCTAGTGCCGCTCGATCGCCAAGAGAAGATTTTATCCGCGATCGCCACTGTGGGCGGAGACTCACGCCGTCAGATTCGCGATTATTTGGGAGAAGTATATGGGTACGACGAAATTCATCTGGTACAAGCATACTGGCGACGGGAAAATTTAGAACAGTCGTAATTGCTTGTTATTGGGGAAGTCAGCGGCGCTAGATTAAATTATTAGAATAATGTTGCAATTTTGTAACAATGCTGATATATTTATTTATATAAAGTTACAAGAGCGAATCAGGAGACTTTCATGAAAAGCGGCGTTGTGGTTGAAGAAGGCGGAAGACAAAATATCTATGCAGTTGAGCCAAAAATGTATGTGACTGACCAGCCTCAGTTTGGCTTCACAAAACATGCTGAACTCTTCAACGGACGCATGGCAATGATTGGCTTTGTTTCTTTGCTAGCTTTAGAAGTTTTTACAGGTCATGGAGTCATCGGCTTTCTGAGCAATTTATCCAACCTTTAGTCCGATTTGGTTGTGGCTACGGGATGCAATCAAAGTGTTTAATCGCTAAATAAAAGAGATTTCTTACATCAGCCCTGGCTCTCCCTAGGGCTTTTTGCATGGCTTGAAATTGTGAACTCTTAACGTCGTCATAATCGTTAGCATGAATCCTTATGGTGTATTGAGGAAACTATGCGTAAAGCTCAGATCAGGAGCCTCATTTTGATTGGGATTGGCGTGAGTCTTGTTGCTTGCCGATCGCCCACGCCATCCTCAAGCGCTCAGTCTAAAGCTCCAACCGCGATTCCCGGAGGGATCGTTTCACGAATCGCCGCTTCCCCACCTGCCGCCCAAACCATTGAATACAAAGTTTACACACTAGCGCGGAGTGTGGTTCACACCATGTCGATACCGCCCCAGAGTCAGGTCTTAGTAACCCCTGCGGTATCGGGCACCGTTGAACCCCTTGGAGACCTTGCCCAGCGATACGGGGCGATCGCCGCAATTAACGGGGGTTACTTTGATCCCGAAAATCAAAAAACAATTTCTGCGGTAACTCTGCAAGAGAACGCGATCGCTAAACCTGAAGACAATCCGCGCTTGATGACCAATTTCGATTTATTGCCTTACCTCGATAAAATTCTCAATCGGTCTGAATTTCGCCGCTATCAGTGTGGAAAAGTCATTCAGTATGCCATTACCCGTCGTCAAACGGTGCCTCGCGCCGACTGTCAGCTTCAAGACTCCCTCGGTGCCGGTCCTCAACTGCTGCCTAATGCAACCCTAGCTGAGGAAGGCTTTTTGGAGATTCGCAACCAAAAGGTGGTTCGCGATCCGTTAGGAATCAATCAGCTTAACGCTCGAAGCGCGATCGGGATCACGCGCAACAACACAATTATTTGGGTGATGGTGGCACAAAAGCCCGATCGCGCTAACAGCGGGATGACGGTACAAGAACTAACCGATTTTATGAAAACTTTGGGCGTTGAACAGGCGATGAATTTGGATGGCGGCAGTTCTTCATCGCTCTATTACCAAGGTAAGACGATCAATGGCAAAGTGAAGGATGGCAAGCCGATTCAGCGATCGATCAAATCAGCCCTACTGATTCAGCCAATCAAAAAGCCAGAAAACTAGTTCCTGGCTTTTGTATAGATGCTTGATGTGGATAGGGTGTAGCGGAACTACTCCTCTCGACCCGCTACAACGCTCGCCACTACCCGCTCTGAGTCAGATACCGCAACCACTCCGGCTGGCATCAGCAATTCATTGACATGAATAGCACTGCCTACTTCTAGATCAGAGACATCCACTTCAATACTTTCAGGAATAATCGATGCGGCACATCGCACCGCTAAAGATCCCATCGCGGTTTCCAAAGAACCCCCACCTAACTTGACTCCGATCGCAGTACCGATAAAATGGAGGGGAACATTCACTTCTAAATCACCGTGATCGGCAACGGCATAAAAGCTAACGTGATAAGGTGTGCCGCGCCACGGATGAGTCTGAACTTCTCGCAACAATGCCTTACCAGCCCAAGGCACTTCAGGAATCGTAATATCAATTAGGGTGTTGTTCACTGAGGCTTGTCGCATTAATCGTTCAGCCTCTTTTGCACTAAGAATTAAAGAAATAGACTCTGTTCCGTTGTGCCCATATAAAACAGCAGGCAATACGCCAGATCGGCGGAGAGCCTTAGTTTTGCTGCCATCAGGACGAGGTTGGCATTCAATCGTAAGTTTCATAACAAAAAATTAAGGGTAAGGAGTTAGAGCAAATTTTAGCCATTAGATTGAAGCCGCTAGACTTCAATGGTTTGACTGGTAGTTTCGGCAGAAGTCGTGCCGTTGGAATATAGCAGAGCGCGTTTAGGTCCGTGGATTGGATCTTCAACGATGATGGTTTGATCGCGGCTTGCTCCTAAGGAAACGATCGCGATCGGAACTTCCATTAACTCTGCCAATAGTTTGAGGTAATCGAGTGCCTGCTGCGGCAAGTCATCTAAAGCCCGGCAGTCAGCGGTCGATTGCTTCCAGCCGGGAACCGTTTTATAAATAGGTTCGCAGCGGGCAAAGGTACGCGAATTACTGGGAAAATCTTGGCGGCGCTCATTTTTTACTTCATAAGCAACACAGACTTTGATCTCATCCAGTTCGTCTAATACATCCAGTTTAGTGATTGCTAGGCAATCTAGCCCATTAATCCGCACTGCATATCGACCAATCACGGCATCGAACCAGCCACACCGTCGCCGCCGTCCTGTTGTAGTGCCAAACTCAGCGCCGCGATCGCACAGCAAGTCACCCATCTCTCCGTGTAGTTCAGTGGGAAAAGGACCCTCTCCAACACGGGTGGTATAAGCTTTTGCCACACCAATCACGCGATCAATCATGGTTGGACCAACGCCAGTGCCCACACAGGCTCCTCCTGCCACTGGATTAGAAGACGTGACATAGGGGTAGGTTCCATGATCAAGATCTAGCAGGGTTCCCTGTGCCCCTTCAAACAAAATATTTCGTTTGCGTTGAATGGCATTGTAGATTCGCAGCGAAGAATCAATCACATGAGGGCGTAACCGTTCCGCATAGACTAAATATTCGTCAATTACAGCCTGCGGATCGAGCGGAGGAAGATTATAGAGCTTTTCTAAAATGACGTTTTTGTATTCAATCGTCCAACGAAGCCGCTTTCGCAACGATTCTGCATCCATCAAATCAACCACACGAATGCCGGTTCGTTCTGATTTATCTGCATAGGTTGGACCAATTCCGCGCCCAGTAGTGCCAATTTTGTGCTCCCCCCGACGCTCTTCCGATGCCTGATCAATTAGGCGGTGATAAGGCATTGTGATATGAGCAGTTTCCGAAATCAGCAGGTTCGCCGTTGAAATACCCAACTCACGAAGCTGATCCAGTTCGCCCAACAATACCTTTGGATCAATAACAGTGCCGCATCCGATAATGCATTCGGTATCAGGGTAAAGAATACCTGACGGAATGAGGTGCAGCTTAAAGATCTGATCCTTCACAACAACCGTATGCCCAGCATTAACCCCACCTTGATAGCGAACCACCATGTCCGCTGATTTACTCAGGAGGTCTGTTATTTTCCCTTTTCCTTCATCGCCCCATTGGGCACCAACCACAATGACGTTAGCCAAGATTTTCTAAAGCGTTAGAGTTTGCACAATTTTCAATTATCAAGAATGTATGCCCCTTATGTCAACCAGCACACTAAAATTCAATCATCTAAACGCGATGTGCGAACCAGGATTGGGATATAACTTGATTCCCGCAGGGTGGGTAAATTAGTTGCACATCGCCTTGCCTCACTGAAAAAACCGGGTGAACATTGCCCACCCGGTTACTCAAATTCAACGATGCAAAAACTGAAATTAAGCGGACACTTTTTTGGCTTGACGCTTACGGTAAACTGCCCCAAGCGCCCCCGCTGCCAACACTCCTGGGAACACCGCAGGCGCAGGAACTGCCGTTGCAGAGCCATAGGTTACAGTTCCTTCAGATCCTGTAAAGGGTAGCGGAGGTGCAATTGCTGGCTCACTTACGAATGCCGCCCGGAATTCTGTGAAAGTAATCGCAAAAAAACGTATGCCACGCTGTGGATCACTGGTTACCGCTGGTGGGCGAACAACAAAATCTAGACCGAAGAGCGAACCATCTTGGAAGCCAAGTAGAGGGAAATCTGGGAGTTCTACATCACTTTGTTCAGTGTAGATAGTGCCCAAAAAATTGAAAGAAACGCCGAGCAATCCAGTGGAAAGATCGAGCATTTCTTCGCCGATGCCAGTCAAAGCTGCATCATCATACTGAAAGCTACCGAAAAATGATTGCCCAGCTAAAGATCCGGTGGTAACATCTACCTGTAAGTCATTCGTCATCGTGACCGCTTGAGCGGAACTGGGAGCTACAGCCGAGCCAATGGTGACACAAGCTGCTCCAGCGATCGCCATCGATAATGTCTTGAAATTAACCACAACAAATCTCCTTGGTTTAATTAGGTGAATGCGCGTAGAGGCAAATATCCCGGTGCTTCTGACACACAGAATTCTTCAAGCGCTAAAGATTGGCTTGGGGGCTTTCGGGATTAGCGCTGAGTGAAGGGGGGCTGTTCTGGGTCTACTTAGGGGGCAACTATGGCAATAGTGTTTTCAGTCAGTAGTGAGATTGTTTTTTACGGTGGCATAATCGAATATTAGTCAAAACTACTGAGCTTGTCAGACATTTTCTTGCGATCTTGAGCAAAATCTTGCTACGAGTTTTGTTAGTCGCCTTTCCAGTGGCTATGCTACTTTGACCGTAGAAACTGTTGCAAACGGATTGAACAAATGGCAACTTTTACCGTAGAAATTCCTGACCAGCTTCTATCTGAGATTGAGCAGATTGGGCAACCAGTTCAGGATGTGATTGTGCAGGCGGTAGAAGCGTATGTTTTAAAGAATCATCGATCGTCAGTCCAAACTCAGACTTGGCAACTCTGCGGTACGTTGCAAGTCGCCACACCGGATGCTGAAGCCGTTGTTGGGCAAGATGACCAAGGTAATTTAATTACAAACTATGCTGAACAGATTGATACATTCTTGTACTAACCCCCGTGTCATCTGAAGTTATTGTGGATACCTCAGCTTTGATTGCCTTTTTTGTTCAATCAGAGCAGCACCATCCGGCGATGAAATCTTATTTCTTGCAACATCCAGATACCCGATGGGTTATCCTATCCACCGTTTTCATTGAAACAGTGACTTGGATACGCTCTAAAGTTTCCATCTATCACTCCATTCAAATTGGTCATCTGCTCCGAAAAGAACACCGTTATGTTGCATTGTCTGAATCAGACGATTTAGCGACCTGGCAAGCTTTTTGCCAATATGATGACAAAGCTTGGAGCTATACTGATTGCTCTATTTTGGTGATGGCTTCCCGTCTCAACATTTTTGAAGTGGTTGCATTTGACGAGCATATTCGTCAAATGGTTGGGCTTGGGATCATTTGTCTCCCTCATTAAACGCATTGGGTTAAATTGGGCTACGAGTTGCGAAATTGCTTGGGAGTTGCGCCCGTGTGTCGGCGAAAGTATTTGGCAAAGTGGCTTTGATTGTTGAAACCACAGTCTAATGCGATCGCGGTTACAGTGAGTTCCGGTTTTCTCAATAGCTGTTTTGCGCGATCGATGCGCTGCTGAATTAAGTATTGATGCGGCGTTGTGCCAATCGATCGCTTAAACAACCGACAAAAATAGTATTGGCTCATGCCGAGTTCATCGGCGATCGCGGTCAGTGATAAGTTTTCGCCCAAATGCTCGTTGATGTAGGCGATCGCTTGGGTCAACTTCAGCTTAGAAAGCCCATCGTCGTACTGGCGAAAGATGGGTTTGCGAGTGGAGTAGTGCTTGATTAAATGAGCCGAAAGCGCGGTTGTCATTGAGTCAGCATAAAAGCAACTGCCAATGCGATCGGCTTCCAGGTGAGACTTGAGCGCCATGCCAATGTGGTGGATTACCCAATCAAACTCTTTGATTTTGAGTGAAAGCTCGACCTGATCTGGATTCACTGATTCGTGAGCAATATTGACTAGAAATGTGGGTTCGATATAAAAGTGAACGAACTCAACATTCACATTCCAACACAGCTCATAGGGCATACCAGCAGGGAGTATGCCAAAACAGCCATGTTTATATTCGCTGGTGTGAAATTGTGTTTCTTGTAAACGACCTTCTGCCAAACATTTTACGGTTACGGTTTGATGGGTATTTGGCAAATAGATAATGTGTTGGTTATTAGATATTTCCGGTAGTTCCCAGGGCGGCGGCTGATGGTGGGCAATATGGATACTCTGCCAGCTTGATTGATGGCTGCTTAATATAGGTAAGTTCGGCAGAATTTGGGCGGGTGTCTCTTCTTTAGAAAAATCAAGATCTAAGGGCGGTGCGGGCATAGCTTTTGCCTCTGACAGGTGATGTTGAAATAACTCACAGCTAAACGAGCGATCGCGCCTTTGATCTAAACCCTATTATTCTTATGTAATTTACCGCTCACCAGGCTAGCTTTCTCCTGAGTCTTCATTTAAGACTTACATCGCGTTGGGCGATCGCTCTTTTCTTTCAAAGCTTAGGGCGATCGCTCGTGAGTTGAATAGTGCGATTGCGTTCTTAAACTGTCATCCCGAAATTCAGGCTGCAATTCCTGCTTATGATAAAAATAGACTAACCAAACATGGAGAATTACCATGACGGATGACGAACTCAGACAACTGATTGCTTCCAATGCCAGAGCGATCGAAGCAGCCGCTAGTGAGCGGACAGAGATGAGAAGCGCAATCCTGAAATTAACCGATCTTCAGGAGGGAGTTATTAATTTATTGAGCCGTTTGGATGAAGAACGTCCGACTATCTTGCGAAAACTCAACACTATTGAAAACAAAATTGACCAGCTTTTACAAACTGAACAAGGCGATCGCGAGAGCAATTAAGTTCAACATTTGAAGTAACGGGGCGATCGCGCTCTATCAAAAAATTTTCAATTATGCTTTTTGCTTACAGCGTGACTACATCGCCGACGTGGATTGTTTTTCCGGCTTCGGATGGGTGGGCGCGGGTGTTGACTGCCAAGCGGTAATAGTGGTTAAACCGGGAGGCTTCTGCCCAAGCTGGGAAGGTGGCTTTGCGGTGTTCTACAAAGGTTTTTTGAAAGTCGGGGTAGGGTTGCCCTGTGTTGGGGTCGCGGGTGGGGACGATGCAGCGCTGGCAGGGATTCACGCCGAAGAATTGAATAGCGCCGACGTGGAAGGGAACGAGGTTGCCTGCGGCGCTGAAGAGACGCTCTTCCCAAAAGGGTTCGGCGGCGGTAATTTCTAGGGTAGTGCGGAGGCGCGATCGCATCTCTGCCACGCTCAACGAAAACCATGATGCCACCACTTCGATGGTTTCCGTGCTGATCACAGTTGGGGCAGGAGATTCTGTGTCGTCGGGAAAGCCCATTTCTAAGTTTTGGATCAGCTTAACGGGAAAACCGAAGTAGGTGCTTAACCAGCTTTCTAAGGGAGTGCGATCGCCCGCCAAATCAAACCTCATCAACTCTATAGTGTCCTGCACCTGTAGGTCAACGGTGCGATGCTCCAGATCAAATTTGGCGCGAAGTTTGTAAATCGCAGGAATACGTTTGCCGTTCACAAACTGACCTTGATAGTCGATCATGGCAAATTCGCGATCGCCCTTCAGCGCCCCACTCGGTAGCACTGTCGCCTCAGTCACCGCAACGCCATCAAGCGATTTAATCGGATAGATGAGAATCTTGGCAAGATGAACCATAGTGCTGTCTACTTTTCGGCTTCTTGAATCAAATCGCCCCACACGGCAATGCCTGCAAACAGACTGGCGACCAATAGGGCGATCGCTTGGCTGTGGGTGCTAAACAGGGCAACCAAGCCAACCACCACCAGCGCGGGTAGTTTGCGTTTGGAAAACATCGTTAGGGCTTGGTTCAAATCATGCCACAGGCGTTTTTGCTCGGCAACACTACAGTTACCCATTGCATGGCTGACCAGTTTGCCGGTCGTCAGCAAAGCATATAAACGGCTGCGGCTGGCAGGGTAGCAGTATGGATTTAGTGAAAGAGTCTGGTCAAAGCTAGCGATCGCGCTATCAAATTGCCCCAATCGCCGTAACGATAGCCCTCGCTGATACCATAAGTGAAACTCGCGTGGCTTGAGGTCTAGGGCGCGATCGTAGCTGATTACTGCTTCTTCTTCGCGACCTAATCCGCTGAGTGCCTTGGCTTTATAGACCCACAGTTCTGCATCATCGGGGTTCAGCTCCAGCGCTTGATCATAGTTCTTCAAAGCTTCGTCTGGCTGGTTTTCTTTGAACAGCAAACCCCGCAGTCGCCAAGCAGAATGCTCTTTAGGATCAACTGCGATCGCGCGATCGCAGCTTTCTAGGGCTTCAGCGCGCTGCTGCGATCGCGCTAGCTCTAGTGCTTTGAGGCTCCACACTTCCACTGCATTTGGGTTCAGTTCCAGTGCTTTTTCCAGGCTTGCCAATCCTTCCGCTCGTTGCTTTAACTGGAATAAAACTGCACCGCGATCGCGCCACAGCGAATAATCATTTGGATCTTGCTCAATTGCAGCGGCATAAGCTTTAAATGCTTCATGATAACGTTCTAGGGCATTCAACAGGCTTGCCTTACCTTTAAGCGCTGGCAAATAGTCGGGATTCGCTTGGATGGCTTGTTCGTAACTGGCGATCGCCGCTTCAAACTGCCGCTCATCCGCCAATTGTTGCCCTTCTTGACACAGCAGTATCGCTCTCATATCGGTGGATGTGGCTGCATCCTCAATCTGCTGGCGGCGTTCGGCTTGCGTCAGGCGAAGGGCGGCTTGATAGTCGTTCTGAGAATCGTTTGGTTGCGTCATAGAAGGTGACACCAAAATAGTAGACTGACGAAGGAAAGCTGAGATGAATCACCCAAGGAAACCCGATGAGTGCAGAACTTGACCCGACAACGTTGATGAAAAAGCAAGTTGGAGCCGCCGCCGCCGCAATGGTGAAATCTGGTTCCATTGTAGGACTAGGAACCGGGTCAACCGCCGCATTTATGATTCAGGCATTGGGCGATCGCCTCAAATCGGGCGACCTGACGGATATTCAAGGCGTGACCACTTCATTTCAAGGGGAAGTGCTAGCGCGGGAATGCGGCATTCCACTCACGACGCTCGATATGATTGACGGGATTGATATTGCGATCGATGGTGCTGATGAAGTCGATCCCGATCTCAACTTGATTAAAGGAGGCGGTGCTGCCCATACTCAAGAAAAGCTGGTAGAAGCCTTTTCTAAGCAATTTATCGTAATTGTAGACAGCGGCAAACTGGTGGATAAGCTGAATTTGAACTTTTTGCTGCCTGTGGAAGTGATTCCTAAGGCTTTGAACCCCGTAACGAAGGCGATCGAGCGCCTAAACGGCAAAGTGACGCTCCGAATGGGCGTAAAAAAATCGGGACCTGTGGTCACTGATCAGGGCAATTTGATTTTGGATGTGAGATTTGCCAATGGTATTGACGATGCCGTCGCGCTCGAAAAAACGCTCAATAATATTCCTGGTGTGCTAGAAAATGGCTTGTTCGTCAACATGGTAGACCTCGTGCTGGTGGGCGAAGTGATTGATGGTCAGCCGACTGTACGTGAAATTAAACGCTAAATTAGGAAGCAGGTTTCAGGTTTCGGGGTTTAGATTCATACCTGTTCCCTGTTCCCTGTTCCCTGCCCCTGACCCCGCACCTCTATGCTTTACCGACGTTTTGGACGAACTGAACTGCAAATGCCTGTGTTCTCTTGTGGGGGAATGCGATATCAATACAAATGGCAAGATGTAGCACTGAAAAATATTCCAGCGGACAATCAGGCTAATTTAGAGGCAACGATCGCGCGATCGCTCAACGTCGGCATCAATCACATTGAAACGGCACGGGGCTACGGCAGTTCAGAACTACAGCTTGGGCAAGTGCTGCCTCAGTTTCCTCGCGAAAAACTAATTATTCAAACCAAAACGTCCCCGAAAGAGAACGTCAAAGAGTTCCGCAAAACTATCGAGCAATCCTTGGCAAATCTGAAGCTAGATCACATTGATCTATTCGGAATGCATGGGATTAACACCGATGAAATTCTGCACTGGGCAGTGCGTCCCGGCGGCTGCATGGAAGTGGTTCGCGACTTACAACAGCAGGGAAAAATCCGTCATGTGGGGTTTTCGACCCACGCCGCAGACCCGCAAGTGATCGTCCGCGCTTGCGAAACTGGGCAATTCGACTATGTGAATCTGCACTGGTACTACATCAATCAGCGCAACTGGGCTGGGGTTGAAGCCGCCACTCGTCAAGATATGGGCGTGTTCATCATCAGCCCATCCGATAAAGGAGGAATGCTCTACAGTCCGCCTCAGCGCTTGGTTGATCTCTGTGCGCCGCTTAGCCCGATTGTGTTCAATAATTTATTTTGTCTCAGCCATCCCCAAATTCATACGCTCAGCGTGGGTGCGGCTCGTCCTCAAGATTTTGATGAACATTTGAAAACATTGGCGTTGATCGATCGCGCCGATGCAGTGCTGCCACCAATTTTGCAAAGGCTGGAAGAAGGCGCGATCGCTCGGCTGGGCGAAGACTGGTACAAAACCTGGTATGTGGGATTGCCTACGTTTGATCAAACGCCGGGACGGTTGAATATTCCAGTGGTGCTGTGGCTGTGGAACCTGGCGATCGCCTTCGACCTAACCGAATATGCCGCCATGCGCTACAACCTGCTGGGCGAGGCAAGCCACTGGTTTCCCGGTGCCAAAGTCGATCAAGTTGATCTGAACTCGCTGAAGCCCTACCTGAAAAATAGTCCTCATGCAGATAAAATTCCTGCCATCTTGCAACAAGCTCACGACCTGCTGGGTGGACAAGTTGTAAAGCGCCTGTCTCAGTCTTAAAGTAGTTGCTAGTCCAACATCCCAACAAACTTGGTAGTCAGATGGGTTGATTAATTGATCCAAAGGGAAAATCTATCCTCATCTACCCAGTAGAACAGCAACCGGAACTACTGCAAGAACCACAAGAGACTTTGCCTACTTCAAATTTAGTTGCTGATTTACGATTAACAATCGGTGATTTGTTTAACTGGTTAAAGCTGTAATCTCTTGAGTAGTTTGTTTGTTAGCTCGACCGAACTTGCAACGCAATCAGGGGCAATTTTACAGCAAGAGATTACGCGATCGGGTTGGATAGGGAAGTAACAACTGTTGGGGTATTAGAAACATGGCAAAATTAGGCAACATTGACATAGCCAACAAAAATTCTGAATTCGATTGTGGTGCTGCATTTCTTTTGTCAGAAAGGGACTGTTCAGAAAGCAAAATTGTCATAGTTGAGCCAGACTCGCAAGTTGAGGTTCAGCAGAGTAATCCCTATGTGGTGGTGAGAAGTAAAGGATTCAATAATCTGAGTAATCTTGCTGAAGAGTTATATGAAGTCGCTCAAAAAGGGCTTGATTTACTTTGTATCAGTGGCATTGCAAATTTCTCTATTCACAGAGCGTCCGATGAGCATCTGATTTGGTGGCGAGAAAATTCTCAACAAATTCTGAGAGTAGTTTGTATACACAAACTGAGATCTGGAGTAACCATAATATCAAGTGATAACTTAAAGCCGCAGCAGTATCATGAGAGCCTAAGATATTTTCGACTGTCTCAAATCACAGATGATCTTTCAGACGCATATCGAAATATGTACTTAGCACTTGAACTCTTGGTCAGCTTAATCAATCCAAGAAAAACAAAAATCAACAAAAATAGTGAAGAAAAGCCTGATGAGGCAGAAAAAGTTTGGCTTAAGCGAGCACTCAATGTTGAAGCTAGTAAAATCCAAAATTTTCAACCTATAGACGAGGAAATAATTGAGGAAATTTATGAAAAACGTTGCTCTTTATTCCATGCGAAAAAAGATTATATTTTGCCACAAAGTTATGACTCATCAGAAAGGAAGAATATTATTCGGATTTTAAGGAAGTTAACAGAAATATTTATTTCTTTAGCAGAGACTTATCTGAACCTTGGTCGCAGCGGAGGTGTTTTACCACTTAGCGCATTTAAATCACTGACTGAATGGATGAAGGTACAACCAGAAATGATTATTTCAGATACCTCAACGATAGCAAGACATGCACCTACACTTTCTGACCTTTATCGTGAAACTATTTTGGGAGAAGTGAGTTTAACTGATCTAGAAAAATTTGGAAATATATCAGAGTTTATCTTTAAGGATTCTAAAACAACCACTTCGCTTCCTGTGAATTTAGAAGCAGAGATGACTTGTGAGTCTATTGATAAGCTTCAAGTAGTAGCAGGCTTAGAGTTTATAGATTCAGGTGGACTAAAGTTTTTCTTTAGGACATAATTTCCTTTAAAAAGGATTGCAAGCGATCGCTCAACTCAAACAATCGAAAACTTGGGTTGTGGCGGCGATCGAGATTTGAGGTTTGCGACGATAACCGGGCGATCGCACTAACGGGGAAGGCTGGCAAGGCGATCAGCAATCCAGATTTTGATGATAGATTGGCGGGTTACTCCAAGCCTGCTAGCTTCTTGGTCTAATGCAGCAATCATCCATGTTGGAAAATTGACATCAACGTGCTGTTGTTCGTATCCAGGATGCTTTAGTTGAGAGAGGTCTAAAAGGTCAGTAATCTTTTCTCCATTATCAAATTTGGTATCAAATTCGGTTGCTTTCATAAATTTCCACCTCTTCTACACGAGAACGTCGAACAGAAATAATACGGATTTTGCCGTTTCGATAGGTAATTATCGCTGACCAATACTTTTGTAAGATTTTACCAATCACCAGATATCTTGGCTCATCTTCGGTCTTAGCCAGAATCTCAATTCTGTCAGCATCAGCCCACAGTCTCTGTGCTTCTACAAAATTAATACTGTGCTTCTCCTGATTGGACTGGCTTTTAGACGGATCAAACTCAAATTCCATGGGTTGTGCGGGGCATACACTCCTTCTCTTTAAGTTCTTTAACCCATTTTATTGCTGTGTTGAAGGCAGCGATCGCGCATTTTGTGGATAAACTAGGGCGTGTCATCAATTAAGCCAGATAACAGCCGCTGCTAGATAAATTGCGTCTAGAAAGCTTCTTGCTCGCGTATCATAGCGGGGCGCGATCGCTCGATATTACTTCAGCTTAGCGAAGAAATTCTCGACGAGAGGTCGGGCTTTGTACAATTCCTGATTATACTCCCGCAGAGTAGAAAAGTTTCAAGCGCCTTTCCCAGTCTTAAGCTTGCCGTGATTGAAACTGAGCCATGAGCCAAGCGGTCACTTGGCTATCGTCCATTTGCTGCGCCATTTTCAGTGCTTCGCCCAAAATTGCCATATCCAAACCAGAAAGCACTTGTGATTGAGCAATTCGCTGGCTGCCTTGACTGATTACCTGAAACGCCAAAATTTCAGCATTTTCCACATCCACCACCCAATATTCAGTAACCTGCATCTCTTCGTAAAGCAGGCGTTTTTTGCCTAAATCATCGTTGATGGAGGAGTCGGCAATTTCGATCGCTAAATCCGGCGGAGCAACTTGATCCAAATTGGCGATCGCACTCCCTTGAGGTGCTAAGGCAACTCGTTCTCCCACATAGTAAGAAACATCTGGCTGTGCCTCTCGCACTCCCGTTTTACGATAGCTGCCATTCATTAATCCTTTCAGTGGAATTCCTTTTAAGGCGCAAAATAGGGCGATCGCCACGCTAATAATATTGTTAATTGCAGCATGATCTGGACCCACTCCCATCGTTTCCACCCTCATTTGCCCGTTAAAGTAATATCCCTTGGCTTTTCCATTGGCAGGATCTTCAACAAGGTGCAGGAACTCGCCCCAAGGTGCCGTCATCCAGGCATTGGTCACAAATTTTGGTTGAAGTTGAACCATAGATAAAAATGCGCTCTTTTATCAAATCTAGCACTGAATTTTTTTGAGACGCTTGACTAAATCTAGTTTAGGGTAGTACTTATGTTCTTAGAAGAGTTTTGTTGGTAATGCCCCTGAATTGTTTGTCTCATGCTGAAAATGTGCGATTTCTTCCTAGGAGAGGCTATGTCAAAGTCTTTCCTAGGTTGGCAGCAGCGCCAACACCTGATCGACAAACGCCTGATGATCAATCACGGGCTTAGAAATGTAGCCGTCTGCCCCGCTTTGCTTCAAAAAACTTTCGCGATCGCCCTCCATGGCGTGGGCAGTCACCAAAATTATCGGCAGCTTAGCCGTATTGGGGTCACTTTTCAAAATTTGGGTAATCTTGATGCCATCCACCGACTTCCCCTGATAAACACTGCGCGCCAACGACACATCCATCAAAATAATATCCGCTTCCCCACCTTGGGCAATCTGCATCACCTCATCCACATTTTCCGTATGTTTCACCTCCAAACCGCCTCGCTTCTGCAAAATTTTTGTGAAAATCTTAGCATTCATCAAGTCATCTTCCACAATCAAAACTGTCTTCATCCTATGCTCCTTACTAATGGATTCAGCGTCAAAAAGTTGGCAAAACAGCAAATAAGACTTTATATCAGGGAATAGAGAAGATCAGTTCTCAAGTTGCCATTATGCTAAATGGTGTCAGTTCTAGATTACACAACGAGCGTGAGAAGTGCAGATAGTAGGAAAAGCTCATGGCTAAACAGTTAGATGTGTTTTCTGGTGGACAGGTGATTGCGACTGCTTTGCATACCGAAATGCAGCAGTCCTATCTCGAATATGCCATGAGTGTGATCGTCGGGCGCGCCTTGCCGGATGTGCGCGATGGACTTAAACCCGTGCATCGCCGCATTTTATACGCGATGCATGAATTAGGGTTAGTCCCCGATCGCCCCTACCGCAAATGTGCACGGGTCGTGGGGGATGTCTTGGGCAAATATCATCCGCACGGCGATCAATCGGTTTATGATGCGCTGGTTCGCTTGGTGCAAGAATTTTCTAGCCGCTACCCACTACTGGGCGGTCA
>Ga0209181_10006104_pt1 | contig 17032 bp, 13 predicted proteins | sample MAT05_FD_187208 | JGI IMG/M metagenome (GOLD analysis project Ga0209181, IMG submission 187208) | Freshwater microbial communities from Lake Fryxell liftoff mats and glacier meltwater in Antarctica - MAT-05 (SPAdes) (version 2) | ecosystem: Environmental > Aquatic > Freshwater > Ice > Liftoff...
CGACGTGCCCAGGGCGGAACTCCATACCTTCCCACCAGCCCATGATCGCTTGAATCGTGCGGCGCGCCCGCTTCTCGGGGAGCCCCACTTTGCAGTGCGAGCCGCCAGCGATGACGACGTATTTGGCGCGGATCTCGCGGCCGTCACGGCTCTTGATCCCGCAGATGCGACCCCCGACACGGTCCTCCGATCCTGCCTCCGTCAGCACTTCCGCTGCGTCGTAGTTCGGGATGAACTGCACCCCGCGCGCGAGCGCCTTCTTCAGCAAGATGTGATCGAGCGTGCGCCGCTGACAAACCACCGCGTCGGCGAGGTCACCCGCCGACTGATAGCTCTCGTAGCCGCTCGGCGTGACGATGCGAATCCCGCTGATCCGGTACGACTCGGGCTCCACCTCGTGCCAGACGCCGAGCTCCTTGAGCGTCGCGATGCCCTTCGGCGAGATCCCGCTGCCGCAGGTCTTGTCACGCGGAAAGTCGTGGCGATCGACGAGCACGACGTTGCGCACGCCGAGCATGCCGAGGTGCGCCGCCGCGGCCGTCCCCGCGGGGCCCGCGCCGAGGATGACGACGTTCGCCGTGGTGACCTCGCTGCTCATTCTGCACCGCCGTCGGTCTCGCTCAGCGCGGCGTCCGTCGACGCGTCCTTGCGGCCCAGGCGCGTCAGGCCCTTGTTGGCCTTCTTCGCCTTCTGCGCAGCGAGATACTCGTCCCACTTCTTCACCGTCAGCGCCTGGAACGCGTTCACGGCAGGGTTGAGATCGATGACCGGCTCGCGCCAGTGCCTCTCGAAGCCGAGCTGCTCGGCCTCGACCGCGACTCCGTCTTGTGCCAGCAACGGGCGAACCAGCAGGTGATTCGAGATCTCGAGGAAGGGCCGCATCAGCCGCTTCGGCAGCTTCACCTTGGTGAATGGCACGACGAACGACGCGAAGTAAAAGAGGAAGAACGTGCGTGTCGTGCGCTCGTCGACCGGCAGCACGAAACACCAATGCTTGATCTTGTCGTCGGTGTTCGACCACTGATACGGATACTGATACCCGAGCTGCATCGAGTTCATGTCGACGTCGGCGCGATCGATGAAGCGCCCTGAGATCTTGCCGCGGCCGACCTTCGTGTCGTACGAGAGCAGGACCTGGTCGCCGACGGTCTCGAGCTTCGTCAGCTTCGCGCCAGTGAACGGCGCGTAGTCGCGGTGCAGGAACTCGTGGGTGAAGTCACTCACGTTGTCGATGATCATCGAGTGGTGCGCCTTCCACGTGAAGTCCACGGGGACACACTCCCAACGATCGTTGCCCTCGAGCTCGGGGATCTCCGGCATCGGCGTCGTGTCGGCGCGCTCGATGTCGCCGAAGAAGATCCAGATGAGGCCGTAGCGGACCTTCACCGGATAATCGCGCAGCTTGCACGTCGGCATCTTCTTGCCGAAGAGATCGTGGGGGACGGCGGTCAGCTCACCGCAGCCGTTGTACTCCCAGCCATGATATTGGCAGGTCAGTCGGTCGCCCTTGACGATGCCAATCGACAGCTTGAGCTGCCGGTGTGCGCAGCGATCTTCGATCGCGTGTAGCCGCCCGCCAGAGTCGCGGAACAGCGCGACCGACTCGCCCCAGAACTTCACCTCTTGCACGGCGCCCGGCTTCAGGTGCGCGTCGTGCTCGACCGCATACCAGTAGTTGGGATCGAGCCCCGCGACACGCACCTTCTGCCGGCGGTTGCTCGTCTCTTCGTACGCCGGTGCCGGCCCGCTGCGATCTCGGTCGAGCGTCGCAGTGGGGAGTGATGTGCGGGTCGAGTCTTGCGTCATCGTCATGGCCAGCCCCTATCGAAGAACGAGAAGTGGAACGCGAAGCAGAAGGCGCGAGGCGAGGCGGCTCAGGCGCTCTCGCCGGAAATGCGTGAGGTGCGCTCGCCGGCGACGACGTCGGGCTTGCCTTGCGCCGCGTGCTGCGCGCCGCTCGGTGCGCCTTGCACGGAGGTCCCTGGGCGCGCGGGCACGAGGCCGCGCCGCGCGAAGTCGGCATACGCCTCGTGTACGGCCTTCCTGATGCTGGTTGGCTCGTAGCCGAGCTCCGCGCGCGCCTTGCTCGTGTCGGCGTGCCGCTGTTGCTTCAGGATGCGCACCGCGGCCGGCGTGAAGCGCTGCGGAGTCGTCGGCGAGAAGTTGTTGTAGAAGAAGCTCGACACGACGGCGACTCCCGCCATCACGTCCGCGGGCAGCTTGAGGCGCGGGCGCGGGCGACCGGTGACCTCTTCGAAGATGTCCATGATGTCGTCGAGCGAGAGAAACTGCGTCGAGAACACGTACTTCTGCCCGGCGCGGCCGCGCGCCATCGCCAGCAGATGGCCCTCGACGATGTCGCGATACGACACGAACTCGAAGCCGCCGGGGATGTACGCGTGGAGCTTGCCGTGCGCATGATCGATGAGCGTGCGACCCATACGCGAAGGCGTGAAGTCGCTCGGCCCGAGGATCGCGCAGCTCGTCGCGACAACGACGTCGAGGCCCTCGACGCAAGCCTTCAGACACTCGTGCTCGACCTGCTGCTTGGTGCGCGCATAGGGCAACACATCGTCGAACGGATAGAACGACATCGTCTCGTCGCCGGGCGCCTTCGACGACTCTTTCGGATAGCCGACGGCGCTGTAGCTGCCAGTCACGACGACGCGCTCGTAGCCGAGGTGCAGCGCGACGCGCAGCAGGTTCTGCGTACCGACGACGTTGACCTCGAAGATCTCGCGCTCGAGCTCCGGCGTCGGCACGATCGTCGAGAGCATCACCGCTGCGTGATAGGCCTGCTTGCAGCCCATCATCGCGCGCTCGAGCGAGTCGATGTCGCGCAGATCGCCGAAGGTCTTCTCCACCGGAAGTCCGTCGATCGCCTCTGTCGATGCGCCCTTCTGCAGGAACACGCGCACGTCTTTGCCGTCGGCCACCAGCCGACGAACGAGGTTGGCGCCGAGATGGCCAGTCGCGCCGGTCACGAAGACCTTGCCGCTGAAGCTCCGCGCGGGATTGGGGCCATTGCCTGTCGTGAGCGCCTGTCCGAGTCGTCGAATCATCGTGTCTCCAGAGAGCGAGAGAGGGGCGTTGGCGAGCGCCTCGGGGCGCGGCGTGGGAGTCGGCGCTGCTGCGGCGCTGCTCGCGTCGTCGCGGGGCGTCTTTGGACGCGGCGTGCCGCGACGCGCGATCGGCGTGCCGCTCGAGAAGTCGATCAGCAGTCCGCGGCTCGACTGGGCCTCGCTCGCCGCGCGCGCTCGCTCTGCGCGCAGGGCAGCGAGCGCCTCGGCGGCAGCGCGTGCGTTCACCTGCTTCTGGTCGGCGATGCGCGTCGCGACCTCGACGATCTCGTCGCCGATGCCGCCCGCTTCGACGACGACGTTGCGCGCGTGCAGGCGCATGTGGCCGCTCTGGATGCCCTCGGCCGCGAGCGCACGCAGCGCGCCGAGGTTCTGCGCGAGCCCCGCGGCTGCGGTGAGCTTCGCCAGATCGGCCGTCGTCTCGATGCGCGCGATCTTGCGCGTGACCTGCACGACGGGGTGCACGTTGAACACGCCGCCGACAGTGCCGATCGCGATTGGCATGGTCATGCGGCCGACCAGCGCGTCGCCCTCGACACGCCAGCGCGCCATTGCGGAGTAGCGCCCGCTGCGCGCGGCGTAGGCGTGCGCCGCCGCCTCGACGGCGCGGAAGTCTTGGCCGAACGCGAGCAACACGGCGTCGACGCCGTTCATGATGCCCTTGTTGTGCGTGGCAGCGCGGTACGGATCGCGCTCGGCGAACACCGACGCTTCTTCGATCGCCTTGGCGAGATCGCGGCCGCCTTTGCCGCCCTTCTCGGCGAGCGCGGTGAACGGCACGTGGCCCTCGACCGTCACCGTGCGTCGATCGTTCAGGTTCGACACGATGCGCACGACGACGCGGCCGCCGCTCAGCTGCGCCACGCGCGAGGCCAGTCGCTCGCACATCGAATTGATCGCGTTGGCGCCCATCGCGTCGCGGACGTCGACGACGATGTGAACGACGACCATCGCGCCGCACGGATCGGCCGAGTCCATCGGCGGATGTTCGACGACCTCTAGCCCAACCGCGCCCCCGCCCGCGGCGAGAAGCGAAGGGTGCCCGCAGTTGGCGAGCGCGAGCAGCGCGTCCGCTTCGGCCAAGATCGCCGCGCGCGCGGCGCCGACGTCTGGCACGTCGAGCAGCTGGATCTGGCCGATCATCAGCGGCGCCGTCAGCGACGCGCGGATTCCGTCACCGCCGCGCAACATCTTGGCGGCGTTGCTGCAGGCCGCGATCACCGACGGCTCCTCGACCGCCATCGGCAGCAGCCAGTCGCGCCCATCGACGCGCAGGTTCACGCACACGCCGAGCGGGACCCCGAGCACGCCCAGCGCGTTCTCGACCATCTGATTCGCCTGCGCCGAGGACAGCCCGCCGGACGCCTCGAGCACAGCCAGATCGCGGAGCGGGAGCCCGGTCAGCGCAGCGATGCGGCGGCGCCGCTCCTCGAGTTCGAGCTTGTAGAACCCTGGAAGATCGCTCTTAAATAGATCGCTCATGACGTCTTATGGGACCGGCGACACTGGACGAAGCCCGCGGCGTGGTCAATCCCCGATTCGGGGCGGTTCGGTAACCCTTGGGCGGCGGTTTGTGGCTTCGGACCAGCCCCGCGTCGCGGTCACCAACACCGGCCGACAGCTCTTCAGTGCAGCGCCTTGAAGAAGCGGTTCGAGCGGAAGCTGCCGGATTCGTCGCTCGACCAGTAGATCACCAGGCCCTTGCCCTTGACCCGGTTGATCGGCACCGGCCCGAAGAAGCGGCTGTCGTTCGAGCGGTCGCGGTGATCGCCGAGGACGAAGATGTAGCCCGGCGGCACGGTGCAGCCCGGCTGGCGCGACGGAGCACAGTTGCGAAAGATCTCGAGGCTCTGCGGATCGGTCGAGAACGCAGGCGACGCCGGGTCGTGGCTGGTGCGGTAGGTCTCGTCGCCGAGCGATTCCTCGACCCACTCGCAGCCGGAGTCGTCGTACTCCTCGATCGTTCGCAGGAGATCGTCGCAGGTGCCCGCGGGGCGGTGGCTGATCGGCCGGCCGTTGCGCCAGACGACGTCGTCGCGCATTTCGATGCGGTCACCGGGCAGGCCGATCACGCGCTTCACGATGTCGATGTTGTCCGCCGGGCTCTTCACGATGACGATGTCGCCGACCTCGGGCACGCCCCAAGTCACGACCGCCTCGTTCATGAAGGGTAGAAACAAGCCGTACATGAACTTTGCGACGACGACGCGATCGCGATTGAGCAGCGTCGGCTCCATCGACGGGCCTTCGATCTCGAACGGCTCGAACAGCACGATGCGGATGAAAAAGGCGAGCATCACCGCGCCGCCGATGGTCTTCAGGTTGGCCGTCGTGCGCTGCCAGCTGGTCTCGGTGGGCGCCTCTGCGCGCTTTGACGCGGGGGCCTTTGCGCCGGACTTCGGCGCAGAGGACTTTGCGCCGACGGAGGTCGTCGCCTTGCTGGGCTGATCGCTCGCCGCTTCGGTGGGCTCGTCGCTCGGCTTCTCGGGCTGTTCGCTATCGCTCATCTCGTTCCGATTTCGCCGTTCTATCGTGTGCTCGGATCGAGCGTTCAGCCGTGGACCGTGGGACCAAGTGGCAGCCGACCAGCGATCGCTGCCTCGCGGCTCGCCAGCTCGACCAGCCGCGCGCGCGCATCCTCTACGCCGAACAGCTTCTCGGCAAGCCCCGCGAAGAGGCGATAGTGCCGAGCCTCTGACGCCATCAGATCGGCGTAGAACGCGCGCAGCGGCTCATCCGCGAGGTGCGTCGCGAGCAGCTTGAAGCGCTCACAGCTGCGCGCCTCGACCAAGCTCGCCACGAGCAGCCGATCGAGCAGCGCCGGCGATGTCGCGCCATCACGCCGCGCGATCTTGCGCAGCGCGCCCACGTAGTCATCGGTGCGCGGCTCGCCGAGCTTGCTCCCGGCGGCGACCAAGCGGCGCTCGACCTCGGCGAAGTGCTCGGTCTCTTCGTGCGCCAGCGCGATCAGCGGCGCGACCAGCTCGGGGTGCGAGCCGCCGTATTTGCCGACGAGCGAGAGCGCGCTCTGCGCAGCCTTCAGCTCGCAGTGCGCGTGATCCGAGAGCATCGCCGGCAGGTCCCGCTCGACCGCCGCGACCCACGCTGGATCCGTCGGCACCAGCAGGCCGAGCATCGCGCGTGTATCTGTCATCGGCGGTGGGGCCTGACCGAGTGGTCAGGGCGGGCGAACGGTATGGCCGAGGTCCCGCTTGGTCAAGCGCGAGCGGGCGTGAGCCCGAGGCCAGCGTGCTATACGCGGCGCGTGCTCGTGCTCGCAGTGGATACGTCGACGGCGATCGCTTCGGTGGTGCTCACGCAGGGCGGCGAGGTGCGCGCCGAGCTCGCCGCGCGGGTCAGCGCCAAACACGGCGAGACGCTGCTGCCGGATGTCGCGCGCGTGCTCGAAGAGGCTGGCGTCGGCATCGCCGAGATCGGGCTGCTCGCCGTCGGCCTCGGGCCGGGCTCGTTCACCGGCGTACGTATCGCGCTGGCGACGATGAAGGGCCTCGCGCTCGCGCGGCGTACGCCGCTCGTCGGCGTGTGCTCGCTGCGTGTGCTCGCGCTCGGCGCCGAGCCCGGCGCGCGCGTCGTCGTGCCGCTGATCGACGCGCACAAACGAGAGGTCTACGGCGCCGCCTACGCCGCGGACGCGAGCGGCGCGCTGCACGAGCTGCTCGCGCCGTTTCACGCGCTGTCAGAGAGCGCCGCCGAGCGGCTGATCGACGCGCTGCGCGGCGATTCGCGCGCGCTCGTGCTCGTCGGCGATGCGCCGCCCGCGCTGCGCGAGCCGATCATCGCCGCGCTGACGGCCGCCGGCCACACAGTCGTCGCCGGGCCCGAAGGCGCCGATTTTCCACGCGCGGCGGCGCTCGCCGCGGAGGCTGAGCGGCTCTATCTCGAGCGGGGCGGCGATGCGCTCGGCGCGCTCGAGCCGCTCTACGTGCGTGCGCCCGACATCACCATGCCAGCACCGAGCGTCGCTCCGCAGGTGCGCTGAGCCGCGCTCCGCCATGCGCCGAGAGCGCTCGTCCGTATGTCTCTCTTGCGCGCTAGTGTCGCGTTTCCTATCGTCCACACAGCAGTTCGCAGCAGGCGAACGAGTCCGTGAAAGGTCAGCGCGTCATGCCGTCGTTCGACATCGTCTCGAAGGTTCCGATGAACGAAGTAGACAACGCGATCCTCCAAGCGCAGAAGGAGATCGGCTCGCGCTTCGACTTCAAAGACACCGGCACCGAGGTCGAGAAGTCAGAAGACGGCTTCATCGTGCGCTCGTCGAGCGAGGCGCGCCTCGAGGCGGGCCGCAAGGTGCTCGAGGAGAAGCTCATCAAGCGAGGCATCTCGCTGCGCTCGCTCGATCCGCAGAAGGTCGAGCCCGCCACGAAGGGCAGCTTCCGTCAGGCGATCAAGCTGCAGCAGGGCATCGCGATCGAGAAAGCGCGCGACATCGTGAAATTCGTGAAGGACACGAAGATGAAGGTGCAGATCGCCATTCAGGCAGATCAGCTGCGTGTGACGGGCAAGAAGCGCGACGATCTGCAAGAAGCGATCGCCGCGCTGAAGAAGGGCGACTTCAAGGTCGACCTGCAGTTCACCAACTTCCGCGAGTAGCCGCCGACTTCGCTGCTACTCGACGGCCGCGCTCTCACGCGCGGCGTTCGCACGCGCCGTGCGTCGCCTGCGCCACACGACGATCGCGACGACGCCGATCAGCGCCGCCACGAGCGCCGCGCCCTGGGCCCACATGCTCTTGCCGGTGAACAGCGCCTGCGCGCCGCGGCCGACGCCCCAGCCGATGAGCACGTAGCTCAGCGCCCACAGCGCCGCGCCCGTCGCGTTGAGCAGCAGAAAGCGCTTCACGCCGTAGCCGCTCGCGCCGAGCAACACGGGCGTGACCGTGCGCAGGCCGTAGAGGAAGCGAAATGCGACGACGTAGAGCGCGCCCCAGCGCGACATGAACGCCTCGACGCGCGCGGTGCGTGCCGCGAGCTTTGGTCGTGCGGCGATGAACGCGCGACCAAAGCGACGGCCGAGGAAGAACCACAGCTGATCGTTGGCGAGGCTGCCGACGAACGCCGCGAGCACCGCGAATGGCATCCACAAGAGGCCGCGGTTCGCCAGCGCGCCCGCGGCGATCACTACAGTCTCTCCCTCGAGAAATGCGCCGCCGGCGACCGCTAGGTAGCCCCAGCGCGCGATGAGCGCTTCAAAGCCCATCGCGCTCGGCTCATGCCTTTGGCGTCGTCAGGTCGCGATAGAGCGACTCGTACAAGCGCGCGCTGCGCTCCCACGAGTGATCGGTGCGCATGATGCGGCGACGCGCCGCCTCGAACGGCGCGGTGAGCGTGAACGCCGCGAGGCCGCGACGAATCGCCGCGAGCAGCGCCTCCGGGCTCGCGTCGTCGTAGAGAAAGCCGCTGCCGCTCTCGAGCTTTGCGTCGGCATCGACGACCGTGTCGATCTGCCCGCCGGTGCGGCGGCAGATCGGCAGCGTGCCGTAGCGATGCGCATAGCGCTGCAGGAAGCCGCTCGGCTCGGTGCGCGACGGAATCACCAGCAGGTCCGCGCCGCCGAGCACGCGATGGGTCGCGCTCTCGCCGCCGCTGAGCACGGCGATGCGATCTGGCCAGCGCGTGGCGAACTCCGCGAAGACATCGCGCAGCTCCGGGTCGCCGTCGCCCTCCGCGTGCAGCACGAGCTGCACGTCGTTGCGCATCACCTGCGGCAGCGCCTTGGCGAGCAAGTCAAAGCCACGCGCCGTCGAGATCTTGCCGACAGCGCCGAGCAGCGGAATGTCGCTGCGCAGCGGCAGAGAGAGCTCCTTCTGCAGCGCGGCCTTGCAGCGGGCCTTGCCGCTCAGATCGATCGGATCAAAGCGCGACGGCAGCGCGGCATCGGTCGCCGGGTTCCACACCGCGACGTCGACACCATCGAGGATGCCGCTGACGTCTTTGCCGCGCGCGCGCAGCACGCCATCGAGACCGTGGCCGCCCTCCGCCGTGCGGATCTCTTCGGCGTACGACGGCGACACGGTGGTCACGCGATCCGCCGCGAGCAGCCCGCCCTTGAGCAGGTTCAGCAGGCCATAGAATTCGAGACCTTCAGGGTTGAACAGGTCCCAAGGCAGCCCAAGTGCCTCCATCGTGCCTTTCGGGAAGCTGCCCTGATGCGCGAGATCATGCACCGTGAGCACGGTCGGCAGCGTCGCGAGCGCCGGGTCGCGCTTCGCCATGAACACCGCCAGCGCCGACGGCCAGTCGTGCGCGTGCAGCACGTCGAAGCGCGGCTCGCGCTTCTTGATCAGCTCGAGCGCGCCGAGCGAGAGCAAGGCGAAACGCTGCGCGTCGAGCGCGTACGACTCGCCCTCGCCGTAGATGTGCGGGACCCGGCGGAATAGCTCTTCGTGGCCGAGAAACAGCAGATCGACGCCGCCCGGAGTGCGGCCATCGTAGAGCTCGCAGGCGACCTTCTTGCCGCCGAGCTGCACCTCGATCTTGATGAGCCGACGGGCGAGCGAGCGCGCCGCCGGATCGATGTGCGCGTAGAGCGGCGAGAGGACGGTGACCTTGTGGCCGAGACCGCGCAGCGCCTTCGGCAGCGCACCGCAGACCTCGGCGAGGCCGGTGGCTTTACTGAAGGGCGCGACCTCGGAGGTCACGAAGAGGATTTCCATGGGGGCGGAAGCTACACGAAGGAAGGACCCCAGGCCACCGCGCCCGCTGTTCCTCTCGTACGGTCCGTCGCTCGCGTAGCCGCTGCGGTGGCGCGGTGGATGCGTGTGCGCACCTTCTCCACCGAACGCGAGGCACGATGACTGACACGAAGAGCGCAGCAGGCATGGCAGGAGAGGGCGCGCTGCGCATCGCCGTCACGGGCGCGAGCGGGCTGATCGGCACCGCGCTGAGCGCTGCGCTGCGCCAAGCGGGGCACGCCGTGCAGCCGCTGGTGCGCGATCGTGCGCGCGCGAAGTCAGGCGGAATCTACTGGGACCCAGAGCGCGGGGAGCTCGACGTCGCGGCGCTCGAGGGCATCGACGCCGTGGTGCATCTCGCCGGAGAGAACGTCGCCGGTGGCCGCTGGACGGACGCGCGCAAAGCGAAGATCCGCGAGAGCCGCACGCACGGCACGACGTTGATCGCGCGCACGCTGGCGGCGCTCACGAAGAAGCCGCGCGTTTTGGTGAGCGCATCGGCGATCGGCTTTTACGGCGACACCGGCGAGCGCGAGGTCGACGAGAGCGCAGAGCGCGGTGAGGGCTTTCTCGCGGAGGTGTGCGAGGCGTGGGAGGCCGCAGCGCAGCCCGCGCGTGATGCCGGCATCCGCGTCGTACATCCGCGCATCGGGCTGGTGCTCGCGGCGAACGGCGGCGCGCTCGAGCGGCTGGTGCCGGTGTTCAAGCTCGGCGTCGGCGGGCGCATCGGCGATGGGCGGCAGGGCTTTGCGTGGATCGCGATCGACGACGTCGTCGGCGCGGTCCTGCTCGCGCTGCGCGACGAGACGCTGCGCGGGCCGGTGAACTTGGTGGCGCCAGAGCGCACCTCGAACGCCGACTTCACCCGCGTGCTCGCGTCGGTGCTGTCGCGCCCCGCGATCTTCCCGGTGCCTGCCTTCGCGCTGCGCATCGCGTTCGGCGAGATGGCCGACGAAGCGCTGCTCACCGGCCAATTCGCGCGCGCGACGCTGCTCGAAAAGCACGGCTATCGCTTCGCCTTTCCCGAGCTCAGCGCGGCGCTGCGACACGTGCTCGCGCGCTGACCTACTGCGCCGGCCCGCATCGTTGCGCGGGCTGCTACGCTCCGCTCCCTCGTGGCCTCCCCGCGCTCGCCTCTCGTCCCCGCGCTCGCGTTCCTCGGCATCGCGCTGCTCTCGGCGGGCGTCGTCGTCTACATGCGCATGGCCGAGGCCGCTGAAGAAGACGCGCGTCACGCCGCCGACGAGCGCCACGCAGAAGAGCAGCGCGCACGCGCCGAGCAGCTGATCGAGCGCGTCCGCGACGAGTCCACAGCGCTCATCCCCGGTGCGCTCCGGGGCGTGCAGATCGGCATGCACGAGCGCGAGCTCCAGGCGATTCGTCCGGGCTCGATCCGCGATCCGCGCAACCGCGATCCGAACATGTTGTTCCGCACCGAAGACCTGCCGAACGGCGCGAGCGTCGTCTACGGCCTCGACGTTCGCTCGCTGCGCGTCGTGCAGCTGCAGGTGCTCTCGCTGCTGCCTTCGCCGAACGCGCTCGCGCCGCACCTCACGACGATGAACGAGACCTACGGCAGGCCCACCGGCTACTGGGACTGTCCCGATACGGGCGGCGTCCCGACGCGCCGCTTCACCTGGCGCAAGTCGACGCTCACGGTGATGGACGTCTTTCTCATCTACCGCGGACGCGTCTCGCTCACGCTCTACATCGCGCCGACCGAGTCGATCGGCGCGTCGCTGCAGCGCTCGCTGTGTCGCCCGGTCACCGAGGCCGACTTCGAGCGCTTCCCCGTCGCCTCCGACGCGCAGATGCAGGTGCCGGTGCGGGCCAACCAACCGACGCCGCCGTGATCGGGCGGCAGAGTGAGCGCTGCGGTAGGCTCGCCGATATGAAGCGCGTCCATGCTCTAACTGCCGCCGCTCCGCTCTTCCTGGTCGCGTTCGCCGCGTGCACCTCGACCGGCGTCACGCCGCCGCCGCCGGCGCCGACACCGCCGCCCGTCGCTGCGCCGACGCCGGCTCCCGCAGCGCCTGCCGCGAGCGATGATGCCTGCGCGCAGATCCTCGTCGTCGCGTGGCAAGGCGCCGACCGCGCGCCCGCCACCGTCACCCGCGACGAAAGCACCGCGCGCGCGCGCATCGAAGATTTGCGCAGCCGCGTCGAAGGCGGCGCCGATCTCACCGCGCTCGCCCGCAGCGAGTCCGATGCGCCGACCAGCGCCGCGCGCGGCGGCCTGATGGGCACCTTCTCGCGCAGCGACTGGCCAGCGATCCACGAAGGCCTGCGCCAGCCGGTGTTCGCGCTCTCCGTCGGCGCGCTCAGCGACGTCGTGCGCATGCCGTACGGCTACGTGCTCGCGCGCCGCTGCCCGGTCGAGAAGGTGCACACCCGCCACATCCTCGTCCGCTACGCCGGCGCGAAGAACGCAGGGCCCGAAGTTCACCGCAGCAAAGAGGCCGCAACGTCGCGCGCCGCCGAGCTACGCAACTCGCTGCTCGCCGGCGCCGACTTCGCCGCAATCGCGCGCGTCAGCAGCGAAGACAGCTCGGCCGAGCGCGGCGGCGACGTCGGCAACATCGGCCGCGGTCGCCTCGCGCCGGAGTACGAGCTCGCCGCCTTTGCGTTACAGCCGAACCAGCTGAGCAACGTCGTCGAGACCGAGTTCGGCTTTCACATCATTCAGCGGCTGCCGTAGCTCCGTCTATTTACGAGCTGCCGTGGCGCGGCGCGCGCGTTATACGCACACCGCGCTCTCCGCTCAGCTCCCGGTACCGCAGGTGCCGTCGGCCTTGCAGAACGTCGAGCCGCAGCAGTCGAGCGTCGTCACGCAGCTCTCACCGCTGGCGCGGCAGGCGCACTCGCCGCCGGTGCACTGCATGGCGCCGCAGCACTGATCGTTGGACGTGCAAACATCCGAGCTGCGCGCGCAGCACTGCTTCGGACCTGCGCGCGAGCCGATGTTCTGGCAGCGCACGCCTTCGCAGCAGTCGCTGTTGGCTGCGCACCCGGTGCCGACGCGTACGCACATCGCGCCGTCGACGCACTGACCGAGCTCGCAGATCCACGCGCCGCCCGGCGCCGAGTTGCAGCAGTCGGTGTCCATCTCGCAGCGCTGGAGGTGGCGCTGGCAGCGCGGTCCAGCGTCGATCTCGCAGACGTCGCCGCGGCGATTGCGGTTCGCGTCTGCCTGATCGAAGTTCGCGTCCATCGGGCAGTTGTCGACGGTGTCGGCGAAGCAGTCGTTGTCGGTGTCGACACCGCCGATGCCGACGGCGGCGTACGCGTTGATGACCGCACCGCAGTCCTCCGGCGTCACGCCGTGCCGGCTCTTCTGCGCGAAGCGAAACGCGGCGAGGCGGATCGCGATGCGCGCGTCGACCGGCCGCGACGCGCCGCCCATGTACCAAGTGAGCGCGCGGAAGTGGATCTGCTCGGTCTTCTCGCGGCCGATCGCCGTCACCGCGATCCCCGAGTCCGCGTGCGTGCCGCCTTCGGACATCAGGTACGTCGCGTGATTGAAGATGCCGCTGTTCCCGTGCACGCCGAGGTTGTCGTTCGTGTCGGGGTCCGGCACCGTGCCTGCGGGCCACGTCATCGCGCCGCTCATCGCGCGCGGCTGCGCGTGGACCGTCGGATCAGAGAAGCTGCGGATCGCGCCGAGCGTGCTGTCCTCACCGACGTCCCAGTCATCGCGGTCGTACATCACGCCGAACACATCGGCGTAGTGCTCGTTCAGCGCGCCCGACCACGACAGATACGGCAGCCGCGCGGTCTTCTCGACCAGACCGTGCGTGAGCTCGTGCCCGATGATGTCGTTCGTCGCGAGACCGTTCATGATCCACAGCGAGTCGCGGTACCAGAACGCGTTGTTCATCGTCGTGTCGAAGTTCGCGTAGCTGCTGATCATGCCGCCGCGACCGTCGTGTGCGTCTCGCTTGAACGTGTCCCAGTAGTACGTCCACATGCCGCCGACCAAGTCGTGCACGGTGGTCACATCGCCCGCGGGGGTCACACCTTCGACCAGCCCGCGCTCTTCATAGACGAGCAGCCCGCCACCCGTACGCAGGTTGGCGATGTCCGAGCTGTTCTGCGCGTCCCAGGTCCTGCGCCGACGCGCCGTCGCCATCTGCTCGAGGCGCAACAACACAGTTCCGTCGAGCGCGTCGATGAACACGAGCGGCGCGCTCGCTGAGGACGACGACTCGCTCTGGACCTTCCACGCGAGACGATTCGTGCCGCCGCTCTCGCCGCTGAGGAACGCGACGTTGACGATGGTCAGCTCGCCCGCGCTCGCCACCACGCCCGCCACCAGCGACTCGACCATGCCGCGCGCTGCCGTCTCGCTCACGCTGGGCGTCACCGTCGTCGGCGCTGGCTCGCCGGTCGTATGCGAGGTCGCCGCGACGGCTTCTTCGTCGCTGACCTCGACGCGCACATCGGAGCCGTACACCGCGACGCCGCCGTGCGTCTCCTCGAACACCACGACCGAGGTGTCGTCCCCTGCCGCGGTATCACCCTCGACGACCTCGACCATGCGCGTGTCGTCTGGATCGACGCCGAGCGCGTCGCCGTAGCTGTCGAGGAAGTCACGCGCGCGTGCCTCCGCCGTTGCGCCGCTGACCGGCACTGACGCGACGATGCCGCGCACGCTGCCATCGCCATCGCGCTCGATCAGGACCGGCCCGGTCGCGTTCGCAGCGAGGCGATCTTCGAGCGTCGGAGCGGGCGGCGCGGCGGGCGGCGTGCTCGTACACGCGGCGAGCCCAGCAGCCAGCAGCAGCAGCGCACCGCGACCGATTCGAGCAGTTCGGAAGTGTCGAGTTCGCATAGCGTCGAACGTAACATGCGGCCGACAGCACGCGCTGCGGGGCGTTCTGCCGCGCCTCACCACGCGGCATTCTCGTCATCTCGTGTCGCGCAGAGACGAGCGCACTCCTAGAACAGAATCGGATCCCCGATCGACTGCGTCGTCCACACCGCGATGTGGTTCGACGTGTCGAGCTGCTGGAACGGCAGCGCGAACGCCGGGAAGCTGCCGTCCGCACCCGCGAGCACTTGCTCCGGCGTGACCGCAGCCATCCACAGCCACGTCGAGCGCGGATCGTCGCTCGCCGTCGCCGGTGAGCGCAGCCCATACGCACGGCGCGATGCGTACGTCAGATACATCACACGCGTCGGTCCGAGATCGCCCTCCGCCAGCGTGAACGTGAACGGCGCAAGCCGCGGGAATGTCGCCTGCGTGTCGTCGGTGTCGTCCTCTGCACCGCGCTGCGTCGCGCGCGCCAGCCGCACCGGAGTGCCGCCGCCCGAGACCACCGCCCACACCTTCGACGACTCATCGCTGTCCGCATCGCACGCGTCATCGTTCACGTCGCCGCCCGGGCACGTGCTCTCGTTGTAGATGACGAAAGTGCCGTCGGGCGCGTGGCTCGGGTTGTAGCGATTGAGCCCATCATTGCGCGCGACCAGCACCTGCGGCGCGCCCCATGCGGTGCCCTCGCGCTCGACGTAGTGGATCGCGCCGTGACGTGGCCGCTGTGACGTCTCATGCACGCCGACGTCCGTGTACGCGATGCGCATTCCATCCGGTGACCAGTCCGGATGGCTCGCCTCCGCGCCGCCGAGCGAGATCGTGCCCGTCTGCATCCCACAGGTCGCCATGCTGCCCGCGTCGCAGCGCGTATCGAACAGCAACATGTCGAACGTCACGCGTCCAGTGTCGTCGCCGTACACGCCGGCGAGCGCGTTGCCGTCCGGAGAGAACGTGCCGAACTGCAAGATGTGATCGTCGCCCATCGTGTCGTTGCGCAGCGCGGTGCCCGTCTCGAGATTGACCAGCAGCATACCGCCGCTGTTCTGCCCGCCGACCGTGCCGAGGATCTTGCGCCCATCGCGCGAGAGCGCGTGGCAGCCGACGCAGCTGCCCGACTCCGTGTTCTCCGGCCCCATCACGCGCTCTGCTGCCCCTGGTGCGGCGCCGAAGTCGTAGCGCATCACGCGCGAGCCCTCCGACGTCGTCCAGTAGTAAACGGTGCCGTTGAGATCGTCTTTGGCGAAGCGCACGCGAATGACGCCGGACTCGCCGACCGCGCCGCCATCATCCGCCGTCGCGCGCACGGTGATCTCCACCGCTTCGCCGCCACGATTCGACTCGGCGACGAACGCCCACACCGCGCCCAAAGGCTCCCAGATGCAGCCATCGCCGCGGATCCCATCGGGCCGCTCGCAGCGCACGTATGCGCGCACATCCGAGAACGCGCTGGTGAACGCGACCTCGAACAACGTGTTCGCCGCCGGCCCGCGCAGCCAGTGAATCTCGACGCGCCCGAGGTTCGGCGGCAGCACCACCTCGTCGTTCGGATAGACCAGCTCCAGCGCGCGCGATGCGTCCACCGCGCCGCCAAACAGCGAGCCCGGATCCGCGGGCAGCGCCGTCCCACCGCCGGTCGGCGGAATCGACACCGACGTCACTAGCTGCACCGTGATGTTCGTGTTCGCGCTCACGCCGCCGGCGAGCGCCTCGACCTTCGTTCGCCCGCCGAACGCCGTGCCCGTCGTGAACACATTGCTCGCGAACGTGCCGAGGCGAGGCCCGAGCGCCGCGATCCGCCAAGTCACGCGCGTCGACACATCCTCGCGGCGCCCGTCCATGAACGTGCCCGTCGCCGTATACGCCTGCGTCGCCGCGACCCCGCCCTCGATGCGCAGCGTCGCGTCCACCGGCGCGATCACCAGCGACATCAGCCCGGTGATCGGCGGCATGACCGCGCCGTCCGTGTTGCCGCCATCGCGATCGCCCAGCGGTGGCTCCAGAGTGCCGCCGCCGCAATCGCAGCCCGCGCCTCCGAGCGTCATGACCACCCCAGCGCCAACCAGCATGCTTACGATTGAGCGACGAGAAAAATCTTGCATCGCGTGCCTCCGAGCCGCGTCTCGCGCGCAGCAAGCTCCCAAGGTACCACCGAGCCTCGCGCCCCACCGCCGGGGATCCCCTCGCCAAGCCCCGGCACGTCCCCCGTCTGCAGTCGGTCCCCTCCGGTCCGCGAAGGGCAACGAGTAGGCGTCCCGACCTTGACAGAGACTCCTACCGCGCTAGACATCGCGCCCGCTTTCCGAGATAGCTCAGTTGGTAGAGCGTCCGGCTGTTAACCGGATGGTCGTAGGTTCGAGTCCTACTCTCGGAGCCAAGTGATTTCAAATACTTAGCGGGTTCACTCGCAGGGGGGCAAGTGGACCCAGGGGGACCCGACGGGGGAAA
>Ga0209181_10006106_pt1 | contig 17031 bp, 22 predicted proteins | sample MAT05_FD_187208 | JGI IMG/M metagenome (GOLD analysis project Ga0209181, IMG submission 187208) | Freshwater microbial communities from Lake Fryxell liftoff mats and glacier meltwater in Antarctica - MAT-05 (SPAdes) (version 2) | ecosystem: Environmental > Aquatic > Freshwater > Ice > Liftoff...
GAGTTACCCACCGGCGCGTGCGCTCGTGCTTGATTGAAGAGCAGCACACGCGCCCGTGGATAACTCTTCACCGCAGAGTTTCCACTTAAAACCAAAAAATTCTGTCTTAACTGACGGAGCCACCTCTCTTTGACGGCACTCTGGGCAGTCGCCTGAGCCGGAGCGGTCGCAGTTGACTTATCGGGAACAGTGGCCTGCCGTTGCATGCCGGACGACTTGCCTGCGCCGATGCGTTTGGCAGCTTCCGCATCAGCGGTCGCCAGGGTAAAGCCGAGCGCCAAGACGGCGGTCAGCAGCGAAAGGGCTTTCATGGTGTCCCTTGGGTTGATGGGTACAACAACACGCAGATTAGCCATTTGCAAATCACTATAAAAGCAGAATTATAAATATCTTAACTTCGTTAAATACTTACTTAAAGAGTGAAGCCGCCAGGCTATTTCGCGGCTTTTGTTGCCGTTCGCGGCAGCCTACGCCCCCGGGTTTGTCGTGCCGGCTTCGCCGGCTGACCGTCACCCGCCTCATCGGCCACCTGTGCAATGCCGGTTGTAGCGCCGAACACTTCATCACGCGCGACCTGGCTGATGGCGACAATGGCCGGATGAGTCAGACGCCGCTCGGTGGTAATTGCAAATAGCTGTTCGTTGATGGAATCGATGCGCCCGATTGCAACGACACGATGCTGTTCGCAGATAAGGGCCACTAGCGCGGTCGGCGCGACGAATAGCCCGGCCCCGGCCTGGCCGAACGCCTTGATCAAGGCGCCGTCGTCGAATTCGCCGATCACGCGCGGATACAGCCGTTGGGCTGCCAACCACTGCTCCAGACGCGGCCGAATGGCGGCATCTTCGCCTGGCAGGAGAAAAGGCGCACCATTGAGCAGGGCCGGGAACGATCCGTTCAGTGTTTTCAACAAGGCGTCGGTGCCGAACACCGTCAGGTCGCTTTCGCCCAGCAGGTGGCTGTAACCCCGGACGTTCAGGTTCGCCGGCATCGGGCGATCAGCAATGACCATGTCGAGCCGATGCACGGCGAGATCCGCCAGCAACGCCGTCAGCCGGCCTTCGCGACAGATCAGCCGCACTGGCTCGGGCAGGCGCAGGGCCGGCTCCACCAGCAAGTACGCGATCGACTTGGGGACGGAATCTGCGATGCCCACGGTGAAGGGTAGGCTCCGTTTCGAGGTCTGGTCACGCACGACATCGAGCAGTTCCTCGCCCAGGGCAAATATCTCTTCCGCGTAGCTCAGGATGCGCTGACCGGTATCGGTGAGTTCCAGGCCCCGCCCGGCGCGGCGGAACAAGTCGGCACCAAGGCTCTCCTCCAGTTCGCTCAACTGGCCGCTGATCGATTGCGGCGTGAGATGCAACTGCTCGCTGGCACGGGCGATGGATCCCGACTTAGCGACCACCCAGAAGTAACGCAAATGCTTGTAGTTGAGTGCGGCCATGAGCAACGAATCTCCCGGGAACGACAATAATCGAATAACTCGAAGTGTTATTTTAGTATATTCGATTTATTGGATCAGTACACCAAGCCTAAACTGTGTGCTCACCATCAGCTCAACAGGAGTGATTCCATGCAGATCGTCATCCAGGCTCGGGGCTTCGCCCTCACCACCGGCTTGCGCGAACACATCGAACGGCGCATTCGTTTTGCCCTTGATTGGGCCAAGTATCACGTGCGCAAAGTATCCGTCCGGCTTTCCGACCTCAACGGTCCGCGTGGCGGCGAAGACAAGCGTTGCCATATCCATGTCGCCATTCCGGGTGGGGCGGACGTGGTTATCGAAGACACAGAGGCCGACCTCTATGTCGCCATCGACCGCGCCGCCGATCGTGCCGGGCGCGCGCTGGCACGCCGGGTCGAGCGACAACGCGAGCATCGCCATGACAGCCCGCGCGGTGCCGGTCCTGATGTCGGCCCCGATATTGCTCCCGATGCCGCTCCCTCTGTAGGCAAGATGGGCGCGATCAAAGCGGAAGCGGAAATCGCGACGGGATTTATCCTTTCCAGTAATTGAAACCTGTTCATCCAAGGAGTCCGCCATGAGTGCCTTCAATACCCAATCAACAGGTATCGCCCAGCCGACCGCCACCGCGTCGGTGCTCGCCACCAATAAGGTGATCCGCAACACCTATATGTTGCTGTCCATGACGTTGCTGTTCTCGGCACTCATCGCCGGCGTTTCGGTCGCGTTGAAGCTGCCGCATCCCGGCCTGATCCTGACGCTGGTCGGTTACTTCGGCCTGCTCTTCGCCACCACCAAGCTGCGCAACAGCGGTTGGGGCCTCGTCTCGGTGTTCGCCCTGACCGGCTTCATGGGCTATACGCTGGGTCCGATCGTCAGCCACTACCTGAGCCTGCCCAATGGCGGCCAGACGGTCATGATGGCCATGGCCGGCACCGGGGCGATCTTCTTCGGCCTCTCGGGCTATGCGCTAACCACGCGCAAGGACTTCAGCTTCATGGGCGGCTTTCTCATGGTCGGTGTCCTGCTGGCCTTCCTTGCCGGTCTTGGGGCCATCTTCTTCGAGATTCCGGCGCTGTCGCTGGCTGTTTCCGCCACTTTTGTGCTGTTGATGTCGGGTCTGATTCTCTACGAGACCAGCAACATTATCCACGGTGGCGAAACCAACTATGTGATGGCGACCGTGACACTGTTCGTTTCCATCTTCAACCTCTTCACCAGCCTGTTGCACCTGCTGGGCTTTGCCAACAGCAGCGATTGACACGGCGAGAAATTCACGCCGACCAACATTGAACCGCAACCCGAATCCAAAACTTCATCCTGAAAGGAAACTCACCATGCGCACCTATATGCCCGACAGTCCTCAAGCCATTGCCCGTGTACTTTCGTTAGCCATTCTCGCCGACGGTGGGCTCGATGTCGCCAAGCTCCGGATGCTCGCTCGCTATGATTTGCCCAAAGACCTTCAACTGGATAATGAGGAATTTGACCGCGTGATGCTCGACTTCTGCTATGACCTGATGCGGTGCGCCGATGGCGACTATTACTCGCACCTTTTGATCGAACGTGAAATGATCGCCACCTTACTGCAGGACATACGCAGCCCCTCGCTGCAACTGACTTTACTCACGACAATGGTGAACATCGCCGATGCAGACGACATGCTGGCCGGCGGAGAAGCTGTGTTGCTTACCGAAGCCATGCTGCTCTGGCAGCTTGACCTGCACCATGTCAAGCTGCCATCGCATGAGTCCGCGCTCCGTCGTATCCGAACCGCCGCTCTGGCAACCGCCAGTCGCCCCCTGTAATGCGCAGCGGCGGGTAGCGCCTCGAGTGATGCTGTCTCCGTTATCAAACTTTCCTTAAAAAAGGATTGAACAAGTAGGCGCGAAGCAAGCCAACAAGTCGAGATCAAGCTGAAATGACAAAACGAAATGAGGTTTCATAGACTAGAACGGGCTGTTTGCCACTGTGATGCTGGTCGCTTCCATCTTCAACCTCTTCACCAGCCTGCTGCACCCGCTGGGCTTTGCCAACAGCAGAGATTGACACGGCGAGAAATTCACGAGGAATCACACCATGAAACGGATACTTCTCTTCGTCGGCACCAATCTGGCGATCATGCTGGTGCTGGGTATCGTCACCACGCTAACCGGCGCCAACCGCTACTTCACTGGCGCCGGGCTTGATCTCGGCAAGTTGCTGGTCTTTGCGCTCATCATAGGCTTCGGTGGCGCCTTCATTTCCTTGTGGATGTCGAAGTTCATCGCCAAGTGGAGCACCGGCGCTCGCGTCATCGAATCACCGGGAAACTCCACCGAACTCTGGCTTATGGAGACGGTGCGGCGCTTTGCCGACAAAGCCGGCTTGCCGATGCCCGAAGTGGCGATCTACGAAGGCGAACCGAATGCCTTTGCTACCGGCGCCTCGCGCAACAATTCGCTGGTGGCGGTATCCACCGGCTTGTTGCAGAGCATGACACGCGAAGAAGCCGAGGCGGTGCTGGCCCACGAAGTGGCGCACATCGCCAACGGCGACATGGTGACGCTGACGCTGATCCAGGGCGTGGTCAATACTTTCGTCATCTTCATCTCGCGCGTCGTCGGCTATTTCATCGACCGCGTCGTGCTCAAGAACCGGGAGGGGACGGGCGTTGGCTACATGGTCACCGTGGTGATCTGCGACATCGTCTTCGGCATCCTTGCCAGCATCATCGTCATGTATTTTTCGCGGCAGCGCGAATTCCGCGCCGATGCCGGTGCTGCTCAATTGATGGGATCGCCGCAGCCGATGATGGCGGCCCTGCGCCGATTGGGTGGGGTAGAGGCGGGTGAATTGCCGAAGAGTGTGGCCACCGCTGGCATCAGCGGCCGCCCGGGTTGGATGGCACTGTTCTCCAGCCATCCACCTCTAGAAGAACGCATTGCCGTACTGGCACAGTTATCGACCACCCCTCCTCACTGAGAATCCGCAATGAACAATATCGAAAGCTTCGCCACCGGCCCCATGTGGGCGGGCTTCACCGTCTTCGTGCTGGCCATGCTGGCACTGGACCTGTTCGTCTTTGGCGGCAAGAAGGCGCACCGCGTGCCGGTCAGGGAAGCCCTCGCCTGGGTCATCGCCTGGATGACGCTGGCGCTGGTCTTCGCCGGACTCATGTGGTGGTATCTGGATGGTAACCTTGGCCGTGAAATCGCCAATCGCAAGACGCTGGAATTCCTCGCCGGTTACCTGATCGAACAATCGCTGTCGGTCGATAACATGTTCGTCTTCGTCATGATCTTTGGTTACTTCGCGGTGCCGCCCGAGTTACAGCGCCGTGTGCTGCTCTACGGCGTACTCGGCGCCATCGTCATGCGCGCCGGCATGATTCTCGGCGGCGTCTGGCTGGTGACGCAGTTCGCCTGGCTGCTCTACGTCTTCGGTGCCTTCCTGGTCATCACCGGCATCAAGATGATCATCTTCGCTGGGCAGGAGCCCGACCTCGAAAAGAATCCGCTGTTGCGCTGGCTGCGCGGCCATATGCGAATCACCCCGGATTTCCATGGGGAGCGCTTCTTCGTGCGCCAGAACGGCATTCTGTGGGCCACGCCGATCTTCCTAGTGCTGGTACTGATCGAGGCCAGCGACGTGGTGTTCGCGGTCGACAGCATCCCGGCCATCTTCGCCGTCACCACCGATCCGTTCATCGTCTTCACCTCCAACATCTTCGCCATCATGGGCCTCCGCGCGCTGTACTTCCTGCTCGCCGACATGGCCGACCGCTTCCATTATCTCAAGTACGGCCTAGCCATCGTACTGGTCTTCATCGGCGGCAAGATGCTGGTAGCGCCTTGGTTCCATCTGCCCATCCAATGGTCGCTGGGCATTGTCGCCACCATCATCGGCTTATCCGTGATTGCTAGCCTCACCCTTTCCAAGAACGCCGACAAGGCAGCGGGAGAAACTCCATGAGCGATTTACCGAGAACACCACCCCGGAATTGCATTGAACGCGACGAGGCCGGGCGACTGGTCTATTTGGCTACCGACAGCGAGCGCCCCCTGATGGATGAACGCAACGTCTGGCTCGTCGCTATCGACGGTTCCCCGTATTCCTTGCGCGCCACAGCGGTGGCCATGCGCCAAGCAGCGGCGATGAAGTCCTGTGTCCTGCATCTGGTCAACGTTCAGCCTTGGCTCAGTAATGAGGCGGCGGAAAGCGAACTGTCGCGTCGCGGCTGGGAAGCAACAGCGGACGCACGTGCAATGCTTGATGCGGCCGACCAGCCCTGGCGACTGCATGTGGTCATGGGCGAAGCTCCCGAGAGCATCGCCGGGCTGGCGGATCGGCTGGCGTGCCAGGCGATTGTAATCGGCCATAAGGGGCAGAGTGCGGCGAAAACACTGTTGATGGGCTCTGTGGCGCAGAAAGTGGCGCATTTATCCACCCTGCCGGTCATGGTGGTGCCTTGATGCACGATCAGCCGTATTTGCGCCTGACATGGCATCGCGATCAAATTTCGTCGGCTGCTTTCTCACCCAATAATCTGGAGAAATGGTCATGAGCCTCTTGTCGTTAGCCCACCAAGTTGCCCCAAGAATATTTGCGATCCGCAAGCGAACATGGATCGTCGTTGGCATAGGCATCCTGGTATTTATTGCCGTCATTATTTGGGCGGGTATTTCGGCTCTGTCCTGGCTCTGGGGACAAGCGCCAAGCGTCGCAGAAACCGGCAGGAATGCGGCAAGCGTTGTTCTGGGGCAGGCTGAGCAAGTTATTCCCGGTGTCAGGGAGAGGATTGAACAGGTTGTCCCCGGGGTGCAGAAGCAGATTGAGAACGCTGTACCGGGCGTCAAGGAACAAGTCGGCATCTGGCTGCCTGATGCAGCCAAAAAGGAACCGGCACCCAGTGATGTTAGCGGCACGGACATTGGGCCCGTGATCCGCTTCCCCGGACTTACTCGCGAAAATTTTCAGCGCGGGGAGCACGATGGGCGAGGCATAACCGTTCGCTATGTGGGCCGCGCTGACTTTCAGCCGGTGCTGAATCACTACACGCGGGGATTTGAGGTCGCCGGTTATCGTCAGGAAATCATTTCAGCAACGCGGGAGAGTGAGCGTCACCGCTATGCCAAAGGCACCGACCTAGTCGAGCTGGCGGTAATGGGTAAGCCGAACGGAGAAATTCAGGTGGAACTCAAGAGCGCGCTCTAACTTTTAATTGGAACAGGACTTATCATGACATCGGAACAAAAGAACGCCATCCTTGCTATTTCACTCTTTGCCGCCTTCGCTGACGGCGACAAGGACGAACGCGAGCGCGAGCAGATACGCCAACTGGCGGATTCACTCGGCAACGAGGCAAACGCACCCGACTTACCCCGGATCTATCAAGACGTATTGCTCAAACGTGTCAGCCTGTCCAGTGCAACCGCCGCGCTGACCGACCAGGATCATCGCCAACTCGCCTATGAAATGGCAGTCTGTGTCTGCGATGCCGATGGCCGGCAAAGCGAATCGGAGCGGCGCTTTCTGGCCGAGTTGCAGGGATTGTTAGGGCTCGATGCCGGGCAGGCCCAAGCGCTCGGACGCGAAGCCGATTCCATCGCCGAGCTCACGCACCAGCCAATTCCCTACACAGCAACTGTTGCTACCTCTCTCGCTGTCGGGGCTGTGGTTGCGGCCATCCCTAACGTGTCGGAGACCGAACTCGACAAAACGATTCTCAACAGCGCCATTCTCAACGGTGCGCTGGAACTTCTCCCGCAGTCCTGGGCTTCTCTGGCCATCATTCCCTTGCAGGTCAAGATGGTCTATGGCATAGGCAAAGCCTATGGCGTTGAGCTTGACCAGGGACATATCAAAGAATTCATTGCCACCGTAGGGGTTGGGCTGACCTCGCAGTACCTCGAGCAGTTCGGCCGCAAACTCCTAGGTGGCCTCCTCGGCAAAGCCGCTGGGGGAATCGTTGGCAAACTTGGCCAAGCTGCGACCGGCATGGCGTTCTCGTTCGCCACCACCTACGCCCTGGGTCAGATCGCTAGGCGCTATTACGCTGGAGGCCGACAAATGAGTAGTACGGTTCTCCGCGACTCATTCCAGAACTTGCTGGGTCCGGCCAAGGAAATGCAGGCGCGCTATCTGCCTCAGATTCAGCAGACCGCCAGCGGGCTGGATGCCGCAAAGGTGATGTCACTGGTTCGCGGAGCGTAGCCGATGCGGATTTTTTCGCCACTCTACCGAAGAGCTATGGTGTTGTCGCGGCATCGGCATGCCCCTTGGTATCTAGGCGGGGTGAGTTTTGCAGAATCCTCGTTCTTCCCGATCCCGCCTGACGTCATGCTCGCGCCCATGTGTCTGGCTCGACCCGCGCACGCTTGGCGGCTGGCACTGCTGACCACGCTGACCTCGGTCGCAGGTGGGCTGTTTGGCTATGCCATCGGCTACTTCGCACTGGATGCCCTAATGCCAGCTTTGCAGGAGAGCCGTTACTGGCCGGCCTACCAAACGGCCGTCGAATGGTTTGGCAAGTGGGGCTTCTGGGCGGTGTTCGTCGCCGGTTTCTCGCCGATTCCCTACAAGGTATTCACAGTCGCTGCTGGTGCCTTGTCGATGGCGCTTCTACCTTTCACCATCGCTTCGCTCGTCGGTCGCGGCGCACGCTTTTTCCTGGTGGCCGGATTGATGAAGTGGGGCGGCACACGCATGGAAGCCTTGCTTCACCGCTATGTCGACCGGTTGGGCTGGGCCACAGTGGGATTGGTGGCGATCGGCGCGCTGGCCTACAGCCTCTGACGAAACGACGCCATGACTCAAGTTATTGCAACTCCCAACGATCGACGTACGCGTCTGCAAGAATTCATCGAGCATTCTCGGGTGCAGGGTGGGATCATCATCCTGATCTTGATCAATGCGGCGCTGCTCGGGCTGGAAACCTGGCCCGCAGCCATGGCGGCCGCTGGCGGTCTCATCCTGACCCTAGATAGCGCAATCCTCGTGGTTTTTGTGGTGGAGATCGCAGTGCGTGTTTACGTCCACCGCCTGGCCTTCTGGCGCGACCCGTGGAGCGTGTTCGATTTTCTCGTGGTCGCCATTGCGTTGGCGCCGGCGGCGGGTCCCTTCGCCGTGCTGCGCGCCTTGCGTGTACTGCGGGTGCTCAGGCTGCTGACCCTCGTGCCCTCGATGCGGCGTGTCATCGGTGCGCTATTGGCGGCGATTCCCGGGCTGGGATCGATCGCTCTGGTGCTGCTGATCATCTATTACGTCTTTGCCGTGATCGCCACCAAACTGTTCGCCGCCGCCTATCCCGAATGGTTTGGCGATCTTGGCCGCTCGTTGTACACGCTATTCCAGATCATGACCCTGGAAAGCTGGTCGATGGGCATCGCGCGACCGGTGATGGAGAAGTTTCCCTACGCCTGGGTTTTCTTCGTGCCTTTCATCCTGGTGGCGACGTTCACCATGCTCAACCTGTTCATCGCCATCATCGTCAATGCCATGCAAAGCTACAACGAAGCGGAACACGCGGCGAGTAATCAGGTAGCTGATACCACGCGGCGGCAAGACGCCGCAGTAGCGCAAGCAGAGTTTCGTGACTTGCGCGACGAAATCCGCGAACTGCGGTTGGAACTGGCCAAGATGCGAACAGATAGACAGGGGTAGTGTCAGGCATCACCACCCGCGTGAACGGACAAGGATGCAAGTTTATGACATGGCAGCAAATGGGTATCGGCGCGCAATACCGGCCACAGCGGCGGGTTCGAACTGCGCTCTCTTTTGCGGCCATCCCGCTGGTCGGTTACCTCCATTATCTAGCCGGGATGGAGATCGAGTTTCACCCTTTATTTTTGTTACCCATCATCGCCGCAACTTGGTATGGCGGAGCCAGCGCGGGGTTTCTCGCCTCACTGAGTAGCATCACGGTTTGGCTACTTACAGACTGGTTACTTTTGGGAGAGTCTACGTCGGGAGTGATGATCTTCAACCATGGGGTGCGTTTCAGCGTGTTCCTCATCGTCGTCATTCTCGTAGCGCAGTATCAAGGTGCGTTCGAGCGCGCAAGACTTCTTGCCCTGACTGACCCACTGACCGGATTGGCGAATCGCCGAGCATTTCACGAGCGTTGTGCTTTGGAACTGACGCGGGCGCATCGCTACGGCCATCCGGTTGCCGCTTTGTTGTTTGATTTGGACGATTTCAAGACAGTCAATGACACGCAGGGCCACGGAGCAGGGGACAAGTTACTTTGCGCTGTCGCCGACGTGTTGCGCAACCGATGCCGTGCTGCCGACATCTGCGCACGGTTGGGCGGCGATGAGTTCGCGGTTCTGCTGCCGGAGACGGATGCGAAGGCGGTGCAAGTGTTTGCCGAAAAGCTGCAGCAACATCTGCTTGATGCAATGCAGAGAGGGGGGTGGCCCGTTACATTTAGCCTTGGCGCCGTTGCCTATAGCCACCCGCCAGACGATGTTGACCAACTTGTTTCACATGCGGATGCACTGATGTATTCCATTAAACACAGTAGCAAGGACAGCATTCTGGTCGGGACGTTTTAGCTGGGTAATAATGCAGTTATTGGAATTCTGAACACTATTCAAATAACTGCCATGACCAACAAACCAACACGAGGCGGCTTCCGCCCCAACGCAGGCCGCAAGTCTGGCAGTGGCCTGTTTGGCGAGGCCACCCAGCCTATACGTATTCCCGTCTCATAAATCCCCGAGGTTCTGACCTATCTTGAAAGCTGCCGCCAAGTACAGCTCACTTCACAGTCAGCCTCACAGTCCATCTCAACGTCTCTCTCAACGTCTTTCACAGCGAACGACACCCAGGTTACCGAAGTCAATCCGCTGAGTGACGAAGGACATCCCTTAGTACAGCTTCCTGTCCTGTCGGCCCACGTACAGGCTGGGTTCCCCAGTCCGGCCGATGACCATATCCAGCAAGTCGTCGAGCTCAATACGCATCTGATTAATAACCACTCGGCGACCTTCATTGTCAGGGTCACCGGCTCGTCGATGATCAATGCCGGTATCTATCCGGGAGATGAACTGATCGTCGATCGTAGTCTGGAGGCCCAGCATGGCCGAATTGTGGTCGCCATCATTAACAATGAACTCACCGTTAAGCGGCTCCATAAGAAGGGGGGGGGGGATGTACAACTCCTCGCTGAAAACCCGGACTTCCCGCCCATCATCATTAAAGCTGGCCAGGAGCTCAGCATCTGGGGCGTAGTCACACGATGTCTACACAAGCTCTAAGCACCCTGGCGGGACAGCCTGAGCGGCTGGCGCTGGTAGGTGTCGTTCCGAGTGAAGCAGCTATAGATGAATTATCTTGCAGACTGCTTGGCGGAGTACGCATCTTTCGATTCTTTACCTACGTATCCAGTCGCGGCTTTTTTCCAGTACGACTCTTAAAGTCAATTATAATATCTAATCACAAATCTATTCATTAGCTAATTCAATTGCATGTCACGTTACGCTGAAAAAATACGAATTCAACTAGCCGGAGGGCCACTTTCTTCTCGTCAACTTGTTGATAGTATTGGAGTTAGCCAGGCAACAATCTCTCGTGCGCTAAAAAATCTGGGCGATGAAATCGTACGATTTGGCGCTGCTCAATCAATTCAATACTCGCTACGCGACAATGGGCGTGGAGTGCCAGACATCCCTATCTATCGGGTCCTTGCAGAGGGTCGGATCCGGCAATTAGGAACGCTGGTACTCGTCCGTCCCGAGGGTTTTGTTATGTGCCAGGAGGACGGTGTAGCTCTACACAGCGATGGCCTACCTTGGTGGTTGTTAGACATGCGCCCTCAAGGATATCTCGGCAGGGCGTACGCAGCATGCCATGGTGCAGAACTTGGGCTACCGGAGCGGCTCACTGACTGGACCGATACCCATGCCTTGCGAGCCCTGCTTGTGCATGGCCATGATGTAGTAGGGAATCTACTGTTAGGTGAAATCGCGAGGGATCGTTTTCTAGCTACTTCCGTTGCTAGTCCAATCAAAGAGGAGCGGAGGGCCGAGGAGTATGCGCGGATGGCGCTAGTCGCTGCCCGCGGTGGTACAGCGGGAACGTCAGCGGGAGGCGAGCAACCGAAATTCACCGCCTATGCCCTGACGCGAGATGGGCCTAGGCACGTTATAGTGAAGTTCAGTGAATTAGAGGAAAGTCCTGTCAGTGAACGCTGGCGCGATCTGTTGCTGGCTGAGCACCTAGCTCTGGACACGTTACGCGAAGCCGGCATCCTTGCCGCTAAGACACAAATATTAGACCACGGCGGCCAGCGTTTTCTTGAGGTTGAGCGTTTTGATCGTATCGGCAACCTAGGTCGGCGTGCGCTATTTTCTTTGGCTGCGCTGGATGCTGAGTTTGTCGGCGTAGGAACGGGAGGGTGGCCTATCGTTGCGCGCCGCCTTGCTGCTTCTGGACAAATTCGTCAAGAAGCAGCGAGTGGCGCGCATCTGTTGTGGGCTTTCGGCATCCTGATCGGCAATTCCGATATGCACGACGGCAATCTGTCATTCATCTCTGAACATGGTCGTCCTTATGACATTGCGCCAGCTTACGACATGACGCCAATGATTTTCGCGCCTAGCAGTGGTGGTGGGCTACCTGACACCATCGTCGAAGCAAGCATTCACGCTAGCGTGAACAACGCAACTTGGCGACGAGCAGAAGGTCTGGCGCGAAAATTCCTCGCTCATGTCATAGCGGCAACAGGGTTTAGCCACCGATTTACACCGTGCATCTCCTCACTGAAACAGCACATCGATACGGCTAGTACCAAGATCGGACGGCTGGGGTAATTTGTAACATAGAACACGATGATTGCGATTGGCTTTGGTGACTTTTGGATAACAAAACGCCGTGTCAGGATTCGCGTGCACTAAATCGAAGATGCAGGATCGCTCTGGATAGCAGTTAAATAAATGAATGTAGGGAACGGCTAATCAGATAGGGCAGAGGGCGCCCAAAGGCGGGGCTTGCGAGATTTTATGGGACGAACGGAAATGATCAGCCTAATGGCGGGCCAGAAGCTATGCCAACCAAAACTCTCAGCCCAGAAAGCTTTGCCCAAAGGCTGGCATATGGCACTCAACGGACCTTCCGTCCAATGGTACGAATTCAAACTCATCAGCCGGACCTCCGTTGGCGGTCGCAGAAAACGCCAGCTGAGCGTCGGAAGCTGGCCCGCATTTGGTGAGCGGTCCTGCGCCTGATCTGTGGCTGGCCTGCGCGTCGCAAGCACGCTCTCTACAGGATCAAAAACCACATTTGTTGAAAGGTATTATTTGCCGATCACCGACTGGCTCGCAACGAAGAAGACGCTCCGTGAATGTAGAACGGCTGACTAGCCTGGCCAAGTTATTCGGTACATGGCTCGAGCGCCCTATGGCTTCAGGGATCATCGCCTATGGGATCGCGAGCTCATCTGTACGCTACTCACGCACAGACCTGAAGCAACTCTTGATCTGCTGGCATTTGTGGCTGCACGCAAGACGTTCAAGTCCGACGTCGACGCCTTGATATCTTCTTGTGCGCATTGGCTTTCGTGGCGCTTCTTGCAGCCTGCCATTATTTTGCGCTAGGGTCAGGGCTCTCTATTTCAGAGCGAACCTTTGAAGTGATCCGTTTACATCCTGTGTCGACCGGCACCTCGCTTGCATCGGAGCAGATATAATGGAACTTCAAGGAGAACCTGAATTGAGTGCTCTGATCTTCGCCCTGGGCCTCGTCACGCTGGTCTGTGGCGCTCAAGTCCTCATTCGCGGCGCCTCAAAGCTTGCCTTGACCTTTGGCATTTCACCGCTGGTACTCGGGCTGACGATCGTGGCGTTCGGCACCAGTGCGCCGGAACTGGCCGTCTCGGTGCGCTCGGCGTGGGGTGGTCAAGTCGACATCGCGATGGGTAATGTTATCGGCAGCAACATCTTTAACGTGCTGTTTATTCTTGGCGTCTCGGCAATCATCGCACCCTTGGTGGTTGCGCCTCAATTGATCCGCCAGGAAGTGCCCATCATGGTCGGCGCCTCGGTACTTCTATTGGCTCTGGCACTGGACGGCGGCATCAGTCGTCTGGATGGGGCGCTGTTGTTCGGACTCCTCGTTGCTTACACCGCGTTCCTGATCCGTCAGAGCCGCAAAGAAACCCAAAGCACGAAAGACGAATACGCGGCGGAGTTTGCCGCGCCGGAGGGCGCGGCATGGGACCGCCACTGGAGCATGCAGCTCCTGCTAATCGCCGGCGGCCTTGGATTACTCGTGCTCGGCGCACACTGGTTGGTCGATGCGGCGGTAAGCTTTGCCAGGGCCCTGGGCTTGAGCGAAATGGTGATCGGCCTGACCATCGTTGCCGCCGGCACATCGCTGCCCGAGGTGGCGACGTCGGTCGTGGCCACCCTGCGCGGCGAGCGCGACATCGCGGTCGGCAACGTCATCGGCAGCAACACGTTCAACATCCTCGGCGTGCTCGGCGTATCGGGCATGGTCGCACCGGCGGCTTTGCCCGTCGCGCCGGCCATGCTCAGTTTTGACCTGCTCGTCATGATCGCCGTCGCCGTCGCCTGCTTGCCAATCTTTTTTACTGGTCACTCGATCAAGCGCTGGGAAGGCGCCTTATTTCTGTTCTATTACGCCGCGTATATGGCCTTCCTTCTCCTCGCGGCTCAGCAGCACGACGCACTCGCGACCTACGGTGCGGTCATGAAGACGGTCGTGTTGCCGCTGACCGCCATCACGCTGGCCGTGATCACCCTACGGCAGTGGCGGGTCCACCGGCACCATCCGCTTGAAAGTCGACGCTGACGGGACGGCATGATGATTCAGTCGATTTTCTTGCGTGGGCTACTGTTCGTGGTTTTGTGGTGGGTCTTGGCAGAAGGCCGCACCGACGGCTGGCTGCTCGGCGGAATCGCCGTCGCGGCGGCAAACTGGGCGAGCATCAAGCTGCTGCCCCCGGGCAACCAGCCCATCCGCGTTGCCGGCTTGATCGGCTTTCTCCGCTTCTTCCTCTGGAATTCGCTGCGCGGTGGCATGCAAGTAGCCGGGATGGCTCTGCGCGGGCGCTCGGCCTTGCAGCCAGGGATCATCGAACTGCCGGTGACGCTGCCTCCGGGTGGAGCGCGCATCCTGCTGGTCAATGCGCTGGGTTTAATGCCGGGCACGCTCAGCGTCGATCAAGATGAAATAAGCTTGCGCCTTCATGTGCTGGATGAGCGCCTGCCGATCCTTGCCGAAGCTCGGGCGCTGGAAGCAGCTATCGCCGGGTTGTTCTGGAATTTGTCATGAACACGTTGGTGCTGGCCGTCGCGCTGTTCCTGCTCGCCAATCTGGTGGTCGCGCTGATTGCCTCGGCACGCGGCCCGACACCGGCCGACCGCATGCTGATGGCGCTGCTGATCGGCACCACCGGCACGGGCATCCTCGTCCTTTTGGCGCATGCGTTGCACCTGTCAGCGCTGGTCGATGTCGCGTTGGTGCTGGCGCTCCTGGCCGCCATTGGCGGCATTGCCTTCGCCAAGCGCGCCTGGCACGGCAAGGAGGATGACCATGATTGAGTGGCTAAGCATGGCCCTGCTGCTTGTCGGTGCCTTCTTCTTTTTCGCCGGGACCGTGGGGTTACTGCGCTTTCCTGATGTGTATAGCCGCCTGCACGCGCTCGCCAAAGCGGACAACCTTGGTTTGGGCTGCGTGCTATTGGCGCTTGCGCTGCAGGCCGAGAGCATCGCGGCGGCGTTGAAATTGCTGCTGATCTGGCCGATGGTGCTGGCGGCGAGTGCTGGCGTGGGCTTCGCCATAGCCCGCCGCGCGCACACGCTCGGCATCGCTCCTTGGCGCAAGGAGGGTCCATGACGCTCGCCTTCGATCTCTTGCTCGCGCTATCGCTGCTGTGGTGCGGCTGGCGCACGCTGGCGACGCCGCGGCTCGACCGCGCCATCGTGCTGTTCATCACCTTCGGGCTGCTGATGACCTTAACCTGGGCGCGACTATCCGCGCCCGACATCGGGCTGGCTGAGGCAGCAATCGGCGCGGGACTCACAGGCGCCTTGCTGCTTGACGCCTACGGCGTGTTGCGGCGGCGGAGTGCGGGGCCATGAAGCGCATGGTCGTTGCCCTCGTCGTCACGCTTGCCCTGGCATTTGTTTTGCTCCTGACCGGCGCGATGCTGGAACTGGAACCGGCCGCTATCGACCTGCGCGCACCGGTGTCGGCGCATCTGGCGGACAGCGGCGTGACCCATCCGGTCAACGCCGTGCTGCTCAACTATCGCGGCTACGACACCCTGCTCGAAATCGCCGTGCTGTTGCTGGCCCTGCTGGCGATCCTGGCGGTGGTCGGCGATGCGCCTGCATCGCCTTCCCGCGCGGCGCATCCGGTGCTGCAAACGCTGGGGCGGCTGGCGACACCGCTGATGGTCGTCGTCGCCGTCTATCTGCTCTGGGCCGGGGCCTTCCGGCCGGGCGGCGCCTTCCAGGCCGGTGCGGTGCTGGCCGCCGCCGCCGTGCTGCTGCATCTGGTCGGCCTGCTACCGGGCTGGAGCACGCCCAGGTTGCGGCTGCGAATTGGCCTTGCGGCCGGCTTCGCGTTGTTTCTGGCGGTGGCGGCCGCGCTGCTGACGCAGGGTTCGCTGCTCCAGTATCCACCCGATGCAGCAGGCGCGCTGATCCTGCTGATCGAGAGCGGTCTCACGGTGTCGCTGGCGCTGATCCTCGCCGGGTTGTTCCTCTTCCTCGCGCGCGAGGAGGGGGCATGACCACCGGTTTCGTGTTCGCATTGGCGGGCGCCGCTTTGTTCGCGCTGGGGGTGGCGGGCGTGGTGTTGATCGGCCACCTGCTGCGGCGCATCCTCGCCTTCAACCTGATGGGCAGCGGCGCCTGCCTCGTGCTGGTGGGGCTGGCCCAGCGCCACGACCTTGCCGACCCGGTGCCGCAGGCGATGGTGCTTACCGGCATCGTCGTCGCCGTCGCCGCCACGGCACTGGCCTTGGCCTTGGTGCGCAAACTGCACGCGCTGACCGGGCAACTCGAATTGCCGGACGATGCCGATGACTGAGCCCCTGATCGATCCCCTGGTCTGGCTGATCCTGCTGCCGCTCGCCTGGGCGACGCTGGCCTTCGTGCTCGGGCCGAGTCGCGGCGCGTGGCTGGGCATCGCCGGCCTGGCCGCGCAATGCGGGCTGGCCTTCGAACTGGCGCAAAAAGTCGGCGCTGGCGGGACGGCGGTGCACGCAGTCGGCGGCTGGGGCGCGCCCTTGGGCATCGACCTCGCCGTCGATGGCCTGTCGGCCGCCATGCTGCTATTGACGCAGGCTGTGGCGCTGCCGCTGGCAATTTATGCGCGCAGTTACTTCAAGGCAGACGATTCCGCCGGCACATGGTTCTGGCCGCTGACGGGTTTTCTAATCGCCGGACTGAACGCCTTGTTTGTTTCGGCCGACCTTTTCAACATCTACGTCACCCTCGAACTGGTCGGACTTGCCGCTGTAGGGCTGGTCGCGGCCGGCGGGGGTGCGCAGCAGGTCGCCGCCGCCTTGCGCTATCTCTTTGCGACCCTGGTGGGGTCGGGCGCCTATC
>Ga0209181_10006109_pt1 | contig 17024 bp, 11 predicted proteins | sample MAT05_FD_187208 | JGI IMG/M metagenome (GOLD analysis project Ga0209181, IMG submission 187208) | Freshwater microbial communities from Lake Fryxell liftoff mats and glacier meltwater in Antarctica - MAT-05 (SPAdes) (version 2) | ecosystem: Environmental > Aquatic > Freshwater > Ice > Liftoff...
CCGGATTCTCTTGGGCCACCCTCTTTAACCCCGGGCTCGGGCGGGCGGGCGGCGTCCAACTCCACACGAAAAGGGCGAACCACGAGTCGTAGGCAAGATACGGGGCCCCATTCCGCGATAAGCCGAACCCGGCGAAGACGAAGCTGAATTGCGCGGGAAGAAGAATGGCGCGATGGGTGCCGCTGTCCGTGGAGAAGGACGTGGTTTCATCCGAAGACGGATCCCCGGCGACGGACGGTGGATCCTGGAGCGGGGCACCTCGGCGAGCGGGTGAGCGGGATCGGCGGTGAACCGTATCCGTCGGCTATAGATGTTGAAGATCTCAGCACGCCCATCGCCGTTGAAATCGCCGACGAGATTGGCCCCGGTCTGCTCAGCGCCGGTGTCGAAGGCCTCTTTGCTGTACGTCGGCCCCGGGAGATCCTGATTCCAGGTGAACCGCTTGGCGTCGAGGCAGCCGCCCTTGCTGCCGTCGTGCTGAACGCTGCACCGCTGGACCTGGGTGAGGCGCGAGCGGCCCGAGGACGAGCCCAGCTCATAAGAGAGGTCGTAGCGCCACACCAGCTCGGAGGCGCTGGGGTTCGGGGCGTCGAGGAGGATGCTCTTGAGGCGCTTCGTCGTCGCGAAGGGCTCACTGTGGATATAGGCGATGGACTTGTCCGTGCGATCCTCGTACTCGAATCGGACGCTGCGCGGCCCCGGCGTCTGCGGGCTTCCGGCGGTGCGCGTGTAGTCGATGCGCGAGGGCCAGTACTCGACCGCTTCGTTGACGACGGTGTAGTTCGAGCTTGGCTGGTAAAGAGTACCATTACCCTGGTAGCTGTAATCGATCGCGTTTCCTGAGCGGTCGGCCTCTCGGTGGAGTGGCCAGGAGACGGCGATGGTGGGCATCGCCGCCTGCCCCGGCACAAGCGCGGGCGGCGCGAGGGCCCTGTAGGCACGGAGGCGCCCATCCTTGGTTCGGACCTGAAAGCCGCTCACCTGATCGTTGCTCTGGTACGAGACGATCTGCGCGTAGATGTCGTCTTCAGTCCGGTACTCGGTCCGGTGTCCGCCATAGCTCCCTTTCACCGCGATGAGCTTGTGCCCATCAAGGCAAAAGGCGTCGCTGCGGTTGAAGCTGACGCCGTCCGCGTACCCTTCACTGGCGAAGGTGCTGGCGCAGCGATTGATCTCGGACAGCCCTTCGAGCTGCCACCCGACGCCGACGTGTCCGTTCCTCCCGCGGCTGCCATAGACGAGCGCGAGCGAGGGTTGTACGCCCGCGCGCCCGGCGGGGACGTCGATCGGGATCCGGTACTGATATTCCCCTGTCGCGCTGACGCTGCCCATCCCTGGTAAGAGCTGTCCGCCGGTCGTGGCGCGGACAATCGGATCCGGAAGGACCTGAAGAGGCCTGGGGGCGACAGGAGGTGTGGTAAGGCCGGGCGGGGTCGAGCAATCCGGGACAACGAGTTGAGTCTGTCCATGACAATTCTCGAGCCACGGCGGGCACAAGGCGCCGTGGGCGAAGCCCGGAAGGAGAATAAGTGTCAAGATGAGTAAGGGAAACAGCGCCCGTGCGAGGCGTGCGCTTGTGTGGCCCACCTTGGGGGCCCGCCTCAAGAGGACAGCGTCGATCGAAGTCGTCGAGAGCTGATGACGCATGAGTCGCTCCTGCGGAGGCGTACACCGTGAAGAAGGCCCCCTGCCTTCGGTGTAAAGCGGCCCCCAATTGCTATCGGCTTGTTTTGCCGACGTCAACAGAAAAGCGGACGAGAGTATGGCAGGTTGGATGCAACAGAGTACGGGTCATGGCGTATCGGTGCGCACGCGCAGGAGGAGGCTTTCAGGGTCCTCCCTTGGCGACGCAGAACGCCGCTTGACGGTCGCGGGGCATGTAGGTGCCGCGCCCACCGTGCCCCCGTCGATTCCCCGGCGCCCATCGGCGCGGGATCCTACGTAAAACCGCTGATACACGGTTTTTCGGGTGCCTTCGTGCCCCGCCGCCGGGCGTTCCGAAGCCGCGCCGCGCCGCCGCGCCGCCGCCGCCGTGCGCCATCCAGTCGCCGCCGTGCGCCGTCGAGTCGCCGCCGTGCACCGTCGACTCGGCGCGAGACGACGTCGAATCGCTGCGGGACGACGTCGGATCCCCGCGGGACGACGTCGGATCCCCGCGGGACGACGTCGGATCGCCGCCGGATGACGTCGGGGCGTTGCGGGACGACGTCCGGTGGCCCCAGGACGACAGCGAGCGGCCCCCGGGTGCACCGCGGCGATCCGATGGCGTCCGGCCGGCGTTCGTCGGGGGCCAGTTTCGAGCGCTCCGGGGCCTCGAAGCTTTCAGTGCTTCCCCGATCTCGCCCGACGCCCCGTGAGATCGCTTGCGGAGCTCCCGCCTCCCCCGCTACGGTCGCAGGCGCCGCGAACTACTCTCGCGGAGGGTTACGAAAGAAAGGATTCCTTTCCCATGGCGTCTAGTGAAATTGTTCCAGGCAGCGACAGCGGCGCGGCCGCTTGGGTGCTGCACCTCTCCTCCAAGATCGACACCCACGCGCCCACTCTCGCCCTCTCCGCCGACGACGTGGCGACGCTCAAGGCCGACGCCGCGATGGTCGACTGGATCATCAAGGTCGTGCCCTCGCTGCGCGCGTCGAGCCAGCAATTCACGGCCTTCAAGGACGAGGTCCTCCATGGCGCGAGCAACGGGACGCCCGCCACGGCCCCGGCCTCACCCACGTTCTTGAAGCCGCCGGCCGCCGTTCCGGCCGGGGCCATCCCCCGATCGCGCGCGCTCGCCCAGCGCATCAAGAACGCCCTTGGCTACACCGAGGCGATGGGCCGCGACCTGGGAATCGTCGCCGCGACCTCTGCCGGGCTCGCCGATGACGACTCGGCCAAGCCGACCTTTCGCGGGACCGCGCTTCCCCACAGCGAGAATCGCCTCGACTGGGTGAAGAAGCGCCACTCGGGGGTCGTGATCCAGGGTAAGCAGCCCGGGGATACCGACTGGGTTGATCTCGGCCAGGATAACTACAGTCCTTACGTCGACGGCCGCCCTCCCGTCACGGTCGGGGCGAGCGAGACCAGGGAGTACCGGATGCGGTATCTCGACAAGGACAACGAGGTGGGGGAATGGTCTGATGTGGTGTCGGTGGTGACGATCCCGTAGCGCGGCGTCCGCCGGGGAGGTTCACAGGGAGGCGGGAGAGTGATTGGATGTTCTCTCTGCCTCCTCTTCTCCTTGTTACGGACAGAAAGTACCGGAACCCTCGCCCTGTTACCCCCTCGTAGGGCGGTGCGTCGGGCGAGCCCTCGGACGCCCTCTTGCAGTTTGGGCACTTCAAACCATCGGGACCAGCGCGACCGGCACGACAAGCGTGGAGGCGGCTCCCGCAGTCGTAGAGGCGAAGAAGGCGTCGCGACCGTCGGTTGGAAGCAGGATCCTCCGCCTGCCGCTCTATAGCTCCCCGCCGACCACACGCCCCGTCGGCACCGCCTTCGTGGTGGCCGTGGGCGCAGAGCTCGGCTTTGCCTTGGGCATCGGCCCGGCGACGCGCGGCGCTACCGCGACCGTCGCGATCGGCGCCGCGCTCGTCTCCGGCGTGGGCGCCGCCGTCTCCGCCACCGTCGGTGCCGCGGTCGGCGCTGCCGTCTCTGCCGCCGTCGCCGTCGCCTTCACCGTGGGCGCGCTCGTCGCCACCACGTTGGTCTGCGCGGGCGCAGGCGTGGGCTTCGCGCCGAACACGCGGGACGCGCCAAAGGCGCCCGCGGCCAGCAGGATCACGCCGCCGATCCCGAGCGCCAGCATCGTCCCGCTCTTGCGCGGCTGCGGCGCCGTCACCGCCAGCCCGTTCTGCGACGCGCCGAGCTGCGCGCTCGACTGCGCGAGCCCCGCACCGGGCAAGCTTTGCCCGAGGCCGGGCGCCGCCGAGACGCGATCGGCCGCGCCGCTGACGCCGAGCGGGCCGCCGAGATCGAGGCCGCTGAGCATGCTGGGGTTGCTGAGCGTGAAGCCTGGGCCGCTCGGTCGCATGCCCGGCGGGCCGTCGAGTACGCCGCCCATTCCATCGGGCGCGGCCGTCATCAGCCACTGGCCTACGGCCGCCTGGAACTCTTGCGCCGTCTGGAAGCGGCCCGCAGGGTCGCGCACCATCGAGCGCACGATCAGCGCGGCGAAGCCCGGATCAAGCCCCGGGGCTACGAGCTCGGCGGGCTCGGGAGACTCCAGCGCGATCTTGAAGACCAGCTCGTTGAATGTCTCCGCCGCGAAGGGCACGCGGCCTGTGACCGCCTGGTAGACGACGACGCCGACCGAGTAGAGATCGCTCCGCGTGTCGATCTTGCCGCCGCGCGCTTGCTCGGGGGACATGTAGAACGGCGTGCCCATGACCGCGCCGGTGCGCGTCATGCTCATCTCGCTGTCGAGCGCGTTGAACTTGGAGACGCCGAAGTCGAGGACCTTGACGAAGTCTTTCTGGGCGCCCTTGCGGTTCATCAAGAACACGTTGTCGGGCTTGATATCGCGGTGAATGATGCCCGCGGCGTGCGCCGCCTGGAGGCCCTCCAGGAGCTGGTGGAGGAGGTGGCCGACCTCGTGCGGGCTGAGGCGCTTCTTGCGCTTGATCCGCTCCCCGAGGCTCTCGCCTTCGAGGTATTCCATCACCATGTAGCGGTCGCCTTCGGGCAGGTTGCCGAGGTCGAGCACCTCGACGATGTGCTCGGATCCGATGCGGCCGGCGGCCTGGGCTTCGCGCTCGAAGCGCTGCACCACGTCGGCCTTCGCGGCGACGGCAGCGTGGAGCACCTTGATCGCGACCTTGCGATGGATGCGGACGTTCTCGCCTTCGTAGACGGCGCCCATCCCACCTTCGCCCAGCAAGCGGACGATGCGGTATTTCCCGTCGATCGTGTCACCAGTCTGAAGGCTCATCGGGTCCGTCTCGGAAGGGGTTGGTGGGGCAGGCTAAAGCTCGTTCGAGACCGTACGCTTCCCCGTGGGGATTGGCGCAGTGGATCCGGGGGCGGCGCTGCTGCCGCTCTTGGGCGTCGCGCTCGCGATCGTCGGGCGCGCTGTCGTGCTGGCGCGGACCGGCGCGGTGGGCTCGGCGACGGTCGCGGCGGCAACGGGAGCGCTCGGCGGCGGGGCCAGTTCGATCGGATCCGGCGGCGGGGGAGCAGGGACGCGGGCGCTCGGCGCCACTGTCGAGGTCGACGCCGTCACGACCGGCGCAGGCCTGGAGGCGGTCTTCCACTTGACCAGGGCGACGACGCCGCCGCCGATCACCAGCACCGCGAGCAGCCCGCCGACGAAGGCCAGAACGCCGCTGTTTCGCTTCGGGATCGCCGACGTTTGCGCGGGGAAACCCGGGATATTTTCGCCGGCTGGAGCGACCGCAGCGGGGGCCGAATAGCCATTCGGCGGCGCCCCGAGGCCGGGGAGCTGCGGCACCTCGGCCGCCGCGAAGTCAGGGGGCAGCATCGGGAAGGCCTGCGTCGGCTGCGGCGCCTTGGGCTGCAGCGCGGGCGAATAGGGCGTCGCGGTGATCGGCGAGCGCGGCTCCATCATCATCGTGCGCGCGTTGTCATCGTCGGCGCGCGGGCGAGGCGCCTGGTCCATCAGCATCGTCCCGCCGATGCCCAGCGCGGCCGGCGCGCCCGGCATCATCGGGCCGGCCGCAGCCCGCTCGCTCCAGTACTGAAGGATCGCGCGGAACTCTTCGGCGGTCTGGAAGCGCTCGCCTGGCTCACGCGCCATCGCCTTGTGGATGATCGCCGTGAACGCCGGATCGAGGTTGGGAACGAAGGACTCCACCGGCGGCGGCGACTCGAGCACGATGCGAAAGATCAGCTCGTTGAACGTCTCGGCCGAGAAGGGGACCTGGCCAGTGATGCACTCGTAAAGGATCACCCCGACGGCGTAGAGATCGCTCCGCGGGTCGACCTGGCGCGAGCCTTTGGCCTGCTCCGGCGACATGTAATAGGGCGTTCCGAGCACGGCGCCGGTGCTCGTCATGCTCATCTCGTCGTTGAGCACGTTGAACTTCGACACCCCGAAATCGAGGATCTTGACGAAGTCCGCGCCTCCGGGCTTCGGGCAGATGTAAACGTTGGCGGGCTTGAGATCCCGGTGAATGATCTCGGCCTTGTGCGCCGCGCCGAGGCCTTCGAGGAGCTGACAGACGATCGGCGTCGCCTCCTCCGGCGTGAGGCGCCCGCGTGATCGAATGCGCTGCTCGAGCGTCGTCCCGTCGAGGAACTCCAGCACCATGAAGCGCGAGCCGTCGGCGAGCTCGCCGAAGTCGAGCACCTCGACGATGTGCTGCGATCCGATCCGGCCCGCGGCCTGGGCCTCGCGCTCGAAGCGCAGCAGGGTGTCGGCCTTCTGGGCGATCTGCGGGTGGAGCAGCTTGATCGCCACGCGCCGCCGGATCCGGGTGTTCTCCGCCTCGTAGACCGCGCCCATCGCCCCTTCGCCGAGGAGACGCACGATGCGGTACTTGTCGGCGTAGATTTGCCCGAGTGTGAGCTGCATGGCGCGGTCGCGAAGGTATCATGCCCTCGCCCGATCCAGCGGGAGATCCAGGGCGGGATCCGCGAAGTGGACCGGCGCGCGCGGACCAGGTACCAGCGTCGGTATCCCATGGAAATCGGCCTCGATCGCCTCCCCTCGCTCCCGCGCGTCCTCGCCCGCATGAAGACCGCTCGCGTCGGCGTGCTCGCGCACCCGGCGAGCGTGGACCACCGGCTCGCGCACATCAGCGATGTGCTCGCCACGGCGGGCGTGCGGCCCGCGCTCTTCTTCGGCCCCGAGCACGGCTACGGAGGCGAAGCGCAGGACATGGTCGGCGTCAACGCGGCGACCGACGCGCGCACCAAGGCGCCGATCATCAGCCTCTACGGCGAGAGCTTCAACGACCTCTCGCCGAGGCCGGAGCACCTCGCGGCGATCGACGTGCTGCTGGTCGATCTCGCCGACATCGGCTCGCGCTACTACACGTTCATCTGGACGGCGCTCCTCGCGCTGCGCGCCGCGGCCAAGGCCCAGGTGCCGGTGATCTTGCTCGATCGCCCCAACCCGATCGGCGGCGCCGCGCGCCACGTCGAGGGTGCGACGCAGCTCGAAGGGTTCCACTCGTTTGTGGGCCTCGAGGCGGTACCGATCCGCCACGGGCTGACGATCGGCGAGATCGTCGCGCGCTTCGCGGCGCAGGACGGCCTCCCGCTCGGCGAGGACGGCGCGCTGCAAATCGTCGGCGTGCGCGGGTGGGATCGCGATCGCCTGTCGTCGTCGTGGGATCGCCCCTTCGTGCTGACCTCGCCGAACATGCCCACGGCCGAGGCCGCGCTCGTCTACCCCGGCGGCTGCCTCCTCGAAGGCACCAACCTCTCCGATGGGCGGGGCACGACGCGTCCGTTCGAGATCACCGGCGCCCCCTGGCTCGATGGGCGCTCGCTCGCGGAGGGCCTCGCGAAGACGGGCCTCCCCGGCTTCGTCGCGCGGCCGCTCACCTTCCGCCCGACGTTTCACAAGCACGCCGGGATGATCTGCGGCGGCGTGCAGATCCACCCCACCGATCCCGAGACGTTTCGCCCCGTCGCGACCTACACGGCGCTGATCGCGCTGGCCCAGCGGCTGGCCCCGTTCGGCTTTCGTTTTCGTACGGAGCGCTACGAGTACGTGGACACGATCCCGGCGATCGACCTGCTCTATGGATCCGACCGCCCGCGGAAGGCGATGGTCGCGGGCGAGGATCCGGAGGCGATCGCGGCCCTGGCGAGCGCTCCGGATCCGGCCTGGGGCGAGGAGATGGCGAAGGCCGCAGCCGAGGCAGGACGCGCTGGGGTGTAATTCGACGCGAGCCGCGTCAACGGGCGGCCCCTTGTGCGTGCTATGACGGCCGGCCATGCGCGCCGTCGACCTCGATCTCCGGGAGCTCTTCGACTTCGCGCCCCAGGGCGGGATCCTCCGCTTCGCGGGGCAGCGCGCGCTGCTGCTCGACGCCGTCGCCCTGGGCCTGCTCCGGCGGGAGCTGATCGCCACGATCGGGATGACGGGCGCGCGCGGCGTGCTCACGCGCTTCGGCTACGCGCACGGGTGGCGCACCGCCGAGACGATGAAGACCGCGCTGCAGTGGGAGAACGATCAGGAGTGGCGGAGCGCCGGCGGGCGGCTGCATCGCCTCCAGGGGCTCGTGCTCTTCGAGCCGGTGCCGCCCGGGGACGCGCCCGACGCGCCCTTCGCCGAGGCGGTGTGGCGCGACTCCTACGAGGCCGAGCAGCACCTGCTCCACCTCGGGCGCGCCAACGAGCCGGTGTGCTGGACGCTCGCCGGCTTTGCGAGCGGCTACCTGAGCTGCGCTCACGGGCGCGAGATCATCTGCTTCGAAGAGCGCTGCGTCGGCAAGGGCGACGCGATCTGCACGATGGTGGGGCGGCCGCGCGAAGAGTGGACCGACGCCCGCAAAGACGAGCTCGCCTACTTCGATCAGCAGTGCCTCGACGACGCGCTCCAGCGGGTGACGGAGGCGCTGCGCCGCACCGAGACCAAGCTGCGCGGGCGCGCCGCGCTGAGCGACGAGAGCTGGCCCGAGGGCTTCATCGGCAAGAGCGCGGCGACGCGGCGGGTGGTCGATCTCGCGCGCCGCGTCGCCAAGGTGGACTCGACGGTGCTGATCACCGGCGAGAGCGGCGTCGGCAAAGAGCTCGTAGCGCGCTTGATCCACCGCGAATCGGAGCGCCTGGCGCGGCCGTACCTCGCGGTGAACTGCGCCGCCGTGCCCGAGAGCCTCCTCGAGAGCGAGCTCTTCGGCCACGCGCGCGGGGCCTTCACCGGCGCCGCGCAAGATCGCGCCGGCCTCTTCGAAGCCGCGAGCGGCGGCACGCTCTTCCTCGATGAGATCGGCGAGGTGCCGGCGGCGATGCAGGCCAAGCTCCTCCGCGTGCTGCAAGAGCGCGAGATCCGCCGCGTGGGCGAGAACAAAACCCGCCGCGTCGACGTGCGCGTCATCGCCGCCACCAACCGCGATCTCGCCGCCGAGGTCGCCCGCGGCGCGTTCCGACAAGATCTCTACTACCGCCTCCGCGTGATCGCGCTCCCGGTCCCGCCGCTGCGCGAGCGCCGCGAAGACATCCTCCCGCTGGCCCGCTACTTCCTCGCCGCCGTGGCCGAACGCACCGGCTCCAAAGTCACCGGCTTCTCCCCCAAGGCCGCCAATCAACTCACCCGCTACGATTTCCCCGGCAACGTGCGCGAGCTCGAGAACGCCGTCGAACGGGCGGTGATCCTCACCGACGGGAGCCGGATCGAGCCTGAAGATTTACCGGAAGAGATCTCCGCCGCTCCCTCCCCTTTGCCTCCGGCCCCGAGCGGCGATCTGCGCCCCCTCGCCGAAGTCGAACGCGAACACATCCTCGCCGTCCTCGAAGCGAGCGGCGGCAACAAGGCACGAGCGGCAGAGCGCCTGGGCATCGGGACAGCCACGCTGTTCCGGAAGCTCAAAGAGTACACCGCGGGGTAAGCACCTTGCGGCGTGGGGGAAGCGCCTCCCGGACCGGGGGAAGCGCCTCCCGGACCGGGGGAAGCGCCTCCCGGACCGGGGGAAGCGCTCTGGGATGAGCTGAATCCCGTGAAACATCATCAGAACGGACCGAGAAGGCACAGAGGGCACAGAGGGCGGAATTTTTCGGGTTCCTCCGCCCTCTGAACCCTCAACTCTCCTCCGCCCCCTGAACCCTCAACTCTCCTCTGGCCTCTGTGCCCTCCGTGCCCTCTGTGCCCTCTGTGTTTTCTGGGTCTGTTCTGACTCGTGTTTCGCCGTTATGCGGTGATGAGACCACCGAGCTCTGCCGAACAGCACCCCCGCCCGGGGTTAAAACCCCCGGGCTCCACCTTACGAAGTCCCCTTCGGGGACTCGCGTCGGCGCTGTATCGATCGAAAGAAATGTCGACGCTAGTCCGCCCTCGGGGCGGACTTTGTACGTAGAGCCCGAGGTTTTAACCAAGGTCTCGGGCGGGCGGGCGGCGTCCTACTCCACACGAAAATGGCGAAACACGAGTCTGAGACAGCCTCACGCGCGGTTCAATATCTATTGTCTGGTGGTAATACGGTACTGATGTGCGAAGGACGGAATCAATTTTTACAAGGCCTCCAGCAGATAATGCTGGTGCTCTCTCTGTCTCCTCCTGTATAAACAAAAGCGTCGCCCGGTAGCGCTACAACGCACCCGGGCGACTCGAACGTCACCTACAACCAGAATTGAGGCAACGCTCTATGAGCGACTTTAGCAATGAGCCCCCCATGGGCCAAGATCCGTCCGTCCCTTCCCTTGACTGGTCCAACCCCAAGGCCACCCATCAGTGGCTTTCGGGCGTAAAAACGGCCCTGGACGACGTGCTGGCGGCCACCACGGACCAGATGCTCCCGCGCCGGCAGCGGCACCTGGGCCACATGGAGGCTGATCGCATCCTGCGCGAGGCGACAGTGGCCCTCCACCACGCGCTCTCCTTCGCGGAGCGCGGTCACCCGCCGCTGCCTGACGCGCCCTGACACCCTCACCTCCCTCTCGATCACGAGAGAGGGAGGCGAGGCTTCTCAGGCGCTTCAGATGATATCGAACGGATACGCGCGATCGGTATACGCCCGGCTCGCCACGGCCTTGCGCAGCTCATCGTCGTTGCGTGAGAAGTCGTGGACGTTCTGCCGCAAACGCTTCTGCGCGGCCGTGGTGAAGATGCTGGTGAGGTCGATCTCGCGGCGCGCGCCCTCTTCCCCGCGGCGCTCGATGGCTCGAGTCGTCCGGGTGATACACGCGGCGATAGCGTAGAGATCAATGGCCATCTCCGCCACGCGCTTCTGGGTGAACTGCATCTCGGCGATCTCCCGGCCGTGCTTGCGCAGCACAGCCTCGGTGTTGCTGGCGAGCTCGCCAGTGAACTCTTCGAAGATCACGGCCTCGCGGCTGAGCAGCGGGTGGGCTCGAGTCAGGCGCTCGCGGCCAAGCACGGTGCGGGCCTTGCGCACGGCGAAGTCGCTGAGCAGGCCAAAGCCCTTGATCGGCTCACGCATCGCCTTGACGACGTCAGCGAGCGCCTTGCCCGGGCCCTGCATGCCCGAGAGGGCGACGAAGCAGCGGAGGATCTCGTTGGTGCCCTCGAAGATCAGGTTGATGCGGGCGTCGCGCATCATCCGCTCGTAGGGGTAGTCCTGCATGTAGCCGATGCCGGCGGCGATCTGGAGCGTGTCGTTGACGACGTACCAGAGCGTCTCCGAGCCGAAGACCTTGCAGATCGCGCTCTCGAGCGAATAGTCGCTGACCTTGCCGTCGACGATGCCGGCGGTGAGGTACGTCATCGACTCCAGCGCATAGGTCTGCGCGAGCATGGCGGAGATCTTGTCCTTGACCATGCCGAACTCGCCGATGGCGCGGCCGAAGGCGCGGCGCTCCTGCACGCGCTCGAGGGCGAGCTTGAGCAGGACCTGGCACATGCCGAGCGAGCCCGAGGCCAGGCCGAGGCGGCCGCTGTTGAGGACCTCCATCGCCACCTTGAAGCCGCGGCCGACCTCGCCGAGCACGTTCTCTTTCGGGACCTTGATGTCGTCGAAGAAGAGCTCCGTCGTCGAGGAGCCGCGGATGCCGAGCTTGTGCTCGTTGGGGCCGTTCTTCACGCCCATCCCGCGCTCGACGATGAAGGCGGTGATCTTGGGCTTCTGGCCCTCTTCCAGCGCCGAGGTGCGCGCGAAGACGGTGAAGACGTCGGCGAAGCCGCCGTTGGTGATCCAGATCTTCGAGCCGTTGAGCACGTAGTGCGAGCCGTCAGCGGAGAGCTCGGCCCGCGTCTTGATCGCCGCGGCGTCCGATCCGGCGGAGGGCTCCGTCAGCGCGAAGGCCGCCGTCCACTCGCCGGTCGCGAGCTTGGGCAAGTAGCGGCGCTTCTGCTCGGGCGTGCCGAAGAGGAGGATGCCTTTGAGGCCGATCGACTGGTGCGCGCCGAGCATGACGGCGACCGAGGCGTCGAGCCCGCCGACCTCTTGCATCACGCGAGCGTAGGCCGACGCCGAGAGGCCGATGCCATCATGATCAGTCGGGATCTGAAGGCCGAAGAGGCCGAGCGACTTCAGCCCCTCCATGACCTCGGGCGGGATCGCGTGCTCGCGGTCGATCTTCGCGGCGTCGACGTTGGCCGCGAAATAGCGGCGAACGCTGTCGAGGATCATCGAGGTGTTCTCGCGATCGTCGCTCGGCAGCTCGGGGTACGGGAAGATCATGTCCTCGGCGACCACGCCGTGAAACAGGGCCTTCATGAAGCTTTGCTCGATCATGGGAGGCATCACGCGATCCTTTCGCTGGCTTGAGCGGGCGACCCGGGGCAGCGGTGCCTCGGCCGTCGATCTATCGTTCTCCGGACGTCGGCGCGGGCTCCGACTCCCGGTCAGGGGCGGAGACCGGGGCCGACGGCGAGCGTGAAGCGCGCGCGCTCTCGGTCGCCACCGGCTCTTCGTCGGGCTCGGCCGCGGCGAGCTCTGCGGCAACAGACTCCACCACCACGACGGGCGCGGCAGCGGCCGCAGCGGCGTCGCGCTGTTCGGCCTCGCGCTGCCACGGGTACTTGATCCTGCCGTGGTACATGTTCACCAGCGTCGAGGCCATGCGACCCGTCATGGTGCGCAGGTCTTCGATCGTCAGCCCCGACTCGTCGAGCTGGCCCGACTGGAGCTTGGTGAACATCACCCGCTGGACCATCTCTTCGAACTTCTTTTGCTCGGGCGGCCAGATGGTGCGCGAGGCGGCCTCGATCGAATCGACGAGCATGAGAATGGCCGTCTCCTTCGTCTGCGGCTTCATCCCCGGGTAGCGGAAGTGCTCTTGCGTGAGGCCCTTCGGGTTCCCTTGCTCGTTGCACTTGTGCCAGAAGAACTCGACCACTTGAGTGCCGTGGTGCGTGTACGCGAACTCCACCACCGGCTCAGGGATGCCGCCGTTGCGGAGGATCTTCGTGCCCAGCACCACGTGGGTCATGATCGCGTCGGCGGAGACGTCGGGCTCGAGATCCTGGTGCGGTGAGCTCTCGCCGGGCTGGAGGTTCTCCACGAAATACTTGGGCTGAACCGTCTTCCCGAGGTCGTGGTAGTAGGCGCCGACCCGGGTGAGCAGCGCGTCGGCGTGGATCGCCGCGGCCGAGGCTTCTGCGAGGTTGGCCATGGCGCGGGCGTGCTCCCAGCTCCCCGGCGCTTCCGCGGCCATTTTCTTGAGCAAGGGCTGCTCGAGATCGGTGAGGTCGAGGAGCTTGTCGCGCGAGACGTGGCCCATGGCCCGCTCCGCTGGCTCGCGCAGACCGCGGGCGAGGAAGCCAGCGAGGATGCCGCCGCCGAAGCAGGCGAGGATGTTGGAGCTCCACCCTTGCGTGAGGTCCTCGAGGTGGAGGTGCCCTTCGAAGACGGTGGTGAGGCACATGTACGTGACCGCGCCGGTGAGGCCCGAGAACGTGCCCGCGATCAGCATCTGCCGCGGCTGGCGGCGCTTGAAGAAGAAGAGCGTCGCCGCGATGCCGCGCGTGAGCAGCACCGAGAAGAGGACGACGTCGAAGCGGAGGAGCGAGGCGGCGATGAAGGCGACGCAGAGGTCGACGATGAAGGCGGTGCGCCGATCGAAGGCCAGGGCGACCCACAGCGGCAGCGCGGCCATGGGCATCCAGAACTCGGGGAGCGGCGTGAAGAGCAGGAGGGCCTTCGCCAGCACGACCGAGCCGAGGATCATCAGCAGCAGGCCGAGCTGCGGCCGGAGGAGGCGGACCCGGCTCTGCCCGAAGCGCCGGAGGTAGGCCATCAACATCTGGCAGAGGATGAAATAGATCGCGAAATAGCTGACGATCCGCGCGATCGTCGGGGGACGGCGCAGCGACTCGTAAGCGCAGGCGGCGCGGTGGTCGTCGTCGTTGTCGTCGAGCATCGTCCCGCGGGGGACGATGATCCGCGCCTGCTCGTAGGTAATCTGGGAGTGGCCGCCCCGAGCGTCCTGGGTGATGCGCGGGCCATAAGGGACGCGCAACGTCACCGGCGCCGGCGCCCCGAGCATCGGTGTCAAGGAGGTGACGTAGAGGTCAGCGAGACCGACGATCGTGAAAAGCCCCGCAAAAACGAGGCTCAGAACGAGGCCAGCGGCCGCCCCAGCTCGGACACGGGTACGAAGCATCGAACCAGAAAGGGCCACCACTCGAAACGAGCGGAAGCCCGAGCGGCGCCGTCCGGCAGGGTGCCGGGGAGCCGAAGGCCGACCCTAGCAGGTTCGAGGGTCCGGGCGGAACCCCTCGCCTCGGCCGGTAGGCTCTAAGAGCGTGTTTAACGGCGATTTGTCGAGGGATTCGGTAGGCCGCCAGCCGAGCCCGAGAGCCCGCACAACGCCCGGGGTTAAAACCCCGGGCTCCAGTTCCAAAGTCCCCTCCGGGGACTGACCTCGGCGCCGCATTCGCCCATAGCGACGCGCCCGTCAGTCCGCCCTTGGGCGGACTTCGTACTGTGGAGCCCGGGGTTTCAACCCCGGGCGGGGGTGCTGATCGGGATCACGGTGAAGCTGGGCCACGCTCTACCTGGTAAACACGCCGTTAAACACGCTCTAAGAGGCAGATCGCTCCGCCTGGCCATGTCGGCCCGGGGTATGGGGGGCCCCGGCGAGTCCAGGGCTCGCTTGCGAGCCCGCCTGGGAGCGCGCTCGACGGGAGGAAAGGGCGCGAGCCCTTTCCTGGGACTAGTAGACGATCATGCTCTTGATCGCCGCGACCATCTCGTCGCTCGTCGCCTCGATGTTCTCGCTGTGGACGATCTGGACGAGCAGCAGGCGGTGGTCGCTGCGGATCAGGACCTCGTGGGCGAAGTTCTGGTACTCCGGCCGCGAGGGCACGCGGGTCTTGAGCGTGTAGGCGCGGGCCTGCGTGTTCGCCGTCGCGAAGGGGACGCGGGCCGAGAGGATCTGCGATCCCTGCTCGTCGACGTCGGCCTCGTAGCGGCGGAGCACCTCGGTCCAGGTGTCCTCGGGGTGATCGACGCGCTCGTAGATCGAGAAGAGGAACTGGCGCGGCGACTGGTACGAGATGAAGCGGTGCTGCGGCGTGTAGTCCGCCGAGCGGATGTACCAGTCGATCGGGCGGCCGAGGCGCACGTCGCCGCTGAGCACGCCGACGCCGACGATCCGTGGGAGGCGCTCGTTTTGAGCTTGATCGAGAGGTTTGAAATACGTCTCCCAGCTGTAGTTCCGGTCGATTATTCCGGTGGAATGCAGATAGAAGATCTCGTCCCGCTGCGGGGCAGTGGGAGATCCGCCGCACCCGATGGCGAGCGCTCCGAAGAGCGCCAGCGGGGCGAGCAGGAGGATCTTTGCCGCGGGGCGGAGGTGTCGGGCTGACCTCATCGGCGAAACGATAGGCGAACCGCGCCCGGACCGCCAAATGATCGAAGGAGTTTGCCCGAGAGCCCCCTGCCGGATGATGATGACGTCATGGCCTCGGGGCCTGCGAGCGACGCTCGCCCCCGATCCGGGTCGAATAGTCGGCCCGGGATTGGGCCCGCTTGCGGCCCCCCGCATCACGAGGGGCGCACCTCTGGAGAGGACTCATGGCTGACGCGCCCATTTCCCTCGCTCTCGCTGCCGCGCTCGCCCTCGGGCTCACCGCCTGCAGCGGCATCGACGCGGGGATCGACTACCCGAGCGACCTACCCGACATCGGCCCGCAGCTCCTCACGCCGGAGAACGCGCAGAGCCCGTCGGTCAACTTCAGCCGGTTCAAGATCGCGCCCGACGCCTGCAAGGGTGTCGACACGCACCCGATCGTCCAGCCCCTGAGCCAGGAAGATTTCACCCGGTTCCTCGAGGCGCAGGGGGTGAAGATCGAGCCCAAAAAGGCGCGCGACAACCTCTACTGGTACGACTTTCCCAACGGGAAGGACGCGCCCCAGAACTTCGTCCGGCTCCGCCTCGCGGTGCTCGACTCGCCCGCGGGCGCCGCCGCCGATCTCCACTCGTCGCTGCTCGAGCACGGGCCGGGCTGGTGGGGGATCCGGCGCTCGAACCTCGCCATCCTCGCCCCCAAGGCGTCGCTGCGGGAGGGCCTCTCGTTCGCGATGAAGCACAAGCTGGCGTGCTGGGGCATGTTCACCATCGCCGGGAACGACGACGCCTACGTCGTCCAGGGCCCCTACAGCGAGCTTTAGTCCCGGGAGAGGGCTCGCGCCCTCTCCCCCCGTCGAGCGCGCTCCCAGGCGGGCTCGCAAGCGAGCCCTGGACTCGCCGGGGCCCCCCATACCCCGTCCGCGGTTGCTGTTCGGAGCCGAGTGATGCTTCGGATGTGGCGGGGTTGGTGCTCGTAGCCTCGTCGATCCCGATCGGGGTTCCCCTTTCCTTCACCTCGACTTCAGCACAGTGCAGATCGCCCTCGCGCGACCTGCTGATCGGCGTTTCCTTTCGGGGGGTTCGCGGTGCGGGGTGCAAAACCGTGTGGGAATCTGGTCTCCGGAAGCGGAGTCCGCTTAGACTCATCCCATGCGCTTTCGCTCTCTCCTTGCGGTATGTGCCTTCCCCTTGGCGGCGACCGGCACCGTCTATGGATGCTCCGGTGAGCCCTCGCCGGAAGACCTCTGCGCGTGGTTGCAGAACCCTGACCCGGAGAGTGTCAACTGCGTGGCCGAGTTCCACGAGGACATCAAGGACAAGTGCGGCGCGCTCGCTCCCGCCACCGTCACCGGCACGTTCGGCACGCGCGCGGCGCTCGACATGTGCGTGCTCACGAGCAAGGGCGGCGCGGTCGTCTTCGATCCTCCGATCGATCTCGTCCATTTTCCCCCCGTCATCCCGACGACGATCAAGATCGTGAACCCCGACGGAACGGCGTGCGGCGAGATCGCGTACACGGGCAAGTTCTCCTGGTCGCTGAAGATCGACGCGCCCCTCAGCGGCACGGGCGGTGCGGGCGGCGGATCGACGAGCACCGGCGGCTCGGACAACGAGTCCCACTACACGCAGGGGACCATCTCGGTGGCCAACATCCGCGAGCA
>Ga0209181_10006112_pt1 | contig 17020 bp, 14 predicted proteins | sample MAT05_FD_187208 | JGI IMG/M metagenome (GOLD analysis project Ga0209181, IMG submission 187208) | Freshwater microbial communities from Lake Fryxell liftoff mats and glacier meltwater in Antarctica - MAT-05 (SPAdes) (version 2) | ecosystem: Environmental > Aquatic > Freshwater > Ice > Liftoff...
CCTATATCAAGATGAGCGAATTCACACCCCGCACTGGCAAGCTATTTGCCGATCTGGTCAAGACTTATTTTCCAAATGACGAGGTGATGGTCGTCAATGGCGAAGCGGACGTTGCGCAAGCGTTCTCCGCGCTGCCGTTTGATCACCTGCTGTTCACCGGTTCCACCGAGGTGGGCAAACACGTCATGCGTGCCGCGGCCGAACATCTGACACCGGTGACCCTCGAACTCGGCGGAAAATCGCCGGCGATCATCGGACCTGACGCCGATATCGACGCGGTTGCCGCGAAGATCGTCTTCGGTAAATGTCTCAACGCCGGTCAGACCTGCATCGCACCGGACTATGTGCTGCTGCCAGCGGGGCGCGAGGCCGATTTCATCGCGGCGGCCGCCAAGGCGGTGTCCAAACAGTATCCAACGCTGGCGGCGAACCCCGACTACACCGCAATCGTCAACGCCCGGCACCTGACGCGATTACACAGCTGGCTGGATGAGGCGAAAAAAGCCGGCGCTGAGCTGACCGAACTCAACCCGGCCAACGAGCAATTTACCGGCACGCAGAAGATCGCGCCGACCATCATCACTGGTGCGCCTGATGCGACGAAGCTGATGCATCAAGAGATCTTCGGCCCGATCCTGCCGTTGGTGCCATACCAAGATTTGACCAGCGCGATCGCCTATGTCAACGCGCGTCCGCGGCCGTTGGCGTTGTATTACTTCGGGCATAGCGATTCACAGATCGAGCAAGTGCTAGACCAGACCGTCGCCGGCGGCGTATCGATCAACGAAACCATCATGCACATTTCGCAGGAAGAACTCCCGTTCGGCGGGGTCGGCGCGTCGGGCATGGGTAGCTATCATGGAAAATTTGGCTTCGATACATTCTCCAAGCTAAAACCGATCTTTCATCAATCCGCGTTGAACGGTCTGGCCCTCTTCAAGCCGCCGTTCGGCAAGCGCTTCGAAACCCTCATCAGACTGTTGATGAAGTAGTGGCTCGGCCCCCATGCCCCCATGCCCTAATGCCCTAGTGCCCTAGTGCCAATGCGCCTAGTGCGCGCCGCAGCGCACGCCACCCACGCCACTCACACAGCAACCAATTCAATCGAGCGCCAAGAAAAGCATGTCTGACAGCAACACTGACTACATCATCATCGGCGGCGGATCGGCCGGTTGCACACTCGCCGCGCGGCTCTCTGAAGACCCGGGCAGCCATGTCACGCTGCTAGAGGCCGGGCCAACCGACAGCAGCGTGTTTATTCATTGCCCTGCCGGTATCGCGGTATTAGCGCAGACCGGCAAGGCGGGCTGGGGGTTGAACACGGTTCCGCAGCGCGGGCTTGGCGGTCGCATCGGCTTCCAGCCGCGCGGCAAGGTGCTGGGCGGATCGAGTTCGATCAACGCCATGGTTTATGCGCGCGGTCACCGCGCCGATTACGATCACTGGGCGTCGCTGGGTAATGCCGGTTGGTCTTACGCTGATGTGCTGCCCTACTTCAAACGCGCCGAGCACAACCAGCGCGGGGCAGACGAGTTTCACGGCGGCGATGGTCCATTGAGTGTCAGTGACCTGATGTCACCGAACGCGTTCAGCCACGCCTTCGTCGAGGCAGGACGTCAGGCGGGCTTTCCGGTCAATGCTGACTTCAATGGTGCCGACCAAGAAGGCGTCGGCATCTTTCAAGTCACGCACCGCCGTGGCGAACGCTGTAGTGCTGCCAAGGCTTATCTTACCGGCAACGCCGCGCGCACCAACCTTGCGGTCGAAACCGATGCGCAGGTGACGCGCATTCTGTTCGAAGGCAAGCGCGCAGTTGGTGTCGAGTTCATGCAGCGCGGCCAGCTTCGACAGATTCGGTCGCGCCGCGAGGTACTCTTGTCCGCCGGTGCGTTTCACTCGCCACAGATTCTCATGCTGTCCGGCATTGGTCCGGCCGCACACCTCGCGGCGCACGGTATTACGTTGCTTCACGATTCGCCCGGCGTCGGTGCCAATCTGCACGATCACGCCGACGCCGTGCAGGTGTACGACGCGCCGAAGCTGACCGACTTGCTCGGTGTTTCGTTCACCGGCGTCTGGCATGTGCTCAAAGGCATCCTAGAATGGAAGCAACACCGCACCGGCCTGTTGACGACCAACATTGCCGAGGCGGGCGGCTTCGTCAAGAGCGATCCCACCGAGCTGATCCCCGATTTGCAGTTTCACTTTGTCATCGGCAAGTTGGTTGACCACGGCAGGAAGGTCATGTTTGGCCATGGTTACTCGTGCCACGTTTGCGTGCTGCGGCCCAACAGCCGCGGCAGCGTAACACTGGCGTCGGCTGATCCCTTCACACCACCGTTGATCGATCCGAATTTTCTGGACGACGCCGACGACGCCGCGCGCATGGTCAAGGGCTTTCGCATCATGCGGGAGTTGCTGGCGCAACCGGCATTGGCGCGTTTTGGTGCGCGCGAACTGAGTCGCTCGGCAAGCGCACAGACAGACGCAGAAATCGAAGCCTTCATCCGCGGGCAAGCAGATTCGATTTACCACCCGGTCGGCACCTGCCGGATGGGCAGTGACAGCATGGCGGTGGTGGACGCACAGCTACGTGTTCACGGCATCGACGGGTTACGCGTGGTCGACGCCTCGATCATGCCGCGTATTGTCGGCGGCAATACCAACGCGCCGACCATCATGATTGCGGAGAAAGCTGCCGACTTGATCCGCAAGCGGGCTTCATAAAACACTGGTGGAGTGCTTCGTTCTGTTTGGCACTTATTCGATCCAGCGCTTACGAAGGCGACGCGCGCTGTAAAAGAACCGTCATTCCCGCGCAGGCGGGAATCCAATTTAGTTGGGTGTCACTAAATACTGAAAACTTAGATTCCCGCCTGCGCGGGAATGACGGCGTAAAGCCAAGTACCGGAAACAAGTCGTGCCAGATCAATGGCCAATAAGGTGTATCAATTGCGAAGCACCACACTAGCATTGACGGGCGTTTCCGGCACAAATGCCGTGGAAACGCCCGTCAATCAATGACTTTCATTTCTTGATCGTTCCGCCGCCGGCTTCGGCACCCCACAGGTCTTTCAAGCGCGCGTCGCGGCCGCAGCCGTTACGGTAGAACTTGTAGCGCACCGGGTTCTTCATGTAGTAGTCCTGGTGGTAATCCTCGGCCGGATAGAACGTAGTGGCCGCCGCGATCTCGGTGACAATGCTGCCCTTGAACGGCTTGGTTTTCATGAGGTCCGCCTTCGAGCCATCCGCTACGGCTTTCTGCGCGTCATCGTGGGTAAAAATGCCGGTACGGTAGTGCGATCCGACATCGCAGAACTGTTGATCCTTGACCGTCGGGTCGACATTGCGCCAGAACACCTCGAGCAGCCGCGCGTAGCTCACCTTCTTCGGGTCGTAGACGATTTCGACCGCCTCGGTGTGTCCTGTGATGCCAGCCGATACTTCCTTGTAAGTCGGATTCTTTTGCTTGCCGCCGATGTATCCGGAGGTGGTGGACAACACGCCATCAAGCGCATCGAACGGCGGCTCCATGCACCAGAAGCAACCACCGGCGAAGGTGGCCTTGGCGGTCGACGGCGCGGCGGTCGCTTGACTCGCCGCCGGCGCCAGCTTGGCTGCTGGCTTGGATTTGTCCGGCGCTTGCGCTGCCGCCGACATGGTGACGCCAAGTGCGGCGACGAACGAAGCAAGAAGAGTTGCGGCGGTTTTCATTGATCGACTTTCCAAAGTGTTGTGACGCTAGATCCATTACGTGTGGGCCTGCTGGGCGGATGCAACCGGTAGAATTTCACTTTATTCGTCGGAACTTGCATGCGCTCCTTTCACTACCGCCTTCTCAATGTGTTCGCCGAGTCAGTCTTCGGCGGCAATCCGCTATGCGTGTTCGAGGATGGGCGCGGGTTGACTGATGTTGAGATGCAGGCGCTGGCCTTACAGTTCAATTTATCCGAAACCACGTTTGTGTTGCCCTCAATGGTAGCAACCGCCCGCGTACGCATCTTCACGCCAACCTTTGAGATGGCCTTCGCCGGCCACCCCACGCTTGGTAGCGCCCACGCCGTTCGGGAGTTGCGCAACGGCGGCGACGCCGTCACGCTGGAAATGAAGGCCGGGATAATTCCGGTGTCAGCGCAAGCGGACCGGTGGACGCTGACCGCCGCTGCGGAAACGTCGCGCGACTGCGAGCCCTCCGACGCAGAACTGGCAACGATGCTGGGGCTCGTCAGCAGTGACATCTTGCCCGGCGCGCGCTGGATTAACACCGGTAGCGAACAACTCATCGTTCCACTGGCATCCGCCGACGCGGTGCGCCGCGCACAGCCGGATGCGCCACGCCTCAAAGCAGTCGCAAGCGACATCGGCCGCTCGATGGTGTACGTGTTCGCCGCTAACGGCGAGGGCAAACTGCTGTCGCGGTTTTTCTTCATGAAGCACACCAGCGTCATCGAGGACCCGGGCACCGGCTCGGCCACCGCCAACCTCGGCGGCTGGATGAAGCAACATGGTCGCGCGCCCTGTCGGTTCTCCATCGAGCAAGGCGAAGCGGTGGGGCGCGCCTGCCACCTCGGCCTTGAGGTCACGCCGCTCGGAGCCATTCACGTCAGCGGCCGTGTGATTGAACTCGGGCGCGGTAGCGTCTTCTTGTCCTAGCAGTTTGTTGAAATTCGCGAAATTCGTTTGATAGGGTATTTCGGTGTGTGACTTCCCCCTTTGTAAGGGGGATTGAGGGGGATTGAGGGGGATCGAGGGGGATTTTAAGCATTTGCGAGTCGACAACGATCGCAAATCCCCTTACTCCCCCTTTTCCAAAGGCGACAACGATTGCAAATCCCCCTTACTCCCCCTTTTCCAACGGGGGAAATGACAGGCAATGAGTTCACTCGGCTTTAGCCGAACGAATTTCAACAAACTGCTGGGGCTTCAAATCGCGGCCGTGTTTGCGGCCGTGTTTGTCGCCGGGTCTGCCGCCCTGCTGGCGGCCCTACTTCTTCACCGGCGTGTCGCGCACCGTCCGACGCAGCACCTTGCCAACGTTGGTCTTCGGCAACTCGCTCCAGAATTCGATCTGCCGCGGCATCTTGTAACCGGTGAGGCGTTCCTTGCAGAAGGCCATGATGGTCTCTTTAGTCAGCGCTGGATCTTGCTTTACCACCACTACGCGAACCGCTTCGGTTGATTTTTCATCCGGCATCGACACCGCGCAGACTTCCAACACGCCCGGACACATGGCGATCACATCTTCGACTTCGTTAGGATAAACGTTGAAGCCTGACACCAGAATCATGTCTTTTTTGCGATCAACAATCTTGAAGTAACCGCGCTCGTCCATCACGCCGATATCGCCAGATTTGAACGCACCGTCGCGACAGAACACTTTGGCGGTTTCGTCCGGCCGCTGCCAATAGCCTTGCATGACCTGCGGACCCTCGATACAGATTTCGCCGATCTCGCCGACGCCGAGAATATTCTCGTCGTCGTCGCGGATAGTGACGACAGTGGACGGAAACGGCAGACCGATGCAGCCGTTGAACTCGGCCAGGTCGAGCGGGTTCGCCGTGGCGCCGGGCGAGGTCTCGGTCAGGCCGTAAGCTTCAATCAGCGTGGTGTTGGTGACCGCCTTCCACTTTTCGGCGACGGCGCGCTGCACCGCCATGCCACCACCGAGGGCAAGCTTGAGGCCGGAAAAATCGACGCTCTTGAACTCCGGATGGTGCAGTAAACCATTGAACAACGTATTCACGCCGGTCAATACCGTCCAGCGGCGCGACTTCAACTCTTTGACGAAGCCATCCATATCGCGTGGGTTCGGAATCAGCACCGTGTTGGCACCGCGCGACATGAAGTTGATCGAGGTGTTGAGCGCGAAGATGTGATACATCGGCAGCGGCTGGATAATGACCTCTTCGCCCTCCTTGAGGTCGAGCCCGGTCCAACAACCGACCTGCTGCATGTTGGCGACCATATTGCGATGCGTGAGGATGGCACCTTTGGAGACGCCGGTGGTGCCGCCCGTGTACTGCAGAAATGCAATGTCCGAACCGACCACGTCGGGCTTGGTATAGGCAAGATCAGCGCCCTTGGCGAGCGCCGCTTTAAAAGGCACCGCACCCGGCAGATTCCATGCCGGCACCATTTTCTTCTTGTACTTGATGACCAAGTTGACGATCAACGACTTTGGAAAGCCGAGCATATCGCCGAGTTCCGTGGTGATGACGTGTTTGACGGCCGTTTTGCCGATGCATTGTTCGAGCGTGGTGGCGAAATTCTCAATGACCACAATCGCTTTGGCACCGGAATCCTTCAACTGGTGCTCAAGTTCACGCGGCGTGTAGAGCGGATTGCAATTGACCACCACAAAGCCGGCGCGAAGAATGCCGAAAATCGCCACCGGGTACTGCAGGATGTTCGGCATCATGATGGCAACGCGGTCGCCCCGCGTCAGCTTCAACTCGCACTGCAAGTACGCGGCAAAGTCGCGCGCCAGTCGATCAAGCTCGCTAAATGTCAGTGATTTGCCCATGCAGGTAAATGCAGGCTTGTCACTATAGCGTTCACACGCCTGATTGAGGATGTCCTTGATCGATGCGAAGGCATCTGGATCGATATCGGCCGGCACACCTTTTGGGTATTGGTCCAACCATGGGCGAGCAGTGCTCGACGGCATTGGTGCATTCATGTGGTCTCCTCGTTATTGTGTGTGTTGGCGCTGTCGGCAACGGCTTCGACATGGCGACCAAAACTTGTATCCAACTGACAGTTTGCCCGAATCGCAGTTCCGATCTCACGCCGAATGGCAGACTTTTTTATGACTCGCGGGTCAGTATTGACGCCCAAAGTCGTCGTTCGCGGCCGTCAAGCCCATCCGCCATAGTGTGAACACTCTAATTTTTGCCCCTAAAGTCCATGCATTGCTACGGCGCTGGCCGGTTTTTGAGTTGTACCAGTTCCACCTTTACCCGACCAACTGCAGGCGACACACTACTTAGGAGATCGACATGGCGTCACGTTTGAAGAAAGCCCAACAATCGGCCAAATCGGCAAAACCGTCCACACCGGTCGAACAGATCGCCGAGAAACTCGGGCAGGTTGCCGCATCACTTTCAGAGCAACAAATGGCCAAGCAAGTCATGGAATCGGCTCAGCAGATCTGGCTGGCTGGCCTTGGCGCATTTTCCAAGACTCAGGTCGAGGGCAAAAAGGTCTTCGAAACGCTGGTCGAGAAAGGCCAAGCACTCGAAACGCGTACCCGCCACGTTGCTGAGGCCACCATGGAAACGGCACGCGATCAGGCCAGCAAGACCTTTGAAGCTGCTTCCGGCAAATTCGACAAACTCGAACAGGTGTTTGAGGCTCGCGTACACAAGTCGCTCAACCGCCTCGGCGTGCTGACGAGCAAGGACGTCGAAGCACTGTCAGCGCAGGTTGCCGGACTCGCAGACTCGGTTCGCGCTCTGCTGGCACAAGAGAAGCGCACTCGCACCGCGCGCCCGGTAGCTAAGAAAGTTACCGCGAAGAAGCCCGTCGCGAAAAAAGCGGTGGCAAAGAAGCCGGTAGCGAAGAAGCCAGTTGCAAAGAAGCCAGTTGCAAAGAAACCCGCGGCGCGCAAGGTCGCCCGCAAGCGTTAAGTTCACTCGTTGAGCCGCCACCGATGGCTTGACGACGCAGTCTCCTCCTCGTCCTGATTCTTACTGAAAACGGACGATTTCAAGCCCGAATCTTTTGGTTCGGGCTTTTTTTATGCTTCGGCGTGCGTGCTCGCGGCTCAGTCTCGTAGGACGCGGTCGACGAGCTTCGCGTAGGCCTTCTGAGCGTCCTCCTGCGACATACCTTTGAGCTTGGTCCAAGCGTCGTATTTGGCTCTGCCAACAAAGTCGGTAAAGCCAGGTTTGTCCCCAACAACGTCGCCGTCCGTCGCCTGCTTGAAGTGCGCGTACAGACGCAGCTTCATGTCGTTTCCCGGGTCATTCTTGGCCTTGGTAACGTCCTTCACGGCCTTATCAAACAGTTTTTTCGAGTCAGACATAGCCTGCTTTCCTCCGGTTTAATTCTATTTTTCCCTGTCATCAGCCAAAAACCCGCCAAAAACGGGGGGTTTGCAGGGGTGCCTAATGAGGCTAAAGTAACTGTAACGGAATCAGTCGTCCCCTGCAATTCGTGGTTTTGTTGCTGCTGTCAACACCACCGATATGCGTCAACCATGGGACGATCGCTCCCGCGCACGCTCGGCGGCCTTGCCAATGGAGGGGCAAGGCTTACCAATAACAAGCTTTACAAACGACACAGATCGATTATGGCGAGCATTTCCGGCATCCCCTCATTTTCCGTTCTTGGCCGAGAACGCATGTCCGGCGTGGACACGGCATGGCTGCGCATGGAACACCCGACCAATCCGATGATGATCGTCGGGGTGATGGTGTTCAAACAGAAGCTCGCGTACGCAAAACTCAGAGATACGATAGAGCAACGATTTATCACGTTTCCGCGGTTCAAGCAAAAGGCGGTGCAAGATCCGACCGGCGCATGGTGGGAGAGCGATAAGAATTTCGATCTGGCCAGCCACGTTAAGAAAGTGAAGTTGCCCGGCCGCGGAACCAAGAAGGATCTGGAAGACTACGTCAGTCAGTGCGCCAGCGAGCCGCTAGATTTCACCAAACCGCTGTGGCAGTTTCAACTCATCGAGAGCTACCACGGCGGCTCCGCGCTAATCACACGCATCCACCACTGCTATGCCGACGGCGTGGCGCTGATTTCGGTGATGCTATCGCTCACGGGCGATTCGCCCGAGGCCAGCCTCGTCAAACCCAAGAAAACCGATCGGCGTCCGCGTGATGAGATGGACTTCTGGACATCTGTCAGCAAGCCGATGGCGTCGGTAATGTCGGGCGCAATGAAGTTAACCCGAGGCATCGTTGAGCAAGGACTCGAGATTGCAAAGGATCCTGCGACGATGCGAGAGTTTGCGACCAAAGGCGTGGAGCTGGCGGAGGAGTTGCGCAAGATTGCCATGATGCAGCCAGACACCAAGACCCGCTACAAAGGTCTGCTGGGGCGACACAAGCGTGTGGCGTGGTGTGATCCGCTGCCGCTCGCCGAGGTCAAAGTGATCGGCAAGGCGCTGCACGCATCGGTCAACGACGTGCTGCTCGCGACAGCGGCCGGCGCACTGCGTGATTACTTGCAACGCAAAGGTGACGCCACCGAGGGTATCGAGCTGCGCGCGGTGGTGCCCGTCAACCTGCGCCCGGTTGAGAAAGCACACGAACTGGGCAACCATTTCGGCCTCGTATTCGTCGATCTGCCGGTCGGCGTCGAAGACCCGCTGGAGCGCATCGCATTGGTGCACGCGCGCATGGCGGAGCTCAAGGGTTCATCGCAGCCCATCGTGGCTTTCGTGTTGCTGTCAGCCGTCGGCATGGGGCCAAAAATCTTGCAAGACCAGATTAGCGGCCTGATCGGTCGCAATGCAACCGCTGTAATGACCAACGTTCCGGGTCCGCAGAAGCCGCTTTATCTCGCCGGTGCTGAAATCGATGAGCTCGATTTCTGGGTGCCGCAATCAGGTGGTATCGGCATGGGATTGTCGATCCTGACATACAACGGCAAGGTGCAATTCGGCCTTATCACAGACGCGGGACTGGTTCCGGATCCACACAACGTCATTGATCGATTCGCCGAAGAGTTTGAAAAGCTGGTGATGCTGACGCTGATGGGACCGTTCGGCCCCGAGTATGATGACGCGCTCGAGCAGGTGTTCGGCGAGAAACCAACGACCCGCGCCACGACGGCGCCCAAACGAGCAAAAGGCTAACCGTATGGCGCCGCGCCGCGCCCTCGTCGCCGGGGCAACCGGCCTCACCGGGCGCGCGCTGTGCCATCAACTAGTCGCCGACAAACGCTACAAGAGTGTTCGCGCGATGGTTCGCAAACGATCTGACGCACTAGCGGGCTGCGAACAATTGGTCTGCGATCTGCGTGAGATCCCGCCACTCAAGGCGATTGACGACGCGTTCTGCTGCCTCGGCACCACCAGCAAGGTCGCCGGCTCGCCGGAGAACTTTCGAGAAGTGGATTTCGACTTTGTCGTCAACGTCGCGCGCGCTGCCAAAGCGGCAGGCGCAAAGCGCATGCTGGTCCTCAGTGCGCTCGGGGCCAACGGCAATTCAAAAGTGTTCTACAGCCGCGTCAAAGGTGAAATGGAGGACGCGCTTGCAGCACTCGACTTCGAAGCGCTGCATATTTTCCGGCCATCCTTTCTGGTCGGCGGCGCGTTACAACGTGCTGAGTCACGCCCGCTGGAGCGACTGAGTATTGCTACGTTCTCCGCACTCTCGCCGCTGTTGATAGGCGCTGCCCGGAAATACCGGCCGATCGGCGTTGACACCGTCGCGCGCGCCATGATTTCAGCTGCCTTCGATGCAGAAAGCGGGATTTCTGTTTACGAGTCGCACGAGATCGAACGACTTGCCGAACTGGCGGAAGCTCCTACACGAAGCTGAGCCACTGACCTAATGAAGCGCTAGGCCGCTGCGGCAATCATTTCGATTTCGATCAGGTGGCCGTTGCGAAACGCGCCGACCGGAATGATCGCGCGGGTCGGCTTGTGTGCGCCGAAGAACGCCGCATACGCGGTATTTACGCCGGCCCAATACTGAATGTCCGACACATAGATCGTAGATTTAATCACCAGGTCGCGGCGCGAGCCGGCCGCCAACAAAATCGCCTCTGCATTCTCGAGGCATTGACGCGTCTGCTCCTCGATGGTCGGCAATGTGAAGTCCGGTCGGCCGGGCACGCGCGGCAACTGACCTGCGACGTAGACCACACCGTTGTGGATCACGGCCGTCGAGTAATGGCCGGCTGGTGTCGGAAGCGAAGGATCGTTCAGCACTTTCATTTGTTCATCCAAGGTAATTTGTCGAGATCGACGTTGCCGCCGGTGAGGATAATGCCAACTTTCTTCCCTTTAACGTCGAGTGTGCCTTCGAGAATGGCTGCCAGCGGTGGGCAACATGAGGTCTCGCAGATAATTTTTGCGTATTCCCAAGTGAGCCGCATGGCGCGAATGACATTTTCTTCGGAGGCGACGCCGATGCCATCGACATTGGTGCGGATGATGTTGAAGGTGCGATCAGCCAACACCGTGAGCAGACCGTCACAAATACTCTTTGGCGTCTGCTCGGTGACACGCACGCCGCTGGCGAAGGAACGCAAGCCGTCGTCTGCACCGCGCGGCTCACCGCCGTAAACAAGGATTCCCGGCTTGATGGCTTTTGCGGCAATTGCGGTACCGGACAACAACCCGCCGCCGCCCAGCGGCGCAACGACGGCATCCAAGTCGGGATAGTCCTCGAGCAACTCGATTACGGCGGTCCCCTGCCCGGCAATGACGGCATCGTTGTCGAACGGGTGGATCATTTCAAACCCATGTCTGGCAATGAGTTCATCTACCGCCGCCTGCCGTGCCGCGATGTTCGGCGCGCAATAAACGATTTCGGCGCCATAGCCTTGGATCGCACGCTTCTTTGGCAGCGGCGCATTCTCCGGAACGACCACCGTGGCTTTGACGCCCCTTAATCCTGCCGCCCAGGCAAGTGCTGCGCCGTGGTTACCCGACGAGTGCGTGACAACGCCGCGCTTGGCAGTTGCGTGATCGAGTAAAAACACCGCGTTGCTCGCGCCGCGCGCTTTGAACGCACCGACCTTCTGAAAATTCTCGCACTTGAAGAAAATCTCCGCACCGACTTCACGATTGATGAAATCGCAAGTGATGACCGGCGTGCGGTGGATGTAGGGCTTGATGCGTGCGTGTGCTGCGCGGATGTCGGCGAGTTTGGGAGTAGACATTTTTCTTGGATAGCGCTATTCGTTGGCAACGGCTGCAAATCCCCGGCAATCACAAGACAAGCTTTGCGGCTTGCTGACCCCTTTTCCAATGAGCCTGTCCTGAGCTTGACGAACGAGGACGAACATTGCGGCCGGCCAAGGAAATACGTTTGGGGGATTTTCGGCGCTCGAGGTGCCGCGAATAAAACAGGGAGGTAAACGGACACTAATCTTCCAGCTCCGCCTTTGCGATATCCACATCCATTATTTCCATCGCGTCACGCCCTTTCATCTTCGCTGCCTTTTCAAACAGTTCCGTGGCTTTGTCCACCTCTTTGTCACCAAACATCATCAGCAAACCGTTGGCGTATTCGATGTGTGCGATCGGTGACTGAGGATTTAATTTGATCGCGGCCTCAAAGTGCTTGACCGCTGCATCCTTATTGGCGCCGTAAGTGAGCTTGCCAACCATCGCCCCGACCTTGTCGATGATCTCAGCGTGATAGGCGCCCATCGCGGTGTGCGCATCTGCGTGCTTGGCGTCGAGCTTCAACGTTGTTTCCAGTGCGGTCTTGATCTTGCCACCGTAGCCTTCTTTTAGCGCTTTCATTACGGAAACCGATTGCGAGTAGCGTCCTGCCGCGAAGGCATACTGATAAAACGCATTCGCGTTCTTGGACTCGTTCTTCATCAAGGCTTCGGCCATCGCCATGGCATCTTGGTACAACTTGATTTTGACCGCGTCTTTCTTCTCGACGTGATTTGCGTAAACCGATGTTGCCTTCAACGCAACGGTCTGCCCCTCGCCGATTGAGGCAGCGCTGGCAAACTCGCCGGCATGAAAGGCGCGCCAGGCGTCTTGCAGTGAAGCGTCCTTGGGATACGCTTCGTTATCGCCCTTGTGCAGAGCGTCCCAGTGCTTTTTTAACGCATCGCCGGCGTAGGTCACCGCTTTCGAATCCACCGGGGTTTTTGTCCATTTTGTCGTTGCCATGTTATCCGTCCTCGCGCGCTTTTTTGGTCAATCAGTTGGTGTAGTTTTCAATCAGGTGATCAAGGTGTTCTTTTGCGTCGCCCACCAGAAAGGGAGCGATCAGGCACATCACCTGATATACCCCGCGGGTCAGGTGCCGTTCGGGATCATCCTGAATTCCCGCGCGGTGTTTTAGATTCTCGTAGTTGAGCCAGTAGGTCGCCACCACCAGAATATTCTCCGCCAGGGAAGCGATCGTGGCTTCCGACGCATGCATGGCGTCGGCGGACACCAACGACTCACACATCACGCGAACAGCGTCGCGCTTATGGGTAATGATGATGTTGAAGTGCGACTTCAGTTTGGCGTCACGCGCGAGCAGGTCGTCGAGATTGCGATAGAGAAAACGGTACTGCCAGATCCGCTCGAACATCATGTGCAGGTAGAGCCACATATCTTCCATGGCTGACGCGGCATCCGTGATCGGCTCAGGGGCGATGTCGATCTGTCTTTCAAAGTCCGCAAACAAGTGCTGGATGATTTCATCCTTGTTGCGGAAGTGATAGTAAAGATTGCCCGGCGAGATATTGAGCTCGTCCGCAATATGGCCGGTGGTGACATTCCCCTCACCGTGCTGATTGAATAAATCCAGACTTACCTTCTGGATCCGCTCGCGCGTGCGGGCCGAGCGAGAGGGAATAGGCGGGGGTGACGTTGATGCGGCGGGGGAGGTAGCCATGGCGAAATATTACACCGCGGCCTGCGGCTTACCAACTATGCGTTTCTGCGGAAACCCGGCAGCGCGGTGCCGTGCCGGGGAAAACCCTAACGCCGGCTACGCGCGACGAACTGCTCAAGCTCGGTAATGGCATCCGACAGATCGTGGCTGGTGGCGTGAATCCGCTCATCCTTTGGAACGTGGCGGTTGCGCTTGAACAGGCCGTAGTCGAGGGTACGGCGCTGATCGCGTAGCGCGGCCAAATCCAGCGAAATGCCGTGTCTGGCGAAAATCGGCTCGAGTTCGTGACGACGCTTCAACAGATCCAAGCGCGTGCGCTGGTAAGCATGCTCGCAGACCCGTTTGCGGCTCGCGTACGAAAAGATATTGGTAAAGAAAATTTCCGCGTCGTCCTTGGCGGGTTCAAACAGCACCACATCCCGATCCTTGTACTGGGTGACGTATTTTTGCAAGCCGACATGCATGCGCGAATGAATGATGGCGCGGAAGGTCTGCGACAACACCGTCAGCAAGCCGCCTTCGGTGAGCTTCTCCAATTGCTTGCCGCCCTTGCGTCTGGCGTAGCGTGCGTCAAACGGCACCAATGGATTGACGCAAATCACCAATTGCGCGCCGGCCTCGAGCGCAACCGATGCGTTCAGCGTTTTCTTCAGTGCGCCGTCAACAAAGTGATGTCCATCGATTTCAACGGGCGGAAACAACCCGGGCAGCGCGGCGGAAGCTTGAACCGCCTGCGAAATCGGGATGTGGTCAAAACCCGGCCCGCCGAAGCGAACCGACTCGCCGGTGTCCAGATCGGTCGCGATCGAATAGAGCTTGGTGCCAAGCTTGCGAAAGTCATCCGTGCGACCCGGCTGGCTGAAGGCACGGTGGAGAAAGCGGCGGATGGCGTCGTTTTCAAACACGCCAGTCGGTAGCGCGCGCGCAAGTGGCGCGAAGCTCTCGATGGCCGCCGCCTTTAGCGGATGGCGTAATTTCTGCGCTGCAAAATCAAACACGGCCTTCACGACGAGGGGCGGAACCATCGCTGCACGCCGCAGATACTCACGAAACGCCGGTCGCAGAAAAACCTCCGGCTTCAACGCAGTCGTTTTGCCGCCGCCGGGTTTGTCGGTCGTCTTGTTCTCAATAAATAACTGAAAGATCTCGGCCGGCGAGAGTTTGTTGGCCAACCCCGCGGTGATAAAGCTACCCGCCGAGACACCAACATAAACATCCATGTCATTCAGGTCAAGACCATTCAATGACTCGTCGAGCGCCATCAACACGCCAATCTCGTACATCGCCCCGAGCGGGCCGCCGCCGGCTAGTGCGAGGCCCAACTTTGGTTTTGCCGGTACCGATTTTCGTGCACTGGCGTTTGCGCGCAACGGTTTGGCCGCGGGACGGGCGCTCTCGGTCAATCTAGCCTCCATTAAGCTTGGGGTGTGCAGAAGTTCGTTGCGGCGTCTCATTACCGCATTTCATTGCAGCTTCCGTCTGCAACTTCTAGCAGTTTGTTGGAATTCGCAATATTTTTTTTGGCAGGTGATTTCGGTGCTCCGCTTCCCCCTTTGGGAAAGGGGGATCGAGGGGGATTTTTAGCGTCCGCGGGTCGACAACGACTGCAAATCCGCGTTAGTCCGCCTTTTCCAAAGGGGGAAATGGCACACGACAAATTGACTAGGTTTTGACATCGCGAATTTCGACAAACTGCCACAGCGCCGTCTCGTTTTCATTTTGGTGGCTATTGCAAAAATGGGGTCCATCCGCAGGATGCACCCCATTTCCATTACAACATCGTCTGATGATATCAGCGCCGTCGCAAAAATCGCGTCCGGCCCGATGCGATTGCGGTGGTCAGTACTTATGCGGTGGTCAGTACTTAACTACGCGCGAACGGCGCGACGGTTCAACTGATTCAGCGCCTTTTGCAGCTCTGCCATACGCGTTTGCAATTCGCGAACATTTTGCGCCGACGGTACGCCGAACGTGTTTAACGTACGGGCGACACGCGTCTCGAACACGTGCTCCAGGCGGGTCACGCCTTCTTTCGCGCTCGCGATGGTCTCGTCAACGGTCTTTGTCATGTTTTGCTTGATCGCCTTTTGGCTCTTCTTGGCAAACGCCTTGACTTCCTTGGCGGTCGCTTCGACCTGGCTTTGCGCGGCGGCAGCCGTCTTGCCTTGCAACTTTTTGCCTTCACGAACGAACATGCCGGTCTTTGCGGCCAACGCGTCAGCGGCTTCAGTGGTCATGTTACGCAATGCCTGGGCTTGCTTGGCGATGGTGCCGTATACCTTCATGGCGTTGCCTTGCACACGTTCTATTGCACGCGCACCTGCGCCCACGCCAGCCAGCGCAACGCTACGGGCACTCATCGGAACAGGTTTAGAGACCTTTTTGACATTTGCCTTGGATGCCGCTTTGGTGGCCGGTTTGGTGACGGCCGCGCGTTTGATCACTTTTCTTGCCATTTGAAACTCCTAGATAAGGATGCGCTCAACGATCAACCGACATGGTGGCGAGGCGCACATTGGGTGCAACTAAAACTGGAGTCTAGGGCGTGGGATTAGAGGATTCACACTAAAGACCATGATGTTTTCATAGCGAAACCACATGAAACTCGTTTATCTACGGGCATTTCGACACATAAATGGCTGAAAACCCTCTCTCCGTCTAGTGTTTTATAAGGAAAGCTAGCGCCGCCCCGCACGCACGACAGGACATGGTCTGATGCCACCCCGCGCTGGGAGCGCAGTGTAAACTTTAGCCAAGTTCTGTCGACGCACCCCGCTCCCCTGCCGGGTTCGACACAGACAAGAAGAATACTCAAACAACAACGATTTCGAGGAGCTTTTCCATGACTTACTTTGTCACTGGCGCGACGGGCTTTGTCGGCAAGTTTTTGGTGTCCAACCTGCTCAAGCGCGACGGAACGATTTACGTTTTGGTACGCAAACAGTCTGTGAAGAAACTCGATGCGACCATTGCCTGGTGGGGATTGGACGTCAAAACACAAAAGCGCATCGTTCCTGTTGTTGGTGATCTCGGCAAACCAAAGCTCGGGCTGGCGCCGGCAGACATCACCAAACTCAAAGGCAAAGTCAAGCACCTCTTCCACCTCGCCGCCATCTACGACATGGCTGCCGATGCAGCCAGCCAACAGGAAGCAAACATCGACGGCACGCGCAATGCGGTGGAACTTGCGGAGGCGATTAAGGCCGGCTGCTTCCATCACACCTCGTCGATCGCTGCCGCCGGCCTTTACGACGGCACCTTTCGCGAGGATATGTTTGAGGAAGCCGAAGAACTCGATCACCCCTACTTCCGTACCAAGCACGATAGTGAAGCGATCGTACGCAACGAATGCAAAGTGCCGTGGCGGATCTATCGGCCGGGTATGGTGGTGGGCCACTCCAAGACCGGCGAGATCGACAAGATCGACGGGCCGTACTATTTTTTCAAGCTCATCCAGAAAATGCGCAACATGCTGCCGCAAT
>Ga0209181_10006114_pt1 | contig 17018 bp, 14 predicted proteins | sample MAT05_FD_187208 | JGI IMG/M metagenome (GOLD analysis project Ga0209181, IMG submission 187208) | Freshwater microbial communities from Lake Fryxell liftoff mats and glacier meltwater in Antarctica - MAT-05 (SPAdes) (version 2) | ecosystem: Environmental > Aquatic > Freshwater > Ice > Liftoff...
GGTCGAGCATCGACATGCGTACTGTTGATCACAGAAGTGATCCGCGGTCGATCAATTCGTCGCCCTTCCGACATCACCACCGAATCTACCGAGCGCCGCCATGGTCGAGACCCCCGTGAACGGTTACTCTCCCTGTGCCAAGACCAAATGAGTCCAAGCCGCGTTGCCGTCATCGCGCTTCAACGATAGCAGGCAGCGGGCATGCTCGGCGATTCCCCGCGCAGCGCACTCGGTGGCCAACAACGCATTCGCGTCGTCTTCAAACCGGGCGAGCGCTAAGGCGGACTTGACCTCTGCCAGTCGCGGCAGAATCGCAGTACAACGTGCCACAACGCTCTCAATCACAAACGTGGCACGACTCAGAATGAGGAGGGGTGCGACCTCCTCCGTCAGTGTCTCGAATTCCCTTAGGATCGCGAGCACATCACTTTCCACGGTTGACCTCCTCGACGACCCTCGCGAGATCTTGAACCTGATTGGGTGGGCCCTTGTAGTCGATCTTCAGGGTCGTACCGTCGCCCTTCTCCAGAACAACCGACAGCTTCGCAACATTGTCCGCGGAAGTGCTGCCTTTGAAGAAATCAGTCAGGTAGTTGCCAATCACTCCGAGGGCCACCGACAGGACATGAGTGTTTCCCGTCAGAAAAGCGCCAGAAACAAAGATGATCGGACCGACCCACTCAGCGGACTTTTCGTGGATCGTACGAATCTCGCCGCTTTCCGGCTTCAGTTCAGAAACAACGACCCCGGCTTTGCCAAGCAGACGTCGGACGTCGACGGTCGTTGCCTCGGCAACTAGGTCTGCGGGTGTTGGACTTGAATCGAAATTACGCGGAAGGAAGACGAGCTCGGTGCTCCCTGTGAGGCCGAGTTCCTGAGTTCTCTTTGTGACGTCCACATAAGGCGCCACAGCAGTCTCGATCCGGCGGAACAACGGCGCATCGACGGCCACGCGATCCATCCAGAGGACGGTGTTGACTCCTCCTGCGCCATGGCGACTTGGGTACCTAATACCGTGGAATCCGTCTTGCCAAGCTCGATTCGAGATCTCCTGAGTTGGCTCGTAGCCGCCGCTACCGCTTTCGACGAGTATACTCGCACTCATATCAGAATTGTCGTGTGACCACGCTTCAAGGTCGAGCACGTTCGTGGCTCGAGCGGCATCCGCATTCAATTCATACGGAACCTTTCCGAACCAACCGACTTCCCGGGCACATGTGGCGAGGGAGTTCGCGACATACACGGAGCCTGTTCCGAAGCTATGAAATCTACCTTCGCTGCCGGTGTATGGCGACCATGGAGGAAATCGAGCGTCCTTCAGATTGAACCATGAGCCTGTGATGGTGCAGGTATAGCGAGTCGGATCGGCAAAGATTCGATCCAGAATGTCATTGGAGGTCTTTGAGTCTGCCATAGGAACGCTCCGGGCCGTTGGGCGGTGACACGCATAGCCGCCGGTGACAGGACTTGCAAGTAGGCGCTCGAAGAATCGTGTCATCGCCTCGGCCGGCTTTGCGCGGAGGTCGCGCTCGTCGTGAACGCTCTTCATTTCGCGGGAGCGCGCGCCGGCATGCGAAATGGTCTAGGGAGCTCGTTCAGTCCGTGAAGGGCGGGCTGAACGAGCGAGCGGGACTTCACTGGGCTGATCGCTGTGTGCCGACAAGTTCTGACTGCACGGGCCAGCCAACGGCAGGCTGAGCGACAAACGAGGCCGTGGTATGTGGTCGCCTGATGAGTGCGTCGCAGCGATGAGGGTACGGGCCAGCCAACGTCTTGCGCATGAGCTGCAAAGCCGATCAATCGTTGCGCGGCCCTAAAAGGCCGCGCAACGATTAGGCTTTGTCAGTTCGATGCGCTTGTTGTCTTGCCCCCGCCTTGAAGGGAATGCACGGCCGGACCGGGATGGAATGGATTTCAAGCCGAGCATCTTGAGGCGGAATCGCTCCTACGGAGTAAATCGCCCGCCTTCAACCAGCCGAATCTGACCGAGAGTGGCGAGTGCACAGAGGATCTCGTCTACCGCCTTGATTTGGGCACCCTTAAATGTCCTTGCAATCTCCTCTGATGTGGCCGGGGCGGCGAACGACTCCAGCGCTGCTCCGATGGCGCGTACGCGATCGACGCGGGCAGCGGGCCATCCTGAAGTCGACGTACGTCCCGTGGCATTTGGATTCTCAGCGAGATCATGATCATCATCATCATCGTCGTCGATAGCGCCCTGGGTTGAACTCAGACCTTGGGCGGCGAGGTGGGGCTTCGATTGGAAGTGCGGGCGGAGCCAATGGATAGTCCCGCGCCGCTCCTGCTCTTGTCGCTCGATGTTCAAGGCAACGAGGTTGGCGAGGATTTCGTCATCCGACAAGACAGCAGGCCAGCCGTAGGCGTCATGAACAGCAGCATCTAGCTTCTCATGCAACTTCAGCAGAACCGAGCAAAGCGCCTTGTCATGCACGCCCTTCTCGCTCTTCGTCAGTGGGCTCCCGCTCTTGAGCTTCGAAAGTACGGAGTAGATGGATGTCATGCCAAGACCTGGATGGGCGTCGAGCCTGTTCTGGCGATGAGCGATTAGCTCCTCAGCACACATGCGAATCTTCGAAACCTGCCGTTCCGAGCCCAGCGGGAACGGAAACCAGGTCAAGCATCTGGTGTTGTATACGGGTGTATTGGCGACACCTTGTCGACCACCAAGCCGGCGGGAGAACACCTCATGTGCCGTCGTTGATAAAACACCGAGTACGAACGAATCATCGTGAGCAATCACCCGGAGCTTCTGGTCGGGGCAAATATGCCCTTCCAGGAAGACAAAGTAGCGAACGGGTGAGTTCTCTACCGTCGCGATATAGCGCGGCAGATTCTTCAATGCGACCCGAAGGTCAGGTCGAGACCGCTGGAAGAGCCACCACTGAGTTCGTGCACCCTGGTCGCGATCGGTTGAGCGCTCTGGGTGGACGAAGTCCAGCAAGTACTGGTAGGCGGCAGGACACTTTTCTGCGACCTGCGACTCATTCATGCCGTAGAAATCCAGTACGTGGACGTTGCGCGGGCGACGAGCGACGTCTTGACCGTTTCGATATGGGGGTGCGTGCACGCGTCTGAGGGCATCGTCCGGGAAGAGCTCGCGTGACTTTGGCTCGCTGATGATCAGGGACTCCGCATAGGGTTTCATTCCAGCGTTTGAAATGCCATCGTTGGCCTTCAGCGGGCGAAGACGCTCAATCGAGATCCCGGGAGCGAGATCCGCGTTGATTTCATCGCAGGGTATGGCAGTTAGTTCTACTGCCTGGATATCGTCGGTCCTTGAGCGTGATCGCGCGACCTCATCATGGCCCTTCGCAAGCAAGAGTTGGGGGGAAGCCGAGTCGTCCGCCGCAGCTAGCACGGTCATCGCGACTCGCACCTTCGCGCTCTTAGTTGAGGAGGGCCATGGGTGATCAGGAATCGCAAACACGATTCGGCATCCAGATGCGAGTGCACGACGAACCACACTCTGATTCCTGATCATTCGAATGCTGTTTGTTGTGATGAGCCCGGCACGGCGGGTTTGCCGAGACTGAACTAGCTCGCTCGCGTGATTCCAGAAGTACATCACGAAGTCGATCGCGTCACCGACATCACCATAGCAAGACTCGAGGGCATCAACATAGCCATCGCCAAGGTCGTGGCGCAAGTTGCGGTTCGCGATAAAGGGGGGGGGTTCCGACGATAAAATCGGCCCTTGGCCATGTAGCGCGTCTCGGCTGTATGAGTCGATAGGTCGGAACTCTAGCAGACTCATCCGGAATGTCCTCACCGGTTATGGGACTGGTCTTCATTGTTGTGCCGTCCCAGTGAGTCACCGGTCTACCCGCTTCGTCGAGGGCGAGCTCCGAGCGCTGATAAGCAAGTACGGAATCTCGACACTCGATGTTCCTGAAGTCTCGGAGGACGGGCTGCGCAGGCAGAACGCTCTTGTACGTTCTGAAGTGCCATTGCAGGTAGCCAATCCAGATCACAATCTCGGCGATTGCCGCGGCACGGGGATTCTTTTCTATTCCCAGAAACTGGTGGGGGTCAACGGTGCTTCCTCTCAACTCGCTCATTGCCTCTTGGCCGGCGCCGAGGTCAGCAAGAGTCTCCACAACCTCTCCCTCGATCCGCTTGAGGTGCTCGAGCGCAACATACAAGAAGTTGCCGGTCCCGCATGCTGGGTCGAGAATCATCAGCGAGCATAGCTGGCTGCGAAAACTGTCGACCATCGCTACAGCATCGCGGTGTCGCCGAGCTGCCTTGTCGCGAGTCTTCTCGGGCCGGGTAGCCTCTGACAGGGCAGCGGCCTTGACCGCTTCCCACTCCTTGCGAAGAGGCTCGACCAATGTCGGCAAAATCAGCCGGTCGACGTAGGAGCGAGGAGTGAAGTGGGCTCCAAGTTTGTGCCGCTCTCCTGGATCGAGAGCTCTTTCGAGCAAAGTGCCAAATATTGCCGGTTCAACCTGACTCCAATTGGTCTTGGCCGCTCGGATAACCAAAGCAATTTGATCGCTGGTCAACGGCAGGGCTTCAGCCTTGTGGAAGAAGCGCCCATTGAAACGCAGAACTGTCTCACGCAAAGCCGGAGAAAACCCCCCGCGGTCCATGTCATCCCACAGTGAGCGCATCATGCTTGCAAGTGCAGTCGGACTCGCGCGCATGTCCTCCAGGAGCCTCGAGAATCCATCGCGCGGCAATAAGCCAACATCCTCGGCAAACATCGTGAAGATGCACCGAATAATGAACTCGGCCACCGCCTCAGGCTGATTTCCCGCCGCCTCAAGTGACTTCGCCAACTCGGCGAGTTGCTCTGCCACTGCTCGTGTCACCATGGCTGCATGGCGACTTGGATCCAGCGACATCGGATCGGTCCAAATGAGTCGGAGTCGTTCGCGGACCCCAAGTTCGACAAGATCCTCGATTGCAATTCGATGCGTGGCGGGATCGGGGAACGGGACATAAGCCTTGCCCTTACGGGCAAAGTCAGCATAGAGCGCAAACGCGTAGCCAACGTCGACCACCACGAGAAAGGGTGGCCACTCAGCTATGGCCTTCGCATAACGTTCAGCCTGATTCCGTGCCGCCTCCATTGCCTGAATCCATGCCTGCGTACCTCGCACCGCCGTTCCATGCCTGCGCTTGAAGGATTCAAGTGTGAGGGGCGGTGACGGGTTGCGCATGGCGCTGCCCTGTTTCGCCTCAAGTACGAAGCACCCCTCCTTATACAGGTCAATTCGTCCGTTGCTGACGGTGCCGTCGCCGTTCTTGAAAAAGACAGCTTTCTCGAAAACATATAGATTCTGTCGTTCGTCTTCGACGGTCGGAATGGGATGCGGAACAGCGAGGAGGGTACAAAGCTCTGTGATGAACATTTGGAAGTTGGCGAGTTCCGCGCCTCCAGAGTTCTGCCACTTAGCTATGAATCGCCCTACGAGAGCTTGATCGTCCATTTGTGCGCCCAAGTTGCTGCCTTCCGTCGCCGCGTCGGTGCAAACCGTAACCCGGCTTCGTATGTGTTGCAACCGGCGCACGAGGTGAGGGGGCGAGTTGCTGCGTCGACTGGAAGAGGGTAGTCCACCTACGGGTGATCAGGATGGCTGGAATCGGGGAGCGAGGGGGTGAGGAGTGTTTGGCGGGTAGGTGGGCGAACGTGGAACATAGGAACTTGATGAATGGCAGCGAGCTTTGGGGGCGCAGGCAAGACAACATCGTTGTGTGCTTCAGGTCACTGGCCGATGCTTTGTTTTTCCTATACTCATACTCCACCACCAGTAGTAGCGCGAGCGCCCCAAATCTCCGCCGTCCCACGCGCCGCCGATGCGGTCGTCATTGCCCCCGGGCGCCGACTGCATGCGCGCCATGCCGGGCTTCGCGGCCGCCATCGGCAGCCGCACCTCGACCCGGTCATTGGCCGGCACCGTGACGGTGCGCCCGATGCCCGCGGTCAGCGACGCGTTGGTCGCGCGCAGCGCGAGCTGCACGTCGAGCGGCTTGTCGGTCTGATTCTGCAGCACCACCGGCAGCTCGAACTCGACGTCGTCTTCGGCGCGAATCGCGGCGGAGAGCGTCGAGCGTGGGAGCGCGTAGACGTGGGTGTGCGGGACGAAGGTGCGGACCTGAGCGATGCCGCGGTCTTCGCGCACGGCGCGGCGCATCTGGCTGTCCTCGACGCCGAGCGCGTGAGGGCAACAGGTCTTGATTCGCGATTCGAGGTCAGCCGAGGTGAGGGTGCCGAGGCCAATCCGAGGTGTGACCGGGCTGATGCCGGCGGACCCCGCCGTGTGCAAGGACCTTCACACCGATGTGCAGCGGCAGACCGCCAGATCTGCACAGGCCCCGGACGTATTTATCCAAACTATTGAAAGCACTACAATAACAACCTGGCACGGCGCTTGAGTAGGGTCCGTTCACCGACGTCGTCGGCACTGCGCAGGATGAAATGCGAGGTGCCGTGCTCGGATCGCTCGCACTCGCTCTGGCCCGCACATTCGCGGGACCTGCGACGTGGCGAGAAGACCTTTCCACCTGACCCTGACGGAACTCCCATGAAACACCTTCTCGCTTCGCTTGCGCTTCTGCCCATCGCCAACATCGCCTATGCCGAGTCCCCGCCCGCGGCCGGCGCCGAGACCGCCCCACACCACATGCGCCTCAGCCTGATGATGGGTGCGGGCAGCGGCAACTACGGCACCGGTGTCGAGACCGCGCTGGCCTTCGATCTCCGCCTCCAGCCGCTCATTGTCGGTGCCTTCGGCTCCCTCGCTTATGGCGGAGGCAGTGACTACCTCCTCGGCCTCCGCCTCGGCTACGACTTCGCACCAAGCGACGACGCCTCGCTCGACCTCCTCGCCGAAGGCGGCATGCGCTCGGCGCACAACCGCGGCGGCCTGTTGAGCGGCGACCCAGGTGTCTCGGTTCACGAACCCTTTGTCGGGCTGCGCGTCGCGATCGACTACGCCACCAATGACCTCAGCGATCCGGTCGTCTTCCGCATTGGCCTCAGCGCCTTCGGCCGTGTGTCCTTCGGGTCGCCCCAGACCTTCACATACTCCTACGAGGACTGCTTGTTTACGTGCGGCACCGAGACCGTCACGCGCGACGTTGGCGGGGTCCAGGAATTCGGCGCGACGCTGAATCTCGGCCTCGACTTCGGACGCTAGCCGAGCCCGTGACGCGCGAGCTTGTTGTAGAGGGTGCGCCGGCTGACGCCGAGGAAGCGCGCTGCGAGGGTGCGGTTGTTGCCGCAGCGGGCGAGCGTCTCCTTGATCGCCTCGATCTCGGCGCGGTCGACGTGGCCATCGAGGGTCGCCGGAGGCGGCGCGGTCGGTGCGCTCGGGGTCGGCTCGGGCTGCAGCGCGCGGTCGCGCGCGAGCTCGCGCTCCACGTCGGCCGCGCTCACGAGGGGGCCGGGGGCGAGCACCGCGATGCGCTCGACGACGTTCTTGAGCTGGCGCACATTGCCCGGCCACGGCCGGCTCGAGAGCTGCGCGAGCGCGTCGGGCGCGAGTGCCAGGCCGGGCCGGCTGTGTTCGCGCAGGGCCTCGTCGAAGAAGCGCGCGGCCAGCCCGGGGATATCGCTGTCGCGCGCGCGCAGCGGCGGGAGCCAGATCGGCACGACGTTCAGGCGATAGAACAGATCCTCGCGGAACTGTCCCTTGCGCATCATGTCCTCCAGGTCGCGGTGCGTCGCCGTGACGAAGCGCACGTCGACCTTGATTGCGCTGGTACCGCCCAGGCGATCGACCTCCTTGTCCTGCAGCACGCGCAGGAGCTTGACCTGCGTCGCGGGGCTGATGTCGCCGATCTCGTCGAGGAAGACCGTACCGCGATCGGCGAGCTCGATGCGGCCGGGCTTGCGCGCGGCGGCACCGGTGAAGGCGCCCTTCTCGTAGCCGAAGAGCTCGCTCTCGAGCAGGTTGTCGGGCAGGGCGGCGCAGTGGATCTTGACGAAGGGCTGGCGGGCACGGGCGCTCTCGGAGTGGATCGCGTGCGCGACGAGCTCCTTGCCGGTGCCGCTCTCGCCGCGCACGAGCACGGTCGCGTTCGAGCCCGCCGCGCGCCGCACGAGCTCGTAGACCTCCTGCATCACCGGCGCCGCGCCGAGCATGGCGCCGACCGGGTCGCGCGCGTGGGGCGACGCGGGCGTTGTGACGGTAACGGACGTGGCGGTGGCGGCGCGGGCGTTCGCGCGTTCGAGCACGAAGAAGAGCTCGTCCCGATCGAACGGCTTGCTCATGAACTCGGCGGCGCCGAGCTTCATCGCGTGCACGGCGTCGTCGACCGAGCCGTGCGCGGTCAGCATGATGACCGGTGTCTCGGGCCAGCTCGCGCCCATGCGCTCAAGCAGCTCGAGCCCGCTCATGCCGGGCATTCGCAGGTCGACGATGGCCACGTCGTAGGGCCGGCGCTCGAGTATCGCCAGCGCGGCGGCGCCGGACGGGACCCAGGTCGCCGAGTGCCCGCGCTGGCGGCAGAGCGCGCCCAGCACCGTGCCGACGGCTTCGTCGTCGTCGACGATCAGGACACTCAGATCGCTTGTGGTCATGGGGCCTCCGGCTGCTCGAGCAGCGTCATGCGCACACGGGTACCACGACCGGGCGCGCCGTCGATCGCCAAGGCGCCCCCATGAGCCACCGCGACGCGACGCGCGAACGCGAGGCCGAGGCCGCTGCCGTCCGCCCGGGTCGTGAAGAAGTCGTCGGCTACGTGCTCGACGAAGCGCGGGTCGATGCCTGGGCCGGTGTCCTCGACTTCGAGCTCGACGAGATCCCCGCGCCTTCGCGTGCGCAGTGTAACCTGACCACGGCCCGCCATGGCGTCGCGCGCGTTCTTGACAAGGTTCTCGAGGGCGCCGGCGATGAGGTCGCGATCGCCGAGGAAGGGGCCCGGCGCCTGCGCGTCGACCGCAACGGCGAGTGATGGCGCGGCGGCCCGGGTCCCGCGCGCGAGGTCCTCGACGAGCGCATCGGGCTCGAAGCGCACGGGCGTGACCTCGATGCGCGCGAGGCGACCGTAGCGCTCGATGATCGCCTCCATGCGGGCGACCTGCTTACCAATGAGGTCGATCATGTCGGGCACGTCGGGCATGTCGGCGCCGCCGGTTCGCTCGGCAGCGAGCGCTGGTGCGATCGCGTCGCGTTCGGTCTCGAGGTACTGCACCGCCCCCTTCATGGCGGCGAGCGGGTTCTTGAGGTCGTGGGCCATCTGCGCGGAGAAGCGCCCGAGGCTCGCGAGCTGCAGCGTGCGCGCGGCGCGCTCGGAGCCGCTGCGCACGACGTCGCGCACGGCGAGCGCCACCAGCGCGACGATGATGGCGACGAGCGCCAACGTCGACATACCGTCGAGGGCGGCCATGTTGAGCACGAGCGCGAGCGCGGCGACGGCGATGACGCTCACGCTCGCGGCGTAGAGTGCGAGCGTGCGGCCGATCGTGCCGACGAGCAGATCGAAGCGCATGACGACCGAGGCCATGAGCGACATGGCGACGAATGCGCCCAGGAGGCCCAGGCTCGGGACCCTGACGAGGTCGTCCCAGAGCTCGGTCGAGCCGAGCAGGCCGGCGACGAGCAGCGCGGCGATGAGGAGGCGCGTGCGCATCGCCGCGAGCGGCACGTCGCGAGTGCGGCGCAGCGCCTGGACGAGCAGGGCGAGCGCGAGCGCCATGAGCGGCAGCCAGCCCGCGAGGTAGGTCATCGACCAGGCACTCGACGCGACCCACGCGCGCGCCCACGGTGCGACGAACGCGCACGCCGAGCTCGCCGCCAGGAGGCCGAACACGAGGTAGGCCGCGCGTAGGACGGTCGCCAGGCGGCGCGCCGCGCCCGTGTACGCGAGCACGAGGTGCAACACGAGCGGCGGGGTGAGCGGCGAGAAGGTCACGTCGAGCCAGTGCCAGCCGGGCTCGCCGGTCATCGCGAAGAGCGTGGTCGCGAAGGTCCAGAGCGCGATGTCCCACGACAACCACGCGAGCGGCCGCGCCACGGGGTCGCGGGCCACGTTGCGCTCCTTGTGCGTGGACCCGCGCCGAGCGTGACGCGCGGCGATCCAGCCGATCACGGCGAGGCCCGCGCTCGCGAGGAGCCCGAGGAGGTGCATCAGATCGAACGAAGTGGGGGCGCCGCCCATGTGCACGAAGGTAGTGCGGATCATCGCGCGCGTCACCGGCCGAACAGGACGTCCAGGCCGAGCTTGGCGGTGATGCCGACCTCGACGGTGCCGGCGAAGATCACGAGTATGCTCTCAAAGCCTGGTTGTCCATCCAGTTCCCGCCCCATTGCTCCCAGGCCTGCTCGGTGCGCCGGCCTCCCGAGCCTTGGTCTCAAGCCTGATAGTCCCGCGCCGGCTTTCGCAGCCTTTGTCTCTGTCAACGTTCGATTCCGTTGTGCGAACCACCACGCCATTGTGCGCCTTGTGCGAGCCACGTGCAGGTATGTGTGCGCGCCTGTGCGCAGTGCAGGTGCAGTTTTTCATTGACCGCGAACTTCGAGGGCTTCAGAGTCGGTTCGACCGGCGCAGCCGTCGCGAGCGTGGACGTCTACTTATAGTAGACTGGGGGCCAGTCTCCCAGTTTTCTGGAGGCGCGTGTGAAGGATCTCGTTCACTTGGTTCGACTCGTCGCAACCCTGAGCTTCGTCGCAGCGGTTTCGGCAGATGGACGGGCCGAGGCAGCCAGAATCCGAACGGACCATGCGAGCGGGTTCTACGTCGCCTTCGTGACCATTCCGGCCTCAACGGCGGTCTCGTTCGAGACCACGGGCTGCATTCCAACAGCAACGAATCCTGCACTTCATCTGCTTCGAATCAACAGCCCGACGTCGGTGACTCAGGTCGGGTTCAACGACGACTTTCCCCGGGATCGGGCTCAACGCCAAAATTTCGTTTACTAATTCCAGCTCGACAACGAGCTATATGCTCGTTATGCGCTCTGTTTCAAGCACTACAACCGGGTGGTGTAATGTATTGAGGGACGGCGCAACCTTCGAGTCGCTGGCGCCTGCCGGCGGCACGCGGATTGTCGCGTCGGCGCTCACATTTGCGAACGGGAATCGCCTTCGGACAACCCACCTTCCAGGCGGCAGCGTTACACATGCGCTGCTTACATTTACTCCTTCATACACGACTGTGATAGCATCAGCGATTGCGAACGCTCCGGGCGGAGCTGCGGATATTGTACTCGGTGGATCTGAAACGGACTTTCTCGTTGGTACCCCGCGAATTCGATTCGTTGGTAACCCGGCCATGGGCGCTCAGCCTCGGATCGGAAACGCTCGAATTCTGTCGAACGATGTGGGCACTGATCCCGACGCGGACGGATTAGGAAGCTCACTCGAAGGCGAGCTTCAGACGTGTCCGACGATGACAGGTTGCCCATTTCGTGCAGTCAGTGGAAAGGACAGTGATCGCGATGGTCTATCTGATCGGGATGAGGTTCTTGGTGTGGCTGGGATACTCCCGAATGGCGTAGACGACCTGCCCTTCGCGCGTTGGGGTGCCAACCCTGCCCACAAGGACATTTTTGTCGAAGTAGACTTCGTGAATCGCCTAGAGCCAGGGGCTCCCGTTCCTCTTCCGTCGGGAACCAATCCGTTCCAATGGATACGCAACAATCCGGGCGCCGACCCAGACGCGTTCTACAACGGAACACTGGAAGATTGGATGAATGAAGTTAGGGCGCCGTTTCTGGCAGGACCCACGGCCCATCTGCAAAATCCAGACGGGCAGCCAGGTGTCGCAGTACATTTCGACATCGGCGTGCCCCCGATCGCATTGCCCACTGAGTCACAGTTTGGCAATTACGGAGCATCATCATCCAATGCAGTTGAGCCAGATTGGTCGTTCATGCTAAACGCTGGCATCACTGGCTCGGTACGCGTGACGATCAATGGTGTGCAGAGTCCCTCTCAGGTGGTCACTGGCGCAGGACCAACGCAAATGGCCGGCGTCATCAACAATCTGATTTCTAGTCTGGGTCAACCTGTAACCTGGCGGTCAACCACTACCGATCCCGCAACTGGGAGGCTTGTGGTCCGATATAGATCCACCACTCCCGGGACGCCGTTTACCGCGTCCATAGAGGTGCCGGTAGGCTTTGAGGCATCGATCACCGAAGCGCGCCCCATTTCGTCTCTTATTCCATATCAGCAAGATGCCGGCCAGATAAGTTCCATTCGTCGAGGCCGCTTTCGCTACGCAGTCGTTACCGGGACTGGCGGTGGAGGCCAGGCCTCCGGCCTAACATTCGTGACGGGCATGGCACCGGTTTTCAGCGTTGCCCACGAACTCGGACATACAGTGGGGATTGAACATTGGGGTCACAGTCAATGGCTAAACGGCGTGGGCAATGACTGTATGCCACACTATTTCAGCCTGATGGGATATGGGATACCACTCGCTCAATTCTCGTCCAACACGGCGGCTCTCCCCCTCAATCCTTCTAGTGTTCGAGAGGATCAACCACTGGGGCTGAGCTTTCCGTATCCCACCTTCAATGGAAATCCGTGGAACTATGCGGTGACAGGGGTTAGAGTCGACTGGAATCGGGATACGAATCCGCAAACTGGCACGACCAATTGGCGGGCCCCGGCCATGTCTCTGTACAACTCAAGCTGTCAGGCATTTGGTCAGGGCCGTACGCGCATCAACTTCGCCGCCGTTCCACCCGTTCCTGTCGTCGGGGCGGTCGACTTAGTACGAGCCGGGGTGCCGTCCCGCCTATATGCGTTTTGGTCCGAGGGGGCGTTGATTCGGTATCGCTTTGCTCCGCTTAGTGCTCCGGGGAATAAGTCATGTACCGGGACCTCAGACCCAACGGTCGGTGATTGCCTTACTTGGTCCCCTTCGGGCACGACCTTCTCAATCGATGTAGGTGACAATCACCAAGGGCTAACCGCTGCATCGTTCAATAACGAAGTTTTTATTGGATATCGTAACTCGGCTGACCGGCTTCGGGTTCTACGCTTCAGCATCAATTCCGGCGGAACACTCGCGATCACCAATTCTTACGATCTATCAAATGCGAGTAGTGATATCAACCTCACGACCGAAGCTCCTGAACTCGTCGTGCTACACGACGATGTTTCACTTGGCGCTCTTGGCGTCATTTACCTCGACCGGCTCTCAACGTACCGCCTTAAGCGGTGGAACGGCGCTGCATGGCTGCCAGCCGACGGCGAGCCATTGAGGAATGCGGCAAGCAATAATATTGTGGGGCGAGACGGCCCAGCGGCCAAGGCATGGCCTAGTCCTGAAGTGGGCTTTTTGCCGAACGAACGGCGAACTGTCGCCCTCTTACCGAATATCATGCATGACGTGGTCCTCTATGTATTGAATTACGACAGTGGCCTCTGGGAACTGGCACAGGTGCTTCCAAATGATCATGCTGGTAAGCCGTTCTTGGAATACCGCCACATACGTACAACGTCAGGCCTCGCTCTTGCCGACTTCGATGGCCACTTTCTCATCGGATGGAACAATGCGGAAGACCCTGCTGGAACCCGTGCAATGATTCGATTTAGTCAAAGGGTCCGGAGGCTGAATCCTCCGACTGCGTTGCTCGGTCTTCTTCCTGTCGGAGATTTCCTCAGTAATCAGTGGGCATTTGATCAGGCAGGGACCTCGGCTGCCCTCTATAGCGACTCGACGATTGACAACGTCTTTGGTCTTGTCGCTCTGAACGTTCCGGGACAGGTTGGTGTGTGGTTCTATCCACATGCAGATGGCTCCCCTAACCATACCTACAACGTTTTTTCGGATTTCCGTATTATGGAGGATGAAATCTGCGGTCGATTGCAGGGATCTGGTGGGCAGCCCTGCGGCACTATTACTGTGACAGACTAAATGAATCACTTAGCTCACTCCTTCGGCGTGGCGTTGCTCATGGCGGCAGTGGGGCTCCAGTGCACCACGGATGACGCGATGAAAGATGCATCCGATGTAGAAACCGCAGACACGGCATGTGAATCCCCGGCGCCGGGCTGCCCGTGTGATCCTCGGACCGATCGAGGATGCTGCTTGGACATCGGCATTGGGATCATGTGTATTGGTACGGTCCAGGGGCGTTGGGAAACCATCAGTGGATGTGGCTGTGGTGCTCCGCCGTGTGGCGACTTCGCGGAAGTCGAACTCTGTCCAGGTGCACCGTAGCGGCTTAAGGAAGGGGTTCCTATGAACAAATGTTTGATTGGATTAATTGCAGTCATGTGCGGTGCATGCGACAGTACGACGCCGCCGTCGAGTGTTGACAGGCCGAGGCAAGTCACCGGGTCACTGTCCGAAGACGACCCCGAAACGCCTGACGAGTCTAAGCCCCCAGATGAGATAATACCCGAGCCGGACCCTGTAATCGCTGTGGTGCCCGCGTCGGAGTGGATTCCCCTCGAGCTGAGTGAGCTGGAGCAAGCCGCCCTTTCCTATCTAAATTCGGAAAATGCAGCAAAAGAGTCGACCGGCAAGCGCGAAATGGTTCCAGCGAGCCGAAAACGAATAATGACCTTTGCGTGCAATGAGCCTGAGGATGAAGACCGAATCATCGAGAAGCTGACTCCGGTCGGAGCTTTTGAGCCCTCGAATTCTGAATCTAAGGTTCCACTTCAGGAGCGCATTCTCGCGCTTCCCGAGAGCGACCTCGAACCGGGTTTGGAGGCTTTTGAGTTCGGAAGCGACACGCCCTAACGCTTACAAAGGCTTCTAGCCGCGACCTCGTACAATTCTCAGGCCTTCTCGTCACGCGGGTCCGCACTATCTGCTACAGCCCCGATGTTTTCGCAGGCATCCCACACCTTTGCTCTCGGACCCCTTGTCCCACCGACCTCCCAAATCATCTGCTCTCAGCCCTGAGCGCCGCGTCGACCTCCCTGTTGCCGCGCACGCTGGATGATGTTTTCGAGGCCTGCTTGGCTGATGCCCATCGCGAGGCTGCCGTCCGTTGCGCTGCGGCGTGATGGCCATCGTGGAGGGGACTGGTCGCGCGCAGTCGCCTGATGTCCATCGCGCGGTGACAGGCCATGAGCAGCCCGGCGATGGTCGTCGCGGGGCTGCTCACGGCTGTGCATGTCGACGATGTCTAGCTTTCAGAAGAGCAGTGTGTCGTCGAACGGGGGCGGCCTCTCCCAGTCGGCTTTGGCCTCGATGGCCTCGGCCATTTCGAGGCCGTAGGCCTGCCAGATGGCGGTGGTCAGGGTGTCGAGGAAGCCGACGATCACGAGCGCGTCCGCGGCCGTCCAGTCGTTGGGGATTTCCAGTCGGACCATTTGACTACTCCTCGAATGCCGGGGTGGTGCCGACGGCGCGGCTGATGACGTCGCGTTCGACCCGCTTCTTGTCGAGTCGTGCGGCCTCCCTGAGGGATAAAGTGGCAATGCGGTCGACCTCGCGCAACGACCCCCGCGTGGCGTCGTGAAGGAGGCCGATGGCGTCGCCGGCGAAGATATCCTTGTCATTGCCGGCTCGCCTGAGCCGCATTCGGAGATAGTCGTGGGTGTCGTCGACAGTCAGCGGGTCCACGCGAAAGCGTCTGTGAATGCGCTGGATCAGGGAGCGATTTCGCCTCAGCGCGAGCCGGTCCTCGAGCTCGGGCAGACCGACCAGCACCAGCGACAGCAGCGCGCGACTGTCCCATTCGTAGTTGAGCAGGATGTGCAGATGGTCGAGCGTGTCCTGGTGCAGCAGGTGCGCCTCGTCGAGGAGAAAGACGGGGTGCATGTGTTCCTTGCCGAGGTCCTGCACATGCGTGCTGACCGCATAGAACAACGCCGCCGCGGTGGCCGACGGCGAAAGGCCGAGCGCGTGGCACAGCTGTCGGTAGAAGTCGCGGCGGCCCAGCGTGGCATTATGGCAATAGGTCAGCCGGCAGCCCTGCGCGGGAACGCGCGCCCGAACGGCACGCAAGACACACGTCTTGCCGACCCCGGGCTCGCCCGTGAGCAGCACCGAGTCGTGGTCGGCGATCGCCTCGCAGAGGTCGTCGACGAGGGCCTTCTTGGTCGGCGGGATCCACAGCTCGGCGTCGCCGAGCTCCTTGGTGAATGGCTTGGTGCTGAAGCCGAAGTGGTCGAGATAGTTGAGATTCAAGGCAGGTCCTCCGGAGTGTCTTTGGGCTTGGCCAGCAGCGCGCCAGCGGGGTCGAACGGGGTCGTGGATTTGGCGTCGGCTATGCGCGGCTCGCGTCGTCGTCGCCCGTTCTTGGTGGGGTCGACGCGGTGGAGCGTGAGGCGCTTGCCCTCGTGCTCGACCCAGGGCGCGGGCGGTCGGTCGAGGAGGCAGCGCCCGACGGTGACGAGGCGGCCGGAGAGGAAACCCTGGTCGATTTCCCAGTCGATGCCGTCGACGGCGACGGTCGAGTCTTTGCGAACGCGGCGCTTATCGCGCGTGGTGAACGCGTCGCGCAGCATCTTGTCGTCGAGGTCGCGCACGTGCGCGGCGCCGCTCCAGACCGCGCCGGGCGATTGCCCCATCAGCGAGGCGTGCGGCGCGACGTGGTAGTGCCGCTCGAGGAACGCCGCGAGCCGCGCGTTGACGTCGGCGAGCGACGCGAGAGAGCCTGCCGCGAGGAGGAAGTCGAGGCAGCCTTCGCGCAGCGTGCGCCAGAATCGCTCCATTTTGCCGCGCGCTTGCGGGTCATAGGGCTGGGCGTGCAGGAGGCTGATGCCGAGTCGCGCGCAGGCGGTCTGCAGGGCCTCGCCGCGATAGGTCGAGCCGTTGTCGAGATAGAGTGCGGCCGGCCTCCCATGGCGTCTCAGCGCCGCCGTGAAGAGCTCGAGCATGTCAGCCTCGCGCTCGGTGTGGTGCGCTTCGAGGGCGACGATGTAGCGCGAGCAGTCGTCGAGGAGTCCGTGGATACGAAGCGGACGCGAGACGCCGTCGACCATGATCGCGGGGCCGTGGCAGACGTCGCCGAGCTGCTGCAGAAGCCGAGCTTCGCGCCCGACCAGTTCGAGGTGATGAAGAGCGAGCAGCTGACGGACCTCGAAGACCAGCGCGGCAACCCACAAGCGCTCGCGTTCACGGCCGCGATC
>Ga0209181_10006118_pt1 | contig 17009 bp, 15 predicted proteins | sample MAT05_FD_187208 | JGI IMG/M metagenome (GOLD analysis project Ga0209181, IMG submission 187208) | Freshwater microbial communities from Lake Fryxell liftoff mats and glacier meltwater in Antarctica - MAT-05 (SPAdes) (version 2) | ecosystem: Environmental > Aquatic > Freshwater > Ice > Liftoff...
CAAAACCTATTGCGACGATCTGAAAGGTAAGCTGGGCGATATTGGCGTTGAAATTACCGAGTTGTCGACCCACTTGCAGGGACAGTTGGTGGCGGTGCATCCAGCTTATGCCGCCATGTTCGACGGCTTCGGCCCAGCCGAATTGGCCGGGAAGCCTAAAGATCAGCAGGCATGGGCAGTAAATCAGTTGATGCTGGCGGCTAAAGCGTCGAAAAACCTCGGTTTGACTTCGCATGTGTCCTTTACGGGAGCGCTCCTGTGGCCGTTTATGTACCCCTGGCCGCAACGTCCGGCTGGTTTGGTCGAGACGGGTTTCACGGAGTTGGGTAACCGTTGGCTACCCATTCTGAATGCGTTCGACGAAGCCGGTGTCAACATCGGCTACGAGCTGCACCCCGGCGAAGATGTTCACGATGGTGTGACGTTCGAGATGTTCCTCGACAAAGTGGGTAACCACATCCGGGCGGGTATCAACTACGACCCGAGCCACTTTGTATTGCAATGTCTCGACTATCTTGATTTTATTGATATTTATCACGAGCGCATCTATGCCTTCCACGTGAAAGATGCTGAGTTTAACCCAACGGGTCGACAGGGCGTGTATGGTGGTTTCCAGGGCTGGGTTGAGCGTGCCGGTCGTTTCCGCTCGTTGGGCGACGGTCAGGTTGATTTCGGTAGTATTTTCTCTAAACTAGCGCAGTACAACTACGATGGATGGGCAGTGCTGGAATGGGAGTGTGCCCTGAAACACCCCGAACAGGGTGCCGCCGAAGGCGCTCCTTTCATCGACAGCCACATTATCCGCGTCACCGAACGGGCGTTCGATGATTTCGCCGGGACTGGCGCTGACGAGAATTTCAATAAGAAGGTGTTAGGGTTGCAAAGGGATCAAATAGAAGAATAAACACAGAGGGGGTTCCTGACATCAGGAACCCCCTCTGTGTTTATTCTAAAGCTTACTCCGCTAAAATTCAATTCCCTCTTCCGTCAGCAGCCCGGCCAGATTCAGTACGACATTATCCAGAACAGGTACGTCGGCATCCCAGTTTTGGGTGAGCCAGGGAGCAGTTTGAGTAGCTAAAAATATTTTCTTCGGCTGGGTTGTAATCCAGATAACCCGCTCCACACCAAAGTCGAGCAGGCGCTGGGTTTTCTCATATTTTGGGGTTCTGTTATTGTTACTATGGACATGCGTTTCGTTGAGGTTTTGGGTTGAAGCTACGTATTTCACTCCTTAATCGCGACCACCTCAACTTCAATAATCACGTCCTTATTTACCTGAAGCGAGACGTTTTTTATTTCGGATAGCGACGGCAAATCGACTTTGTTTTGGCCAAAATACTGGCTGGCTACTGTATTGATAACCTGCTCGTTATCGCTATTAGATTTCTGTCCAGAATCAATAACCCGGTATGAAATCTGACGAATATTACCCGCATTCATACCCACCGCACCCAGGGTTTTGGTTATGTTAGCAAACACGAGTGTTAGTTGAGCGTTGAGGTCGCCTTTAGACACAACCTGCCCCTGTAGGTCAACGGGGCGCTGCCCGCATATATAAATTTTCTTGTTTGGTACCGAGGTCTCAACCGGGTACAGATACCCCGGCAGTAGTTTGGACGTTGGCGTGGTTTGAGCGAATGCGCCAACGCCAGAAATAGTTAGCGCAGTGGCTAACAGAAATGATTTTATTGGATTGTTCATCGTCCTTTCATAGCGTTACCGCTTCGTCTTTTTCCTCGTAGAACAGATAATTCAGGTAATCACAATAGGGTTTTATCAACTGGCAACCCTTGGTCAGTTCGTCGGCAAAACCAGGTTTCAGCACTTCTTTGTCGGTGTAGCGGTGCATGAAAAACAACTCCTTACGCCGAAGCAGGTCAATATTCGGATGATCGGCGGTATAGCCTCTGGGCGCTGTTTTCATACTTTCGCCCGAGATTTCGGGGAAGTAGGCCCGAAAATCGGGAGCCTCGATAATGTTGGTCAGCGACTCGACATTGTAATCAATTTCCTGCCGAAACTTGGCGAGGTGTTCGGGTGCAGGTTGCCACATACCCGCCCCGAGAAACGTTTCGTTGCCGGGTTGAACATGAATGTAATAGTCAATTCGGCCGGAGTGCCGCCCGCCGGGACCGATAGCCGCTGCGAGATTTTGCTTGTAAGGAGCCTTGTTCTTCGAAAACCGAATATCGCGGTTGATTCGAAAAATGCAGTCTTTTGGATCGGTATTGGGCAATGCGTCAAAAGCACTCACGTTTTTCAAGACCTGTCCTACGAAAGCCGTAAACTCTACTTTGGCGGTTTCGTAGCGTTTGCGGTTGGCCTGAAACCAATCGCGGTTGTTATTTCGCGCCAGGTCGCGCGTAAAATCGAGCGTGGAGGCCGTCAAGGCGGCTTTTGTTACGGATTTAGTAGCCATACGTCCAAAGTTACGTCATTTTGAACGGATGAGAACACCGGTTGTAGGGATAGAAGAGGTTGGTATGGATTTTAATAACCAATTAGCTGTTGTACAGAACAATCGACTGGATAGGTTAAGTCTGTTACAAGTTTTGTAGTTTTATCGCATGGAGGAAAGTTGTTTGGTGAGGTTGCTAGTAAGTCTGATCGTTTTTTATTTTTTGCCTGGGATGGCTCAAACGGAGGGCCAGTCCTCGGCAGGTCGAACCCGCATGTCCCCGGCGCTTATTGCTCCCGACCAGCCTGTTTCGCTAACGCAAACCAAAGCACGAACCTCATCCACTTCCCCGAAAGACCCACTGCCCCGCCTGAACAACTCGGCTATTACTCTGAGCCAGGGTAATAAAAATGGCCCAGCTCTGTCGCTGTTTGAGCGCGTTCGACAAGCCCGTCCTTCAGATACAGTTGCCTATAACCGCGCACTCGTGCTGGTCAAACTAAAGCGGTTCCATGAAGCAGCCGCAGCGCTTATTGAACAACCCTCGTTTGGTCATGCCCAACTGAACCTTGCTGCCTTGCAATGCCGGATGGGCAACTGGGAAACTGGTCTCAAAATGCTCCAATCGGCTCCGGCAACGGCAGAATGGGCCGACGAAAAAGCCGTTAATACTGCGCTGGTTCTTTACCAGCTTGGCAACTATGACGAAGCCGCTACCGCACTCAGTGGGGCGGGTGCCGGTTCGACAGCGCAGATTTTGCAGGGTGATCTAGACCTGGTGCAAGGGCGATATACTGGTGCATTGAAACGATATAAAACACTGGAAAATGATGAAACATACGGTCGCATCATACCCGTCAGAATTGGAAATGCGTTGCTTGGTCTACGCCAGTTTGCCGAAGCCGCCGAACGGTTTGAATCGTATATGAAAAGTGGAGACCGCCTTGCTTATGCGTCTGCCCGATTGGGCCTGGCCAATGCGTTGTATGGCCAGCAGGAGTATAGCAAGGCGATGGCCGAGTACCGCGCTGCGGTGCAATTAATGCCTAAATCGGCAGCGGCCCGAACGGGGCTGGCCAATGCGTTGGCCAGTAATCACGACTACCGAGGTGCCCGAACGAATTACGAAACAGCCTTAAAACAGCAACCCGACAATCCTAACGCCACCCTTGGCCTTGGCGTAGTAGCGTACCGACAGGGAAAGTTTGATGAAGCCGCCGGGCATTTCGGACAGATCGACAAGATGCTCGAACCCACCAACCCCGACCATGCCGATGCGTTTTTGCACCAGGGATTGATGGCTCTCAGCAACAGTCGGTACGATACCGCCCGGCAAGCGCTGGAAATAGCCACGCGGCTTCGGCCGGGCGACCCCTCGGCCTTCTCGGGAATGAGCGAGGTGTTCCAGCGGCAGGAGCGGTATGGACAGGCACTTGGTATGCTCCAGCAATCTATTACTAAAACGGCCAATCATCACTGGCCGGGAGCCACGGCACCAACGCCCGAAATGTCGGCGAAGACCCGCGCCCGGATGCTGGCCAACCGGGGAAGTTTGCTGCTCAAACTGAATAGGCTGGATCAGGCGTATCCACTATTTAAAGAGGCCCTAAAAGATGATCCACGTAATATTAATGCGCTCAATGGCCTGGCGGTGAGTTTGCTGGAAACGGATCAGCTCGAAAAGGCTAGTAGCTTGTACGACAGCATACTCAGTAGGGGTAACCACAAGGCATTTCTGCACAACAACCGAGGTATTGTGCGGGCCTATGCGGCTATGCGGTTAGATAAGAAAAAGCAACCGGAACAAGCTCGCCAACTGTATTTGAAGGCGAAAATCGACTACGAAAGAGCGCAGGAAATAGATACGACACGTCGATTTTATCAGAACAACCTCGGCAACGTATTGAAGAATCTTGAACAGTATGAGGATGCCATAAAAAGCTACCAGGCGTATTTGAGTAAGAGTGCGATTAACAACATGGGGGTTTTGTATGCGGCCAGCGGTAAGCCCGATTTTGCGCGCTATTACCTCAATCTGGCTATTGAATTAGACTCTACGAACCTGATTTACCAGTACAACCGAGTGAAGTTATATCGTCAGGCTTTTGCCGATTCGCTTACTCGTAAACCCGATTTGCTAGCAGCAGAACGCCGACTCCCCACCAACTCGATTAGTGCCAAGTACAGTCGGGATGGGTATATCAATATTTACCTGTACGATTACGATTTCGATGCGTACGATTACCCCGCCGACCACCATTTTCCCGTCAAGCCAGAAAAACCACAGGTTCCCGATCTGTTGCCTGTTGACGATTTTATGACGATGCCGGAACCTGTGCCAACAGCACCCGTGGCCACTCCTTCGGTCGCTTTTGCCCGTGCGTTGGCAGTAACACCAATTACTACCGCATCGGTTACTGGTTCGGTAGCATCTTCGTCCGCTCCTCATAAACGTGCCCGGATGCCCAAGCCCGCCCGACCCCGTCGGTCATCACATTGGGGAAGCACCCGCTGCCCAACGTTTTGAGGAGACTGCTGCCATTGGTTTTTCTGCTTTATCACCTCTTAAAAGTAGCCTTCAAATCGTCAAAATCAAGCTTTAATACCGGCTAATGCGCTATCCTGGTAATCCTTGCTTATCTTGGTATATCATTTTCGTACATAAACTCAATGAAACATATTTTACTTACTGCTCTCTGCTGCATAACATTTAACTCGTTCGCTCAAACTGATACAACCCGTTTGCCTATCGATCTGGACGAAGTAAACATTGTAGCTCAGAAATTTCTGAGTAAAACCACTACAGGTAGTCAAATTCAACTCATAACAAATACCCAGATTGCCCAGCGCAACCCGATGAATGCGGCTGATATGTTACTGCAAACGGGCAATGTGTTTGTGCAAAAAAGCCAGGGTGGGGGAGGTAGCCCGGTATTGCGTGGGTTCGAGTCGAGTCGGGTGCTGATTGTGGTCGATGGTGTACGGATGAACAACGCCATTTACCGGGCGGGACACCTTCAGAATGTGCTCCGCATCGACCCGTCGATGCTGGAACGGGCAGAGGTGATATTCGGACCATCATCGCTCATTTATGGAAGTGATGCACTCGGAGGGGTCATGTATTTTCAGAGCCGAAACCCCGAACTATCGGGAGCGAAAAACTGGGTGGTGAAGCCCGCAGCCTATGTGCGTTATGGTTCCGCAACAGGCGAACGAACCGCTCACGTGGATGTGAGCGCGGGCAATCGCCGGCTCGGTTTCCTGACGAGTGTAACCTATGGTAGCTTTGGTGATATTGTTCAGGGCAATCGTCGCCGGGATTCGTATCCAACTTTTGGCAAGCTGATGCAATATGTTGAACGGGCTAACAACGAGGATGTTGTTGTGAATAATGCCAATCCGAACCGCCAGGTTGGATCAGCGTATCACCAATTGGATCTGCTACAAAAGGTCCTGTTCCGCCCCTCCGATGGTGTTCAGCATACACTCAATGTACAATACTCAACAACGGGAAACGTGCCGCGCTACGACCGGCTGACGGAGGTAGCCTCTGGAAAACCCCGCTTTGCGGAGTGGTACTACGGCCCTGAAAGTCGCTTATTGACTTCGTACAACCTCACGCTTTCGCGACCCACAACAGTGTATGACCGAGCCATGCTCACGGTTGCCTATCAGGACATCACCGAAAGCCGGAATAGCCGACGATTGGCAGCCGCCAACCGGAGTGAACAGCTTGAGCGGGTTGGCGTATGGTCTCTCAATGCCGATTTACAAAAGCAGGCCGGTAAACACCTGATTCAATATGGGTTAGAAGCAACGTATAATAAAGTAAATTCGACGGCTCAAAACGTGAATGCTACCACCGGGGCCATTAGTCCATTCAATTCCCGCTACCCCGATGGAGGCAGCACGCTCCAAACGGCTGGTGTATACGTAAGCGATCAACTGACACTGAGTAAACAGGTTACGCTTAATGCCGGCCTGCGTTATAGCTTGTCAGAACTAAAGGCCACGTTTACCGATAAAACGTTCTTTCCGTTTCCGTTCACTGATATTCAACAACAACCCAGCGCCCTTACCGGCAATCTAGGCCTGTTGTATCGCCCTTCCGACCGAACCCGCATAGCACTGTTGGGGTCAACCGGGTATAGGGCTCCCAACGTAGATGATCTGACAAAGGTGTTTGATTCCAGAGCAGGTTCGCTTGTTGTACCCAACCCGAATATCAAACCTGAATACACCTATAATGGCGAACTATCGGTGAGCCGGTGGATTGGCAACGTCCTGCGACTGGATGGCACCTATTTTTATACGCTGTTCAATAACGCAATTGTCGTTGATGCCTTTACGCTGAATGGGCAGAGTCAGGTGCAGTATGCTGGTCAGTTGAGTCAGGTGCTGGCTGCTCAGAACAAGCGAAAAGCCATCATAAATGGTTGGAATGTGGCGGCTTTGGTGCGTCTGACCAATCAACTTACGTTGACCAGTACCCTGAATGGGACAAACGGGCAGATCAAAAATGCTGCAAAAACACCGCTCGACCACATTCCACCTACATTTGGCCGTACAGCTCTGATGTATCAGAGCCGGAAGCTACAGGCCGAAGTATGGGCACTCTATAACGGATGGAAACGGATTGCCGATTATAACCCCGAAGGTGAAGACAATGCCCAGTACGCCACTCCCGCCGGAATGCCCGCGTGGACAACCTTAAACGCCAGACTTTCTGTTAAAATCGGCATATACCTAACCGTTCAGGGAGCGGTAGAAAACATCATGGATGTAAATTACCGGTACTTTGCCAGCGGTATCAGCGCACCGGGGCGGAATGTGGTGTTAACACTACGTGGTAGCTTATAACAGTTGACAGTGAACAGTTGACAGTAAACAACGAGCAGTTTAGTTAACAGTGATTTTTGGACCCAATTGCTCACTGTTCGTTGTTCACTGATACCTGTTCACTGATAGTTGTTCACTGCTCATAGCCACTGCTTCGAAAGTTCTTTGGTAAGTTCAACTAATTTGCTGTATTCGCTGGGTTTTGAAACAAAGGCATTGGCTCCTTGTAGTATAGCCTGCTTGTAATCCGTATTGTTAGACGATGTACTGAAAATGACAATTGGGAGCTGAACATCAGAAAGAGCTACCCTTACTGCCTGCAGCGTTTCAAAACCACCCATACGGGCCATGTTCAGGTCGAGCAACACCAGTTTAGGTAGGGTAGATGCCTGATTCAATTGTGTTAGCAACTGATCGCCGTCATCTATGGTGTGTATGGTTACACTCGGGTTAGTTTGCTTAAATGCAGCCCTGACCAGCAACTGATCGTCGCTGTCATCGTCAACCAGCCAAATCCAGGACGTAGTTTGGGTATTCATGGGCATCAAAAGCTAAGCGTAAGTTTCCTATAGTATCTACGTAAAAGAGGTCCCTTTAGTTGTTCGCATTTTTCGCTTGCCTAGGTGGTTTTGGTTAATTTTTCATGAAAATTGCAATGGACCCCGGTTTAATATCCCCAACACGCAATGACGTATCGCTATTCTGTTCATAATCAATCGTATGCGTTTGCTGATTTACGAACGCTGTTAGCCAGAGCAACGCCCCTGCGGTCGGGTGATCAGCTAGCAGCCGTAGCGGCCGGCTCTGCGCAGGAGCGGGTGGCTGCTCAGTTGACACTGGCCGATTTACCCCTGAAAACCTTTTTAAACGAAACCGTAATCCCGTACGAGTCAGACGAAGTGACGCGCCTGATTATTGACTCACACCGGGCCGATTTATTCGCGCCGGTAAGCCACCTCACCGTGGGTGAACTGCGCGACTTTTTGCTGGCTCAGTCGACTACTACCGAAACGCTGCACCAGCTGAGCTGGGGCCTTACGCCCGAAATGGTGGCGGCCGTAACCAAACTGATGCGTAACCAGGATTTGATCGCCGTGGCGGCTAAATGCGAAGTTGTGACGCGGTTTCGAAACACGATTGGCCTTCGGGGAAGGCTATCCACCCGGCTCCAGCCCAACCACCCCACCGACGATTTTCGGGGTATTGCGGCCAGTGTTGTCGACGGGCTGCTTTACGGAAACGGCGACGCGGTGATCGGCATTAACCCCGCCACCGACCATACGGGTACGGTCATCAACCTGCTTCAAATGCTCGATTCTATTCGTGAACGGTTCGCTATTCCCACCCAAACCTGCGTTCTGAGTCACATCACCACGACAATTGCCGCCATCGAACGCGGTGCCCCGGTCGATCTGGTGTTCCAGTCGATTGGTGGTACCGAGGCCACAAACCGTTCGTTTGGCGTATCGCTGGCAACCTTGCAGGAAGGGCTGGAAGCGGGGCAATCGCTGAAACGCGGCACGGTGGGGTCGAACCTGATGTACTTTGAAACCGGACAGGGTAGTTCGCTCTCTGCAAGGGCACACCACGGCGTCGATCAGCATACCTGCGAGGTGCGTGCCTATGCCGTAGCGCGCGCTTTTGAGCCACTGTTAGTGAATTCGGTGGTTGGGTTTATTGGCCCGGAATACCTGTACGACAGCAAGCAGATTATTCGGGCCGGGCTCGAAGATCATTGTGCCGCTAAACTGCTGGGGTTGCCTATGGGAGTTGATATATGCTATACCAACCACGCCGAAGCCGATCAGGATGATATGGACAATCTCCTGACATTGCTCGGTACGGCGGGAGTAAACTTTATCATGGGCATACCTGGTGCCGACGATGTGATGTTGCATTACCAAAGTACTTCCTTTCATGATGCGTTGTACCTTCGCCAACTGCTCAACCTGCGGCCGGCACCGGAATTTGAGACCTGGCTCCGGCAAATGAACCTGAGCGACGATGGCCTACGACTGAATCCGGTTTCGGCAACCCACCGGCTCCTGAGTGGCATCACACCCTAGCTACGAAAATTTCCTCATGGCCATTCTTCATCGCATCAGCTACCTGGATGCTCATAAACGGCTTCTGGTTAGTTTAGGCATTGCGGTCTACACTTTTTCTGTATCGTTTTGTTGAGCCCTCCACCCTGATTATATTCGTTTGGCTGGTGTATACCCTAGCATCGCTTAGTTTAGTTTGGATCACGATTCTGATGGCCCATCCCCGTAATATGAGTGCGCTTTCCAAGGCGCAGGATATGAGCCGTACACTCAGTTTCCTGTTTGTGCTTCTGGCGGCTTTTGCCAGTTTGGCAACGATAATTGTGTTGTTTGAACCGGGCCAGGAGGTAAACCAAGACCTTCATGTTGCCCTGTCGACGCTGGTTGTCGTTAGCTCGTGGCTGTTGGTGCATACCGTTTTCACGCTTCGTTACGCGCATCTATACTATGATAAGCGAAACCCGACGGGTAATAAGAACGAGAAAGATTTTGCCAGAGGGCTGGATTTTCCGAATGATAATGCCCCTGACTACCTGGATTTTGCCTATTTCTCCTTTGTTATCGGCATGACGAGTCAGGTGTCTGATGTGGCGATTCAGTCGAAAAGTATGCGCCGACTGACATTGGTGCATGGAATATTAGCCTTCTTTTTCAATACGTCAATTATTGCTTTTACTATCAATACATTATCATCTATTTTGCAGCGGTGAAAAATTTATTCCTTTAAACCCTTCACCTAGTTCACGGTTACAGAACATATTGTTTAACCGATCAACTGCATGAATCAACCAACGCCCGAACGCTTCGATGCTATCATCATCGGAGTTGGGCAAGCCGGTAAACCCCTGGCTCAGGCCTTTGCTAAACAAGGGCGTTCTGTTGCTATTATCGAACGGAAGTTTGTGGGGGGAACCTGCATCAACTACGGTTGCACGCCCACCAAAACGCTACTGGCATCGGCAGAAATGGCCTACCAAGCCCGCAGGTCAAGTGAATATGGAGTTGAAACGGGTAAGGTAACCGTTGATTTTAAAGCGGTTATCCAGCGCAAAAATGACGTTGTCGAGATGTTCCGAAAGGGAATCGAGGATAGCTTCGCCAAAACTGACAACCTGACGCTCATTCAGGGTGAAGCCCAATTTTCAGGCTCCAAAGAGGTTCTGGTTACGGCAGCAGATGGACAAACCCGAACCCTTACCGCTGATCTGATCTTCATTAATGCGGGCACTCACCCCAAAAAGCCAGATACGCCCGGCCTGGATACCGTCAATTGGCTGACTTCGACAACCTTGATGGACCTAACAACCCTGCCCAAACACTTGCTGATTATAGGTGGGGGTTATATCGGGGTGGAATTCAGTCAGATGTGTCGGCGATTTGGGAGTAAAGTTACACTCATTGTTCGGGGTGGGCAGTTACTACCTCGCGAAGACCCCGATGTAGCCGAAGAACTAACCAAAATCCTGCAAGACGAAGGTATCCAGATTCACCTCAATACCGAAGTAGAGCAAGTTAGCAAACTGGCTTCCGGGGCAATCGAACTAACTGCTAAAACTGACGTAAAAGCAACCCAATTCAGCGGTTCGCACCTATTGGTTGCTGTTGGCACTACCCCCAACACAGCAGCCTTGAACCTATCGGCGGCAGGTGTGGAAATCGATGATGCCGGTTTTGTTCGGGTCAATGACCAACTCGAAACGAGCCAACCCGGTATTTATGCGCTGGGAGACATCAAAGGAGGGCCCGCGTTTACGCATATTTCGTACGACGATTACCGGATCGTCAAACAAAATTTGCTCGAAAACGGTAATGCCAGTATAGCGGGTCGCCCGGTGCCGTACACCGTTTTCACTGATCCGCAACTGGGTCGGATTGGCTTGAGCGAACACGAAGCCCAAAAACAGGGAAAGGCCGTTAGAGTTGCGAAGATGCCTATGGAGTGGGTGGGTCGTGCCATTGAAACAGGCCATACCAAAGGGTTCATGAAAGTATTGGTTGATGCCGAAACTGACCAATTGCTCGGTGCGGCAGTACTTGGTATGGAAGGGGGCGAACTGATGAGTATGCTCCAGATAGCCATGATGGGTCAATTGCCCTATCAACAACTGCGGGATGCCGTTTTTGCCCATCCAACCCTGGCCGAATCGCTCAATAATCTCTTTACCAACTTCGATAAAAATGATTAGTTCGCCTACTATAGCTTCCTCTTCGTTGCTTGCGGAGTACGAAAACGTTCGCGAGTGGTCGGTTAAGCTGTGTGCTTCGCTTGAAACTGACGATTATGTGGTGCAGCCCACCGCCGATGTTAGCCCACCCAAATGGCATCTGGGCCATACAACCTGGTTTTGGGAAACTTTTGTACTGGTTCCAAACGCGCCTGGGTATCAGGTTTTTCACGACGATTTCAGTTTCGTTTTTAACAGTTATTACGAAACGGTAGGTCGTCGAGTGCTCCGTACGCAACGCGGCAACATGACCCGCCCGACTGTGGCTGAGGTCTATCGCTACCGCGACTACGTGGACGAACACATGAACCGGTTTCTGGACGAAAATGAACCCGATTCCGCTTTACATGCCCTGATTACGCTTGGCCTGAATCATGAGCAGCAACATCAGGAACTACTCATCACCGACATCAAGTACATTTTGGGCCATAACCCTCTGTTTCCAGCCATCGCTATGCCGATTCGGGAACATGATCCGGCCAAAACAGCCCCCTCGGTTACGGTGCCTGAAGGGATTCATCTGATTGGTTTTCAGAGTGCTGAGTCAGGTCGCTTTCATTTCGATAATGAGCTGGGTGTTCACAAAGTTTATCTGAACAAAACCACTGTAGCCGGACAACTGGTGACCAATGCCGAGTATCTTGATTTTATCCAGTCGGGGGGATACCGACAGTTTGAGCATTGGCTGGCCGATGGTTGGGCGTGGGTGAATGCCAACGCTGCACAGGCTCCCTTGTACTGGCATCAGATTGATAAACAGTGGTACAACTATTCGTTTGATGGACTGGTGCCGGTCGACCCTGACGCGCCCGTGTGCCATGTGAATCACTACGAAGCCGATGCCTATGCCCGCTGGCGTAGCCAAACGGAGCCTGGTGTTCGTTTGCCCACAGAATTTGAATGGGAAGCTGCCGCATTGGCCGATCCGTCGTTTGCCTGGGGGCAACGCTGGGAATGGACGGCTTCTGCTTACTTGCCATACCCCGGTTTTACAACGGCTGCAGGGGCAGTTGGCGAGTATAATGGCAAATTTATGAGTAGTCAAATGGTATTGAGAGGTGCATCGGTGGCTACGCCAGTCGGCCATGAACGCGCAACATATCGCAACTTTTTTCAACCAGACAAGCAATGGCAATTTTCGGGAATTCGGTTGGTCAGGCCGTAAACGGACATACAAGACCGCTAACGGTCAATGGCAACGGACACGCTATTCCGGCTCCCGACCAACCATCCAGACTGGCCGAAACGCTGGCCGAAGAAGTACTGACGGGTCTGACAAAATCGCCCAAAAGTTTGTCATCTCGTTTTTTCTACGACGACGAAGGAAGTCGGTTGTTTCAGGCTATTATGCACCTGCCCGAATATTACCTTACCCGTGCGGAGTTCGAGATTCTGGATACCCACAAACAAGCATTTCTGGACTTGTTTGGGGCCGATGGCCGCCCGTTTGAGTTGGTTGAGCTGGGCGCGGGAGACGGTCTGAAAACGAAAGTGCTGATTGATTACTTCTGGAATCAGGGCGCTACGTTCAGTTATTCCCCGGTCGATATTTCGAAAGCGGCCCTCGATAACCTGGCGGCCGACATTCGCGCTCAATGGCCTCATTTGCAGGTAGATTCTCAACATGGAGAATACCTGAAAGCCTTAAATCGATTGGCTGACACGCCCCGCAGAACGATTGCAGGTCAGGAAAATGTCCGGCGGGTCGTCCTATTTCTGGGGTCTAACATTGGTAACTTTACCCCCGCAGATGCCCTGGCGTTTTACCATAAAATCAGTCAGCAACTCCAACCCGGCGACTTGTTGCTAACGGGTTTCGACCTACAAAAGCATCCCGCTATTATACATGCAGCTTACAACGACAGTCAGGGACTGACGCGGGCGTTTAACCTGAACCTGCTCCGGCGCATCAACCGCGAACTTGATGCTGATTTCGACTTGCTGGCATTCGATCATTATGAAACATACCAACCCGAAACCGGCGAGGCCCGGAGTTATTTGGTAAGCCGTGACGAGCAGCTTGTTACCGTTGGCTCACTGGGGATGCTGGTGCCATTTGAACGCGGAGAGGTGATTTACACCGAGATGTCGCGCAAGTTTACCCGCGCCGGCATCGAAGACTTAGCCGAAGAAACCGACTTTACTGTCACCGGCTGGCTTACCGACAGCAAAGACTATTTCGCGGATGTGGTTTATGAAAAGCGGTGAGGGGGAAAGCAATTCAACTGACTTTCGTAAATTGCAAAGTGGACACAAAGAAACAGATACCGCTGGACTTCGTAATTGATAGGCTGACTAATTCTATCCAAAATACAATCTCGGGAGATAGATTTATAACCGAGGTTTTACGTCTTGCGAATGCTGATCTTAAAGGCCTTACGAAAAAGGAGGGTTGGAACTTTAACTAGAGAGCAGAGTTGGCAGATAATGCCAAAGATGTCTTTAAGCTTACTATCACTAACAATTCAACGGTCATTCAAGGTTTATTAAGTCTTTCCGTTGAGCCAGACCATATTTATATGCACTTGCTGGAAAACGCACCATTCAACATCGGTCAAAATAAACTTTACGAAGGTGTAGCGGGAAATTTAGTGGCTTATGCCTGTAAAGTTGTCTTCCAGCAAGGTTTCGATGGATTTGTTTCCTTCACACTAAAGCGATTATCCGTCAATCGGACTGGTCTGGAGCAGGCAAAACAGGCAATGAGAAAGAAAGTAATGGAATAGATAGGCTTCATGGTAGTAGGATTAATACCAATATAAAGCATTAATCCCACTGTTCTATACCCCATCTCCCAGCAATAATGCCCGTAACTCAGTGGCTTCCTGGGGTTTCATACGACCAGCCAACACCAACCGCAATTGCCGTCGACGAAGGGCGCTCGCGTACCGCTCTTTTTCAGCCTCCGTTTCGGGAATTACCTGGGCAACTTCAATGGGTCGGCCAATCTGGTCAACAGCTACGAAGGTGTAGTAGGCACTGTTGGTGCTGACGCGAATTCCCGCCGGTATATCCTCGGCCCAGACCTCAATAAACACTTCCATCGACGAATTGAACGACCGGGTTACCTGAGCTTTCATGGTCACTATATTACCCAGCCGGATCGGTTCCGAAAATGATACGTTATCGACCGAGGCCGTTACCACAATGCGGTTGGAGTGCTTTTGAGCGGCAATGGCAGCGGCAATGTCCATGAAGTGAAGCAGGCGGCCCCCCATCAGGTTATTGAGCGTATTGGTATCGTTGGGCAACACCATCTCGGTCATGATGGTGTGCGATTCGCTGGCGAGTTTGGCCTTCATCAACTACGCAGGTCGGAGAACGGAAAAACGCTGCTGTAGCCAATAATAACCACCAAAGAGAAGCCCACTAAAAAACAGGTCGCCCAGTAGCCCATTCAGGAAAAACGATTGACTGTTGTAAAACGCCAGGCCAGCGGCATAGCAACCCATCAGCCCCGCCCCGGTTTGGGGGTAAAAGGAACTGCCGTACCATACAGCGAAGTTGGTCACCAGGAAGAACAACACGGAAGAGCTTACCGATGCAAGGGCCACAGAGGCTACCGTTGGCCGACGCAGTGCCAGCGCACCCATTGCCCAGGTAAGGCCAAAAGACAAATAAACGGCACCCATGCTGCCGTGGAACCCAATGATGGCGTCGCTCAGGAGCATAGCGGCAAAGGGGACAACCAGACCGAGCCATTTCTTCTCAAACATAGCGGCACCGAACAGAGCAATAGCGGCAATGGGTGTGAAGTTCGGCCAGTGAGGAACCAGGCGAAACAGGGCCGTGGCCAGCACAATTGTTAACAGGGAGGTAAGGCGGATGCTCAAAGCGTTCATTCGATTAGGGGAAAAGTCATTAACGGTTGACGTACTGAATTGTATAATATTGCCCGTCAGTTGATAGTTTGTTAAGCGAACCGTAGTCGAGGTGAATGCGGTAGGCGTTTTGCAAAGATAAATCCAGAAACAGACACAGCAAAGACCTAATAACACCACCATGCGTAATGATATAAACTGGCCCCCTGTTTTGCGCGACCAATGGACTGATTTTTTCCTGCCAAAAAGCACCCACCCGGTCAAATAACTCCCGAAACGTTTCGCCACCAGGAGGCCCCACATTTACAAAATCGGCCATCCAGGGGTCGAGCGTCGAGCGGGGAATATCGGCCCAGGGGGTCATTTCCCAATCGCCAAAGTTGAGTTCTTTGAGCCGGTCGTCAAATTGGACGGATGTTAAGTCTACCTCGGCAGAAGTAGCTAAATCGTTCGCCAATAGCCGACAGCGATTTAAGGGACTGCTAAACAAATTCGCGGGCGCGTCGGTGGGGAGCTGGGTCAGAATCCGGTCGCGTTGTTCCGTGTAGTTGGTTGCCAGCTCAACATCGGATTGGCCGTAGCTGACGGTACGGCCCACCGCAACTTCGGTATGGCGAATGAGGTAAATATCCATGTATTAAATTGATACCCAAAGTAAGGAGACGAACGACAGATAGACAATTACTTCGGTAAGCTGTTGAGTAGTGCCCAGGCAATCGCCAGTATAACCGCCAATCCATTTCCTGAAAAACCAGGCCAGCCGTCCATTTACTAACGCGAGCGGGATCAGGAAGGTTAAATAAATCCAAAGACCGGTGTAGAGTGCCAGGGCGATCAAGGGCAGCAGACCGAATCCGGCGGCAATAGTCAACTGACCGGCAGAAATGCCCTTGGCAATGGGTTTTACTTTGCTGGTTTCGTCTAATCGGGCGTAGGGTAATTGGCGGATCATGGCCGTAGCCGCCAACCGACTCAGGCTGTGGGCGGCTATATATTTTAGAGCTACTACCATGCCAAAAGCTTCGACCGTAAACATTGTTTTCAGCGCGAAGAACTTGACCGTCAGCAGTAAGCCAATTCCCACGGCACCGTAAGTACCCAAACGACTGTCCTTCATAATGGTCAGAATCTGCTCGGCCGACCAACCTCCACCGAAACCATCACACACATCGGCGAAACCGTCTTCGTGGAAAGCACCCGTTACCCAGATCGTAGCAATCATACTGAAGAGAACGGCCAATTCGGGCGGGAATAGAAAAGTGCCCAACCAATAAACTCCTATGCCGATTGCTCCAACGATCCAACCAATGAGTGGAAAAAAGATGGTGGAACGATTTAATAAATCTTCCGAATGGTCGATGCCTTTGGGCACCGGCAAGCGGGTGTAAAACATTAAGGCCGTAAAAAATAACTTCATAATAGGGAGACTTGAGATGACATTTCGTCAAGAAAGATGTCATCTCGTGGAGCAACTTCTTTTTCAATGAACTGACCATATAACTGAGGGGCATCCAAAAGCCGTTCCCATTGCTGACCAAAAAGTGGCAGAGATTCCCTGTTGCGGGATACGGTATATTTTTTAACGGTTTACTAAATCTACGCAAATGCCCCGATGGTCGGAGCCAGGTGTGAGGAGCGTTCGGAAGTTAGCCGTTTTATAGCCGGTATTCACAAAAGC
>Ga0209181_10006119_pt1 | contig 17008 bp, 16 predicted proteins | sample MAT05_FD_187208 | JGI IMG/M metagenome (GOLD analysis project Ga0209181, IMG submission 187208) | Freshwater microbial communities from Lake Fryxell liftoff mats and glacier meltwater in Antarctica - MAT-05 (SPAdes) (version 2) | ecosystem: Environmental > Aquatic > Freshwater > Ice > Liftoff...
CCATGCAGGCGGGCAGCCCGGCGGCGCCAACGATGGCCGCCATGACGCTGTCAACGTCGGGCGCCGAGGCCAGTTCACACAGCGCGGCGCTGCCGCTGCGCACTTCCGTGCTCAAGCCTTCGGCCAACAGACGGTCGCGCAGGTGCCGAGCACGTTCTGCATCGGGCAGCACGACCAGGCGCGGCTTGAACTGCTGACACTGTGCCAACAAGGTGTCCACGCGGTGGTTTGCGGTGAGGCCGACGATCTCAAAGCGCTCGGGGTGTCGAGCCACCACGTCCAGCGTGCTGGTGCCGATCGATCCGGTCGAGCCCAGAATGACCAGTCGCTGCCTGGAGGTCAGCACTTCAGCATCGCGATCAAGCCTTGCCATGTCAGCGTGCTCCCAGGCTCAAACAAGCCAGCGCTGCGGGCAACACCGGCAGCAGGGCGTCGACGCGGTCCAGCACTCCGCCGTGACCGGGCAGCAGACCGCTGCTGTCCTTGGCGCCAGCGGCACGCTTGACCAGGGATTCAATGAGGTCGCCCATCACGCTCAACCCGCTCAGCGCCAACAGGGCCAGACCCAAGCCGACCGGTCCCAGCGACTGCACCAGGCGCGAGTACAGGCTGGCGCTGTCGAACTCGAAGCGGCTGTCCAACCAGATCCACAGGCAGGCCAACAGAATCACCCCCAGCACGCCCGACCACACGCCCTCCCAGCTCTTGCCGGGGCTGATGGAGGGCGCCAGCTTTCGCTTGCCCCAGGCGCGCCCGCCGAAATAGGCCGCAACGTCCGCCATCCACACCAGGCACAGCACAGACAGCAAGAAGTTGATACCGATGGCACGTGCCTGCGCCAGCGCCAGCCAGGTCAGCCACAAGGCCAGTGCGCCCAGGAGCCAGCGCGCCAGCGTGGGCAGTGCGGGCCAGGCTGAAGGTCCGGTGCGCAATGCCCAGGCCCCACCCAGCACCCAGATCAGCACCGCCACCCACCAGAGGGAATCCGGCGACGCTGTGGTCCAGCCGAAGCCCAGCGCCAGCAGTCCGGCCAGCGCCACCGCCGCACCCAAGGCCAATGCCAGCCTCGGCCCACTCTGGTTGAGGCGTCCCCACTCCCAGCCGGCAGCCGCCATCAGCAGCAAGGTCAGCAGCGCGAACGGCCACGGGTTTTTCATGGCCAGCGTGCCCAGCAGAAGAGCGACAAGCACGAGCGCGGTGATGACACGCTGCCTGAGCATCCGGGTCAGGACCGATCGGCAGACAGCGCAGCGGGCTGAATGCCGCCAAATCGACGGTCCCGCTGCGCAAACGCGTTCAGCGCCGCGTCGATCTCGGCCGCACCGAAGTCGGGCCACAGGCACTCGGTAAAGAACAACTCCGAGTAAGCGGCCTGCCAGAGCAGGAAATTGCTCATCCGCATCTCACCGCCGGTGCGAATGAAGAGATCCGGATCGGGGGCGAAGGACAGCGCCATCTGACTGGACAACCAGGCTTCGTCCATGGCCTCGGCTGCCATGCCCTGACTCAAGGCCTTTTTGCAAGCCTGAACGACATCCCAGCGACCGCCGTAATTGAAAGCCACCGACAGCGTGATGCGGCGGTTCCTGGCGGTCAGCTTCTCCGCATGCTCCCAGGCTTGGCGAAGCTTGTCGGAAACAGCGGAACGGTCACCGACGATACGGATGCGCACACCGTCGTCGGCCAGCTTCGTCAAGTACTTGGTGACTGCCACCAGCACCAGGCTCATGAGGCCGGTCACTTCCTCGGTCGGGCGCTTCCAGTTCTCGGAGGAGAAGGCGAACACCGTCAGGTAGCTGACGCCCCGATCAGCAAAGGTGTTGACCGCTCGGACCAAGGCGTCCACGCCCTGTTTATGGCCGAAAAAGCGCGGCATCGAACGCTTGCGTGCCCAACGACCATTGCCATCCATGACCACGGCCACGTGCCGGGGCACGGCGCCCGCATCGGCTGCGTCCGAGGCGTGCGGAAAAGAGGCAGAGGACAAGTCGGGCATCGGCTCAGGGGGAGGATGACGTGCGTTCAAACCGCCATCACCTCGGCTTCCTTGGCCTGCACCAGGCGATCAATCTCGGCGATGGTGCGGTCCGTCAGACGCTGCACCTCGTCTTGTGAACGGCGCTCTTCGTCCTCGGAAGCTTCTTTGTCCTTGAGCAACTTCTTCAAGTTTTCGTTGGCCTCACGGCGGACCGCGCGCACGGCGATCTTGGCGTCCTCACCGGCATGACGAACCACCTTGGTCAGTTCCTTGCGGCGCTCCTCGGTCAAGCCCGGCATCGGTACGCGCAGCAACTCGCCCTGCGAAGACGGATTCAGCCCCAGTTCGGACTCGCGGATGGCGCGTTCGATCTTCGCCGCCATGCCCTTTTCCCAGGGCTGCACGCTGATCGTTCGGGCGTCCAGCAAGGTCACATTGGCGACCTGACTGACCGGTAGCAACGAGCCGTGATAGTCCACCTGAACCTGATCGAGGATGCCCGGGTGGGCGCGGCCGGTGCGGATCTTGTGCAGATCGCCCTTGAAGGCTTCGATGGACTTGGCCATCTTCTGTTCCGCAGTCTTCTTGATGTCGGAGATATTCATGACTCGCTCAAGTCCTCACACATGCACCAGCGTGCCTTCGTCCTCGCCACGCACCACGCGCAGGAGGGCTCCAGCCTTGAAGATGCTGAACACCTTGATAGGCAGCTTCTGGTCCCGACACAAGGCAAAGGCAGTGGCGTCCATCACCTGAAGCTGCCTGGCCATCACCTCATCGAATGTGATGCTCGTGTAACGGGTGGCGCTCGGATCCTTCTTCGGGTCAGCGGTGTAAACGCCATCCACCTTGGTCGCCTTGAGCACCACTTCGGCGCCAATCTCGGCGCCGCGCAATGCGGCAGCGGTGTCGGTGGTGAAGAACGGGTTGCCCGTGCCTGCTGCGAAGACCACGATCTTGCCCTCTTCAAGGTACTGCAAGGCCTTGGGCCGGACATAGGGCTCGACCACCTGCTCGATGCTGATGGCGGACATCACACGCGCCGTCATGCCCTCTTGCCGCATGGTGTCGGCCAGCGCCAGCGCATTCATCACCGTGGCGAGCATGCCCATGTAATCGGCGGTTGCACGGTCCATGCCCACCGCCCCGCCGGCGACACCGCGAAAGATGTTGCCGCCACCGATCACCACCGCAACCTCGACGCCCAAGCGGGTGACTTCCTGCACCTCGCGCACCATGCGCACGATCGTGGCCCGGTTGATGCCGTAAGCATCGTCACCCATCAGGGCCTCACCGGAAAGCTTGAGCAGGATGCGCTTGTAAGCGGGCATCAGGGAGACTCCGTGGTCAAAGCGGGCAGTGTAATGGGCGCAGGTAAAGCAACTGCTGAGGCTGGCGCGTCGGTCGGGCAGCCGCGCCGAGGTCTGGCGCTGCTGCCCTGCCGGGCCTCACTGGGCTCTGGCAGCGGCGACCTGAGCCGCGACCTCGGCGGCGAAGTCACCGACCTTCTTCTCGATGCCCTCGCCGACCACGTAGAGAGTGAAGCCGGCGACCTGGGTCGACTTCTCTTTCAACATCTGCTCAACGGTCTGCTTGTCGTTCTTGACAAAGCTCTGGTTCAGCAGCGAGACCTCCTTGAGGAACTTCTGCACCGAGCCGTCCACCATCTTGGCCACGATCTCGGCAGGTTTGCCGCTCTCGGCAGCCTTCTCCGCAGCGACGCGGCGCTCGACCTCGATCAGCTCGGCCGACACATCGCCAGTGGCCAGCGCTTTCGGCTTCATCGCCGCCACGTGCATCGCGACATCCTTGGCAGCGCTGTCGTCGCCAGTGAACTCCACCATCACACCGATGCGGGTGCCGTGCAGATAACTCGCCAACTTGCCACCGCCCGCATAGCGCTTGAAGCGGCGCACGGCCACGTTCTCGCCGATCTTGCCGATCAGGCCCTTGCGCACATCCTCGACGGTGGGGCCGAAGCCTTCCAGGGTCAGGGGCAGCGCCGACAAGGCGGCCACATCGGCCGGGTTGTGTTGCGCCACCAGCTCGGCGCAAGCCTGGGTGAGCGCCAGGAAGGCATCGTTCTTGGAAACGAAGTCGGTCTCGCAGTTCACTTCGATCAAAGCCCCGGTACTGCCCTGCACGGCCACGGCGACCACGCCTTCGGCAGTGATGCGGCTGGCGGCTTTACTGGCCTTGTTGCCGAGCTTGACGCGCAGAATCTCTTCCGCGCGCGTCGCGTCGCCGTCGGCCTCGGTCAGCGCCTTCTTGCACTCCATCATCGGGGCGTCGGTTTTGGCACGCAGCTCGGCCACCATGCTTGCAGTGATTGCGGGCATTGGAATCTCCTTGACTTGAAAAGTACCGGCTGCGTCAACAGCGCCGACACAGGGTCAGCCTACCTGTCGTGGCGCAGCCTGGATGGGCGCGACCGCAGCATGGCCACGGTCGCCAGACAACGAAGCTCAGGAGCCTTCGCTGACTTCGACGAACTCGTCGCTGCCGGCAGCAACCGCATGCATCACTTCGTTCGTGGCGTTGGCCTTGCCCTCGAGCACGGCGTCGGCAACGGCACGGGCATACAGGGCGACGGCCTTGGCCGAGTCGTCGTTGCCGGGAATGACGTAATCGATGCCCAGCGGCGAGTGGTTGGTGTCAACGATGCCGATCACCGGAATGCCCAGCTTCTTCGCTTCGGCCACAGCGATCTTGTGATAGCCGACATCGATCACGAACATCGCATCGGGCAAGGCGCTCATGTCCTGGATGCCGCCGATGTCTTTTTCCAGTTTGCCCAACTCGCGGTCGAACAGCAGGGCTTCCTTCTTGATCATCGCGTCGGTGCCGCTGTCCTTGACAGCTTGCATGTCCTTGAGCTTCTTCAACGACCCTTTGACGGTCTTGAAGTTGGTCATCATGCCGCCGAGCCAGCGCTGGTCGACATAGGGCATGCCGCAACGCTGGGCTTCCAGCGAAATGACCTCGCGCGCCTGACGCTTGGTGCCGATCATCAGGATCGTGCCGCGCTTGCTCGAGAGCTGGCGGATGAACTTCATCGCGTCTTCGAAGAGCGGCTGCGTCTTCTCGAGGTTGATGATGTGGATCTTGTTGCGATGGCCGTAGATATACGGTGCCATCTTGGGGTTCCAGAAGCGCGTTTGGTGTCCGAAATGGACGCCGGCTTCCAGCATTTCACGCATGGAGACAGTCATGGAAACTCCGAAGGTTGGTTCTAGAATCCTGCCGCTTCATCACCGCCCCGGGACCGTCTTCGGATGTCTGGAACAGCCCACGAGTTGCTGTACGAAACCCCAAATACGGACACATTGACGGCGACACCTTGGTACGGTCAGGTTCGCGATTTGTCAGCCCTGAAAGCCAGGCGACTGCCACTCGAACATGGCCTGCAAGAGATCTGCAAGAGACCTGAAGAGACCTGAAAGAGCCCATCAGTTGGCCCGATAAAGGCCTTTTCTGCTGCTGGTGCTGGAGCCGCCCGCCGATTCGTCTCTGTGCCCGGGATTGGACGCATCAACTAAGGCAAACCCAAAGAGTTTAGCATGGGCCGCACAGGGTTTGGCTCTGTCGGCGACCCGGCCGTGGCAGTGCACTGACCCGAAGAAAGAGGCAACAGCTTGCGTATCGCAGTGGTGGGAGCTGGCATCGTCGGTGTGACGACGGCCTATGAGTTGGCGCGCTCCGGCCACGAAGTCACGGTCTTCGAGCGACGCAGCAGCGTCGCCGAAGAGAGCAGCTTTGCCAACGCTGGCGTCATCGCCCCGGGCTATGTCACGCCCTGGGCAGCTCCGGGAATGCCCTTGAAGGTCGTCGGCCAGCTCCTGCGCAGCCACGCGGCGGTGCGGCTCGGCGGCCCCGGTGTCTTGACCCAGCTGCCCTGGCTGTGGCGTTGGTGGCGGGCTTGCAGGCGGACCGTGCACGAGGCCAACCGCAGCGCCATGCAGGAGCTCGCGCTGTTCAGCCGCCAACGGCTGGAGGAACTGAGCAAGGAACTGAGCTTGGAGTTCGAGCAGCGTCGCGGTTACCTGGTGTTGCTGCGCAGCGCGCGCGAGGTTCATGAGGCGCAAAACGGCTTGAAACTTCTGGAGCGACAGGGCATCGCCCACGCGCTGGTCGACGCTGCGGCCTGCCGCCGACTCGAGCCCGGACTCAACCCTGAGACGCGACTGCAGGGTGCCATTCACCTGCCGCTGGACGGGCTGGGCAACTGCCGCCACTTCGCCCACCTTTTGAAGAACGAAGCACAACGCCTGGGTGCCGTCTTTCGCTTCGACACCGAAGTGCGCAGTCTCAGCGCCGGCCCGGCACCCAAACTGCGTCTGTTGACCGGAGGCGAAGAGGCCTTCGACGCGGTGGTGATCTGTGCTGGCGTGCAAGCCAACCGGCTGCTCAAGCCATTGCACATCGCTCTGCCCTTGTTGCCGGTCTACGGCTATTCGGTCACCGCGCCACTGCGCTTTGTCGAGGGCCATCCTGATCTCGGACCGCAGGCGGCGCTGATGGACGAGCGGTTCAAGGTCGCCATCTCCCGCCTGGGGCAGCGGGTGCGCGTGGCCGGCAGCGCCGAACTGGGCGGCAATGCCTCCGATATCTCAGCAGCTCCCTTGCGCACGCTCTACCGTGTACTGGACGACTGGTTCCCAGGTGCTGTTCACTTGCAGCAAGCGCAAGTATGGAAGGGTGCTCGCCCCATGCTGCCGGACGGCCCGCCCGTGCTGGGCGCCAGCGGCCTGCCAGGGGTGTGGCTGAACCTGGGTCATGGCGCCAGCGGCTGGGCGCTGTCCTGCGGTTCGGCCAAGGTGTTGAGCGAAGTCATCAGCGGGCGCAGCGCGCCCATGGATCTGGCGCGGCTGTCGATGGCGCGCCTGCAGCTGAGGACGTTTGCGACATGAACCCGACCTGGACCCGGCGTCCAGCCTTTCAGCGGCGAGTTCTTGGCTTGGGCGACGGCCGGGTGGGTGCCGGCTTGCGTGATCGCCGAGCCTGCAGCTTCGAAGGCTCGACACCCCTGCCCGATCCCAGCTCTGGGAGCGGGTCCGCAAACGCGCTGGCTGGCAGACTGCCGGGCCTGGCACTGTCCAGGCGCACCTCCGCCCCCGGTTTCGATCCCTTGGTGTGTTGCACGCTTTTGCCGACCTGGCCGGTTTTGCCCTGTCGACTGGCCTTCGCGGCCCGCGAAGCGGACTTGGCGACGCGGTCCTGCTCCCGCACGGCCGCCAGTTCTTCCGCCGCACCTTGTGGCCGGGCTTTGTCTCCCCTGCCGGCCGCAGGCCGCTCACTCTCTTCGTCCCGCACCCATCGAAAGTCGATCTTGCGACCGTCGAGGTCGACCCGACTGACCTGCACGCGCACGCGCGTGCCGACGCCGAATCGAATGCCGGTACGTTCGCCGCGGAGCTCGAGCCTGGCCTCATCGAAGCGGTAGTACTCGCCACCCAGCTCGGTGATGTGCACCAGACCCTCCACATACATGGCGTCCAGGGTCACAAAGAGGCCGAAGCTCGCCACCGAACTGACGGTGCCCGAAAACTCCTCGCCCAGGTGTTCGCGCATGTACCGGCACTTCAGCCAGGCTTCGACATCGCGCGAAGCCTCGTCGGCCCGGCGCTCATTGGCACTGCAATGGCCCCCCGCCGCTTCCCACAGCGCCATTTCCTGGCTCAGCGGCTTGCGATCACGCACAACCGCCTGGCTGCCCTTGCGCGGCTCAAGCTTGCGCGTCTTGCTGTTGGCGGCAAGGTGGTAGCGGCGGGTTGCCAGCAGGGCCTTGATGACACGGTGAACCAACAGGTCCGGGTAGCGTCTGATCGGGCTGGTGAAATGCGTATAGGCGTCATAGGCCAGGCCAAAATGACCCCCCAGTGTGGCGGTGTAGATCGCCTGCTGCATGGAGCGCAAGAGCAGCGTGTGAATCTGCTGGGCGTCCGGCCTGCCTGCCGTGGCCTGAGCTATTGCCTGGATCTCGCCCGGCGTCGGCTCATCGCTGAGATGGAAACCCAGACCCAGCGCCCGCAGTTGGTTCTGCAGTGTCACGCGCTTCTCAGGCGTCGGCCCTTCGTGGACACGAAAAAGGCTGGGATGTTCGGCCTGGGAAATGAACTCGGCTGCGCACACATTTGCCGCCAGCATCGCCTCTTCGATCAGACGGTGGGCCTCGTTGCGCGTGCGCGGCACGATTTTCTCGATGCGCCCGCTGTCGTCGCAGACGATCTGTGTTTCCGTGGTCTCGAAATCCACTGCGCCGCGCTTCGCGCGCTGCTTGAGCAAGGCGCGGTAGACCTCGTGCAGATGCAGCAGATGAGGCACCAGATCAGCGCGCCGCAAGGCTTCGGGTCCGCGCGTATTGCCCAGCACGGCCGCCACCTCGGTGTAGGTCAGCCGGGCCTGCGAGTTGATCACCGCCGGATAAAACTGGTAGGCCTCGATGCTGCCGTCGGTCAGCACCAGCATGTCGCAAGCCATGGCCAGGCGTTCGACGTTCGGGTTCAGCGAACACAAGCCGTTGGACAGCTTCTCGGGCAGCATCGGGATCACGCGGCGGGGAAAGTAGACCGAAGTGGCACGCTCGTAAGCGTCTTCGTCCAGCGCTTCGCCGGGCTTGACGTAGTGGCTGACGTCGGCAATGGCGACGATCAGCCTCCAGCCCTCGACTGCGGTCTTGCCCTTGCCGCGCTTGAAGGGTTCGCAGTACACCGCGTCGTCGAAGTCACGGGCGTCTTCGCCGTCGATGGTGACCAGATCCACATCACCGAGGTCCACCCTGCCCTTGCGGTCCGCCGCGCGCAGCTTGTCGGGCAGCGCTGCGGCCTGCGCCAGCGTGGCAGCGGAGAACTCGTGCGGCACCTCGTACTTGCGCACCGCGATCTCGATCTCCATACCGGCATCGTCGATCTCGCCCAGCACCTCGGCGACACGCCCGACGGGTTGTGAGTGCAGAGACGGGGGTTCGGTCAGCTCCACCGCGACGACCTGTCCGACGGCGGCGTTGGCGATCGCATTTTTCGGGATCAGGATGTCCTGTCCGTAGCGGCTGTCTTCTGGCGCCACCACCCAATGCCCGCTTTCGTGCAGCAGTCGGCCAATGATGGGCGTCTTGCGGCGCTCGATGATGTCGAGCACCCTGCCTTCGGGCCGCCCCTTGCGGTCCATGCGCAACACACGCACACGAACCCTGTCCTTGTGCAGCACCGAGCGCATCTCCTGCGGCGCCAGATAGATCCAGGTGTCGCTGTTGTCGGGCAGCACGAAACCGTGTCCATCACGGTGGCCCTCGACCCTGCCTTCGACTTCACCCATCAAGGGCGGACCGGCGAGCATCGGGCTGGAAATGTTCTTGTCTATGATGATATATTCCATGGCTCCTGAAAGCCCAGGTGGCGGAATTGGTAGACGCACTAGTTTCAGGTACTAGCGCTTAACGGCGTGGAGGTTCGAGTCCTCTCCTGGGCACCACCAAGACGGTGGTTGAAAGAAGATTGCGCAAAGGCAAGCAAGAGCCCTGGGGGAGGTTGATCCTCTGGACTTGACAAGCCCGAGCAGCGCAGTGCGGAGTGATACAGAGAATACTGAAGTAATGCAGAAATGAAGCAAGGGCCGACCATTCGAGTTGGCCTTTTTTCTTTCTGAAATGCAGCCCGAATCTCCGCGCTCAGACTGCAAACTTCTTCGCCAACCTGTCGGGCCGAAGGTTGTCGTAGTCTTCGAACGGCTGATGGATCCAGGGACTGGTCGGCAAAGTGTCGACAAAGTAGTCAGGCGTGTAGGTGGACACCCCTTTGACCCAGATCACCGCCGCACGCAGTTCCTGGATCGCGGGCATGCCTCGCAGCCGGTCGACCACAGCGCGCAAAGTGATGCCAGTGTCGGCCAGGTCATCCACCAGCAGCACACGACCGGCCAGTTCGCCTTTGGGCATGGTGATGTACTTGGCCATGTCCAGGCGACCCTGGATCGTGCCAGCTTCGGCGCGGTAGGAACTCGTAGACATGATTGCCAGGGGCTTGTCGAAGACCCGTGACAGGACATCACCGGGGCGCATGCCGCCGCGTGCCAAGCACAAGATCTGATCGAATTCCCAACCTGAGTTGTGCACCTTCAGTGCCAGACGCTCGGTGAGTTGGTGGTACTCGTCCCATGACACATACAAGTGCTTGCCGTCGTCAGTGAGCATGCTCGAATTTCTCCATGAAACAAAGGGTGATTGGGCGGGTGGGCGTGCTGCGCAGAGCGTCTTCAGGGTCTGAAGGGGTGGCGCAGCAGGATCGTGTGAACGCGGTCAGGGCCGGTGGAGACCATATCGATCGGTGCGCCGATCAACACCTGAACACGTTCCAGGTAACGGCGGGCGTTCAGCGGCAACTGCTCCCAGTTGGTCAGTCCGGCGGTGGTCTCGGACCAACCCGGCCAGCTCTCGTAGACAGGCTCACACGCCTCGACGTCGTCGGCATCCAGAGGCAACACGTCCAAGGTTATCGAACCGATCTTGTAGCCGGTACAAATGTTGATGGTGGGCAGGCCATCGAGCACGTCCAGCTTGGTGATACAAAGCCCGGACACCCCGTTGATGATGATCGACCGCTTCAACGCTGCGGCATCCAGCCAACCGCAGCGACGGGGACGACCGGTGACCGTGCCACGTTCCTGCCCGACCGTGGACAGGTGGTGACCGACACTGCCCACCTGATCCATGTCCAGTTCGGTGGGGAACGGTCCGCTGCCGACGCGCGTGGTGTAGGCCTTGGTGATGCCCAACACGTAGTGCAGCATGCCCGGTCCGACGCCCGAGCCTGCGGCCGCGTTGCCCGCCACGCAGTTGCTGGAGGTCACATAGGGGTAGGTGCCGTGGTCGATGTCGAGCAAAGTCCCTTGAGCGCCTTCGAACAACAGGTTCTGTCCTGCCAGGTGGGCTGTGTGCAGGCGGTAGCCGACATCGGCCATCAGCGGTCGCAAGCGATCTGCCGCTCCCATGGCGTTGTCCAGCATGGGCTGCAGCGGCAGCGCCGGTGCTTTCAACACGCCCGTCAGCTCGGCGTTATGCAGCTCCAGCAGCGAACGCAACTTGGACTCGAAGCGCGCCGGATGCTTGAGGTCCTGGACGCGCAGGGCGCGGCGGGCCACCTTGTCCTCATAGGCCGGACCGATGCCCTTGCCGGTGGTGCCGATCTTGCCGGCCCCACTGATCTCGCGCTGGGCCTCGCGTGCACGGTCGATCTCGACGTGGAAGGGCAGGATCAGCGGACAGGACTCAGAAAGAAACAGCCGCGAGCGCACATCGATACCGAGTGCCTCGATGCGGTCGATCTCCTGCAACAGGTGCGACGGATCGACGACCACACCGTTGCCGATATAACAGGCCACGCCAGCGCGCATCACGCCTGAGGGTATGAGCTGCAGGGCAGTTTTGCGGCCGTTGATGACCAGCGTATGGCCCGCGTTATGCCCACCCTGGAAACGCACGACACCTTGTGCATGATCGGTCAACCAATCGACTATCTTGCCCTTGCCTTCGTCACCCCATTGGGTTCCCACGACCACCACATTGCGACCGGCACCCGACCTGAAGGCTGCTTGCATTCGAAAATTGTCCTTGCTTTGTAGAGGTAGGCCGAAGCCGAGTCGGTCAATGAGGCGCGCTGGTGATCAGCAGCGAACGCAGTACCCATTGCCCACCGTGTTGCACCAGCTCACGGTCGCAGCGAAAGGCCAGACCTTGTGGCACCTGTCCCGGCAATGCGCAGACCACGGTATGCCCCGCTTCGCGCAATTCGCGCACCGCGGCCCTCAGCCCCGGGTCCTCGGACCAGGGCGCCAGGACCGCAGTCGGTGCGGCGCTGACGCGCGACACCTCGACCAAAGTCTTGAGGTCAAGACTGAAGCCGACCGCAGGCCGGTTGCGCCCGAAGACGGCGCCGACTTCGTCGTAGCGTCCGCCGCGAGCCAGCGCGTCGGTGCTGGCGTTGGCGTAAACCGCAAACCGAAGTCCGCTGTAGTACGCATAGCCGCTCATGTCGGAAAGATCGAAACCTACCCTGAGCTCAGGGTAGGCCTGACGCAAGTGATTGGCCAGCCATTGCAGTTGATCGAGTGCTGCCGCCACCAGGGGCTGCTGCGGCAAGCTCTGCCGCGCGGCCTCCAAGACCTCGTCACCGCCGTAAAGGCGCAACAGCGACAGCAAGGCTTTCTGGGTCGCAGCCGGTATGCTGCGTGTCACCGACCGCAGCGCAGAGGCGTCTTTCTGGCTCAGCGCAACGACCAATTCCTGCAGCTGCAAAGCGTCCATGGCCACATCGGCCAACACACCCCGCAGCACGCGGGCGTCGGCCAGGTCGATGATCAACGCCCCGGGTTGCGCATCGATCAGCCCGTCGAGTGCCAATTCGGCGGCCTCCAGGTCGGCCTGCAGACCGGCGTGGCCGAAAATCTCGGCGCCGAACTGCAGTGGCTCGCGACTGGCGCTGATACCGGCCGGCAGGGTATGCAGCACGGGCCCGCAGTAGCACAGCCGGGTTACGCCCTCACGGTTGAGCAAATGGGCGTCGATGCGCGCGGCTTGCGGCGTGGTGTCGGCGCGCAGCCCGAGCATGCGACCGCTGATCTGATCCACCAACTTGAAGGTACGCAGGTCCAGTTCACGCCCCGTTCCCGACAGCAAGGACTCAAGATGTTCCAGCAATGGCGGAATGACCAATTCGAAGCCATACGATCTCGCGCGATCAAGCAAGGCCCGGCGAAGTACTTCGACGCGACGCGCCTGCGCAGGCAGGACATCGGCAATGTGCTCTGGCAAGAGCCACGCTGAGAGCATGAAGCAGCCCGGTATTGAAAGCGGCATTGTACCGGCCACCGTCATCGCAGAAGACATGCCGGAAGCCCTGCGCGCGGCTACCAGAAACTCAGCAGCAGCAAGCCCATCACGATGCTGCACAGGCCGATGAACCGAATCCGTCCGTCGTCCAACTCGGTGGCGCGCCGAAACACTTCGCGCCAGGCCTTGGGATTGATGAACGGCAGCAGTCCTTCAATCAAGAGCATCAGAGCCAATGCACCGAGCAACTTCTCAAGCACAGGACTGCGGTGGCGGGTCTTCAGCGCTTGGGTGGGGCAGCCGGTGCTGCCGGGCCGCCGCCGCGCATGACGCGGAAAAAGTCGCTTGACGGGTCGAGCACCATGAAGTCGTTCTTGTTGCGGAACGACAGACGGTAGGCTTCCAGGCTGCGGTAGAACTGCGCAAACTGTGGATCCTTTCCGAAGGCGTCGGCGTACAGTGCCGAGGCCTTGGCATCACCCTCGCCCTTGATCTTCTGTGCGTCGCGGTAAGCCTCGGCAATGATGACCTCGCGCTGGCGGTCGGCGTCAGCGCGAATCTTCTCGCCTTCGGCCGCACCTTGGGAGCGCAACTCGTTGGCCACCTGCTTGCGCTCGGATTCCATTCTGCGGTAGACCGAGTCGCTGATGTCGGCCACGAAGTCCACCCGCTTGATGCGCACATCGACGATCTCGATGCCGAAGGACTTGGCTTCATCTGCCAGCCTCGTGCGCACGTCGTTCATGATCTTCTCGCGTTCGGTGGCCAGCACGCCACGCACGTCGCGCTTGGTGATCTCTTCGTTGAATGCCGCTTGCACCACAGGCGCAAGGCGGTTTTCCAGGTTGCGGAAGTCGACGCCGTTGTTGCGGATGAACTGCTTGGGGTCGGACAGACGCCACTTCACCAGCCAGTCGATGACCAGACTCTTCTTCTCGGCCGTGAAGATAGGGCGGGTCTCGGGGCTGTCCAGGGTCTGCACACGGCGGTCCAGGAACACCACGTTCTGGAACGGCGGAGGCAGCTTGAACTGCAAGCCGGGTTCGGTGATGACATCCTTGATTTCGCCCAGGGCATAGACCACGCCGACCTGGCGTTGATCGACCACGAACAGGGTGCTTGCCAGGACCATCAAGGCCACCAGCACACCCAACACTGACACTGCGATCTTGTTCATGTTCTGTTGACCTGCTTCAACGACCGTCGCGGTCGCGAGCGCGACTGCCGTCGCGCGATCGGATATCGACACTGGGTGTCGCTGCGGGCGCCATATCGGTGGCAGAACTGGGCGGCGTGGCGGTATTCAACGCCGGGCCGGCAGCTACCGCGCCAGTCTGCTGAATCAGCTTGTCGAGCGGCAAGTACAACAGGTTGGAGCCATTTCGGCTGTCAACCATCACCTTGCTGACGTTGGCATAGACCTGTTGCATGGTTTCGATGTACAGGCGATCCCGGGTCACGGCCGGCGCCTTCTGGTATTCGGTCAGGATGGACCGAAAGCGTTGCGCATCACCTTCTGCCTGCGCCACCACACGAGAGCGGTAGCCCTCGGACTCTTCGGCCAGCCTTGAAGCCGCACCGCGAGCCTTGGGAATGACGTCGCTGGCGTAGGCCTGACCTTCGTTCTTGAATCGGTCACGGTCGGCCCCGGCTTTCACGGCATCGTTGAACGCCGCCTGCACGGAATCGGGCACCTGCACGCTTTGCATGTTCACGTTGGCCACCACGATGCCGGTCTTCAGCCGGTCGAGCTGGGCCTGGATCGACTTCACCAACTCTGCGGCGATGGCATCGCGCTGCTCGTAGAGCACCAGGTCGACACGGCTGCGGCCGACAATTTCACGGACCGCCGATTCGGCAGCCTGCACAACCGCCTCGTCAGGGCGGTTGTTCTCGAACAGGTAGGCCCGAGCATCGGCGCGCCGGTACTGCACCGTGAACCGGATATCGACGATGTTTTCGTCTTCCGTCAGCATGGACGAGCCGCGAAGACCGGTGACCTGCACCACCACAGTGCTGCCAACGTCCACCGACTGCAACTGCGTGACTGCCACAGTCTCGTGGGCTTGCACGGGATAAGGCATGCGCCACTGAAAGCCTGCGTCCTTGGTCTGGCTGTACTTGCCGAAGGTGGTGACCACCGCCTGTTGGCCTTCCTGGACGATGAAAAAACCGCTTCCCAGCCAGATCAGCAAGGCAACAATGCCTATCAGTCCGGCGCCGATGCCGGCGCTCTTGAAGTCGGGCTGAAACGGAGATCCGCCGCCAGCAGGCGGTTCGCCAGTGGGTCGGCCACCGCCGCCCTTGCGCCCGAACAGGCCGCTGAGCTTGCGATTGAAGTCGCGCCACAGCTCGTCCAGATCCGGGGGGCCGTCGTTGCGGTTGTTCATCATGACGCCGTGGGCAGGCAGCCGTGATGCACGGCGCCGCAGGATCAAGGCAGCTGCCAGCTCGCGTGCCGCGGCTGCAGTGGCGGCGAGTCGCTGGAGCGCACTGGGATTGAGGGTGTCGCGCATGCTGTTGCGGTAGGCCATTCGGAAAAGTGAGGGGCTCGTTTCAACGAACTGAAACGTGAGGTTCGGGGGTTTGGGAATTCGGCTGAGTGAACCGAGCGTCCGCAGATGCGGTCGAATGTCCACCCTTCAAGGCCGCGTGCAGGTGCGCAGTGGCATGCTCGCCAATCGCCTGGCGAAGTTCTTCGAGGCCCTGCCCCGAGCGGGCACTGACGAACACACGCTGCCGCCGTTGTCCGGCATGGACTTCGATCCAGTCGACGGTTTGCAACGGCAGTTGCGATGCATCGAGCAGATCGCACTTGTTGCAGACCAGCAGTTGCGGAATGTCGCCTGCGCCAATTTCTTCGAGCACACGATCAACCTCGGCCTGCTGTTCGACCTGTTGCGCGCCTGCGGTGTCGATGACATGCAACAACAGGTCGGCTTGCGCCGCCTCATACAGCGTGGCTTCAAAAGCTTCCACCAATTTGTGCGGAAGGTCGCGAATGAACCCCACCGTGTCCGACAGGGAAACCGCGCCTTGGTCAGGACCCACCCAGAGGGCTCGGGTGGTGGTGTCGAGCGTGGCGAAAAGTTGGTCGGCGGCGTAGGCCTTGGCCTTCACCAGACCATTGAACAAAGTCGACTTGCCGGCGTTGGTGTAACCGACGAGGGCGACCCTGAAGCTGCCACGCCGATCACGCGCCTTGCGCTGGGTGCCGCGTTGCCGCTTGACCTTCTCCAGGCGCGACTTCACGCTTTTGATGCGTTCGCCGATCATGCGTCGGTCAAGTTCTATCTGTGCTTCGCCTGGACCGCTTCGATTGCCAATGCCGCCGCGCTGCCGTTCCAAGTGCGACCAGCGCCCGACCAGTCGCGTGGCCATGTACTGCAGCCGGGCCAATTCGACCTGCAGCTTGCCTTCGTGGCTTTGAGCCCGGGCTGCAAAGATGTCCAGGATGAGACCGGTACGGTCGGCCACGGAAACTCCAAGATGGCGCTCCAGGTTTCGCTGCTGCGCCGGACTCAGGCTCTGGTCGAAGATGACGCCATCTGCCGCAGTGGCAGAAACCATCGCTTTGATTTCGTCAGCCTTCCCGCTGCCGACAAAAAGCGCGGGGTCGGGTGCTTTTCGGCGTGCGGTCATCCGCGCCACCACCAAGTCCCCCGCCGAGGCAGCCAGCAACGCGAGTTCCTCCAGCAAAGGATCGAAGCTCGCCGAACTTCGGGGGGCTCCTCCATGCTGTCCCGCAGGATGATTACCGAAATCGACGCCGACGATGACCGCGCGCGTCAGACCCTCGGCCGAAGCGGCAGCTGATTCGACAGTGGAACTCAAGGTGACGGGACTGGTGCAACCCGGCTCAAGCCGGATCGCTGGGGTCGGCAGCGTGGAAGTTGACGGCGCGGCTGGGAACCACGGTGGAAATTGCGTGCTTGTAGACCATCTGCGTAACGGTGTTGCGCAGCAGCACCACATACTGGTCGAACGACTCGATGTGCCCCTGCAACTTGATGCCGTTGACCAGATAAATCGACACCGGCACGTGCTCCTTGCGAAGCAGGTTCAGAAAAGGGTCCTGCAAGAGTTGGCCTTTGTTGCTCACGATATGTTCCGTGTTGAGAGTAGGAAGATCGGCACCTTATCACAGGGTCCTGCAGGGCGCCGCAAGGGAGAAATTGTGTCATTTAGCCTTGTCGTCGAAGGGGTTG
>Ga0209181_10006121_pt1 | contig 17007 bp, 11 predicted proteins | sample MAT05_FD_187208 | JGI IMG/M metagenome (GOLD analysis project Ga0209181, IMG submission 187208) | Freshwater microbial communities from Lake Fryxell liftoff mats and glacier meltwater in Antarctica - MAT-05 (SPAdes) (version 2) | ecosystem: Environmental > Aquatic > Freshwater > Ice > Liftoff...
TCGCAAGCTCGTATGCCCAGTGCGGACAGCCCGCCTCCGCGCGGCGTAAGTAGCCGGTGAGAAGACATGCCTTGCCTTCTCGCCCTCATCCCACCTTAATCGTCCGACGACGAGACGGGAGTACCGCCGATGGTTGCCAATGACGATGACGCCAATCTTTCCGCCGACCAACGCCGCCGCGAGGTGATCGCCATCTTGGCGGTTGGCGCGATGCGATGGCACCGGCGTGCCAAGGCGACGGGCCTCGCCGTTGGATTGGCGGAGGCGACCATCACTCCGCCGTCGCCCAAGCATCAAGAAGAAGCGGACATTGAACTTGAACTGGGCGAGCAAGCTGGCATCAGTGTGTCTGACCGTACCGCGCGTTAGCGGTGCGGGCATATGGAGACCTGCCCATGACGACAACCGTTTCGAAGGACCTCGCGGCGCTGGAAAAGATGTCGATCGGCGACTTGCACGATCGATACGTCGAACTCTTTGGCGAGCAGATACAGAGCCGCCATCGCGTTTACCTGGTCCGCCGCATCGCGTGGCGCATCCAGGCCAATGCGGAGGGCGGCCTTTCAGAGCGTGCCCGCGCACGTGCCGCCCAGCTCGCCAACCCGACGGACGTGCGGCGAACTCCGCCCAAGTGGGCCTCGCTCGGCGAGCCCCCCAAGGACGCCAAGAAGGTCCCTCTGGCCGCGACGGCGGACCCTCGTCTGCCGCCCACGGGCACCGCGATCGTCCGGGACTACAGAGGCCGAACCGTTCGTGCCGTGGTTCTGGCGGACGGCTTTGAGTATGAGGGCGAGCGATATCGCTCCCTGTCGGCGATCGCCAAGGTCGTGACCGGAACGCACATCAACGGATACCGGTTCTTCAACCTGGAGGCACGCCGATGAGCCGGAACTCGCAGAACGGAAAGCACGCGGCACCACCAACGTCGCAGTGCCGCTGCGCGATCTACACCCGCAAGTCGAGCGAGGAAGGGCTCAAGCAGGAGTTCAACTCCCTCGACGCGCAACGCGAAGCGGCGGAGGCGTACGTCGCCAGCCAGAAGAACGAGGGATGGTCAGCGCTCCCCGATCGGTACGACGATGGCGGATTCTCCGGCGGCAACGTCGATCGCCCCGGCCTCAAGAGCCTGATGGCCGACATTGAGGCGGGGAAGATCGACTGCGTGGTGGTCTACAAGGTGGACCGTCTTTCCCGGTCGCTCATGGACTTCGCTCGGCTCATGGAGGTCTTTGATCGCCACAAGGTCTCGTTCGTCTCGGTAACCCAGCACTTCAATACAACCCACTCGATGGGCCGGCTCACGCTCAACATCCTCCTGTCGTTCGCGCAGTTCGAGCGTGAAATCATCGGCGAACGCATCCGGGACAAGATCGCGGCGGCGAAGAAACGCGGCAAATGGGGGGGCGGCCCGCCACCGTTCGGCTACGACGTTGACCGCTCCAACGGGAGCCCGCGACTCGTGGTCAATCCGGCGGAGGCGTCGCGTGTGCGACACATCTTCGAGCGCTACCTCGAACTCGGGTCGCTGCTGGAGGTCGGCGTAGACCTCTCCAAACGCGGATGGACGACCAAGACCTGGCGAACCAAGGCAGGGGTGGTGCGCGGCGGCGTGGAATGGGATCGGCATTCTGTCTATTGCACGTTGAAGAACCCGATCTACATGGGGAAGGTCGTCCACAAGGGCGAAACGTACCAAGGGCAACACGAGGCTATCGTCGAGGAGGAAACGTTCCGCCGTGTGCACGTGCTGATGCAAAAGAACTCTCGCGCGCGAGGCAACGAGCAGAGGAACCAGTTCGGGGCGCTGCTCCGCAAGCTGCTGTACTGCAAGGGGTGCGGCAGCGCGATGGTCCACACGTTCACCCGGCGCGGCAACAAGGCGTATCGGTACTACGTTTGTTGCAACGCCATCAAGAAGGGTCGCGCTCGCTGCCAGACTGGGTCGCTGCCCGCTCTTGAAATCGAGAAAGCGGTCGTCGAACAGATCCGATGCGTGGGCCAGGACCGGAGTGTTCTCGCGGAGACGCTCTCCGCGTCGCGGGCTCAAGCGGATGCGGCCATCGAGCAACTGGAGGCGGAGCTCCGAATCGTCAACCGCGGCCTCGGGCGCAACCACGCCGAGATTCGCCGCCTGGCGACCACGGAGCCAGCGTCCTCCGCGTCCGCGGGCCGGATCTCTGACCTCAATGACCAGATCCGCGAGGCCGATCGGCGGGCCAGCGAGATCACGACGACCGTTGACCGCCACCGTGCGGAGGTGCTCTCGCCCGCAGACCTTCAGGCGGCGTTCGCCGACTTCGACAACGTCTGGACCGCGCTCGCGCCACGAGAGCAGGTCAAGATGCTCCAACTGCTGATCAACAAAGTCGTCTTCGACGCCCTCGAAAGCAGCATCGAGGTGTCGTTCTACCCGTCGGGGGTGAAGGCGCTCGCTGGCGGAGCGGCAGACGGATCGGAGGCGACGACATGATTACGGTCAAGACAAAGGTCTACTTCAACCGTGCGGCCCACGGGCGCAAGACGATCGATACCAAGCCCGCCGCGAGAATGGCCGTAGACCCCGGCCGCGTGCCGCGAATCTCGCGCCTGATGGCACTGGCGATCCACTTCGACGGGATGATCCGCGCTGGCAAGGTCGCCAACATCTCCGAGATCGCCCGCCTGACTCATGTCACCCAGCCGCGGATCACGCAGCTGATGAATCTCTGCCACCTCGCACCGGACATTCAGGAGGAGATCCTGTTCCTGCCCTTGATGATGAGAGGGCGAGATCCGATCCATGAGCACATGCTGCGGGGCGTCACCGCCTGTGCTGGCTGGCGGGAACAGCGAGCAAAATGGGCACACGTAAACCCGCCCGTTAGCCGCGACTTTGCGCGTGCTGTTGATCGGGAAACGAACATCCAATCGCATGTCGGCTCGGCGGCAAACGACTTGTAGCGATGAAGAACCGCGATCCTTCCCTGATCAGGGCAATACGGCGATCGAAGCGCTGGCAAAAAGCACGCCGGACGATGGCTGTAGATTGCTTGCTGCCGCGATGCCTGGCCGAAGGGAACGGTGTAGCGCCGCAGTCTCGGGCGGGGAACAGGACAGATTCGGCATGATCTATCGGCGGTGCCGCCAGTGATCATGTTGCCGGCAATGTCTCATTTGCGGGTCACTCGGTTAGACATGCGGCCATGAGAGTCTGTACATATGTCGTGGCATCGTCCACCTGGAACAACACGCCCAGTGCTTCAACGTCGGCCTTTGCCATCGGCGTCCGCCCTCCGTCGTTCGACCATCCCAGGCTGGCAAAAAGCGTATTGGAGAGGATGAAGGCGTGCAGTTGAAGGTCTGGGGCCTGACGCTCGACGATCTGCTGGAGCCGGGGCACCTCGCGCGTGGCGAACTGCACCTTGGGGTCGCTGGGGTCGAAGTGGTGCAGGCCCTTCGGATCGACGAACGCCAGGTGCTGCCGGTCCCCCTCCTGCACCCACAGAAGGAAGTCGGGGAAGAAGTTGGCCGCCTGGAAGAATCCGAGGCCGGTCACGGCCTGATTGCGGAGCAGGTAGACCTCGCGCCCCCGGTTGGCCATGCACCAGGTGGCCAAGTCCTGAACGAACTCGGCCTCCCACTTGTCGAGCGCGACGGGGCTGATCCGAATCTCCGCGTTCTTGCCGACGTGGAGGAGGGGCTGATACAGGTGGCCGCCGAACGGCACTGTGCGCCATCGCCCGCCCCACTGGCTCCAGGTGGCGAGCAGGTTCTGCCCAAGCGCGGCCTTCAGGCCTTCAATGAACGTGGCGATCTGTTCGATCTGCTCGGCGGTCTGCACCAAGTCCGTTGTCTCAATGCTGTAGCTCTCCACCAGATTGGGATCGTCGGGTGCCAGTTCCGCGACCTCCAGATACGGTGCTTCCCAGCGCCCACGGATGTAGCGGTAGAAACGCTCCGAGTAGGCGTTCAGGAGTTGCTGCGCCATCCGCTGCCACTGCGAGCGGTTCTCGTAGCGGTCCAGCCGCATGTCGTCGGCCGTGGCGAGCAACTCGTACCAGTCATCGCGTGCCAGCATGGCGGCAACCGCCGCGAGATCGACGTGCAGACGGTCCAGCCCGCGGGTCGCCTTGAAGGCTTCCAAGCCGAATAACAGGCCGTCGAGGTCGAACAGGAATGTCGGCACGGTCTTGAGCGTCTGCCTCGGCAGGTCAGCGGCCTGACCGATCGCGGCGGTGATCTGCTGATTCGCGCCAGCGATGCCTCGAATACGCGGCAGCCAGTTCAATTTCGTGCGATGGTGCCGAAGCCACGCGTCCTCCGGCGCGGTCTCGTGCGGGGGACGGAGCCGCACCAGTGGCCCGAGCTTGCGGAAGGCCTGGCCGCGTTCCACTGTCTCACCATCGATCTCGTCCCGCAGGCGCAGGGTCTTGAGCGTCCGCTCTGGCAGCGTCTTGACGACTGGGATGTCCCAGACCTGCTTCTCCTGTGCCTCTGGAACCTCGCTGAAAATCCAGTCCCTGAACGTGTTCATATAGGTGGCCTTGACGCCGAATACCTGAAGCGTCTCGACCTGCCGCAGATTCCTGGGCGGTGCTGGCTTGTCCGCGAGCACGGAGGAGCGACGCAGGCTCATCCGGTATCCCCGCAGCCGCACGCCGCGCCCGAACAACTGGATGATCTGGGTGCCTTCGCTCTTTCCCATGCGCATGAGGCCGATGGACGACACGCGCCAGGAGTTCCAACCTTCGGTGAACTTCCGTGAGCCCACGAGGAGGTTCACCGGGCTGTCATCGCGGTTGATACCCTGGAACAGCGACGAGCGATTGGCATCATCCTCCAGACGCACGACACCTTTGGCCGCGCACGCCTCCGCGACCGCGCCCGGCTCACCCACGTTGACGACGCCGAACGGCTCGGCCTCACCGACCTTGAGCGCCAACTCGCCGGTTGCTCCCCTGAGCATCTGGACCGCCAACACACCGCCGCCGGGAGCGTGGAACACATCCCGCAGAATGCCATCGTGCAGCGACTGGGCCAGCGCTGCTTTGTCGCCGGAAACATCGATGTGGGGCAAACGGTGGGCCAGTAAGTCACGCCCGTTCTGGTCCTTGAACCCCTCCTCCAGCAGGCTTTGGATCAGCGCCACCGCCTCGGCGGGCGCGGCGAGGAACGCCTTCAGGAATAGCAGCACCTCGACAACGTCTGAGACGGACTCCTTGTCGTCAGTGCTTGATACCTTGCCGCCCGTTACAGTGTGCCCGACGAACACCCACAGCGGCTTGTCGATCTGGAACGGCTTCATAGCGTCGCCGCCGTCCATCCACACCCGCAACTGCTGATAGAACAGGAGCACCGCTGCGGTGAGGTAGCGCCGCTGCTTGTCGTCGTCCTCCAGATTCAGGATCGTGAAGTCCTTACCGTACCCATCGCGGTAGAAACTGCGATAGGCGTAGTCGAAGAGCACGCTTCGGGCGTACCTGTTCTTCATCGCCTCGTCGTTGCCGATGGCCTCTTTGAACGTCGCCGAGTACTCGATGCAGAAACCGCCCTTGGCGAGTTGGTCGCGCCGCGACAGCCACTTGCCATCCTCGCCGCGCCCCGCTCCTCGGTGGCCCTCATCCACCAGCACAAGGTTGCACCCCTCAAACGCCTCGGTTGCCACGGTCGCCTTGCCGTGGTCGTCCTGGAACTTGTGGATCGAGAGAATCTTGATCGCCCGCTGCGCCTGCGCGGCGAAGAGCCCGTCCACGCCCTGCTCGCCCACGGTCACAACATCGAAGCCCGATTGCATCAACTCCGTCGCGTGCTGGGTGCTCAAACCGTCGTTGGGCGTGACGAGGATGATCTGGTCCAGCTTCGGCCATGTGCCCGACGCGAACGCTCGCTGGTGATACTGGCGGAACTGGCGAACGTGAACGTGCATGAGCAGCGTCTTTCCGCTGCCGGTCGCGCACCAGAACGCGAGCCGTGCCAACTGGCGGCGGGGATCGGCATCGTCATCACCCACTGGCTCGGTCGGGAATGGGGCGACCTGATCCGGCTCGGCCGCCTCTGCATTGTGCTCTGTGATGCGGGCGTTGATCTCGACGCGGAGAGCACTAGCGTCCTGAAAGAATCGATCCAGAAACAACTCCGTGAACAGCAGCGCGAGGTACTGGTGGTACTTCCAGTCGATCCGGGGCTGATTGTGCCGGAGGCGCGCGGTGTTGATCGCCTGTGTGTGCTCCAGAATGTTCTGCTCAAAGGCCCGCAAACGGTCCACGGGGACGACGTTGGCATCGTTCACCGTGGGCAACACGCCCGCGATGGCCTCGAAGAACCGGTGCAGGCCCGTGCGTTCGTCGATGCCCTCGGCACTGTCCGGCGAGATCTGGAACCGTTCCTTGAATTGCTTCAGGTCTCGGACGCCGAGCTTGGAGAGCGCCCACTGAAAGAGCACGGTCTGGCGGTGAAAGTCGGGCTTGGCCCGACCACCGGCACCATTGTCCGCGAGCTTGCCACGGCGTGGCGAGGCCGAAGCGGGCGCAGCGCCGCCGTTTGCAGCTTCGATCGCACCGGTTCCGGCAGTCGCCTGCACCTTTGGGGAGCGACCGGGGGGACGCTTAGCCATTCGCGCCTCCCATCTGGGAAGCGGAATCCGTGTCCTCGAACATCTTGGTCTTGAACGTCTCTTCGGTCGGGAACACGGTGCGGATTTCGGCGGTCGGTTGCGGCAGCGTCACCGGACCGTTGATGTAGATCATGTGATAGTCACGGTGCTCCGTCCGCTCGCGAGTGGTCTCGCGGTGCCGGGCCATCCAGGCATCGAGCACGGCGGCATCCTTCTCCGGATCATCCGTGAGCTTCCGCCACACCACGAGCACACGGGTGGCGTTGCCCCCATTGGAAGCGGGGTTCAGCTCACCCTCAACGCGCTGGAATGTGAACGGGCCGTTCGCATCGCGGCGCAAACGCCCGGTGATCTTGGTGCGACCCAGACCGTCGGCGTGCTCGGCACGCTCGAAGTCGGCGCTGTAACGCTCCAGCGGGCCATAGGCGTGGACTTTCAGGCCGATCAGGTAGTTGAACGTCTCGACCAGATCGACGCGATGGCGCTTGATCTCCGCGTCGCCCGCAAGTTGAGCGTTGATGGTGTAGGTCCACGGGTCGCGGAAGGCTTCGAGGTTGAGTAGCGACGGGCCGAGTTCGAGATCGAGGGCGTAGGTGATCAGCGCATCCTTCTCCGCGGCAGTACGGCCGTCGAGGAGTTGGCCGGAGGGGGCGGGGAGGTTGTTGAGAGCGTCTTCGTAGGATTCGAGGGCGAAGTACTTCACCAGGGCGCTGGTGCCTTTGTCGTGGGATTGGGCCCTGCCGTCTTTCCAGTCAGGGGAATAGACAACCTTCGTGATGCGCGGGCACAGGACGGTCGTGAAGTACCTTGCACCTTCGACGAGGACGAATTGCCGATGACCATCGTCCTGTCGGTTTAGCGCCATCACTGCGTGGCCCGTCGTGCCCGAGCCCCCGAAGAAGTCTACCACCACATCTCCGCCTCCAACCGCACCCACAATCAGCGAATGCCACACGGTCCACAGCGACTTGGGAAACGAGAAGTCTGGCTCTATCTCGAACATATTCTTAATCAGCGTGCTCCCATACTCAGCGGCGTTGAAGTCAGCATCAGTCCACACAGTGCGATAAGACTCCTCTTCCTTTGTCAGGTAGATTACGGGAAGCTCTCCCCGTCCTTTCCGAAGCTCAAGGCCGGTCCGTACCGCTTGAACACTGCCACGAGAATAACGCCATTTCCGCTCTTGGCCGTCAGTCACCGAGATTGGCCACACTTCACACACGCCATCGCTGCGTCGGACGACAGCTTCTGATGGATGCCAGTCGTCAACGGGGCATTCCCCAAACCCAATTATCGTGTCGTCCTTCACCAAGATGGGATAAAAGCACGTCTTGGCAGAAAAGCGGTCTGACTCGCCGCCGGTCTTCATCAATGGCTTGGACTTGCCCTCATCAAGAACTCGATGGCCCAACTGGGCTGCATCCTGAAACACGAAATAGGCAAACTCGTGGGTGTACGAGAAGCCATCGCCCTGAATACCTCGAGGATTGTGAACAACGGACACACAAGTGCGATTGCGATCCGGATACATATAAGCGAGAACCATCCCGAGGGCTTCCTGCTCGTTCTCATCGATTGCGCACACAAGTACCGATTGTTCGTTCAGCAACTTGTCGGCGATTTGAAGCCTTGTCGACATCAACGACAGCCAGGCAGAGTGTTTGAATGTGTTCTTGTACGGAATCTCCGAGGTTTTCGCGTTGTATGGCGGATCAATGTATATGCACTGCACGGAGCGTTCATAAGCATCCACAAGCACGCGAAGTGCATGGAAGTTGTCACCATGCACCAACACGCCAGTGATTGCTGCGTCAATCATCGCCATCCCACACAGGATCTCATCATTGGCGAGAAGATCTGCGCTAAATGCACTGCCAAAGAACCGCGTGTCAACCGGAAGCTTGTCGCAGGCATCCAGGTACGCCCGCGTCCCCCACGCCGCTCCGCCAAATAGGCCATCGTTGCCGTTAGCTTGCGGCTTAAATCCCAGACGCGCCCACTCCGCCCACTGCTCGGTATTCGCGGCGATCACATCGCGCAAGCGGGCCGGGATGCGGTCCACCGTCACCAGCCAGTTGGTGTTGAGCACAAACTTCTTCTTGAGCCAGATCTTCTTCTGGAAGTCTTCGAGCGAAGCGAGGAAGGCGATGACTCGTGTAGCAACGGTGCGAATTGCCTTGAGCTTGCCTTGTACGCGCTGAAGGTGATCGCCCGGCAGGGCTTCCAAATCGTCGAGCCGCACGACTTCGTTCTTGATGTAGAAGTCCAGTTCGCGGCGAAGGAAGCCGCCCAGGTCTTTGTGGATGAAGTAGTCGAAGGTGTTGCGGGCGGTGAAATCGCCCAGGTGCTTGCCGAGAATGGTGCGAGCGGGCTTGCCATCTGTGGGCGAAAACGCGTTGGCGACAATCTTCCAAGCGGCGGACATGGCTACAAGCGCTCGCTTCTCGGCATCGGCGCAGAACTGCTCGCGTTCGTCGCCCTTTTTCGGGTTGGTCGGCTTCGCGTAGTCGCCGCCGAAGATAGCGACAGCGCCTGCCGCAGCGCGCTCGATGTCCGCTTGCTTGGGGGCGCGAAACTCGAAGCGGAGTATCAACTCGCTCGCAGTTTCTTCGACAGGGTTCTCCGCCGCGAGAATGTACCGCCGCTTGGCGTCGTCGGCCTCCTTGTTGTTGCCGACCTCCTGTGTCGCTTCGACCAGTTTGAAGCGGACGGTCTTATCCTCACCCCCACTAACCTTGAATCGGTAATCTTTGTGCCACTCGCCAGATTTGATGTAGTACTGGTCCTTGTTGGCCCAGTGAAGCGTGACCTCCTCGCCGCTGTAGGGAATCGCGTAGGTGTCACCCTTGTACCGGCGCTGCGAGATGAAATCGCCCTCGTCGTAGTAGCGGCCAAAGAAGGCCAGCAGGTGGTTGTAGATGTCGGCTTCGAGATCAGCGGACGCCGCGCCGCCTGCGGACTCCAGCCGGGCGCGGAGTTCCTTGACCTTTTGCGAGGTCTCGGGATCAACGCCCAGATCGCGTGCCTGCGCGATCGCCTTGTCGAGATCAACCTGCACCTGCTCGGCAGCACCAGCACCGTGCGCCGCGAGCGTCGCACGAACCACGTCCTTCAACTGGCGATCAAGGAACTCGGTGACTTCTTTGTTCTTGGCGGCGATGATGCGGTAGATGCCGAAGTCCAAGTCGGACTTGTCGAGCTCGAACAACTCTCTCAGTTTGGTCTTGAGGGCGTTGAATTTGCTGTCCGTGATGGTTGTGGCCAAGTTGGGAGTGAGCGTGGGCATGGCGTTCTTGTGACTCTTGATCAGACCGCGACGAAGCGGAGGGTGAACAGTGATTCTCGGGAATGACGTTGCTGGCAGCGGGCTTGAAGTTGCCGCAGCAGGTTCTGACGCTCCTGCTCGACGGTATCCTCCACTTCATCGATGTTGCGCCGCGCGCGGCGGCGCTTCGCCTCCATCTGTGTAACCTGCTCCATCGCCTGCTGCTGCGCGGCCACGGTTTCGGCAAGATCGGCCTGGCGGCGTGCCGCCCGCAGGTCTCGTCGGATGGTCTCGAGCTCCATCTCGGCGGACGTGATCTTGTCGTCGGCCCACTGGTTGACCTGCGTCTGGACCTTGCGGAACCGGTCATCGCCCGCCTCGCTGGCCCGCGCAAGGCTGGCATGTGTAAGGCGTTCAGCATCAGCTGCCAAGCGATCCGTCGGCGGCACGGCGTCGGTGACTGCGGCGGCGACCGCGGTGACTATCATGGTGCCGGGGACATCCATCAGGCGATGGATCTGCTCCTGATCGACGTTGTCCCCTTCGTCGGTGACGGCGGTGAAGAGCAGGTATTCCTCACGGGCGTCGCTATCGAGTGTCAGTTTGTCAAGGCGAAGCCAGCCTGATCGCCCGACCAGCGGCTTGAGCATGCTGATCTTGCGGTCGTGATTGGTCACATCGAACTGCACGGTAACGGGAGCCAGGGGATGTGCCTTGGCCGTGCTGATGATCCACTGGCCGAGGGGGCTGGACAGCCGGAGCAGATGTGCCTCGGTCGCGGCGTAATCCTCCTCGGTGCGGGCCGCCGAGATAAGGCGGTAGCGACCAGCGGGAACATCTGGCGCAGGCGCGATCGGAAGGTCAAGCCCGAGACGAGCGTCGTCAAACGTCGCTCGGTCATCCAAGCCCCAATGAGCCAACTTCCAGAATCGCTCGCCGACGCGGTCAAGGGCAACCTGGGCGTCCTGGCCACGGATCTTCAGGCGTTCGTGGACATCGGCATCGAAATGCTCGAAGAGTTGCTGCTGCGCCTGCGTCATCTTTTGCGTGATGGTCGCCTCAAGGTCGCGTTGCAGGGCGTCGAACGCCTGCTCGATCTCCCGGTCGGTGCGACAGGTCTTGAGGATCGCATGCACACGCTTCTCGAAGTCCACACCCTCTTCGATCGCGCCGAGCACCTCGTCGCTGGCCCCGAACAGCCCGTCAAAGAGGCTGAACTTCTGCTGGAGCAGGTCCTGCACGCGGCGGTCGGCCAGGTTGCCCTGCGACAGGAAGTTGACGACCACCACGTCGTGCAACTGGCCGTAGCGGTGGCAGCGGCCGATGCGCTGCTCGATCCGCTGCGGGTTCCACGGCAGGTCGTAGTTGACGACGAGCGAGCAGAACTGGAGGTTGATGCCCTCGGCGGCCGCTTCGGTGGCCAGCAGAATCTCAGCGTGATCGCGGAACTCTTCGATGAGCGCCGAGCGAATGTCCACAGCCTTGGAGCCCGTGAGCTTGTCGGTGCCCGCGTGCTTGCTGGTGAAGCGGTCGTATGCCTGCTTGGCGCTCGGGTGCGTGTTCGAGCCGTTGAAGGTCACTACCTTGCCTGCGTAGCCGTTGGCTTCCAGATACCCCGCGAGAAAAGCCTGGGTCTTGCGGCTCTCTGTGAAGATGAGGGCCTTCTTCTTGGCCCCCAGTTCCCTCAGCCGCGCGAACGCGGCATCCAGCGCTATGAGAAGCGCCTTCGACTTGCTGTCGCCGCCGATCTTCTCCGCACGCGCAATGAGTGATTCGATCTGTGCCAACTCGCCCGCCAAGAGCCTGCCTTGAACGAGCGGGCCGGAGGGGTCGCTATCGCCATTCTCCCCATCGAGTTGTTCGACAAGGGCGTCGATGTCAATGTCCTCGTCCTCGGCGAGGGCGTCGAGAAGGTCGTCTTCGGATGCCTTGGGCATCCCATCGCGGAGAGCGATCAGGCGATTGCGCATCGTGCCGAGCGTGCTCGCCAACGCCTGCGGCGAGGAGGCCAGCGTCTTGAACAGGATCATCTCGATGAGTTGTCGTTGGCGTTGCGGGAAGGCGAAGCTGATGTCCCGCGTCATGAAGTCCATCACGTCCTGGTGCAGGCCCTTTTCCTCGTCCGTCTGCGGGAACGGATGAGTCATCGCCTGCCGCTTCTTGTAGTTGATGTAGGAGCAATCCTTCCGGAGCGTGCGTTTGCACACCTGCGCCAGGCGAGCACGAAGCCCGGCAACGTCGCCGCCCGCGTTGCAGTAGCGGGTTTGGAACGAGCCCTTGTCGCCAAACACATGGTCGTCGATGAGCCACCCGAGGCCGTACAACTCGAGCAGGCTGTTCTGCAAAGGAGTCGCGGTCAGCAAGATCTTCTGCCGTAACTCGAACGCCCAGCGCACGGCTTGGCCGCCCTTTCGGCTGGGCTGGTATGCATTGCGAAGTTTGTGGGCTTCGTCGAGCACGACGAGGTCGAAGGGCATGGCACGCAGATCGTCTTTCATCCGGGCCGCGAAGCCGTAGGAGATCACGACGATCTTGCCGCAGTCGAATGGGTTCGGCTGTCCCTCGGCTCGGACCTGATTCCACACGCGGCGGTCGAGCACGATCGCGGGCAGGTTGAACTTCTCGGCGAGCTCCGTCTGCCACTGCTTGCGGATGTGGGCTGGGCAGACCACGATCAACCGGCGACAGCGTTCGGCCCAGCGCTGGCACAACACCAGCCCGGCCTCGATCGTCTTTCCGAGGCCGACCTCGTCCGCCAGGATGACACCCTTCTGAAGAGGGTTGGATATGGCGAACAGGGCTGCCTCGACCTGGTGCGGGTTCAGATCGACCTTCGAATCGAAGAGCGTGGTGGACAGGCGATCCATCTCGCCCACCGCGCCGAGGCGGGTGAGTTCGTGGGCGTAGTAGCAGGCTTGGTGCGGCGATAGGGGCATCAGCGACCCCCCTTTGCGCCGCGGAGCCACTCGTCGATATCCGCCCAGCGGATTTCGAGTACCGATCCAGGCAGCGCGTGGGCGGCTTCCCAGACCGCAGTTTTCAGGTTGGCGGCATTTGCGGTCATGGAAAAGGTGTTCTGGCCATGATGAGGCGGGATCGACGTTTGACCCGCCGGTTATGTCCATGTATAGTAAACAGCCAACGAGCGAGCGTCAAACCGTCATGACCGTCCAAAAGCCAAAATTCGGCACCTTTGTTCGCGAGCGCCGCACGGCCAAAGGGTACAGCCTGCGCCGTTTCGCGGAGCTGGTAGGCGTGAGCCCGACCTACATCTCGCACGTCGAGCAGGGGAAGGTGGATTCGCCGCCGACCGCGGATCGCATCCAGAAGATGGCGCAGCTGCTGGGGGAGAGTCCGGACGAGCTTTTTGCGCTGGCCGGCCGCGTCCCCGAAGACCTGCCCAAGATCATCCAAAGCCAGCCGGAGGCGATGCCCGCCCTGCTGCGTGCCGCGAAAGGCCTGAATCCCGAGCAGATGAAGAAACTGCTCGATCAGGCCAACGAGATGGGCGCGAAGGAGGGCGCCCAGTGAACTGGCGATCCTCTGTCGGCGAAGTTCCATTCATTCCCGAGAAACGCATCGAGCAGGATGCAGAACTGCTCTTGGTGGAGTACGCGCGCGATCAAGGCGTCGCGGTGTCGTTCCCCGTCCCCATCGAGGAAGTGCTCGAAGTGCAGCTCAAGCTGACCTTCGAGATGGATGACCTGCGGGCTGCGTTCGCAAGTCCGGACGTGCTCGGCGCGATCTGGTTCAAGAACGGCCTGGTCAAGGTTGATGCGAGCTTGGACCCGCACACATCACCGCAGATGCTCGGGCGATTCCGGTTCACGCTGGCCCACGAAGTCGGACATTGGCGCCTTCATCGTCATCTGTACCGAGAGGATCCGTCACAGGCCCATCTCTTTGGCGGGCACGGTCACCCGGCCTTCGTATGTCGCTCCAGCGATAAGCCGTCGGTGGAGTGGCAGGCCGACAACTTCGCCAGCTACGCCCTCATGCCCAAGAAACTGGTCATGGCGGCGTGGCAGGAATGGCGGGGCAACCTGGACCCGGTGGTGTTGAACACCCTGCCGTCGGCGGGATCGGTCGGCGCGCGTGATCCGCGCGACGCGCGGTTTGAGACGTTTTGCAAACCGATGGCGAAACGATTTGAAGTGTCCGCCGAGGCGATGCGCATCCGCCTTGAGAAGCTCGGACTTTTGCTGCGAGAAATCCCAAACACACTGTTTTGATTGGTGGCGAGGGCTTCGTCGTGCCCTCGCTGTCAACGGTTTACCAAACGACAGACAAAGGAATCATCGAATGGCCAAGGACTTTGACCCCCGTCGCATTCTCCGCAAGATCTCAAACTCGCTGCTCCGCGTGTGCTTCGATCGCAACGGCGTGGTCGACGGCATTCCTTGGGACGACCTGGGCGAGACCCAGGTGGAACTGATCTTTGCCGCGTGGCAAAAGATGCCCGAGGACAAGCGGCGGCACATCCACATCGTGCTGCTCGACATCAACGAACTCGCCGACGAACGCGGCGTGAAAGTACTAGTTGAGGAGATCCAGCGAACCGCGCCCGATCGACTGACCGATTTTGATGCGATTGTCGGCCAGGCCGACCGCGCCATGTGGACGTTCCTGAACGTCAAGAAGGCGTTCGTCGTCGCGGCATACTTCGCGCGGGCGGAGGCCCTCTCCACGGGCCGGTACTGGGTCACGCGCAACAGTTTGCCCAAGCAGTCGATCGCCGTGGCCGACTGCCACAAGGTCGCGCTAAAGGCGGCGCTCGCAGAGTTCTATTGGGATCGGCAGCTACGCGGCAAGATCTGCGAGATCGAGCACTACACGCGGATCGGCGGCAGCGAGTACTTCTTCGCGTACCTCGACGACTACCCCGACGATCCGGTCGTCTTCGATGACACCGGGCATCTGGTGCGGAGCAAAGAGCGCCGGGTGTTTGACAACGTTTTCGTGTTCAACCCCAGCGACGGGACGCTTGATGTGTACGCCAAGGGCGGGAAGAAGGTGTACGAGCCGCTCCAGCAGAGGTTCTGCAAGGCTGTGCTCGGACTCGACATCGGGCCCGCGGACCCGAAGCGCCCGGCCTACTCGCTTGATCACCTGCTCAAGCCGGACCGAAGGCTTCCGACAGATCCCAAGGATCGCATTGCGGCGGTCACGATCACTCGCCTGCGGGCAGAGCCGATCGACCGGCCCGGCGAGTACATCGAACTGGGCCTCAACCCCGAGCGTGGTATTCACCGGATCGACCATGCGATCGCCGAGTACCTCAATACTCAGCTGCTGACACCCGACCGGCTCCGCGTCAAGCAGATGACCTTCGAGGTGCGTTTCGCTGCGGACGCCCGCCCTCGCCCGCTGAGGTTCAGCGTCAGCTGCCCAAACTCCTGCGACCTCAAGAGCAAGCCGGACGAACTGCGCGCTATCGGCGAGCGGTGCCTGCGGATGTGGAAGGTGACCCGTGAATGAGACCCTCTCACGGTTGTGGGCCTGTTTCGACAGCTACGAGCCGCTCTTCTCCGCTGGTGAGGTGGCATCGTGGACCGACGGCCAGGCTCAGTGGCTTCGCCAGCGTGGAGTGCTCTGCGCCGCGGCGTCCACGTCTCGCGTGGCGTGCCCCTGCTGCGCTTCGTCGCATGTCGAGGACGTCCTGGAGGTCCCCGATGCCGACCCGCAGCGGTTCTTCGTTCCATGTCCAGAATCCATCACAGTCGAACTTGATCCCGAAGCCCTGCGACAATGGACGATCGACGGTGACGCCGTCGCGGCACTTATCGGGGAGACTCTTGGGCTGCGGGGCAGCCCCACTCCGATTCAGCCGGGCCGTGTCTGGCGGCTAGGGACAACCCGGTGGCGGCAGTCCGCCCGTGAACTGCTGCTGGCACGGGGGCTTGATGCTGAGGATGCCGCCCGCATCGCGGCGCACGCCGGGCAAGCCGGTCGTCCCATCGTGCTCGTCAGCTGCCAGGAACCGCCGCCCCACATCTGGCCGGGCCGGCCACCAACGTGTATCGCACTGTCGCGGGTGATGTCGCAGGATGCGACAGGGCTGCAGGCGGATGTCGTGTTGCTTCACGACCTTGTTCAGAAGGCCGACGAGCTTCAGGCTCAGTTGGAGCTCATGCCCTTGGACCCCGCCGGGAAGAAGCGCGTGCTGCGACGTCAGGTTCAGGCCGCCGTAGCGTCGCACCAGGATGACGAGGTCCTCGTTGGCGCATACCGCGAGTGCTCTTCGTATCGCGAGGCCGCCAAGCTGCTCTCCGAACGCCTGAAGACGAAGGTATCCAAGGACAAGATCAAGCGTGCCGTAGACCGGGCCGGCGGACCCGTCGCGGTCATCAATGGAGCCAGCAGCAACTCGGTGGTCCGCGCTGTCGCGTCGCACCGACGCGACAAAGGTGGAAGATTCTGAGAATCGTGCAGATGCCGTGAAAACAGGCGTTTGCGCCTTGTTCGACATCGATGGTGCGCGTCGCGGGCGGTACAGAACCGCGACACCGGCCGGTTGGTCCGAGGGCCACGAGGGCCATAACCCGCCGGTCGCTACAAGCTCGTGAATGTCTGCGGCGTGCGCCGCGACGCGAGATTGGCACGGACGGGTGATGGCTCCGGCCCCGGAGGTCACCCGTGACCAACGGCGCATCACTGAACGACACATACATCCGCACGCTCATCCTGATCAAGGCCCGCAGCCTGATGAAGTCCCCGGCCTTCCGGGGCGTCGAACGCGACGACGTTCTGCGGGACCTGACCCTCGTCCTGGCCAAACGGATCGGTCAGTTCGATCCCGCGCGGGCGCAGCTTCGCACGTTCGTGTCCCGGGTGCTGGACTCGGCGGCGATCACCCTTCTGCGGGCACGACAGCGCGAGAAGCGATCCGGTGACCACGGCATGGCCTCCATCGAAATGCTCCGTGAAGGCAAGACCAAGGACCCGGTGACCGGCTCGGCGGCTGTCGGGGAAGCGGATGCGGCTCGCCGGCTGGGGCTTGAGGTTCGCTCACCTGTTGAGAAATTTCACCTCAGCGAATCGATCCGCGAGATCGTGGCGGCGCTGCCCCCGGATCTTGCCGACCTGTGCCGCGCACTCCAGGGCGGTTCTGCGGTATCGACCGCCCGTGGCATGGGCATTTCTCGTCGCC
>Ga0209181_10006122_pt1 | contig 17005 bp, 6 predicted proteins | sample MAT05_FD_187208 | JGI IMG/M metagenome (GOLD analysis project Ga0209181, IMG submission 187208) | Freshwater microbial communities from Lake Fryxell liftoff mats and glacier meltwater in Antarctica - MAT-05 (SPAdes) (version 2) | ecosystem: Environmental > Aquatic > Freshwater > Ice > Liftoff...
TGGCAGCGGGGCCGACGGTGCAAGCTTTGCAATGTTTGACGCCGCGAGATACGCGGCTACAGAGCAGTTTGGTGAAGAGGGTCCCGGAAGCCAGAACGAAAGCCCCGGTGGTCCGGGTACTCTGGTGGTGCAGTTTGATACATACGACAACTTCCCCGGTGGTGCCAGCGAAGGTAATAATACGGTCGAGGTTGCTCACAACGGAATAACCCTGGGCCGCTTCACTCCGCCGTTCACGCTGGTTGATAATCAGACCCGCAGGGTTCAGGTGGTGTTTGATGGCGAGCACGTTACTGTCCGCATGTCCAACAACCAGGAGATCATTACTATTGTTGATCGCTTGGATGTGCCTAATTATGTTCCGTTTGTCGCGTTGCTGGGGTTTGGTGGGCGCACCGGCGGGCTCACCAATGAGCATTGGATTGACCGAGTCTCGTTCGGTGTAGCCGGACCCAACGACCTCAATGCGAACGGCATCCCCGACGAATGTGAATGCGTCGCCGATTACGATGGCAGCGGCGGAGTCGACGGTTCTGATGTTGAAGCATTCTTCATCGATTGGACAGTATCTGCACCTCGTGCGGATGCTAATTTTGACGGCGGCGTCGATGGTGCCGACGTCGAGGTCTTCTTTCTTCAGTGGTCCCAGGGTGGGTGCTAGTCGCGTTCGGGGCGGCCCAAGCTCTAACTAGCTCCCTACCCGAACCGGGGTGGGGGTGCTGCAACGCTCTTCGCCGAGAGTTCGCGAGGGCACCTGGGCAAGCAACTAACCGGTTCAACTTGCGGTAAGGCATGAACAAGGCCCTCAACGGTGTTCGCCCACGCGGGGTGTAACCGATAAAGCAGAGGACCCTCGTGGCGCGGGTGTCAGCCGCGCCGGGTACTCTCATCTGCTTATGCCATTACGCGCTCGCAAACCCACGGCTGCCTCAATGAAATCTTCACACGGCAAGCCCGCGGGATCGCCGCGTAGTGGCGGTCGCCGTTCGGATTCTACTGCCGCGCCGAGCGTCCCAAGCTCACCGGCCCTCCCCGATGGCTCGGCTGTACGGGCTGAAACCGCTAGCACACGCTCAAAAAAGAAAAAAGTGGCCATTGATGCGAGCGGCCTTGACCTCGCCTCGATCCGCGAGCGGATCAATCAACTCGACCAACGGCTGATCGAGTTATTAAATGAACGATGCTCGCTCGTGGTGCGAGTAGGCGAATATAAGCGGGCTCACGGATTGCCTGTGTACACTCCTCATCGCGAAGCGGAGGTGCTCGAGCGAGCGTTGAAACTTAACACCGGCCCCCTCAGCGACCGGTCGCTCGAGGCGATCTATCGCGAACTTATGTCGGGTAGTTTTTCGCTTCAACAGCCGCTGCGGATCGGGTTTTTAGGGCCTCCCGGGTCTTATTCTCATCTGGCTGCGCTCAAGCACTTTGGGGATAGCGTTGAACACGCCGACCTCCACGATATCGCGGGCGTGTTTACGGAAGTGCAGCGCGGACATGTCAATTATGGTCTGGTTCCCATCGAAAACTCAACGGGCGGAGGAATCGTGGAGACGCTCGATGCCTTCCGCGATCTGGCCCAGCGCGGTAAGAACGAAATGTTTATTTGTGCGGAGGTGCAGATTGATATCCGTCACACCCTTCTGGCCAACTGCGCCCCGGCCCAAGTAAAGCGAATCTTTTCCAAGCCCGAAGTCTTTGATCAATGCCGCGTGTGGCTCGCACGCCAATACCCGCGCGCGGATCGAATTCCCACCCCAAGCAGCAGCCGGGCCGCAGAAATGGTGGCCGAAGAGTCGCGTAAAGCAGCCGAACAGCGGCGAACCCCCGACGCCGCGGCGATCGGGAGCGAACTTGCCGGCCAGATCTACGGGCTGAATCCGCTGCTCGTGGGGATTGAGGACAATCCGGGCAATATCACGCGCTTTTGTGTGATTTCTAGGCAGAAAGCGCAGCGGAGCGGCGACGACAAAACCAGCGTGATGTTCAACACTGCGGATAAGCCGGGTGCACTTGCCGAAGTTCTCGCGGCGTTTCAGCGGTCCCAAATCAATCTCACTCACATTGAAAAACGCCCGAGCGGAAGGCGGAACTGGACGTACGCCTTCTTCGTAGATGCAACCGGTCACATTGACGATGCTCCCATGATCAAGGCGATCGTGCAGGCGCGCGTCCACTGCCGCGAACTCACCGTGCTCGGCAGCTATCCCCGTTCCAAGAGGATTTTGTAATCGCGATTGGACGCTTGGAATTGCTAGTCCGCGTGCCCGCAGCCAAGGAATATGCCAAGCGGAAACTTGAATCCGCACCCGCAAAAAACCAGCGATATTTGGGAAAAGTTTGGATACATTCCCCTAGAAGTTCAGAGTCTGTTGAAGCATACTGAAACATCCCTGATAAAAGTGCGTAGCGCGCTCATACTCGCGGCCATAATGTGGGTAGCGGTCAAACGGCGGTCCCGGCCATTGGGCGCCTTTTAGGCCAGGAGGAAGGGGTTTTCTTCCTTAGCGATTGAGGCAACCTTGCTGTTGCAAAACGCACCATTGGGTCAGAAGCAGTAGGCGAGTAACGAGAGTCAGGGCAATTTTCGGAATTTTGGCGAGCATCACGGCCGCCCGCAGTTTGGCTGACTGATGAATCACGCCGCGAAGGCCGCCCATTTGAGAGATCCGTGGCATAGCCTCGGACGGTGAATGTTGGGCGGGGTACTCTGTGCCCTCTGCAGGTCGAGCGGCGGCGTGCTTGAGCGGTTTTGGGGCGGGTGGAAGTTGGGTGGCGACGGCGGTGATGGCGCTGGTGACGTGGGAAACAAGTCAAGTCTGTTTTAGATCGTGTCGGGTCAGGAGAATCGAATGGGTCGCAACGAGAATGTGAATCGGCCGTTTGTTCGTACGTCAGCTCGCGCGTTCGGGCGCAACAGGGGCGGGGTGGCCAGCCAGCTTCGCGCGATGGACGCCTGCGGAAAGAGTGAGCCTATCGCAGCGAGCGCCGCGTCGCTCGCTTCAAGCGCAGGACTGATGGAGCGTCCGAGCGTTGAGCAGCTTGAGCGCCGGCAGATGCTCTTCTCACTGACGATTACGGCCGACGACGTTGATCCGGCGACTGGCCTTGGAGCGACGAGGGCGGGATTTTATTATTACATTCCGTATCTCGCCACCTCCGAGCAGATCACGGACCAGGAACCACAGGCTCAGGCCGAGGGGTTCGATCAATCTCCGTACGGACCCATTGCAAGCGGAACGATCTTTGGCGACTCGGGCCTTCAGATTCTGCACAACATCAATCCTGGTAGCGATGCCACCGTGGCGGCCCTGCCGCAGACCGCCGACAATCAAGATCGCTTCGTTCGGGTGCGGCTGAACGAAACCAACGAGTTTTTCGCGTTCCGGTTTTTCGAGGCGGGGCAACCGGGACAGAATGTCCGAAGGTCGGTCACGGAGATGTCGTTTACGGTCAGGCCAGACCGCAGTGCTGTAGGTGGTGACTCCAATGGCCTGATCATCGCCAGCACGCGGTTAGAAGTCTACCAAGATGGAATCCGCACCGGGGTCTTCACGGGTAATGCGTTGCGAGATCTGTTTGATCCGCCGTCACCCAACGGGCTCGGCACCATAAGAATCACTCCGCCGCAGAACTCAAATGCTTTCGATGAAGTTCGCCTTGTTACCGTTGCGCCCCCTGCCGCCGGAGTGAATGCGGCCTTTGAGATCGACGACGTAATTACGACGGCGCCGAGCGGAAGTTTCGCGTCGCTGGTGACGGGTCGCGCGTTCGGTGCTATTGCTGCTTTGAGCGGGCCCGTAGGCGCGACTGTGTCAATCGCCGACCTCTATGGCAGAGACATGGTCGCGAGCTTGGCTGGCATCCCCGGCCGAGGCACCCTGAACCCCAACGATACCGACGATAACGGAATACCCGCGCGCAACGACGGCATCGGTTCTATCCGCTTCAGCGGAACCGACTCTCGTACTTCGTTTACGCTAATTGGAGGGGTGCTTTCTTATTCCGAAACTATTCCCGAAGGTGCGAACATCGGTCTGGTCCCGCGGATATTAACCGACGGGCCATTCGTTTTGACGCTCAGCACCGACCCCAAGGGAATTTATGATGACTTCGAGCGAATCGGGTTTGGTTTTGTAGCAGACAACCGCCAAAACCAGTTCACCATCGGGGGCCTCCCGCCGGGTTCTGGTTCGGTGATCGTCGGCTCCCCGTTCCTCCGCGATAATTCCAGCGAGTCCTCTTACAATCCCGGTGGCTTTGCACGCGACGAAAATGACCGGTCGATTCAGCTTGTTTCTGGCGGTTTCAGCCGAGCTGACCAAGGCATCTTCCTTACCGATGGAAGCTCCATCGGGAGCATCGCAATCAACGGGATGCTTTTCGGTTCTTCGCGGTTTAACGGTGCGGTTGATCGTTTGGCCGTCGGAACGCTTTACGGTTCAGTGACCGTCGAGGGCGATCTGGGCAGCCTCGTCGTCGCCACCGATGCGGGTATCTGGTCGCCCGAGCCCGACTTTTCTTTCAGCGATGGCCGTACGCTCGATCCCAATAACAAAACCAATGGCCAGCTCGTGGTGGGCCGCACTGTGGGGCACGTCATCATCGGCGCCCGAAGCCAGCTCGATGTCACCGTCGTCGGCGATGTCAACTCTCCGACCACGCGGCCCTCGCGCGATGCGACGATCTATTACGAGCAGGAGGCCTATGCACAGGTTTTGCCGACTGCTGGTCGCGGCCCCGGCATGTCGGCAATGCACAGCAATGTTGTTCTCAACGGCCAGGTTGCTAGTGGCATCGGACGGACGGGTGGGCAGGGGATCGTGCTGGGTGACAACTTCCTCAGGAACGATTCCATCCTCGCCGCCGAAGTAATCAATGGTCAATCCGCATCGGTGCGTATCAAGGGCGAAGTAAGCGAACGCGATCCGTTCAATGGTGATGACGAAGCCGATGTCTACGCATTCGCCGTCGACGGCGCGGGCGTTGTAAACATTCAGGGTACTGTCGCCAACGGCTTTAATCTTGGCGCGAACCCTGCCTCATTGTATTTCCGCGTGGTCGATGCCAACGGAACGGTGGTCGCCGCTCCCGATGCTGGCGGACGCTCAGGTCGATTCATCGCAACAAATCTCAACTTTCGTCCCGATGGCCCCGGCGTCTATTACCTAGTGGTGATGGACGGCTCAGGTAGCGTTGAAGACGGTGCGGGCAGCTTCCCTTACACCGTCGCAATCAATGGGTTGGCCACTGCGACACTCGGTAGTTACCGTACTGGCGGTGGTCAGGGCTTTACAGACCGCGCCAGCGGCGAAGGCAGCTCAATCACCGTGCTCTCGGGTAACATCGGCTCGCTTCGATTAGGCACGGGATTCCTCGGTGCCGGTGGCACCGATTCAGACCCAACCTCCGTTACTAATACCGCGCAAAATGCCGACAGCAGCATGTCGTGGCAGGGCGGCTCGATCGCCACCCCAGGTTCGATTTATAATATTACTACCGGGTCAGACGTTGGCCCGGCCGGCGCCTTCAGCAGCTCTGTTTCCGGCATCTCGGTCACCGCAGGCGGTGACTTAGGTAGCTTCATCACCGGTCTCTCACCCCTCTTCGGAGGTGGTCTGGGCGGCACCTCGGGCGACACTAACTTCCTCACGCTTAACATCGGCGGACGCATCGGCTCCATCGATATCCGCGGCGGTGTGGGCATGGATCAAGACCCCGATGGCGCTAACCGCCGCGAAGACGTCGGTGCCAACTCGTTTAATATCTTCACGGGTCGCTCCGGCGGCAATGGCGATATCGGTAGCATCCGCATCGCGTGGCATGTTGCGGGCGACTCGATGAACATCACGACTTCGCCCTTCTCCACCATCGGAGCGCTGCTGGTGAGCCAGGCCGACGAAACGACCTATGAGGACGCGGATGCTCGTAGCGGTATTTACTTTGGCTTGAACGCCATACGCATGAATCTCGGCCCAGGCTCGGATCTGCTCTTCGTCGATGCACCACGCATCGATCTCCGCAACAGTGTTAATGTTACAACCCCTCTCCTGGGCAATCGCACAGTCGAACTTATCGATGACGCAGGTGCCCGCGTTCAGATTCGCGTAGATGGGCCCGACGGCGTGCGCGTCGGCGAAGTCGTCGCCTTACCCGTGGATGGTTCCCAGGGTGTTGCGATCGCCAAGATCGCCGCGGACTTAAGTGGCGGCCGCGTCCTTCGAATTAGCGGTGGTACTGGTTCAACCGGTGGGCGTGCGAGCATCGGTCGCATCATCGTGACCGGCGATACGACCTCCTCCGTGCAGATTACCGGCGGAGTTGAGATCGACGTTTGGCGAATCGAAGAACGAGCAACACGCGCCGTAACTGCTTCCGGCGGAACAGGCCTGATCGAAATTCTGAACTCCACCCTCGGTGGCGATATCGTCGCGATAGACGTTGCTGCGGTTGGTCAGGTGAGTGTCGATGGCAATCTTGGTTCGACCGTCCTCCCGGCTTTCGGCCCTCAGCGAATCGGGCCGCGGCTCGGCATCGCAGTCGGCGCGGGCGGTGCGGTGGGCACCCCTATCGGAATTAATGGCGGGCTGTTCGATACCTCGCTATCAGTTGGTAAGATTCAGCGGGCCATCCGCGATTCGGACATCCGTGATGGCAGTGCAGCGCTTGACGATATCGGTTCACCGGTTGATCCGTTCCTGAACGGGCTGCTGGTCCGCGGCGGCAACGTCCAGCAGGTTCGGGCCCGCGGTTCGCTGGGAGATGTTATCCTGCTCGGCGCAACCTCAACGCTCCAGCTGGCCACCGCAAATTACGATCTCGCATCGGCGCTCAACACCTTCGAGGGGGTTGTTGGAACGATCTACGCGACCAACATTCTTCGCGTAGATGTGGGCGATGGGTTACGACGATCTGATCCGTCTCCCTTCGCTACTTCGGGTATCTTCGCCCGCAACAACCTTGTTGATGTCAGTAGTCTGCGCGTCGACGGCAGCGTGCTTATCGAAGGCCCAATCAGCGCCTCCAACTCCGAACCCGATGTAAACACTGTTGTCGCGGATGGGATCAATAATATCTCCTTTATCGGAGCGACGATCCGCGATACCTATCTGGGCGTGCAGGATCTGGACGGTTTCTGGCAATCGTTTCTCTACGGCGATGATAATGTAAGTCGGGGCGACATCGGTGATATCCAAAACACCAACGGCATCTTCTTCGGCACGGAAATCAGGGCCGCAGATGTCCGCACCGTCCGCCTTACCAATACGTTCTTTGATGCATCTCGCGTGGGAGCCACCGGCGACATCGGCACCATAACAGCGCAGGGATTCCGTAATACTTCGCTCACGGGAAGTCTGGATGAACTGCGTGTAAACGAAATCCTTGGCGCGGGTGATGTTGACCGAATCGAAGCGATCGCCGACATGGACGATCTTTACATCGATTTGACGGGGAACGTCAGGGTGGGTGTTCTCGCGGTGAATATCAACCGAGCTACCATCGACGTAGATAACGAGCTTCGCCTCATCTCGGCGTCTAACGCCATCCGCGCTTCATCGATCACCGTGGGTCAGTTGACGGCCGTCACCTCCCGTGATGTATACGCGTCTACTTTCCTCTCATCGGGCTTACTCGCGGCGTTCACTGTTTCGAACACCATCCAGAACACCAGCATTGCCGTGACGGGCCCGGATGGTCGCATCGATGCTATCAGTGCTACTAACGGCATCAGCGGCGAAATCTCCGCGACCGGGCCCATCGGCACTGTTACTTCGTCCGCGGGTGATATCGACGCCAGAATTACGACGACTACTTCTCGCGGTAATGTCGGCGTTGTGAGTGCGGGGCGCGACCTTGTGGTCCGCACCGACGTGAGCGGAAACATCGCCGGTTTGAACGCCGGTCGTAACATCGGCAGGCTGGGCGCCACCGGCGTCGTGCTCATCCGCGGTGACCTGGGTGGCGCGGCAGTTCCCACCGGCAGCCTTTATAGTGATATCCGCGTGGGCGGGGCGATCACAGGCACTGTTACCATCGGCGGCGCGGTGGGTACTCCCACCAACAATCAGATTTCATACGGTTCAATCATCGCCTTCAGCTCGATCCGCACGGTCGCCATCGCCGGCGACTTTGACGGGGACATTATCTCCTACAGCGGCGGCATTACTTCCATCGCTTTCACCAACGGCTCGTTCCTGCAGGGCAACACCATCGCCGCTTATGATGGCAGCCTGGGTGCGATTAATATCACAAACGGTAGCCTCTACGGCAATGTCCATGCCGATTTCGATATAACGTTGCTCAACGTCGTAGCGGGTGTGGACGGCATATTCGGCGATGTGGGTGTGAACCCGGGCTCCTCCGCCGCGGTAGCTTATGATCCCCGCCGCAACCAGTTGCCCCCCGGCATCCGCGAAGCGGCTGGCTATCAGGGTCCAACAATCTCCGCGAACCGCAACATTGTTAAGTTCGTCGTAACGGGCGGAAATGTCTACGAAGCGGCCGTCTTCGCCGAGCGTGCGATCACCTCAATCGCCATCACTGGCAACGTCGGAAATGATTCCCTTTCAACCGGCCTTGGATCATACTTTGCTGCGGGCGATGCGATCACCTCGATTGTCGTCACGGGCAACGTTTCTAACGCGCTCTTCGTCGCGGGGATGGTCGACTTAGGATCAGATGGGCGTGCTGGCGGCGCGGGCAAAGCACTCGACACAGTCAAGAGCGGCAATATCACCGCGATCACCGTCACCGGCCGCGTGGAGAACTCGACCTTTGTGGCGGGGATCAACTCCGGCGCCGATGGTGTCTACGCCACAGGCGATGACTTTACCGCCTTTGGCGTCTCTAGCATCGCGGCACTTACGTTTGGCACAGTGGGTGCGGGCGTGGCGGCCTTCGGTGATAATCTTTCTGCAAGCGTCGCCAACGATAACCGCTATGCACGAGGCGGCACTACGCTGCCTAACGCCAACAGCAGCATCTTCAATCCGGCTACAACCGCCTTGCCAGCCATCACCATCACCTTCACTGGAACCCGTGCGTTCAACACCGGTACCAACACAATTACGATTACCCTCACCGGCGGCGGCACCGGTATCTTCCTGCCCGGTGTGAACACCGGTACCCTCTACCTCGTGAACACCACCGCGGCTTCCGTGGTCACGGTGGCGAGCAGCGCGGGCACGCTCAACGGGTTTGACATCTTCAGCACCGACGATGCCTCGCTGAACTCACTGACCGTCTCGAGCATCCTGACGGGCGACAGCGACATTACAATCGATGGTAATGTGAACACGCTGTCACTGGCGCGCGTTGAGGGAACCGGCACGATGGCCATCGGCGGAGACTCTACCGCCATTACTATCGCGGGGCTGGTAGGAGGCGAGCTCTCCGCTCGCGCTATTACCACTCTTTCCATCACCGGCCAGTTCGGTGCCACCAACGCCAACATAAGCGGAGAGGCTTCTATCTTCGCGCTCTCCACAGGCGCGGTGAACATCACCGGCGCGGCGCGTGGTCTGCTCCGAGTAAACCGGGACACGGCGAGCCTCACCGCCGCTTCCGCAGATCGCAGCGTGCTCAGCTTTGGCAACTCGGTTGGTAATATTACATTAGGCTCCGCCCGTTCGACGGTGATCAGTGCGGGTGATAGCATCGGCGCGGTTTCCATCACCGGCGACTTCTTCGATTCAGCTCTGGTCAGCGGCGTCGACTTTGGTACCGATTCCTTCTACGGCGGTGTCGGTTCAGCCGCGGATGTGCTCAGCACCGGAACCATCGGTGCGGTCAGCATCGCTGGTAACTTCCAGGAATCTGATATCGTTGCAGGCTTTTACCGCGGCGGTGACGGCTTCTACGGCACGATCGACGACACCGTTGCTGCTGGCCGGGGCGTCATCACCTCCGTAACTATCGGCGGAACACAGGTCGGCTCGACCCGCTCCACCGAAGCCTACCGCATCGCCAGCAGCGGATCGCTGGGCGTCGTTCGCATCGGCGGCGCGGTGTTTAGCGGCGCGCGTTCCAACTTCGCCACCGAGGCACCCCTCCTCACGCCAGCCTCGGGCCAAGTTGTGGATATTAACGTCACAGTTGATAACCGCGTCTTCATTGCGAATCTTAACTTCAATCAGCCCGTGGACTTCTCCTCCGTGCCCGCCTCCCTCAGCGTCAGCGAAGTGCGTGGCAACGGCGATATTGAGATTCGCCTGATTCAAGGCGTGGATTACACGCTCGGTTACGAAGCGTCTACTAATACAATCCGTGTAATCATGGCTCGTTCCGTCACCGAACGCGATCTTCCTCTCGTCCCCGATCGCCCAGGCCCAGGTGTCTACCGCTTCGAGATTGATCCGGCGATCTTCCGCGCTCGCCTGGTAGGCGTGGGCCTCGATGGTGACGGCGATGGATTCTCCGAACCGGGCGACCAGTTCAGTGAAGATGCGATCGTCGGCGATGCAGGCGATAAGATCACGGCGTCGGTTGGCACCGCGACGGGCGTAGGCACCACCCAGACTCGGCGTGTTGACTTCTACGGCGCTAGCAATCTTAACTTTGTTCTAGATTCAAACACAGCTTCTGATAACCTGCCGGATGTTAATACATCCGTCACCGTCCGCGGCTTCATCGGCGATCACCCCGATAACGATACCAATCTCTTCCGTTTCGCGGGCGATGTAGACGTATACGCGGTTACATTACAAGCGGGCCAGATTCTCCGATTGGGAAGGATGCAGGGTACCGCGACCCTCGCTACCCGTCAGTTGGTCGATCCCACAATCAACGGCACAGCGGGCGTGATCAGCACTGTCAACGACTTTGTTATCTCTCTTCCCGCACCCACCGGCCTCCAGACAGACATCACCTTTGCTGAGACCTACCTCATCCAGCAGACAGGTACTTATTACATCGTGGTCGGTAACACCACCAACCTCACCGATTCCAGTGTTATTAATCCAAATCAGTTCCCGCTGCGTGTAGGCGATTATAACTTCACGGTAGAAGTCTTTGACGACGGCGACAGTGGCTTCACGAGCGACACAACCGCCGGCGATGGAACTCCCATTGTCGTCGCGCCACCCGCTCAAGAGTTCGCCGGTCCAGATGGCCAGCTTGGCAATACCGACGATTTACCCTCGATCCTTCGATCCGGCTATAGATTCACCCGAGATGGCACCACCGGCGCGGTCACCGGTTCCAACGGCGTGCCCAGCCAAGGAACTTACGTTACCTCCTCCCGCGACGCCGCCGGTGCCCTTACTCAAGTTGTTACGACCGCCATCGGGCCGCGCGGCCACGCCGGTGTGCCTAACTCGCTCGCAGCAGCCGATGTTGATATCTTCCACCTGAATAACCGCTTGCCGGTTGCGCCCGGCACGAAGTTAAAGGTCACGGTTCGATTGACGCAGTTCGGTGCCGACCTTGGTCAGGCGTCCCCCGTGAACTTCAGCGACAACCGCGGCTTCGTCCAGTTTGGCGTCTTCGAAACCTCTGCTTCAAGGACGGTCGATGACGGTGTCTTGGTCTTCAGCCCCACCGACTTCAGGCCGATCGGAGGCGTTGCGAATAACACAATTGCCGACAACGGAACCAGCCGCTACGGGTTCGATGCAAACGGTGATTTCTTCGCCGAGTTCGTCGTTCCCAGCAGGGCCGGAAGCGTCGAAGGTGTTGCGGGCACGTTTGCGGTTTACTTACAAGGTGTCTTTAACACCGACTACCAGCTTGAGATCGTCACCAATGGAACCGGGGTGATCCAGAAGACAACGCAGAACGTCTTCCTCGAAACCAATGGTGGCGCGGTCTCTTGGCTTGAAGCAGGTGGTTTCACTACGCAGTTTGGCGGCTTCGATGTCAGGACGCTCGGCTTTACCGGGCAGACCAGCGCGGGCCTCGCGGTGAATGATTATGTTCTGCGCCAGTTGGTTTCCAGCCTCAACTCCATCTACCAAGGCGCGGGTCTTGATGTGCGGTTCTCTACTAACCCAGCCGACTTTGAGTTCCAGCCCTTCTCCACGGTCTTCTTAAGTAACACCAGCGATCCCGTCTTGGCGATCTACAACTCCTTCTCCGGCGCGTTCAACTTTGACTTCCTGAGCCGGGCATTCGAAAGCAACCAGCCCTACGGCTTCAGCGAACACTCCGATCCGTTCAATATCGATCTTCAGGATGAGGCCATTGTCTTCCTGCCTTCGTTCGCGATTCAAGGTATCGAGCCCGGAATCGCCGGACTCGATACACTCACCCAAGCGCTCACCGGAGCGGTCACCCGCCGCGTCGGTGAGCTCATGGGCCTTCGTATCTCTGAAGAAACCGGAGCCAATCCCATTCCCCCCACCTTCGCGAGCACCGCGGCCGATGCGCCCGAGAACCTCCCAGGAACCGGCCGTGCCTTCGCCCTTTCCAACGTGCTTCGTGACCTCTCAAACGGCGTAGATTCGGTGAACAACACCAACTTCTTCCTCGGTGGGCAAAATGAGTTTTCGCTGCTCAATCGCGTCCTCTCCCGCCGATAAACGCGGCTAGCCCGCTCCATCTCTGCATCTTCCCGATGGGGCGGACTCAAGTCCGCCCCATTTTTTCGCGCCGAGTAGATCTAGTTTGTTCGGTATACGTATGATTCTGCGGCGTGGAACAGTTAAGGTTGTCCGAAGAGGTTCAATTTTCCCCCGCGAGTGGGTTGTTGGTCGCAGGTGCCGGTGTAGGTGATACAGAAGCCTCTGTTTCAGTTGGCTGATTCGTTGCAGCTCGCGTAGGCTGGTGGCAAGCTGAAAAAAGTCCCCACCGGTGCCCTTGGGCTGGAGCGAGATAGGTGAGCGTGCCAATCCCCGCATTTTGGATGAATGGAAACTTATCGCGGTAGGCGGGGGATGGGCGAAAATTACGCGACGGTGTGGGTGAGCGAATGTGTCACGCATTTACTTTCGCGGCGGTACATAGCAGACCGTACTATCTAAATCGCAGCGGCAGACCGGTGAAGAGCTTCGCGCTGGGAAGCGGTGCAATAATCCGGTGGCCCGTGAGCGGCGGGATGGCCCGCGTTCAGACGCACATAACTTGAATAGTGAGGTTACGCCTTGGCGATCTTCTCTTGGAGAAAGTCCGAAAGCAACGAGCAGAAGCCCGGTACCGTTGCGGGTGCAGCGGGAGTTGGCGGCATTGCTGGTGGAGTTAGCGGCGGCGATGCTGCCGGCGCAGCGTCCCCACCTGCATCCGGAGCCGCGATGGAGTTTTCGCCCGCGAAGGCGGAGAAATTTTTCTCCCACGCCCGCGCGATGTACGACGCCAGTAATTATGAGTACGCCGTTCAACTCTGGCTTAGCGGCCTGAGGTTTGATCCCAATAACCTCAGCGGCTTTGAGGGGCTTTTCTCGGCAATTGATCGCTTCGTCGCGGATTCAGCCGGAAAGAAGCCCATCAGCAAAGACGTGATTAAGTCAGTCTCTGGGCGAGGCGATGTCGATCGATTCTTGCTTTCACTTCTTGAGTGGGGTATGAAGCCGCGTGAGGCGGTCTTCGCAGTCCGCGCCGCCGAAGGAGCCTCAAAACTCGCATTGAAAGCCCCCGCGCTCTGGATCACCGATCGCGCCTTTGGAATTACATTGCAGGAGAAGAAGGTCCGCAAGGATCTTCTAATTAAGTGCAGCGAATGCTTCGAGAAGATTGAAGCCTACGAAAAAGCCCTCGCGGCCCGTGAACAGGCCCTCGCGCTAGATCGGACCGACGGCGATCTTGCTGCCAAGATCCGTAGCCTCGCCGCGATGGCCACCATGAATAAGGGCGGGTATGACAAAGCCGGTCAGGCGGGTGGGTTCCGTTCCAACATCCGCGACGCGGACAAGCAACGGCAGCTCGAGGAGCAGGAACGAATTGTTAAGACCGATGAAACAATCGATCGGCTGATCGAGACCGCTAAAGCCGATTACGACCGGCGCTCAGACGATCTTCCCGCCATCGAACGTTACGCAAAGATTCTACTTGAGCGTGCCCGCCCGGCCGACGAAGAACGCGCGCACGAGCTCTACTTCAACGCGTTCACGAAGTTTGCGCAGTTCCGCTTTCGCGAGCTTGCCGGTGATATTCGCATCCGTCAATCGCGCCGTAAAGCCAGCGAGTTGCGGCACATGCTCGAGAAGGCACCGGGCAACGAAACTATTGAACGGATGCTCGCGCAAGCCGACGAAGAGCACGCGGCTCTGGAACTCGCCGAACATATTGAGCGAGTCAAAAACTATCCGACCGATCTTCCTCGCCGGTTTGAGTTGGGCAAACGTTACTTCGCGGTTGGCAAGTTCAGCGAGGCAATCGAGCAGTTTCAAGAAGCGCAGCATGATCCGCGTAACCGTGCGAGCTCGATGACGATGCTGGGTCAGGCGTTCCACAAAATTGGCTGGAACGAGGAAGCCATCGAAACCTTCCGCCATGCCTCCGAACTGAAGGACCTATTGCCCGATACGCAGATGGAGATTCGGTATTTCCTTATGACCGCGCTTCAAGCTAAGTCCGAGCAAGATGGTGATCTGCCCAGTGCTGAAGAGGCAGATCGCCTCGCCTCGATGATCGCTCGCCAGCAGATGGGGTACCGCGATGTGCGAATCCGCCGCGATGCCATCAAGGCGCTGCTGTCCAGGCTCAAAGGCCCGCGGGGCGCATAACAGTCCTCGATGAAAGCGGCCTGTTTTATCCAGCTCGGACGTATGCAAAAAGCAGTAAAATGGTGATCGAGTCACGTTAGTTTCGTCTGATGATTTGCGATGCGTGACGGTCAGCAACCGCCGCCCAAGGGCAATTGGCCTCGCCTCCGAAATAGTTGAATCTATTAGCAATCACAGCGGATCGCTGATCTATAGTAACATTACAGTCTCTCCGCACCGCGTTTGAGCCAGCCCCGCACCATCGCCATCATACCCGCCCGCCTGGCCTCCTCGCGATTCCCCCGAAAGGTGCTCGCAAAGGAGACGGGCAAGTTCCTTATCCAGCACGTCTGGGAGCGGGTTCGCGGGGTGCCGGGGCTGTCTCAGGTGCTCATCGCTACCGACTCGGGCGAGGTAGCCAGCGCGTGCAACTCGTTCGGAGCGGAAGTAATATTAACACGCGAGGACCACCCTAACGGCACCAGCAGGCTGGAAGAGGCGGCCACCGCGGCGAACGCGGACGGCGATGACTACATCATTAATGTTCAGGGCGATGAGCCCGAAGTCGAGCCGGCAGCGATTCTCGCGGCTGTTGCCATGGCTCGCTCGAGCGGCGCGGAGGTCGCGACGATCGCCCACGCGATCGACAACCCCGCCGACTTTGCGAATCCTAACATCGTCAAGGTGGTGCTTAACGTACGCGGCGAAGCCCTTTATTTTTCCCGCAGCCCCATTCCTCACGTGCGAGCAAGCGGTGGCGCGGCGGTTGTTATGTTACGTCACGTCGGCCTATACGTCTACCGGGCCGCGTTTCTTAAGACTTATGTTACACTTAAGGCTACCCCGCTGGAGGCCGCCGAATCGCTCGAGCAACTCCGCGTGCTAGAGCACGGCTTTCGCATCGCTGTGGCTCGTCACGAGCCGTCTTTCACGAAGAGCCAGCGCGACCAAGGCTTCGGCACGGGCATCGATACCCCCGAGCAATACGCCGCGTTCGTTGCCAGGTATTCCAAGCAGGCGCGGGAGAGCGACAACTTAACATAATATGGACCAGCCGCACCCAACTCCTCCCTCCCCGCTTGCGCCCCAATCGCATTCCCTCTTAACGGATCGCTTCGGTTGGCGTCCGCTCGCGGCTGATGCCGGGCACGTGCGGGAGCGGGCTACCGATCTCTTCGTCCGCACCTTCGGCACCCGGCCCATATCCTGCGGGCACGCCCCGGGCCGCGTGAACATAATTGGTGACCACACCGATTACGCCGGGGGCAGCGCAGCGCCCATGGCGATCCAGCTCCGCACCGCCGTCGTGGCAAAGTTAACTAATGATGGTATGGTGAGCGTTGTAACAGAATGGGCCGGGCACGAAGTTCCCGCGGGTTCGCGCTCTTACTCTCGCGCATGGAAGGACATCACCCCCGCCGCGTTCGCCGGACCCAACGTAACTAAAACCTGGGCGGCCTATGCGGTCGGTGCCGCGGCGTGCGCTGCACAAACGGGCTGGCTCCGCAAGTGCGGGTTGCAACTCGCTCTCGCGAGCGACATCCCCGTCGGCGCGGGGCTGAGTTCATCCGCCGCGCTCGAGGTCGCGACTATCGGAGCGTGCGTAGGACTTAGTAAGCTTAACCCCACGATCTCGCGGGTGCCCGAGCTCGCCCAGCGTGCCGAGCACCTGTATGCCGGTGTGCCCTGCGGGATCATGGATCAACTCATCTGTACGCTCGGCTCGCCGGGGGGCCTTATATTAATTAACTTTGCCACAGGCAAGAAGCTGGATGTTAGCGTTGCCCCAGGCCTTGCCTTCGTGGTCGCTCACAGCGGTGTAAGTCATAATTTAGTTGCCACTGCTTACGCTGATCGGCGGGCGAAGATCGAGTCGGCGCTGCAAATTATCTGCCGCGGCACGGGGCGAAAGTACCCCACTCTGATGCAAGCCATCAGCCGCATCAGCGATGTTGATCTCGTCGACGCTGACGACCCCGAGGCGGTGCCCCTCGTCGCCCATGTCCTGGCCGAAAGCCGGCTTACGAGAGATTTCTGCGTGTCGATCAGTGATGGTGACGCCGCGGCTGCGGGAGCTTATATGACAGAGTCGCACGAAAGCCTCAAGAAAGATTATAAAGTAAGCTGCCCAGAGCTGGACGCGATGGTGGAGTTCGCGTGCGCGCTGCCGGGCGTTCATGGCGCGAGGATGAGCGGGGGTGGGTTTGGCGGCTGCATCGTGGCGCTCTGCGACGATGAGGCGTGCGGCGCGGTCGAGCATGCACTGCGAACAGGGGGCCGCTCACCGTTGGTCTTTCGCGCGGTACCGTCGGAGGGGCTTGAGGTCGAGACTCTCAACGCTTAATCGTAATATAATACTTTGGGGCCGAGCG
>Ga0209181_10006124_pt1 | contig 17003 bp, 7 predicted proteins | sample MAT05_FD_187208 | JGI IMG/M metagenome (GOLD analysis project Ga0209181, IMG submission 187208) | Freshwater microbial communities from Lake Fryxell liftoff mats and glacier meltwater in Antarctica - MAT-05 (SPAdes) (version 2) | ecosystem: Environmental > Aquatic > Freshwater > Ice > Liftoff...
TATGTGTCGGTGAGGGTGTGGATACCACGAGCGTCAACTCTGTTACCTATTGTGTGAATTTCAAGGATTTATGCGTAAACTGGGCACAGAAAGTTTTTGTGACTTTTGTTGCTAATGGTGGATGCAAACCACTTTGTTCTGCCCCGCAAGCGGTGTGGGGCGACACGGGAACTTTTATCAACGGAAAGAGCACTACTGAGGCAATTGAGCAATTGATCAACAAACACGGTGCCATTACCGCTGGCAAATTAGGCAAAACCATATCGGTCAGCAGTGCTGCTTGCCTGCAAAGTATGTTGCCCGGAAATGGCCATACGAACCAGTTCAGTCCTGCGGGCAACCACGTGTTCAGCGCAGCGAATGAATGCCAGACCGGTTCACCCTTGCTGAACAACGACGGTTCGCTAAAAAACACATTGGCCGCAAATGTGCTTGCGCTACAGTTGAACATCTGGTACAATCTGGATTTCAATGATCGCGACCTGAGGGTCCAGCGCTTGTCAACGCTGCCAGCTTGCACAGTGGCTCCCGTTGTTTTGAGCAAGTTGGGAGATGAACGCTCCAATGTACAAGGCTTGCTCAACCTTTCAAATGACTACCTCGCAGGAGTAGGGTTCTTCGCGCAGGATTTTGGCACATCGTTAAACAACGCACTCCATAATGTGAATAGTTACTGGCAGAACTGTCAGTTGAACGACCCCTGCTCCTCATCCAATGTCAGCGTAGCAGGTTACCTGAAAACAGAGTTGCAAGATGGTATGGAAGAAGGGAAAATGCAATTGGAGATCCTTGACAATGCTGGTTCGATCCAGAACAAGTTCGCACTCTCGAATGTAAATGGCTACTACGAATTCTCAAATGCTGTCCCCCTAACCGCCAATTACGTACTGACCCCTACGGCGGAAGGTTTGGGGCACTTGAATGGGGTCACCACGTATGATCTTACACTCATTTCCAAGCACCTTTTGGGCTTGGAACCGCTGAATACGCCCTACAAAATGATTGCCGCAGACGCGAACAAATCAGGCAGCATTACCACGTTCGACATTGTCGAGCTGCGCAAATTGATTTTGGGTATCTACCCTAAATTGCCAAACAATACCGCCTGGCGTTTTGTGGACAAGTCATTTGAGTTCCCGGTACCAGAAAACCCATTTTCTACCACATTTCCCGAGAGCAAACCAGTGCAGAACATCCATGCCGGCCTAATGGCGGAGGACTTTGTGAGCATTAAGATTGGAGACCTGAACGGCACGGCCCATGCCAATGGCCTGATGCAATCCGACGAACGCAGTGCAGGCACCTTATGGTTCGATCTGGACAATCGCTCCATTAAATCTGGAGAAACGTTTGAAGTAAAGCTGAAAGCAGACCAAATCGTGCAGGGCTATCAATTCACGCTTAATACAGAGGGTCTTGAAGTGCTGGAAATTTTCGGTAAAGACATGAGTTCGGGCAACTTTGCGGTGTTTGCTTCGGATGCTGCGGTGACCACTTCCTGGAATTTGCCGGAAGGTGCCAATAATGAAGTCGCTGAATTTACTTTGAAATTCCGTGCTACCCAGCAGGGTCGGCTCAGTGAATTGTTGAGCCTGAGCAGCAGAATCACGATTTCAGAGGCATATCGGAACAACACGGATGACTTGAACAGCCCAATTGCATTGGACGTTGCGCTCCGTTTCCACGATCAAAGTGGCACTGCCATCAGCACCAATACATTCGAGCTTTATCAAAATGTGCCTAACCCCTTTGTTGATAAAACTACCATTGGCTTTTATTTGCCTGATGCGACACAAGCAACGCTGACAGTCTATGACCAGACAGGGCGTTTGATTTATAATGCAAAGGGTGATTTCGCTAAAGGCAATAACACATTTGAAATAGATCAGTCACACATAAATTGCACGGGGACGATGCTTTATAAAGTAGCAACCCCCAACGATATGGGCATCAAAAAGATGGTTCAAACAGAGTAATAATCCTACCGTTAACCCTTTAGCGCGGAGTCCGTTTTTTGAACGGTTCCGCGCTTTTTTTTTGAGTATAGCCAACGCAAAGGGGTTTTGAAAATTGAACCTTTGTAATCAATTAAAAATCAGGGGATTTCAATCAATCAAATCATCAAAATCACTTTAATCACAGGTTAAAGGCCAGGTTTTGTCAATGTGTGAATTATGTAAATACAATTTGGAATTATGCAATTTATTCTGACTGTAAACTACCCACCTTTGACATACAATAACGGTCTGAATAAGAAAGAATATCCAGACCCTATAACCTTGAAGATTTAACGTAAGGACGAGTATATCTTAGGTGTGTAAACTACGGGCCGCTCTACCAACGGGTGGGGCGGCCCGACCTTTTGATATATTTATAGGATACTGGGCGAATGCAGCGCCAGGATTGTCCTTCATTCATTCATTAAAAATTACATGCCATGCGAACGATCTTATTTTTCACATTGACGGCCATATTGGCCAGTGCTTGCCTTAATAACGGGCAAACAGGGGATGCTAAAAATGCCCCTCCAACACCAGGGCCGACAGACATTCCGGCCAATACTGAGCAACAAGGCGGATCTTTTACAATCAGTACGGATGTTTTTTACCAGGCCACCGTTCAATTGCCTTCCACTCAAGGGCAGGTTATCAGCCTGAGTTTGACGCCTGCTCACAAGGCTGAGATGGTCACCAACCACCAGGATAACACCCAAGGGACGATTGATACCGGGGCATGGACTACGCTAAACAACGGAAATCTGTTGCTCAACCTGAAACGGGTAGGACAGAAAGACAGCCTTAGGTTGGAATTCAAAACAGATGGAGACAAACTCATTTATACAGGGGATGCGTATGGTGCCGGAGGGCTTACGCTGTGGATAAGGCCTGTTGTTGAGACCAAATAACTTTATAGCGCAAATTATAGATTTAATAAAAATGAATACGAACAGACTTTCAAACACTCTTGCAGCAGCATTGAATGCGCAAATGACAAAGGAAGCCCATGCAGCACAAATTTATTTGTCTTATGGGGCTTGGGCTACTACCCAGGGATTTGGGGGTGCCGCTAATTTTCTCTTTAAGCATGCACAAGAGGAGCGCAACCACATGACGAAGATTTTGGAGTACATTCTCCAACGGGGTGCAGAAGTGCAGGTAATTGCGATTCCTGCCCCTCCAGAAAACCCAACGAGTATACTCCATTGTTTTGAAAAAGTATTTGAACACGAAGTGGACAATACGAACGGGATTTATAAGATAGTAAAAATGAGTTTAGGGGAAGAAGACTGGGCTACCTGGAATTTCATGCAGTGGTTTGTAAACGAACAGGTAGAGGAGGAGACCCTTGCAATGACCCTATTGGATAAGCTGAAAATAGCAGGTGCCGAAAAGGCAAACAGCCATGCTTTGTATTCATTGGACAGGGACCTGGGAACTTCACCCAATGAGGTAAAATTGGCTCAGGATGTAACTGCTGAAAACCCGTAAATCCCGATTTTGCGATCTATTGAAGAGCCCTCTGAGAACGTAAATATTCGGATTGAAGGACGTGAATTATGCAATTTATTCTTTGAATTGTGTAACAGAATCTTCTATTTATATACCGAGTTTTGCGGTATAATTAAATACCAAAAAAGATGAGCAAGGATAAAGGAACAAAAAACATCAAAAAAGCCCCTGCGGACAAATCCTTAGGCAAAGGGAGAGCCGTTTCAGCCTACAAGGCTGAAGGGAATGGCGGAATAAATAAACAGCCAAATTTTGAGGCTGTTACACACAAGCCTGACCAAAAATCAGGTGGAAACCATAAGCCTTAGAAAGACAAAACAGGAGGTTATGCTGCTGCTGCCTTCTCAAAGTGTGTTATAGCTAAATTCATTTACAGCAAGCCGGAACAATAAACAAACCTTTCGACCTGACCGTCAAACCAATCTTGGTTAGGTGGTCAGTGTTGTTTTTAGCCCAAAATAATGATAGAAGTAACAAAACACGGGGTCATCCTAAGTAAAACCGATCTTGGATTTGAAAATGCCGGAGTATTGAATCCTGCCGTTATTTGTGAAGATGGCATTGTTCACCTTTTTTATCGAGCAGTGCGCCATGGCAACTATTCTACTATTGGATATTGTCGTTTAGACGGACCACTTACGGTAACAGAACGCTACGACATGCCGGTGCTTTTCCCTCAAGGGGACGATGAATCCCATGGCGTTGAAGATCCGCGAATTGTAAAAATTGATGGAATATATTATTTGACTTACACAGCTTATGACGGTGTAAACGCACTTGGAGCCTATGCAACTGCGAAAAATTTGCCAAATTTTGAAAAAAAAGGCATCATTGCACCACAGATTACCTATGCAGACTTTAGGCGTTTAGCGGAGAGCAAGAACCCCATGAATGAAAAATACCTTCGTTACAACGGGCACCCTACCTTTCATACTGATCTAGCTAAAAAGTCTTTTATCTGGGATAAGAACATTGTCTTTTTCCCTCGAAAAATAAATGGAAAATTCTATTTCCTGCATCGAATAAAGCCCGATATACAAATAGCCTGCATACCTCATCTGGACGAATTGACTGGAATATTCTGGGATGAGTACTTTCTACATCTATACGAATATATAATGTTGGCGCCAAAGTATGCTCACGAAGTCAGCTATATTGGCGCTGGTTGTCCGCCCATCGAAACTGAACACGGCTGGTTGGTTATTTATCATGGAGTCCATGACACCAACATGGGCTACAAATATGTAGCATGCGCTGCATTGATGGATCTGGAGAACCCAGCCAAAGAAATTTCCCGCTTGCCTTCCCCACTTTTTTCGCCAAAGCATGACTATGAAATAAGAGGAGAAGTCAATAATGTTTGCTTCCCTACGGGTGCCGCATTGTTCGGCGACACTCTTTACATATATTATGGTGCTGCAGACGAGCAAATTGCGTGTGCTTCCCTTAGTTTATCCGCTCTCTTGGGAGCTCTTCTCACCCAATCAAAGGTTTAACCATCACTATGAATAATAACGGTACAAATCATTCCCGGCCCGAAATTTTAATGATAAGCTCATATCCTCCCAGAGAATGTGGCATTGCAACCTTTTCACAAGATTTATTAACGGCCTTAAATAACAAGTTCGCTCAATCTTTTTCTGTTAAAGTATGCGCATTGGAAACGGCAGAAGATAAGCACGAATACCCTGCTCAAGTTCGGTATGTGTTGGATACTACTGAACCCCAGTCTTATAGGGTACTGAGCGATGCTATTAATTTGGATACGCGAATAAAAATTGTACTGGTTCAGCACGAGTTTGGGTTCTTTGATGCCATACCTGAGGGTGTTTTTTTGGATTTTTTAAATCGCATTAATAAGCCGCTCATCATTACCTTTCATACGGTATTGTCCGAACCGAACGATGCGCTTAAAAAGAAAGTAAGCGACATCACCAAGGCGTGTGATTCGGTGGTAGTAATGACTAAAAATTCGGCGGAGATTCTTGAAAATGAATATGACGTACCCTCAGAAAAAACCTGGGTCATCTCGCACGGCATACATCTGGTGCCCCATTTGGGCAAAGCACTGTTAAAGAAAAAATACGGACTAAGCGGGCGGAAAGTGCTTTCTACTTTTGGACTCATAAGCTCGGGAAAAAGCATCGAAACCACCTTAGATGCTTTGCCCGGCATTGTGACCAATAACCCTTCAGTAATTTTCCTGGTGATTGGCAAAACCCACCCATCCGTTGTCAAACACGAAGGAGAACAGTATCGCCGAATGTTGGAAGCGAAAGTGGCTGATTTATCGCTCGAAAAACATGTAAAATTTATCAACGCCTACCTGCCACTACCAGAGTTGTTGGAATATCTGCAATTGACAGATATCTATTTATTTACCTCCAAGGATCCACACCAGGCAGTGAGTGGTACGTTTTCGTACGCCGTCAGTTGCGCCTGTGCCATCATTTCAACCCCAATCCCTCATGCACGAGAGTTGCTACGCGATGATGCGGGTATCCTTATAGATTTTCAGAACTCAACGCAACTGGGGCTGGCGGCCAATCAATTGCTAGCCGATAAGCCTTTTCGCAAAAAGTTGATTAAGAACGGTTTGCAGCGTGTAATCTTCGCAGCATGGGAGAACACAGCCATTGCTTATGCTATGTTGTTCAAAAACCTTGCTCCTGTTGACATCGTGCTGCGCTATGGATTGCCGGAAATACATTTGGGACATATCAAAAAGATGACCAGTAACTTCGGCATGATACAGTTCTCAAAAATCAATCACCCTGACCTTGATTCTGGCTATACTATTGACGATAATGCGCGAGCATTGGTGGCGGTTTGTATGAACTATGGAGTTTTTGGTGGTAGAAAAGACTTGAGTTACCTCCAAACATATTTGAATTTTATCGAGCATTGTTTGCAGCCAGACGGTCATTTTTTAAATTATGTCAATATCGAAAAGGCATTTACAACACAAAATCAAGCGGTCAACTTGGATGATGCCAATGGAAGGACTATTTGGGCTTTAGGGTACCTTATTGCACAGCACAACACGCTGCCAAAACATCTCATACATCAGGCTAAAACTATTCTGGAACAAACTTTTTCGCATATAGAAACCATACACTCTCCTCGTGCTATGGCATTCGCTATCAAAGGCTTAAACTACTATCTCAGTGCAGTGTCTTCGCACGAAGCGCAGCGATTGGTAAAAACGCTAGCTGACCGCCTTGTTCAAATGTATCGGCACGAAGCTGAATTAGGGTGGTGCTGGTTTGAAAGCTATCTCACCTACGGGAACAGTATACTCCCGGAGGCTCTGCTCTGTGCCTGGCTCTCAACAGGCAATTATGTTTATAGAGACATAGCCCACGAGTCTTTCGATTTTTTGCTCAAACATACCTTCACCGAGGCTGGAATAAAGGTGGTTCCTAACAACAACGGTTGGATGCAGAAAGGGCAGAAAAAAGCGCAATACGGCGAGCAGCCCATTGATGTATCCTATACTATTTTGGCGTTGCAACTTTTTTACGAGGTCTTCAATGATGAACAATATAGAGATAAAATGGAAACCGCTTTCAACTGGTTCTTGGGGCAAAACCACTTGGATCAAATTATTTACAACCCCTGCACCGGAGGATGTTACGATGGACTGGAAGAAACGCAGGTAAATATTAATCAAGGCGCAGAGTCAACCGTGAGTTATCTGATGGCCCGATTGGCCATTGAAAAAACGTTCAATAGCCAGGAAACAGACTTGCAATCTGTTGGGTTAAAAACAAGTCCTAAATATGAGCAAAATCTAGAAATGATGCTCCAGTAAGCCTTGTGTGTCTCCCGAAGCCTTTTTTTGCAAAAAAAGTCCCTTGTTAAATCTTTAACAAGGGGCTTTTTTATTTTATTTTCACCGTATTTGCCTTATTTTTGTCCGTCAGGAAGCGAAATGACTAAAAATCTTATCTTTGTATCTTCGGCCAGCGTTTTCCAAACTAGTTTAATAGATGTACCCCGATTAATCCTCTTGTTTATCACAAAAACGATTACCCATGAAGATTTTTACACTTTTATCATTTTGCTTTTTACCGTTTATCAGCACGGTACTTTTGGCAAAACCGATCCTCAGCACCTTTTCAGGGCCCGCAGACACCCTGTTTGCTGAAGTGATGCTAAAATCAGAAGCTTGCAACACCGGCCTTTCTCCTAACCCGGATACAGCATCAGACCATCGAATGGAATCACTCACCCCAACAGTAATTGTAATCAACGATTTCTGCGGTCAGGGCTCAGGATCCATTGACATAACGCCCGACCCGAACACGCCCGGCCCTTGGGTTTATCACTGGTCGAACCTTGAAACTACCCAGGATCTGACAGGTCTAACGGGTGGCACCTACACAATTACCATTGTTGACGCCAATGGAGACGAACAAATAGAAGAGGTAGTGGTGAATACTTTTGGGCTCATGGTGCCGCCGCTTGCCAATGCTGTAGTGACCGGCAACACGGTGTGCGTCGGGAATCATACCGGGGCCCTGGACGTTACGGTGATACCCTTAACAGCACCCTGGACCTACCTATGGTCAACGGGCGCCACGACCCAGGACGTGAGTGGCCTAACCCATGGCACTTACACCGTGTCCGTTACCGTTGGGGTCTCCTGCACCACAATATTCGAGTTTATTGTTCCTGACAACGCAGGTGGTCTCAGTGCCGGCATCCCCGGGTTTGCCCCCTCCACCTGTGAAAGGGAGGATGGCGCTACGGGGGTTATAGCCCTGGGAGGCCTGGAACCCTATACTTATCTGTGGTCTAACGGGGCCACCACCTTAGGCAATCAAAATATTTTTGCTGATACCTATACAGTTACGGTTACGGATGCCAATGGCTGCACGGCTACAAGCAGTATTACCGTGGGGAACGTAAACTATAATATGGCGATTGAGGGGGTAGTTAATGTTCCAAACACGACCTGTATTGGAGCCAATGGCGGTATTGATCTCCTGCTTATTCACTCGATAATTCTGTCGCCATCCTTCACCTATCTGTGGAGCAATGGTGCTACCACGCAAGATTTAACCAACGTGCCCAGCGGGACTTATTTTGTTACAGTCACCTTCAATCCCGCTTGTTTTTTTACTGAAGGGTTTTATATAGACCACGCACCAGCCATTCCAACCATTTCCATCAACAACACGAATACCACCTGTGGGATGAGCAATGGCTTTATCAACCTCACTACTTTGTTCGGCGGGACGCCGCCCTACACCTACCTGTGGTCCAACGGGGCAACGACGCAGGACCTTTTCAATGTCCCTGCGGGCGACTACGAGGTGACCATAACCGGAACGAACGGTTGCACGTTTACCCATAGCGCCACCATAAACGACACCCCGATCCTTTTTGGGTACAGTGCCCTTGTGACCGACCAGAATGCTTGTGACACCACGAATGGAGAGATCAACCTTTCCTTGTTTCCCGCCAACCTTGCCTACCAATGGTCCAACGGGGCGACGACCAAAATACTCAAAAACCTTGCCCCGGGAACCTATACCGTAACGATCAGCGCGGGGGGCACCTGCACGGCGGTGGGGACCTACGAGGTCGGCGACGTTCGGGAATACCCTGTCATACCTGCCCTGTTAGATACCAGTACCTGCGGGCTTTCAAACGGAGCCATTGACCTGGTCTTGTTGGGAAACGCCGCAGGCCCGGTTACTTACCTTTGGTCGAACGGGGCAACGACCCAGGATCTATCTGGGATCCTTGCGGACACCTTTCATGTGACGGTGACCTCTGCGGTGGGCTGCTCCAACACGAACACGTTCATCGTGCCGAATTTCAACGACACGATCAGGGTGCAGGGGAACGTGCTTGACAACGTCTCCTGTCTGCTCCCAACCGGGAATATTGCGCTGGATATTACCCCTTTTGATTCTTTGTACACTTACCTCTGGTCGGGTGGACAAACCACTGACAGCCTCAGCAACCTGCCCGCAGGAACCTATCTGGTCACCGTCACTTTGGGCGTGAGCTGCATCGCACTAGACACTTTTGCTGTGATCAACAGCGCCCTGCCGCCCAACCTGTCCGCTTCCGGCAGTTCAACCAACTGTGGACTGAACAACGGGGCCGCAGATCTTACCGTGAATGGAGGAACCGGGCCGTTCGCGTTTGCGTGGTCGAACACCGCCACCACCGAAGACCTGTCCAACCTGACTCCTGGCACTTATTCGGTGACCGTCACTGGGTCAAACAGTTGCACGGCCGTTACCACGGTCAATGTTTTGAACAACAACATCCCACTCAGTGTCAATGGCCTGCCTTTGGGAAACACTTCCTGTGCAGCGGCCAACGGCTCCCTCGATATCAGCATAACACCTGCCGGAACCTACAACTATGCCTGGTCGAATGCCGAAACTACCGAGGATTTGAACAACCTCTCTCCGGGCAACTATACCGTTACCGTTAGTCTTGGTACCTGCCTTTCTACGGGCAGTTTCTCGGTTGCAGACGATGCCCTCTCGCCCAGCCTGTCGGCGTCGGGCATATCAGCCAATTGCGGGCTAAGCGATGGCGCGGCCGACCTGAGCGTAAACGGCGGCACGGGGCCGTTCAGTTTTGTTTGGTCCAACCTAGCCGTATCGGAAGACCTTTCGAACCTGCCCCCTGGCAGCTACACGGTGACCGTTACGGGCTCGAACAGCTGCACGGCCATCGGCACGGCGAACGTGCTTAACAACAACATCCCGCTCAACCTCAACGCCGCTCTGGTGGCAAACACATCCTGTACCGCTGCAAACGGTTCGGTCAATATCACTGTAACACCAGCCGGAACCTACACCTATCAGTGGTCGAACACCGCCACGGACGAAGACCTCGCCAACCTGCTGCCGGGCAACTACACCGTCACGGTGTCTTTGGGAACCTGCCAGTCCACCAGCACTTTTGCCGTTGCTGACAACACGGCAACGCCAGTGTTGAGCGCTAACATTACCGCCTCGATTTGTAGTGCAAACAACGGAGCCATCAACTTGAGCATCAGCGGCACCGCCGGCCCTTTCAGTTTCCTCTGGTCTGAGCTGTCCACCACCGAGGACCTCACCAGCCTGCTGCCCGGCAATTATTCCGTAACCGTTACCGCACCCAATGGATGCACCGAAGTGACCACCCTGAACGTGCCGAACAACGCCTCAACTTTTAGCCTCGCTGCCACGGCACTTCCCTTGACAAATTGTGCGGTGGACAACGGCTCCATTAACCTGAATGTCACCCCTGCCGGTGCGTTCACCTACCTGTGGTCGAACATGGCCACCACCGAAGACCTCAGCAGCCTCCCCCCCGGAACCTACACGGTCTCCGTAACCGAATCGGGAAGTTGTACCGCAACCGCTTCCTATTTCGTCATTGACCAGCGCAGTATCCCCCTCAGCTCCCAGGCCATCGTTCCGGAACTCTGCGGACTGACCGATGGCAGCATTGATCTGAGTGTCAGCGGCGGAACCGCCCCTTTCGGATACCTGTGGGCAAGCGGACAGATCACCCAGGATTTGGCCAATATCGCTGCTGGCAGCTACACTGTGACTGTCACGGACGCCAACAATTGCACGGTAACTGCCAATGCCACTGTGCCAGGCAATTTCATCTCCTTTGCGCTGGCAGGCACGCCAAGTTCCAACAGCTCCTGTTTGCAGAACAACGGGGCCATTGACCTGGCCGTCAACCCGCCGGGAGGGGTCACCTATGTCTGGTCGAACGGCAGCATGGCCGAAGACCTAAACAGCTTGAACGCTGGCACTTACACGGTTACGGTGAGCGCAGGGGGCATCTGCACCAACACGGCTGTGTTCACGATCATCAACGACCAGCCCAGCCCGGTGCTGTCCCAGAACATTGCGGCCGCACTTTGCGGCCAGGCGAGCGGCAGCATTGATCTGAGTGTATCAGGAAGCCCGCTGCCTAATCAGTACAACTGGTCAAACGCCGCTATAGTCGAAGACCTCAATGGGATCCTTTCGGGGAACTATACCGTGACCGTGACGGCTGCCAACGGCTGCTCCACGGTGGAGAATTTTGTGGTACCTGAGAATACCATAGTTCCAAACATCGGCAGCGTGCTGACCCAATCTACCTCCTGTATCGTCAACAACGGGGCCATTGACCTGAGCGTCACCCCGCCTTCAGCAGTGGGATATGCCTTCCTATGGTCGAACGGTGCGGTGACCGAAGACTTGACCAATGTGGCCGCAGGCAATTATACGGTGACGGTGAACGGGGGCGGAGGCTGCACGAACACCGCTTCCATGACGGTGGGCAGCACCGTCCCATTGCCCTTGCTTTCTGACAACATCGCGGCGGCTACCTGCGGGCAGGCGAGCGGCAGCATTGACCTGAGCGTCTCGGGAAGTCCTGCACCATACAACTACATCTGGTCGAACGCGGCCACCATGGAAGACCTTGCGAACATCGTTTCAGGGCAATTTTCGGTGACGGTCACAGCGGCCAACGGCTGCACCTCAATCGGGAATTTTACAGTCCCAGAGAACGTGGTTGCGCCTGGGCTGAACGGTCTGGCCACTGCGGCCAATTCTTGCCTTGCGTTCAACGGCGCGGTTGACCTGACGGTGTCTTTCCCCTTGGGCTACAATGTCTTGTGGTCCAACGGCAGCGTCTCGGAGGACCTGTCGAACCTCGCCTCGGGTACCTACACCGTGACGGTGAACGGCGGTGGAGCCTGCACAAGCACCGCCAGTTTTTCCATTGCCGACCAGACTACCCAGCCGCAGGCCGGGATCAGTGCGGCCACTACTGCCCTGGACTGTAGCACGACGTCCACGACGCTCAACGGCAGCGTGACGGGCACGCCCAACCCCAGCAGTTTTCAGTGGTCGAGCAACGGCACGCCGATGGGCGGCGGCGGTAGTTTGACAGTAAACACCCCTGGCCAATACGAGCTGTTGGTGCGGGACGAGGTTACGTTCTGCACGGCCACGGCCAGCATCACGGTCACACAAAATCTGAACCCGCCCGCTCTTTCGGTGGCAAACCCTGCTCTTTTGACCTGCGATTTGACCGAGCAAACGCTGTCGGGCAGTTCGACGGTGGGCGGCGTACAGTTTGTCTGGGCAACCATCCTCGGAACAGACACCACGATTTTGGGCAGCGGGACGACCCTCCAGGTATCTGCTGCGGGAACCTATTATTTGATCGGGCTGAACCCGGCCAACAACTGTGCGAATGCAGTTTGGGTGAACGTCAGTGCCGACCAAATTCCCCCAAGCGCAAATGCTGGTGCGCCCTTTACACTGGACTGTGCTGGGGAGACAGCCCCTTTGAACGGCAGCGGTTCGGGCGCGCCCGGCCTGGTCTATCAATGGAATACTCAGGACGGCCATTTTGTGTCGGGTGCAAACGCTCCGACCCCGCTGATTGACAAGGCGGGAACCTACCAGCTCCTCGTGACCAACCCCGCCAACGGATGTACCGACACCGATGCGGTGACCATTGTTCCAGAAATTCCGGTGGCTTTTGCTTCTGTAGTGCAGCCTACCTGTCTGGACGAGCAGGGCAGGGTGCAGCTAGACTCGGTGACCGGCCTTTCGGCGCCGATCTTGTACAGCCTGAACGGCAGCCAGCCTTCCGCACAAAACCAGTTTGTCAATCTGGTTCCAGGTACCTACACCTTGCAGGCACTGGGTGACAACGGTTGCAATGCAACGACCATAGTTGTCGTAGAAGCCCCTGATCTGGTGGAGATTACACTCGTGCCGACGGCTACCATTAACCTCGGTTACACTTACCAGATGGAGGCAACGGTGAACATCCCAGACAACGAGATCGCTTCGGTCAATTGGATGCCCGCGACGGGCTTGGTTTGCGACACCTGCCTGAGCACGGAGGCCAAGCCCTTCGGTACCACACAGTACGAGCTGTTGGTGGTGTCGAAGGCGGGCTGCGAAGCAAGAGGCAACTTATTGCTGAGGGTGGACAAGACACGCAAGATTTACGGCCCGAACATCTTCTCCCCGGACGGGGACGGGAGGAACGACGTGTTCACAGTCTTCGCCGACCCGTTTGCGGTGGTTCGGGTCAGGTCTTTGCAGGTGTACTCCCGTTGGGGCGAAGAAGTGTTCGAGCAGTTTGACTTTACGGCGGGCGACATCGCTGTGGGCTGGGACGGCACGTTCAAGGGCCAGAAGTTGAACCCTGCGGTGTTCGTCTGGCAGGCCATGGTGGAGTTTGTGGACGGCAAAGCGGAACTGTTCACGGGCGATGTGACGTTGCAGCGGTAAAAATCAAAAGCCAAAGGCCCAGAAGATATGGAAGGGGCTCGCTTGAATCAAAATCTCCCTGCATTCAACTTGCAGGGAGATTTTGTATTTGCGATTAGCCCCACCCTTCACGTCATTTTCTGTAGTCAAACTAGGCTTTTTAGGCGGCCTTGGTAGAGATTTCACATCTTTTTTTTTCCTCCGTGAAGCGTATTGGGGGACATTCTTATCTTTGTCCAGCAAGTTTCTCCTCTCCACCCCGCTGATCATCGAACCACACTTCCCAGATTGGATTTTGGGAGGTCACACAAAAACTGTTTCAACTATGAGATTTTTTACAATACTCCTTGTTTGTATTTCATCACTTTGCAGTGCCCCCCTTTCAGCAAAACCAATAATCCCTACTTTTTCAGAGCCTGCTGACACCCTATTGTCAGTTGAAAATCTGGATTTAAAAGAAAGCATTCCAACTTTTGGTTTGGCCCCGGATTCTATGGCTGTTTGCAAGATGGGATCCCTTCCTCCGACTGTTTTTGTGCAAAATGACTTATGCGGCCAGGGCCTTGGATTCATAGACGTGACCCCCGACCCTAACACACCAGGCCCTTGGATATATGTATGGTCGAATGGAGCAACAGGCAATCCGCTTACGGGTCTTACCAGCGGGCTTTACACGGTAAGCGTTTTTGATGCCAACAACATCTTTCAAGTGGCGCAAGCTTTCGTGGGAGAATTGCCGCCCATCGCTCCGATTTCCATAACAGGCGCAATTACGGGGAACACCCTTTGTAATGGCTCCAGCAACGGTGCGATTGATTTGACGGTAGATCCATTGCCAGCTACATGGAGTTACTTATGGTCGAATGGGGAGACAATGATGGATCTTTCGAATATAGATCCCGGAACTTATACCGTGTCCGTCACCTTTGGGGTCACTTGTACTACGGAAGAGACCTTTGTTGTGCCCAATCTTACAGTTGCTCCAATATTAAGCCTTCCAATAGGAGGCTTTGGGATAGATCATTGTGAAGTAGGTAATGGCACAGCAGCCGTGTTTGCTCAGGGCGGAGTACCTGCTTACACTTATGAATGGTCAAACGGAAGCACTGATTTACAGGTATTCAATCTTGTTTTCGGTGAGTACACCGTGACGGTAACGGGGGCCAATGGATGCAGCAGCACTTTATCTGGGATGGTTCCTGCAGGCGACCTTCCGGTAGTCATAGATGGTTGGGTTGTCACACCCAATACCACCTGTATTGGCTCCAACGGAAGTATTAGTATAACCTACGGTCCAGCGGGCATTTGGACTCCCACCGCTACTTTTCTCTGGACGAATGGTGCAACTACCCAAAATGTGAGCAACTTGTCCAGCGGAACTTATTTTGTTACAGTCACCCGATTGGGCACCTGTACAGACGTAGAAGGGTTTTATATCGAAGATGAGCCAGTATTACCCGCTCTTTCCTTCACCAATACTGCAGCCAGTTGTGGGTTTAGCAACGGAGCCGTCAACTTAACCACCCTGCAAGGTGGAATTGCACCATTTTCCTACCTTTGGTCAAATGGTGCCACGACACAAGACCTTGCCAATGTGCCTGGCGGGAGTTATGACGTAACCATAACCTCTGCCAATGGTTGTACCAGTACAGGAAATGCTGTTGTGGAGGACAATCAAGCCATATTTAGCTATAGCGCAATCGTGACGGATCAAACCGCCTGCGATACGATCAACGGCAGGATTTCTTTGGCGCTTTTTCCCGCAAACCTTATTTATACATGGTCAAACGGGGCAACTACAACCATTTTAAGCCCGATTGCCCCTGGGAATTATTCGGTAACCATCAGTGCGGGCGGAACCTGTACCGCCGAAGAGACCTACTTGGTCGGCGATCTTAGAGATTATCCCAACATTCCCGCGCTGCTGGATACGAGCACTTGTGGTTTGGCCAACGGCGGTATTGATTTGATTGTGTTGGGCAACGCTGTCACCCCACTTACCTACCTATGGTCTAACGGCGCTACCACCCAAGACCTTACAGGAATCCTTGCAGACACTTTTTATGTGACGGTGACCTCTGCAACCGGGTGCTCCAACACGAACACTTTCATTGTGCCAAACGTCAACGACACCATCAGGGTACAGGGTATTGTGATTGACAATTTTTCCTGCCTTTTACCCACGGGCACGATAGACCTAGCGGTCACACCGCTTGACACCTCCTATATCTATCTCTGGTCGAACGGGGCGACTACCGACAGCCTTTTCAGCCTGATTGCTGGCGATTATTTGGTCACGGTCACCTTAGGGGTCAGTTGTATCGCCTTGGATACCTTTGCCGTAGTAAACAACGCGCTGCCTCCTAATTTATCCGCCTCCAGTACTGCCACGAATTGTGGACTGAACAACGGTGCTGCCGACCTCAGTGTGAGCGGTGGCACGGGGCCATTCTCCTTTATCTGGTCGAATGCCGACACCACCGAAGACATCGCCAACCTTATACCCGGGACCTATTCTGTCACCGTGACTGGTTCAAATAGTTGTACAGCGATAAACTCGGTAATCGTATTGAACAACAACGTACCCCTCAACGTCAACGGCACACCCGTTGGGAACAGCTCCTGTGCAGCGGTAAACGGATCTGTTGACATTAGTATAACACCTACAGGAACCTACAACTATATATGGTCAAACAGTGAAACAACCGAAGACCTTGGCAACCTGTCCCCAGGCTCCTACACGGTCACAGTTAGTCTGGGTACTTGCCTGTCCTCCAGTACCTTCGTTATAGCAGACAATGCGCTTTCCCCCAACCTATCGGCATCCAGTTTGTCCGCCAGTTGTGGCCAGAGCAATGGGTCTGCCGACCTCAACATAAGCGGCGGGACAGGACCTTTCACTTTTATTTGGTCAAATGCAGTCACCACAGAAGACCTCGCCAACCTCGCACCCGGCACCTATTCTGTTACGGTAACGGGCGCGAACAGTTGCACTGAAACAGGCACTGCAAACGTGTTGAACAACAACATTGTCCTCAATGTAAGTGCTGCACCCCTGGGCAATACCTCTTGCACGGCAGTCAATGGTTCGGTTGACATCAGCATTGCACCCGCTGGAACCTATACCTATTTGTGGTCGAATATGGCAACGACGGAGGACTTGACCAACCTCAACAGTGGATCCTTCACTGTCACAGTCACTTTGGGCAATTGCCAGTCTTCCAGCACTTTTTCG
>Ga0209181_10006126_pt1 | contig 16999 bp, 9 predicted proteins | sample MAT05_FD_187208 | JGI IMG/M metagenome (GOLD analysis project Ga0209181, IMG submission 187208) | Freshwater microbial communities from Lake Fryxell liftoff mats and glacier meltwater in Antarctica - MAT-05 (SPAdes) (version 2) | ecosystem: Environmental > Aquatic > Freshwater > Ice > Liftoff...
GTAATCCCCTTAATAAACCAGGTTGATGCCACATGTTGTAGAGATGAACGGATTGCGACGCAACAGGCGATGCTATAAAAAACTTTAGCTGGTATCTAAAAGCTTTGTATTATAAAACTTGACGCCTTAAACTTTTTACTTGTTACTTGTTACTTTTTACTTGTTACTTTTTACTTGTTACTTGTTACTTGTTACTTGTTACTTTTTACTTGTTACTTTTTACTTGTTACTTTTTACTTTTTACTTTCCTACGGCACATTCGAAATCCCGGTTACAGTAAGCATTACACCGGTATTGATCGTTAAAGTAGCCGATGTATTAAGGGTTAATTTTCCTGCCACTGTAAAGTTTATATCCAGGTGGGGATTGCCCGATGGTATCAAAATAATATCGTTAGGGGTAGGCACCTGGTTACAACTCCAGTTGCGGGGGTTACTCCATAGGTTGTTGATAGCGCCCGTCCATGTAAGCAAGTTGCAACCAGCAAGGCCCGGTACGCCAACACCATAACCGGCAGGGCCCGCGTTGGTAAATTCGGCGCTAATAGAATAGTTGCCACCAACGTTGGTTTTGGTACCTGGTGCCAATACCACCTGGCTAAGTAATGGCTGCGTAGGCGTTACATCCGGCATAAACTTTCCGCCCGATACGCTGCAAACTTGCAAAAGGCTATTTTGCCAGTTGCGGCCAGTGGCCGTTTGCCATGCTGCTACTTCTGCTTCGGTATAATATAACGTTAGTTGAAAATTGCCGCTGTTGGTATTATTGGCCGAGATTACTTTTACTGATTTTGACAAGAGTTGGTTTGATACAGCGCTGTTCCAAAACGGGGAGACTGTGGCCCCTGCCCTATCAATGGTTATGGTAGTACAACCATAAATAAACGAAGTAAGATTTTTTAAACGTGCAATTACTTTACCCATCGCATCGTAAAAAAACACCTCATCAAAAGGGCCGATGGAGGTAGTGCTGGTGGTATTTAGTGCCGTGGCTATGGGTGTACCAATAACAGTTTTGGTAAGCTTTATTTGCGGTTTAATGTTGTTGGCAAAATAACTGACCGCAGTATAACTGCCGCTACAGCTAAGCCCATCCTGAAAAAACATATTACCGGTAAAACAAGTACCACAATCAGAATATCCAGCCGTTGAGTCCGATGCCTGTGTAGCGTCAAAGGTGCCATTATCGTAACAAAGCTCCACCACCAAATTATCGGTACCGTTCCAATTATAAGACTGATCGAAGGTTATATTATTAAAGCCTTCTACCGTGTTATAGGCAAAGGCATTTTTTACCTTTGCTAAGTTCCTTATCACAGATACCCCGCCATCAACCAGGTTAGCTACGGTGGTACTCCCCATTTGTAATGTTAGGTTACCAAAAGGCCGGGTACTTTTTTTTGCCAAAATATTAAACCATATACCGGTAAGCAATCCGGCCGTAACGCCGTTGGTTGCCAATTCGCTGGCCTTGTACAGTATTTGCACCTTTTTATACTGTTGCTTAGGGTTAAAAACGGCATCGCCAGCAGCCTGCGAAAGGTTAAAAGTAGGAGCACCAATATTAGTTGTGGTAACCCCAGCCGCCACTACTACGTTATCGTTACTAATAATTGTAAAGGAAAAGGCAGGTATATTGGTTCCTACCGTTGCATTTCCTCCCCCATTATTCAAACTTATTTTAAAGGTGATGTTTTCGTTAAGTTCTATCACCGCATCGTTGTAAACCCTTATGATAAAGGGCTGTGGCGCGCTTGCCCCTGTAGCAAAAACCATTGCCAGCGAGGGCAATAAAAAATTACCATTCGTGGTCACTTCGTAATCGATACCGCGGGTAGCGGTGCCTCCCAGCATAAGGGTTGCAGTTGCATTGGCATTAGGTGCAGCCCCAATAGTTAACTGGTAATTGTAGTCGGTATAGGGTCTGCACTCCTGCGTGGTATCGGTGCTAGTCTCAATGCGGCTATCAGTTGCCCGTTGAAAATTAATTACAGCTCCACAGGGTGTTACACCCAAACTATTTGCCAGGTTAATCCTTGATGGTAATTGCATTGCTGCCTGCACCCGTTGTTTTTGCCCATTGGTAAAAAGGGTAAAACCGTTTGTATAGCTCATAAAGTTCTTTTCAGTATTACGGGTATAACCGGTATTAGTACAAATGTTTACACCCGTACGAGCCAAAAAATTATACACGCCGTTGCTGTTTACATTATTACTGATTGGGTCAGTGTCGCATACACGGTCGCCCTCGCTGGTGCAGTTGGCATTAGTGGGGCAGGTAGTGTTAAGGTTTGAACCCTGGAAGGGATGATACAGGTTAAATGCATGTCCAATTTCGTGCGGTAGCACTTTATTGCCTGCAATGGCCTGTGTGGCCAGCATTACAGTGCCATCCAACGAGGCCGATGAACCGGCGAAATACGCATAGCCGGCAATAAACTGCCCTGCAGTACCATCCGCACCATCAATTTTATTTACCACCCAAATATTATAATAGTCATTTGGGCTCCAACGCGAAAAGTTTTTTAAGGCAACGTCGGTACTGCCGTTGGTGGTATTTGCATTTACGCCGTTAGCAACATAATTAGGTAACGAGGTAGCATCAACCCTGTTAATACCGTTGGTGTACCCACAATTGGGCGCCCTTTGTGCCAATGCAAAATTCAGTTCCATATTTACTACAGGGCCTCCATCGGCCGGGGCTTCCATGCCGGGGTAAGTGCCGCCAAATACCTGGTTAAGGTAATTTATAAAGCCGGTAAGCCTGGTGTCGGACGGGTTATAAATGCTACCTGGTGCGCCACCGGTATGCATTACATGTATAACTACCGGTATGTTATACACCGTAGTATTTCGTTTTTGTAAACCAGGCGCATTTTCAGCAATATATTTTTGAATGAAAAGTTCTGTGGCTTCAATTTGCTGGCGGCTTTCGGGGCTAGCGGCTTTAAGCTGCTCCATTTTTTGGTCGAAGCCACACTTGGCTTGCGCCAGTAGTGGTGCATGCTTACAAACGACCAGTAGCAGCAATAATATTGTCTTATTCATAAAAAGTGGTTATTAAACTGGCAGGTATCACTATCAATAATAATGCAAATAAAAAGTATTGCCCTGTTGTTTGGATGGGAACTTTCCGGGGCTGTTTATTTAACGTATGCCTTTACAAAATTGATTGTTTAATTAGTAGCCTGCATTTACTTAGTTGAAACAAGGCATCGTTTAAATAATAAGAAAATAAAACAAAATTTTACAGAGGGTGGTTATCCGTGGCAGGGAGCAACAAAAGTTAGATTGAAAGTGAGCCACGGTAAAAATGCAGGCTGAATTATGACGAAAATATTCCGGCTATTTCTTTTAGCTACGGTAAAATAAACACCAGCCCCGCCATTTTTATTTAATATTTTTTAAAGATGTTTTTCCGGATATACCAGGTGCGAATTAGCTTACCAAAAGTGAGGCGGCTATAATTTTTTTGCCAATAGCCAGGTGTGTAGTTTCTCCATCTATGATAGCCCGAGTGGATGAATATTCCAAAAATATCCCAGGGTTTGGGCGAGCCTGGAAAATGGCTAGTAGAGACATCCGGGTAGGCCGGTGAGTGCCTGTGTGGTAATGATGGAACATTTAGTTTCCGTGGTAATTCAAAAAAGTCGCCCTTTACCAATAAATTCAGCAGGGTTTGATCGGCCGAGAGAAATTCTGTTGAATGTTCGGTCGAAATTTTGTTGAGTTGGATATGAAAATTATCCTGGTGCCATTTTGTAAGATTAATCAGCAGCACCCCCGCATTAAAATAGTTTGTTTCGGGGTGCCATTGAAGTTTATCTACAAAAAAGGGGCGTTCCAATGCCTAATGTACGGTACCTTCTTTTACTGCCGATAAGGTGGTAGTAAATTCAATATCGGCAAACTGTAATATATCGGTTTCAATATGGTCGCTGTCTAAATACAGTACAATATTGCTTCTAATAATTTCGGGTATAAGCAATCTGCCATAGGTGGTCCAGTCGCCGTGCAGCGACCGGAGTTTACCAAAGGTTTGCTTTGCATTAAAGTCAATAAATTGTATGCGCCCTTCAAAACCATCCTCGTGCAACAAATGCCAAATATTAAATTTATCTTTTTTTAAAAGTTCAGCGCACAAAAAATGAAGGTCCAATTTTCCGCTGTTTTGACAGTTCCGCCCTAATGAGGCAAGTGTAGCACCGAGGCCCTCCAACCCACCCCGTTAACATTAAAAAAAATATCATTCATTGTTTTTATGGCAACCAAAATTATCATGGCAAACAAGTATATTTCTGTTTTGTGGCCACCATTTACACAACTTAACAACTATTATAATAAATTAAAGCACATGCACCGATAGCAATAAATGTGAGCCCTAAAAAACTGACGGGTGACCAGCTAACGCATTTTTATGTAGATAAGTATGTAATAAAAATTACCCAGCCGAACTACGATTAATGATAATTAAGAAAACCGAATTAATTTATAAACCGGCAGAAACTAAACAATGAATTTATACTTGAGATATTTGTACCATAAGTGTAAAGAAATATAAAACCCCCAAAAATTTGACAGCTATCCGGAAATTGTTTTTTGCCGTTATCCAAATGCTTTGGTAAGCCAACTTACCGGAAAGGATATATCGTCAAAACATTTTGAGTTTGACATGTATATGTTAATTGCGTTGAAGACTCACACCCCTACCCCCCTACCCTGCGGTGAGGTTGTGGCAAAGTTTTTAAACGATCCATGTTAGACTTACCACATCGGCTGTTATTAGTTAAATACTATTTTTTTAGAGAAGTGAATTTGGCTGAGTGCTAAAAGCTAATGGCTAATGGCTAACGGCTAATGGCTATTTAAATTGTGGGGTAAATGGTATAAGCTTTGTGCGTAAGTTCTACCACTTTAAGTTTGTTTGTTTGTTACGGAATTTGGTTATTGGCTGCATACTAACGTGAAACGACGTTGCAGCTTGTTGTTCTGTTTTCATGACTATTAGGAGGATTGCTTTGGCACTCCGACAAATCTCCTCCCGGGGAGAGAGACAAGAAGTGAATGCGCCGACACAATGTTTAAGCAAAAGCAGTGTAGTAGCCGTGTATTAAATGGCAAAAAAAATTTAACAGCAGACTGACATAAAAATTAAGCTTAAAACGGCTTAAATTATTTTATCATATCGAAGTTTATTTTAACGACTTCCAATTGCGTTATCGGCTACCCGGGCGGCGCCGCTAAACCTGGTTTTCCAATAGCTATCGTTTAAGTCGTTAACCATTACGCCACCACTGGTGCTGGCATGTACAAATTTGTTGTTAAGCAGGTATACACCAACATGGCTAACGGAGCGGCCTGTGGTACGAAAAAAAACAAGGTCGCCTTCCTTTAGTTCTTCCATGCCTATTTTACTGCCGTTATCGTACTGTTCCTGCGCGGTGCGAGGGATTGACACATTATAAATATTGCTCATAATAACCTGTACAAAGGCTGAACAATCAATACAATTTTTAGTACTGCCACCCATACAATAGCGGGTGCCCCACCAATCGTCTATCAGTTGCAGAAGTTGAATATTGGTCAACTTTTCAACTGTAGCATCCAGTGCAATGGCATATTTTAATTGTAGAAAACCAGCCCTTTCAATATCGCCGCCCAGGTAACCACCTGTAATTAAGGGTTCGTTTTTGCGGCGTGCAGGACGATTATTACCGGGATCAGTGGTTGAATGACGGCTGGAAACCTCTTCGCCGGGAGTTACAGAAATATTATTAAGGAACTGGACTTTTTTAACATCCTGCGGTTTTGCCGGCGCCCTGGCAACCGAGTTATCGCGGCTGGAGAGGCTTTTAAGCTGGCTGCAACTGGTAAAAAAAAACATTGCCAGCGTAAAATGTAGTAGTCGGGTTGAAGTCATATGTAAGTGACCGGCAAAGTACGCCACGACACCCTTAGTGCCAAAACATTGGTAAAACTATTTAACAGATACCCAAGCTTAGCACATTTGTGGAAAAGTGATGCCTGATGTACAAAAAGGATAGGCGAAATTTGTTGGTCCGTTAACAGCACTTACGTGCAAAAGCTTTAAAAACGGGAAAAGAGAAGAAACGCTAATTTTTTAAGGAGTTAATATTAATAACAGAGTAGGCAGCCTTAGTAGTCTTTGTGTTTAATACCGCATAGGAGGCAAGAGAAAAACTGCAAAGAAAAATAAATTAAAGTCAAAAGCAGGTTAGACAGCCCTATCAGTCTTTATGTTTCTTAGTGTATTTGCGCCTTCATAGCAAAAAAGCTGCATAAAAAACAAAGAGTAGAAAGGAGTGACACAACTATGATGAAAAAAGAACAAATGCGGATAACAAAAAAAAATTGCGAGGGATTTCTCCCGCATTGAAATTACAAGGAAGGCTGACATGAAATAACCATAACTAAGCAAATCGTTCAACTTTTCACTATCGAGGTTTCGCGTTTCACAATTTGACCAAACGACACACAACACATGACCAAATTTTCACACCTACACGTACATACGCAGTTTAGCTTGCTAGACGGGGCTGCCTCAATAAAAGGACTGTATAAAAAAGCTATTGCCGACGATATGCCGGCCTTGGCCATTACCGACCATGGTAACATGTTTGGCGCTTTTGAGTTTGTAGCCGAGGCATATAAGCATACAAACGAAGATGGATCGCTAAAAGTAAAACCAGTTGTTGGTTGCGAGTTTTATGTAGTAGAAAACCGCCACAAACGCCAGTTTACCAAAGAGCAAAAAGATAATCGCTACCACCAGGTATTGCTGGCAAAAAACAAGCTGGGGTATGCCAATTTATTAAAATTAACCTCGCTGGGCTACCAGGAGGGCATGTATAGCAAATACCCCCGCATAGACAAAGAACTGATAAAAAAATACCATGAAGGCTTAATAGCTACCACTTGTTGTTTGGGTGCCTACGTACCCCAATTAATTTTAAAAGAAACAGAGGAGGTAGCCGAAAAAGAATTTAAGTGGTGGCTCGATATGTTTGGCGAAAACTATTATATTGAAATTCAGCGCCATGGCATGGAACAGCAAAACAAGGTAAACAAAGTTTTGCTTCGCTTTGCTGCAAAACACAACGTACCCGTAATTGCCAGCAACGACAGCCACTATACCGACCAGGACGATTACAATGCACACGATATTTTGCTGTGCATTAATACAGGCGAAAAACAAAGCACGCCCGGCTTTGACGACTTTGTAAACGATGATGCACAGGTAAAAAACCGCCGCTTTAAGTTTCCCAACGACCAGTTTTATTTTAAGAAGACCAGCGAGATGAAGGAACTGTTTAAAGACATTCCTGAAGCTATTGACAACACCAACGCCATTGTTGATAAAATAGAATTGCTAAACCTAAAAAAGGACATACTACTCCCAAATTTTCCTATACCAAAGGAGTTTCAACAACACGACGACGGCAACCTAAACCAGTGGGAATACCTGCACCACCTAACCTACCAGGGCGCCAGAAAAAGATATAGCGAGATAACCGAAGAGATACGGGAACGGCTTGACTTTGAATTGTTTACCATAAAAACAATGGGCTTTGCCGGTTACTTTTTAATTGTATCCGACTTTATACGTGCCGGCAGAGAATTGGGGGTGTTTGTTGGTCCGGGCCGCGGCTCGGCTGCGGGTTCGGTGGTAGCATTTTGTGTGGGCATCACCAATATCGACCCGATTAAATACAACTTACTATTTGAGCGCTTTTTAAATCCCGACCGTAAGAGCATGCCCGATATTGATACCGATTTTGACGACGACGGCCGTCAAAAGGTAATTGATTACGTGGTAGATAAATACGGTAAAAACCAGGTAGCGCAGATAGTAACCTTTGGTACCATGGCCGCCAAAATGAGTATTAAAGATGTGGCCCGTGTACTCGATCTTCCATTGGCCGAAGCCAACATGCTGGCCAAACTGGTGCCCGACAAACCTGGCACTAATTTAAACAGGGTGTTGTTTGCGCCCATGACAAAAAAGGAAGGGGAGAAAAGTTTGGAAGAGAAAGAGGATATGGGTGGCGAAGACATAGAAAATGTTAAAAAGCTTCGCGAAATTTATAAGGGCGATAACCTGCAGGCACAGGTATTAAAAGAAGCCGCGCGGTTAGAAGGTTCGGTACGCAATACCGGGTTACACGCCGCCGGGATTATTATTGCGCCGGATGATTTGAAAAATATTATTCCGGTGGCAACGAGTAAGGACTCCGACCTGTTAGTTACCCAAATTGCCGGTAACGTTATTGAAGAAGCCGGGGTTATTAAAATGGACTTTTTGGGTTTAAAAACCCTATCTATTTTAAAAACCGCCCTCGAACTGATAAAACAAAACCATGGGGTAGTTATAGAAATTGATGAATTGCCTTTAAATGATGAACAAACTTATAAGCTGTACCAAAGCGGGGAAACCAACGGAACGTTTCAGTTTGAAAGCCCCGGTATGCAAAAGCACTTACGCGACCTTAAGCCCGATAAGTTTGCCGACCTTATTGCCATGAACGCATTGTACCGTCCGGGGCCCATGGCATACATTCCTGATTATATTGAACGAAAGCATGGCAGACAACAGGTAACCTATGATGTACCCGACATGGCTGAATACCTGCAGGAAAGCTATGGCATTACCGTGTACCAGGAGCAAGTAATGTTGCTTAGCCAAAAGCTGGCAGGCTTTAGTCGCGGCGAGGCCGATGTATTGCGCAAGGCTATGGGTAAAAAGCAAATTTCGGTGCTGCAAAAAATGAAAACGCAGTTTAAAGATGGAGGTGCAGCAAAAGGCCATCCTGAAGATAAGCTCGATAAAATATGGACCGATTGGGAGGCATTTGCCCAATACGCCTTTAATAAATCGCACTCCACCTGCTACGCGTTGGTTGCCTACCAAACCGCTTATTTAAAAGCCCACTACCCCAGCGAGTATATGGCGGGTGTACTAAACCACGCAGGCACCATTGACAAGATTACCTTTTTTATGGAGGAATGTAAACGCATGAACCTGCCGGTGTTAGGTCCCGACATAAACGAAAGCCAAAAGGGCTTTGCTATAAACAAAAAAGGTGAAATACGCTTTGGCATGATGGGTCTGAAGGGTGTGGGGGAAAATGCAATAGAAAACATTTTAGAAGAAAGGAAAAACAGCGGTCCTTTTAACAATGTTTTCGACCTGGTTAAACGGGTAAACCTACGGGCACTCAATAAAAAATCGATGGAAAGTTTGGCCTACAGTGGCGCCTTTGATTGCTGGCCCGAGTTCCACCGTGCTCAATATTTTGGCACCGCCAAAGACAGCACCGCCTCGGGTTTTGACATTATAGTTCAGTTTGGTCAGCGTTACCAGGCGCAACTACAAACCACCGCCAACAGCCTGTTTGGCGATATGATACAATTGGACATTCCAACCCCTACCCTGCCTAAAATTGAAGAGTGGAACTTAACCGAAAAACTGGACCATGAAAAAGATGTAACTGGCATATACATGAGCGGGCACCCGCTGGATCACTACAAGTTTGAGATGAAGCACTTTGGCTTTACCAACATAGCCGACTTTAACGAAGTAAAAGAAGCGCCGCAGCTATCGCCCAAAAAAAACAAGCCATTTAAACTGGCAGGTCTGGTGGTAGATGCGCAACACCGCATGACCAAAACCGGCCGCAACTTTGGCGCCTTAGGCATTGAAGACTTTACTGGTAAAACCGAATTGATGTTGTGGAGCGATGATTATGTAAAATTTCAGAACTACCTGGAAAAAGGTAAGATAGTACTGGTACAAGGTGAGTTTAAAACCCGCTACAACAGCGAGCAATACGAGTTTAAAGTAACCTCCATTAACCTGCTTGAAACGGCAAAATCCGCTTTTACCAAACAACTGGTGTTAGAACTACCGGCCAAAGCCGTCACCCCAAAGTTTGTGGACTTTATTGATAAAAATGTAAAAGCCCACCCCGGCAAGTCGTCCCTCAAATTTAATATTTTCGATACCGTAAACAATATGAAAATTGGGTTATACAGCCTGGAAAAAGGCTTTACCATGAATGATGAAATAATTACTTATTTAGAAGAAAACAAAGATTTGGAGGTGAGTGTGGTAGTGGTGTAACGGTTATTTTTAATGTTAGATGTTGAATGAAGTGTTATGCGTTATGAACTATAAGTTATGAATTAAAGATTTCGTCCTTGTTAGGTACAGCATGCCCCGATTGTTACTTCGGGAAAGCAATCCTTTATTTAGCATTCAGAAATGTAGATTTCTGATAGGCAAAACTAATAAAATATTTCACAACAAATTTGTTGTTACGGCCATTTGACAATATATTTGTTGTCAAATTTACTAAACAATAAAACTGTTGTCAATGTGGGTTAATCCAAAAGTTATTATTGGTAATACTGCTACAGGTACTTATTACTATCACAGACCAAACATAGTGGCTGAGATTTGGGAACAGGTAGCCAAAGGAAATCATGTGCTTTTGGCTGCACCAAGAAGAGTAGGCAAGACATCAGTGATGAAGTTTATGGCTCTTAATTCGCCAAAAGAATATAAAAGTATTTTTGAAAATGTACAGAGTATAAAAAGTGAAGATGAATTTTATAAGAAAATTTATTCCTTACTAAAGTCATGCTTAGGTAAAGGACAACGCACAGCTACCTGGGTAGTGGATTTTTTCAAAAAGATTAAAATTGAAGAGATTGACGCTACCGGGTCGATCAAGTTGGGTGACAAGACAATAAACTACTTAGATGCTGTAAACCACATCCTCCCAAAACTTAATGAAGAAAGAGTAAAAATAATTTTATTCATTGATGAGCTACCTGAAGTGCTGCACAGATTAAATAAAGCTGGTAATAAAGAGGAAGCAATTTCCATCTTAAAAAATATTAGAACATGGAGGCAAGATGATCAATTCAAAAATTTTTGTCTTGTCCTGGCAGGTTCTATTGGAATTCATCATGTAGTTAAGGCAATTGAAGGAAGGACTACCGATACAAACGACTTCAATAACGTTAATTTTGAATCCCTTTCAAGCGACGAGGCTTACAAATACATAGGCTGGGCCACTGAGGAAGCGACTGTTCAATACAATGAAACATTAAAGAAGCATCTGCTTTCTCGAGTAGGTCAATATATTCCTTACTTCATCAACCTCATGCTGGATGAGATAAATAAACTTGCCAGGAAAAGAAGTAACCCAAACATAACTAATGAAAATATTGACAACGCATTTGATATTATTGTAAAAGAAAGCGATCATTTTAGAGATTGGAAAAATAGACTGTTTGATTATATGTCACCAAACGATGCAGATTTGCAAAACGATGTCCTTAAATATATTGCACATAGAGGTTTTATTTCCCAACAAAAACTATACGACCTGTCAATAAAGTATAACAGAGCCAATGACTACATGGAACTTGTAAGCGATCTGGAAAAAGATGGCTATATAATTGAGAAAGGAGATCAGTACATTTTTTTATCACCTTTCCTAAAGGCATTCTGGAAAAAAGAAAATCCAATCTACAATGTTGAATAATCCAACGAACACCGCCAATTGGTTTATTGACCAACTGAACTTCTATCAATCGTCAAGTAGCAATGCAGAGTCGATCAAAAAAAACTTTGTGATAAGAAAAGAGGAGTTTGAATTAATAATTGCTGATCTTTTGAATAAAAAAGGAGATGACCCCTTACAGCATGAGCTGTTTCTTGGAAGAAGGGGAAGTGGGAAATCGACACTTTTAAGGCGAATTCAAATTGAGATAGACGAAAATCAGGACTTATCCAATAAATATATTGCCATAAACCTGGCCGAAGAGCAAGCCGGCATTTATCGCTTATTTGATCTGTGGATAGAAGTATTAAAAGAACTAAGCATAAGATTTAACCAACCACTAAATCTTGAAGATTATTCATCTTTTAAAGATGGGCATGAATACACAAAATATCTGTATGAAGAGATAATTAAAATCTTAAGTAATGGGAAAAAGAAAGTAATCCTGTTATTGGACAATTTAGACCGCATTGTTGAAAATTTTGACGATGATGGAAATCTGTTAAGGGAGAACCTGCTTAACCACAACAATATTCAAATTATTGGTGGAAGTACCCGAATGGACGAGCATTTTTGGAAATACGATCAACCATTTTATGAGTTTTTCCGTCGACATCGGTTAGGTTCACTTTCTACCTTAGAAATTCATTTGCTATTAAATTACTGGAGTAAGATAATGAACCTGCCGCAACTAGCAGAGTTTAGCAAAGCAAATAAAGGAAAAATTGAAGCATTGCGGATACTCACCGATGGTTTACCAAGGACGCTCCAATTTTTTATTCAAATCCTTCTGCAAGACTCAACACTTTATGGATTTGATTACATAAAAAAAGTAATGGATAATGTAACGCCCCTTTACCAGGAGAGGCTTAATAATTCGCCAGCACCCCAACGAAAAATTGTCTTGGAGATGGCTTTTTTTTGGGAAGCTGCTTCTACCAAACAATTGGCAGAAAGATGCCGAATGGAAAGTAAACTTATCTCTGCGCAATTAAAGCAACTAACAAATAATGGCCTGGTAGAAACAATTACTACAAACAAAAAGAACCACCTTTATCGCCTTTCGGAGCGGTTCTTTAATATGTGGTTGCTAGTTACGCAAGGCAACATGGAGCAAAAGAGAAGGGCTAAATGGCTTACCATCTTTTTAGAAACCTGGTACGACGCAGCTCAACTAAAAACTTTGGCCATTCAACATATCGATAATTTACAATCAAACTCTTTATCTTACGAAAAGGCGTTTATCATGACAAAAGCATTAAGCCAGTCGAAATATACCCATACCAGTATTAGAGACACGATGCTTGATTTTACAAGTAAGTTCGCTGACGCAAAAACAAAAAATGATTTATTTGAACTTCCCCGAAAGTATTCCGACATCAAAGCAGAAATACAAAAAGCTATTAATGACAACAAAATTAAGAGCGCTCATAATATAGTTGATGAAATAGAGAACGAAGATGATGGTGTAAAATTTAGAATGAAAGGCTACCTATTTTCAATAGAAACAAAATTTAATGAAGCAGAAAAGTATTACCTGCTGGCAATAGAAACAGGCGACCTCTACGCTTTAAATAGCCTTGCAAATGTTTATGCGGAGCAAAAAAAATTTGTTGAAGCAGAGACATATTATTTGATGGCAATAGAAAGAGGTGATTCCCGAGCAATATGCAACCTTGCTAATACTTATTTGAAGCAGAAAGAATTTGCTAAAGCCGAAAAGTATTACTTGCTGGCAATTGAAAAAGGAAATATTGATGCGTTGAATAACCTTGCCGGTGATTTTGCACAACAGAAAAAATTTGCCGAAGTAGAGAAGTATAACCTGCTGGCAATAGAAAAAGACAATACTTACGCTTTGGAAAATCTTGCTATTGATTATTTGAACCAGAATAAATTTGCAGAAGCCGAGCAATATTACCAGCCAGCAATAAAAAAAGGTAACATTAAAACTACGACCAACCTCGCTAGTGCTAATGTAGCGCATAAAGATTTTGTTGAAGCCGGGCAGTACAACTTGTCAACAATAGAAAAACGTAAAACTGAAGCTTTGAATAACCTTGCTTTTTTGTATTACTCTAATAACCATAATAAAAATAAAGCTTTGGAACTTTTGGAGCAATCTAATTTAAATTACGTTGACCAGGATACCATGGAATTTAAATTTATTGTAGAAATATGGAATGGGAGGTTCCAGAATGTTGATAATAAATTAAACGACATTATTGCAAAGAGTAAATATGAACATCTATCGTGGTTTATAGAAAACCTGCTTGTGCAACAACAAACGCAATTAGTATTAATGTTATTCAAAGAATCTGAAAATAGAAAAGAACTTCAGGAAAAATACCAGCTATTTTATTATGCTGTTCTTATATTAAATAATGAAGATGTTGAAAACCTTCAATTACGGATTGCTCCAGAGGTATTGCCCACAGTTTTACTCATAGTTGAAAAGATTATAAAGTTGAGATTATTTTATTCTGAATCAAATTAAGAGTTACTATGACTCAAAGTCTTTTACTAAAATATTTATTCATAGCTGAAATTTATAGGCCAACAATATACTTTTATCGTTATTAAGACGAATAAAGATTTTTCTATAGCTCATAACCGCTCGTCCACCCTGCATTGCAGGTTGCCAGGAACAAGAATGTTTTAATTCTTCCATAATAACTTTTTCGAAAGGCGAATAGCGGCCTTCAATAAGTTGTATCCTTTTTAAGTAAGTGTCTTTATTATCAACAAGGATTTGATAAATCAACACAGAGTCTTGGGGAGAACATTTTAATTGAGGTTGTTTTTTTAAATGCACTCTCCATTTCGTATTGTAACTGTTTAATACCGCTTTTATACCGAACAAGAACTTCAACTTTTGTAAAGACCTTTTCCTCATTTTCGTCCTTTTTGTCGGGACAATAATATTTAATTATGTGCCTTACAGAATCCTGCCTTATTATAAAATGGATAGTGGGGGCTATATATTGCTGACCCAATAAAACTGGAATATCATCTTTCGACAGTTGAATTTTTCCATATTTTTTCTCAAACAGGTATCTGTCTCCTAAAAAACCAAAATCGTATTCTTCACTGCCATTTAAACTCCGATAGCGATAAGAAGTATCCTGCCAAAAAATTTTTAAATAAACCGACACCCATCCAGAATTATTGGAGTACCCGGTAACCTTAAGAGAATCAACCACTGGATTTTGAATAAAGAAATCAGAAGAAAAAGTATTAATAAAAATGGTACCAACAGAACACCTTTTTTAAGCGGATACTAAAATCGGAAATATGAATAATAGCAAAAAGAGAACTCTTATCATACTTTAAGTATTATCGTTGACTAAATAAAGTTTAGACACTACGTAAGCACCTATCATCAATTTCTAGCTATCACTACAATCAAAGTTGTACTCCAAACTTATCCCCCACCTTTTTAAGGTCGTCTACAACCACTTGTAAAAAGGGTATACCCTCGTTCATGCGTATCGCTTCCATTTCCCGTTCAGGATCGCCGGGCACCAATACTTTTTGTTGGGCATCGATAGGCGTTGCTCTTTTAAAACGTTTAATCCAATTGTCCATGTGATGTTTAAAGTCGGCTGCAGGCCTAAAAGCGTCAATCCGCATGGCACCAAAAAAATGGCCTAACCCCTGCCCGGGCATATTTTGCGGCATAGGCACATAGGCAGGAAATGGTGGTGCCCATGGGCCATAACTTCCACCACTCAAAACCGCCGAAAAAATATCTACAATACTACCCAATGCATAACCTTTATGGCTGCCGTGTTCCTTATCACCGCCAAGGGGTAGTAATGCGCCGCCCTTTTTTAACTCGCCGGCATCTATTGATGCCTGCCCTTCTTTATCCTGTACCCAGCCTGTAGGAGCTTCTTCATTTTTACGTTGTAATATTTCCAGTTTACCATTGGCTGCAGTAGTGGTGGCAAAGTCGGCTACAAACGGCGGTTGGCTGCCTGCAGGTATGGCCACGGCAATCGGGTTGGTACCTAGCATTCGCTCGTTACTAAAGGTGGGGGCTACCAGCGCACTGGCGTTGGTCATGGCAATGCCTATCATATCGTGGTCAAGGGCCATCATAGCATGATAACCGGCAATACCAAAATGATTGCTATTGGCTACACTTACCCACCCCGTCCCTACCACCTTTGCCTTTTCAATAGCAATTCTCATAGCATAAGGGGCTACTACTAACCCGAGGCCGGCACCGCCATTAACTGTAGCTGTGGACGGCGTTTGGTGAACGATTTTAATATTGGGTTTAGCCATAATGCGCCGGGCCTCCCACAACCTGACATAGCCGCTAAGCCGGGCTATACCATGGCTGTCTATGCCGCGCACATCGGCCGAAAGCAATACTTTGGTAGCAGTATGTGCATCGTCGTGGCTGCAACCCATTAGCAGAAAAATAGCATGGACAAACTGGTATAATTGCTGGTAGGTATAGGTTTGTGACATGGTGGCAATATGCGTTTAAAAAACATTGTGAAGGTAGGAACAGGTCGCGACCTTTCCTTATAAAACGTAGGGACAGGTCGCGACCTTTCCATACCATTAATTAACGATCGTTAAGTTTATCGCCCTTTTAATTTGAAGGATTGTTGTGGATATAATTTGAAATACGCAAAATCAATTCTTCGTTTTGTATAATATGGTCGTAAAATGATCGTTGCCATTAAAATGTTATGCAGTAACGGGACGTGACCCATCCAATTCTGCCAAATGTATTTTTTTAGCTGATGTTGTTTTATATGCATCCATCAATTCCGATAATAATTTGATTTTTGTTTCTGATGGCGGTAGGGACAGGTAGCGACCTGTTTCTATTGCCTCGCCACGGTCATTTATTTCAGTTTTGGCGTGTGTATGATTGGGCATAACAACAAACGAATGCAATTCAACCTATTCATGTTTTTGCTCCAGCCAAATAAATTGTTGTTCTGCTATTTGCCCATAAACATTTAAAATCATTTTAACATTTTTTACCCCACTAAAACAACAAATTCTATCATGTATACATGATGTTAAAAAATATGGTATGTTAAGGCGTTAATCGTACCCATATAACCGATTTGGTTTGAGGTGTTCGTGCATCTATTTACGTTTAAAAATTTTTGTTTGTAGGGACAGGTGGCCACCTGTCCCTACAAAATGCGGCCTATTTCCCGCCACTACCACCTCTGTCATGCATGATGGCGCGTTTGCCGGGTTTACGCCCCGTGTTTTGCATGGCAGAGGTCATTTAGGCGTACGTATTAAAGTCAGCTAATTTAACCCCATAAAACCCGGGCGAAGCCCTTTCCTGGCTGTGCAAAATGTACGGGTATTGCATACGGTATCTTTTGCCTCACCCGAAACGGGCAATAATAATTTATCGCAAAGATC
>Ga0209181_10006127_pt1 | contig 16998 bp, 16 predicted proteins | sample MAT05_FD_187208 | JGI IMG/M metagenome (GOLD analysis project Ga0209181, IMG submission 187208) | Freshwater microbial communities from Lake Fryxell liftoff mats and glacier meltwater in Antarctica - MAT-05 (SPAdes) (version 2) | ecosystem: Environmental > Aquatic > Freshwater > Ice > Liftoff...
GATGCGCCGTGGTCGCTCAGCCAGGCGCGGGCGCGCTTGACGGTGTCGCAGTTGGTGATGCCGTAGAGGGTTAGGGACTGGGCTGGCATGGGCTGGGTGGATGGCTCGGCGGGCGGGTGGGCGGGCAGGCAGGCAGGCAGGCGGGCGGGCGGATGAATGGGTGGGTAGACGGTGTCACGGGTGGGCGCGCTGCGGCGTGAGCAGCGTCAGCGCGGTTCAACCGATCGGCCGGCATCGCAGGCCGGGTCGGTCATGTGGGCGGCGCCGCCCAGTACCCTACCTTCGGCCGACAGCGTGACGCGCAGCCACAAACAATCGTTGGTCTCGTAGCGCCAAGACCAGGTCTCGCGGTCCTGGTACTCACGCTGCTTGGCCGCCGGCCGGCCCAGCAAGCGCAGCAAGGCGTCTCGCGGCATGCCGTCCACCACCCGATCAAAGTGACGGCCGTCAAGCACTTGCTCGATCTGCAGCACCTGCCCACCGGCGTCCAGATCGACCATCCAGGTGGTTCGGCCGGCCGGGCCGCGCGCAAACTCAAGCCGCTGCGCACCACCGGCCAGCGGATAGCGGTGGGTGGCCGGGCCCATCGCCGCCAGCACTTGCGCCTCGGACTGACCAGCCCGCACCCGCTGGGCTTGCGGCCCGGCACAGGCCACGAACAGCAGCGCCGCCACCCCCGGCAGCAGGGCGCGGGCGGCGGGCTGGGCGCAGCGCTGTCTCCAGTCTTTTGTCACCGTGGTCTCCGGTCAAAGGCCGCTACAGGTCCCAGCCCGATGGCTCGGCCCGGACCGTCTGGTTTTTGTCATGCCGAAAGCGCGATATCGCCTCGTAGACCGAGCGCCGTGCCCGGTTGATGCCGCCCAGCGGCCGGTGCTCGGCCAGGGTGCGCCAGGGGTTGAAGGACAGGTTTTCGCCCAGCGTACGCTGCGCCGGGCTGTCGAAGGCTTGCCGGGGGATGCGGATGCTCGCCACTTTCTGAAAAGCCGAAATCGACTCGGGCCACAGCCGGCCCGGATCTTCGATGGGCTCGGTGCGGGCATCGGTCTGCAATTGCACCGAGAAATCAAACAGCGCGTCACCGGCGGCCAGCTGGCGCAGCATGGCTTGGCGCAAAAAATCGGCTTCTGGGTGTGCCGGCAGTGCATCGGCCGCGCCGCCCAGCGGCCGCGCCGAGTACTTTACGGCCTGCGCACCCAGCCGGTACGGCGTGGCGCTGAAGTAGCGGACCTGCAGCGGGTTGGCAAACTTCTTGAGCGAGCCCAAAACGTTGAACACCACCCGCCAGTGGCTCAAGAAGAAAACCGCCTTGGCCCACAGGCTGCCGGTCAAGGCGCCGAGCAGACCGTCGAATTCTTCGACATCCCGGGTGACAAACACCGGCGTACTGATCAGGATGAAGTCCGCTGTACGGTCCGCCGGGCTGGCGGTCTGCAGGATGTCACCGTCCACGCCCATCAGCTTGATCGCCATGCCGCGGATGTCGCCCTCGATGTCGGGCGCCAGGCTGCCGCTCTGGTTGGAGAACCGGACCCAGGCCGGGTAGGTGCGCACCTGGCTGAACAGCCCGACCCGCAAGGCCTCGGGCAGGCCGGGCTCGATGCTGAACTCTGCACGCACCAGGCCGTGCATCTTGGCGTGCGCGTCACGCCGCATCGGGCCACCCGCGTTGTCCCGCACGATCTTGGCCTGCAGCCGCTCGGCCAGGCGTTGGGTGTGGAAGGCCTCGTTGGGCGGCGCGCTTTCGTGAGCCGGGCGGGACTCGTTCATCTCAAGGATTCTGGGCCATCATGGCCTGGGCTGCACGCACTTCCACCCGCACCTGCTCGGTCAGTTCGGCCTTGAGCGCGGTGAACTCGGGCGTGGTCTTGACCGAGTAGTGGCGTGGGTGCGGCAGCGGCACCGCCCGGTCGAGCTTGATGCGGCCGGGCCGGGCGCTCATCACCACCACCCGGCTGCCCATGAACACCGCCTCGTCGATGTCGTGGGTGACAAACAGCACCGTCTTGCGCTCGCTGGCCTGGTCACCTTCCCAGATGCCGAGCAGCAGCTCCTGCATCAGCTCGCGGGTCTGGTGGTCGAGCGCGCCGAAGGGCTCGTCCATCAGCAACATGCGCGGGCCATTGGCCAACGCCCGGGCAATCGCCACCCGCTGCTGCATGCCGCCCGAGAGCTGCTTGGGGAAGTGGTTCTCGAAGCCGCGCAAGCCGACCTTGTTCAAGAAACTGTCGGCGATCTCCAGTTGCTGGGCGCGCAGCATCCCCCGCTCGCGCAGGCCAAAACACACGTTATCGCGCACCGTCAGCCACGGGAACAAGGTGTAGCTCTGGAACACCATGCCGCGGTCGGCACCCGGCCCGGCGATGCGCTGGCCGGCCAAATGCACCTCGCCCGCGGTCTGCACATCCAGCCCGGCGACGATGCGCAGCAGCGTGCTTTTGCCGCAGCCGCTGGGGCCGAGGATGGTGACAAAGTCGTTCTCGGCCACGGCGAGGTCGGTGGCTTGCAGCGCCACGGTGGCCGCACCGCCGGTGGCCGATGGGAAGCTGCGCGAGACGCCACGGATGCTCAGGAAAGGTTCGCTCATGGGGACGTTCAGGTTGAGGCCCAAGTCATCGCCCAAGCTGCGCCCAGGGGAACAGCCGCCGGTTGACCCACTTGAAGGCAAAGTCGCTGCACAGCCCGATCAGGCCGATCACGATGATGCCGAAGATGATCTGGTCGGTGGCCAGCAGCGCCTGGCTGTCGGTGATCATGTGGCCGATGCCGCTGGACGCGCCGATCAGCTCGGCCACGATCACATAAGTCCAGGCCCAGCCCAGCACCATGCGCAGGATCTCGGCGATCTCGGGCGCAGCGCCCGGGATCAGCACCCGGCGCACCAGGCTGGCGTCGCTGCTGCCCAGGGTGTAGGCGGCCTCGACCAGGTCGCGCCGGGTGTTGCCCACCACCACCGCGATCATCAGCACCAGCTGAAAAAAGCTGCCGATGAAGATCACCGCCAGCTTCTGCGCCTCGCCGATGCCGGCCCACAAGATCAGCAACGGGATGAAGGCCGAGGCCGGCAGGTAGCGGGCGAACGACACGAAGGGTTCGAAAAACGCCTCGATCGGCTTGTAGGCGCCCATCAAAACGCCCAGCGGCAGCGCCAAGAGGGTGGCGAGGATGAAGCCGCCCAGCACCCGCCAGACCGTCATGCCGATATCGAACGCAAAACCCATCTCGGTCAGCAGCACCCAGCCGCTGCGCACCATTTGCACCGGGTCGGCCAGAAAGGTCTTTTGCACAAAGCCGCCAAAGGTGGCCAGCGCCCAGAGTGCCACGAACAGCACAAAGAACGCGATGCCCAGGGCGATGCGGGCGCCAGGCGCCACGGGGGTCAAAGGTTTCATCGAAGGGCCAAGTAGATGCCGAGGCCACCAAGCAAACGCCGCGGAACCGGCTTTGCCGGGCCGCTGGCGTTGCCCCCTTGAGGGGGAGCGGCCTTGGCCGCTTCGGGGGTGGGCTATTTCAAGAACCGGGTGTCGGCCAGCTTGCTCAGGTCGGGGATCGCCTTGATGATGCCAACTTCAAGCAGCAGGTCGGCCGCCTCCTTGGTGAACTGGGCATGCTCGCCGGCAAAGAACTTCTGGTTCGCCTCACGGTCTTGCCAGCGCAGGTATTTCTGGCTGGCTTCGAAGGCCTCGGCCGTCTGCTTGACGTCGGCGCCCATGATCTCGAAGCTCTTTTTCGGGTCGGCCTTGATCATCGCCACCGCGTCGAAGTAGCCGTCGGCCAGCGCCTTGGCGGCCTTGGGGTTCTCGGCCAAAAACTTGGGCGTGCAGCCAAAAGTGTCCATCACCATCGGGTAGTCGAGCGTGGTGGCGATGATCTTGCCGGCCTCGGGCTTGGCCCGCACCGCGCTCAGGTAGGGCTCGTAGGTCATCGCGGCGTCCACACCGTCGGTGCCGGCGATCATCGCGTTGGCAGCAGCCTGCGGCGACAGGTTGACCACTTTGACGTCCTTGATCGACAGGCCGTTTTTCTTCAGCATCCAGGCCAGGCCGAAGTACGGCGCGGTGCCGGGCGCGTCAGCGGCTACCGTCTTGCCCTTCAAGTCGGTGATCTTGCCGATGCCGGGCTTGACGACCATGCCGTCAGCGCCGTAGCTCTTGTCGAGCTGGAAGATCTGGGTGGTGGCCACACCGTTGGCGTTCCAGACCACCCAGGTCTCGACCGTGGTGGCGGCGCACTGGATGTCGCCCGAGGCAATCGCCAGGTGGCGGTCTTTTTGCGGGATCTTCTTGATCGAGACGTCGAGGCCGTACTTCTTGAACAGGCCGGCCTCTTTGGCCAGCGTCAGCGGCGCAAAGCCGGTCCAGCCGGAAATGGCCACGGCCACCTTGGTGTCCTGGGCTTGCGCCTGGGCGTAGGTAACGGGCGCCAACAAGGCCGCCAGAGCGGCGGCGAGGGCAAGTGGCTTGGCGATCGAGGTCAGGGTCATGGGATGCTCCGTTTTGGGGTTTTGGGGTTTTGGGATGGGAAGAATAAGGCTCAGGCTGGCGTCCAGAGCGCGGGTAAATCGGGCAACGAACGCAGGAGTTGTGCCAGCGTGCCGTCCCGCACCATCGCGGTCGCGGCTTCGATGTCGGGCGCCAGGTAGCGGTCTTGCGGGATGGCCGGGCTGCGGCTGCGCAGCAGCGCGTGCGCGGCCTCCAGCACGGTTGAGCTTTTCAGCGGCCGCAGAAACTCGATGCCCTGCGCGGCGGCCAGCCACTCGATGCCCAGGATATGGGCGGTGTTGGCGATCATCGGCTGCAGGCGCCGCGCCGCGAAGGTGGCCATCGAGACGTGGTCTTCCTGGTTGGCGCTGGTCGGCAGGCTGTCCACGCTGGCGGGGTGCGCCAGCGACTTGTTCTCGGACGCCAGCGCGGCGGCGGTGACGTGGGCGATCATGAAGCCGGAGTTCAGGCCCGGGTCGGCGGTGAGAAACGGTGGCAGCCGCGACACACCGGCGTCGATCAGCATCGCGATGCGGCGCTCGGCAATCGCACCGATTTCGGCGATGGCCAGGGCACAAGCGTCGGCCACCAGGGCCACCGGCTCGGCGTGGAAGTTGCCACCCGAGACCAGCGCATCGTCTTCGGCGTTGTCGGCGGCGAACACCAGCGGGTTGTCGGTCACCGCATTGGCCTCGCGCACCAGCACCAGCGCGGCGTGGCGCAGGCTGTCCAGGCAAGCGCCCACCACCTGCGGCTGGCAGCGCAGGCTGTAGGGGTCTTGCACGCGGTCGTCGTTTTCAGAATGGGAGGCGCGGATCGGGCTGCCAGCCAGCAAGCTGCGGTAGTAGCACGCCACGTCGATCTGGCCGGGCTGGCCACGCAGTGCATGGATGCGCGGGTCGAACGGGCCGTCGCTGCCGCGTGCCGCGTCCACCGTCAGCGCACCGATCAGCAGCGCGGCTTCGAGCACCGGCTCGAAGCTGAGCAGCGCATGCAACGCCAGTGCGGTGCTGGTCTGGGTGCCGTTGATCAGCGCCAGGCCCTCTTTGGCGGCGAGTTGCAGCGGCGCGATGCCGGCGGCGGCCAGCACGGCGGCGGCGGGCCGCTTTTTACCGTCCACCAGGAACTCACCCTCGCCCATCAGCGCCAGCGTCATGTGGGCCAGCGGCGCCAGGTCGCCCGACGCGCCTACCGAGCCCTGGCTGGGCACGTACGGGCACAGGCCGGCGTTGTGCACCGCAATCAAAGTGTCGATCACCACGGGCCGCACGCCCGAGTGGCCGCGCGCCAGGCTGGCTGCCTTGAGCGCCAGCATGAGCCGCAGCACCGGTGGCGACAGCGGCTCGCCCACACCCACGCTGTGCGAACGGATCAAATTGAGCTGCAAGGTCGCCAGATCGGCCTCGCTGATGCGGGTGGACGCCAGCTTGCCAAAGCCGGTGTTGACGCCGTAAACCGGGGCCTTGCCCTCGGCCGCGCGCCGAACCACGGCTGCGCTGGCCGTTATGCCTGGCAGCGCCGCTGGATCGACCATCAGCGGCTGGCCGCCCTGGTGGATGGCCTGCAGCTCGTCCAATGAGAGTTGCCCCGGTCGCAACAGCATCAGCCGCCCGCGCCGTGAGGAGCCTGGCGCGCAGAGGCGCCAGGGCCTTCGGCAGGCGCGGACCCGTCCGCAGTGGACGGGCCCACGTCCGGCCTCAGCATCGGCAGGTTCAAGCCCTGCTCATGGGCGCAGGCGACCGCGTCGGCGTAGCCCGCGTCAGCATGGCGCATCACGCCGGTGGCCGGGTCGTTCCACAGCACCCGCTCGATCCGCCTGGCCGCCGCGTCGCTGCCATCGGCCACGATCACCACCCCGGCATGTTGCGAGTAGCCCATGCCCACGCCGCCGCCGTGGTGCAGGCTGACCCAGGTGGCGCCACCGGCGGTGTTGAGCAGCGCGTTGAGCAGCGGCCAGTCGGACACCGCGTCGCTGCCGTCGAGCATGGCCTCGGTCTCGCGGTTGGGCGACGCGACCGAGCCCGAATCGAGGTGGTCGCGGCCGATCACGATGGGCGCCTTGAGCTCACCCGACTTGACCATGTCGTTAAAAGCCAGCCCGGCACGGTGCCGCTCGCCCAGGCCGATCCAGCAAATGCGGGCCGGCAGGCCCTGGAAGTTGATGCGCTCGGCCGCCATGTCCAGCCAGCGGTGCAGGTGGCTATCCTCGGGGAACAGCGCTTTCATCTTGGCGTCGGTCTTGTGGATGTCTTCCGGGTCACCCGACAGCGCGACCCAGCGGAACGGCCCCCGGCCCCGGCAGAACAGCGGCCGCACATAGGCCGGCACAAAACCGGGGAAATCAAACGCGTTTTTCACGCCCGCATCGAACGCGACTTGGCGGATGTTGTTGCCATAGTCCACCGTGGGCACGCCCAGGGCCTGAAAGTCGAGCATGGCCTGCACATGTACCGCGCAACTGCGGGCAGCGGCCTGGCGCAGCACGGCATGTTGGCTGCCATCGGCCTGCGCGGCGCGCCAGCCGTCCACCGTCCAGCCGCTGGGCAGGTAGCCGTTGACCAGGTCGTGGGCGGAGGTCTGGTCGGTCACCAGGTCGGGGCGGATGCCGCCCTGGTCCAGCGGCAAACGCGCGCGCCGCACCAGCTCGGGCAGGAGGTCGGCCGCATTGCCCAGCAGGCCGATCGAAACGGCTTTTTTCTCGGCGGTGTAGCGGGCGATACGGGCAAGCGCATCGTCCAGGTCGGTGGCCTGCTCGTCGAGGTAACGGCTGCGCAGCCGAAAGTCGATACGGCTTTGCTGGCACTCGATGTTGAGCGAGCAGGCCCCGGCAAAGGTGGCGGCCAGCGGCTGCGCACCGCCCATGCCGCCCAGCCCCGCAGTCAAGAACCAGCGGCCGGCCAGATCACCGCCGTAGTGCTGCCGGCCGGCCTCAACGAAGGTCTCGTAAGTGCCCTGCACGATGCCCTGGCTGCCGATGTAGATCCAGCTGCCAGCCGTCATCTGGCCGTACATCATCAAGCCCTTGCGGTCGAGCTCGTCAAAATGCTCCCAGGTGGCCCACTTGGGCACCAGATTGGAGTTGGCGATCAGCACCCGGGGGGCATCAACATGGGTGCGGAACACGCCCACCGGCTTGCCGGACTGCACCAGCAGCGTCTCGTCATCGGCCAGCGTTTTCAGGCTGGCCAGGATGGCCTCGAAGCAGTCCCAGTTGCGGGCCGCCTTGCCGATGCCGCCGTAGACCACCAGCGCCTCGGGGTTCTCGGCCACCTCGGGGTCGAGGTTGTTTTGCAGCATGCGGTAAGCGGCTTCGGTCAGCCAGCTGCGGCAGGTCAAGGTTGAACCGCGCGGCGAGCGCACCACCCGGGGCCGGGCACGCTGGACCAGGCCGGACGGGCTGGCGGCGGTGTCAGCAGCAGCAGCAGCAGCGGGCAGCGTCGGTTGGGACAGATCGGTCATGCGGGCCTCGTCAAGGTCGGTGATCAGCTTCAGACTTTACTTGTCTAGACAAGCGCAGACAAGCAGATTGGCATCGGGGTTTGCACTGAGCGTCGAATCTGGCAGCGCAACTTGTCTAGACAGGCGCATGCAAGTACCATTCCCGCATGAGTTTGCCCCCCAGCCCGCGCTGCAAGACCGCCCTGGCACCGTTTGCGCTGGTCAAGCAGCACCTGATGGGCGAGCTGTCTCTTGGCCGCTGGCCCCCCGGCACGCTGATGCCGTCCGAGGCCGCGCTGGTGGCGCAGTTCGGCGTCAGCCGCATGACGGTTAACCGGGCCCTGCGCGAGCTGCAAACCCAGGGCTTCATCGACCGGGTGCAAGGTGTGGGCACCTTCGCGGCGCAGGCGCACCGCATGTCGTCCACCCTGACGGTGCGTGACCTGCACGAAGAGATCGAGGCCCGCGGCCACCACCACCACGCTGTTGTGCACCTGGTGCGGCAAGAGCAGGCCACACTGGGCTTGGCGCAACAGCTCGGGCTGGCCGAAGGCGCACCCGTCTACCACTCGCTGATCGTTCACCACGACAACGGCCAGCCACTGCAGTGTGAAGACCGCTACGTCAACCCAGCCTGGTCGCCTGACTACCTGAGCGTCGATTTCAGCCAGATCACGCCTACCCAGCACCTGTTGGAGGTGGCACCCTGGTGGGACGCCCAATACACCATCGAGGCCAGCACCGCCACCGTGCAAGAAGCCGCCTTGCTGGGCATTGCTGCTACCGACCCCTGCCTGGTGCTGGTACGCCGCACCATCAGCCGGGGCGTGCCGGTGACGCTTGCCCGGCTGGTGCATCCGGGTGGGCGCTACCAGCTGGAGGGGGCTTTCAGCCGATGAAAACGCCCCGGCTGCTCCGCTGCGCCGGTGTCGCCGCCCAGCCTTGGCGCAATGGCGGCGGCATCACCCGTGAACTGCTGACCTGGCCGCCAGGGCCGGATTGGCGCTTGCGCCTGAGCGTGGCCGACATCCAGGCCGATGGCCCCTTTTCGCGGTTCGAAGGTGTGCAGCGCTGGTTTGTCGTGCTGGACGGTGCCGGCGTCGAGCTGCACATCGCTGGCCAGCCGCAGCACCTGACGCCCACCAGCGCACCGCTGTGCTTTTCAGGCGATGCGCCCACCGATTGCCGCTTGATCGACGGCCCCACCCGCGACCTCAACCTGATGCTGCGCGGCTGTGCGGGCGGCCTGGCACCTGTTGTGCCGGGCCAGGCCTGGCCCGGTGACACGGCGGCTTGCGGCCTGTTCACGGCCTCGGCTGGCCAGTGCCGGGCACAAGGCCGCAACCACCCCGTGTCGCCGATGTCGCTGCTGTGGTTCGACCAGCTGCCTGGCCCTTTGAACTTCGCCTGTGACGGTGCAGGCGGACCCCGCGCCTGGTGGATCTGGGCCAGGCTTGACGACAGCACGAACCCTGGACCGGGAGCCCCGTCACCATGATCACCCTCTGGCGCAACGCCCACTTGACCACGCTGGCCGGCCCCAGCGGCTGGGGCAGCGTCCTCTACGGCGCGCTGCTGACCGACGGCGACACCCTTCGCTGGGTCGGCGCCGAGGCCGACCTGCCCGCCGGCCTGCGGCCGGACGCCGAGCACGATCTGGATGGCGCGCTGGTCACGCCCGGTCTGGTCGATTGCCACACCCACCTGGTCTACGGCGGCCAACGTGCGGCCGAGTTCGAGCTGCGGCTGCAAGGCGCCAGCTACGAGCAGATCGCACGGGCCGGCGGCGGCATCCGGTCCACCGTAACCGCCACCCGTGAGGCGGTGGACGGCGCGCTGTACAACGCCGCGCTGGACCGCGCCCAGGCCCTGATGGCCGAGGGCGTGACCACGCTCGAGATCAAGTCCGGCTACGGCCTGTCGGCCGAGCACGAAGCCCGCTGTCTGCGCATTGCCCGCCTGCTGGGCCATGAGCTGGCACTGACGGTGCGCACCACCTGCCTGTCGGCGCACGCCCTGCCGCCCGAGTTTGAAGGCCGGCCCGACGACTACATCGCCGCCGTTTGCGCCTGGCTGCCCGGGCTGCATGCGCAGGGCCTGGTCGATGCGGTCGATGCTTTTTGCGAGCGCATCGCCTTCAGCCCGGCACAAACCCGCCGGGTGTTCGAGGTGGCGCGGCGGCTGGGCCTGCCGGTCAAGCTGCATGCCGAGCAGCTCAGCGACCAGGGCGGCGCCCAGCTGGCGGCCGAGTTCGGTGCGCTGTCCTGCGACCACCTGGAGTTCTTGAGCCCGGCCGGTGTCCAGGCAATGGCCGCTGCCGGCACGGTGGCGGTGCTGCTGCCCGGCGCCTACTACTTCTTGCGCGAGACCCAGGCACCGCCGGTGGCCGCGCTGCGCGCCGCAGGCGTGCCGATGGCCATCGCCACCGACCACAACCCGGGCTCGTCGCCCACGCTGTCGCCGCTGCTGATGCTCAACATGGCCTGCACACTGTTCCGCCTGACACCCGAAGAAGCGCTGCGCGGCATGACCGTCAACGGCGCACGGGCACTGGGCCTGCCCGACCGCGGCCGGCTGGCCGCCGGGCAGCGGGCGGACTTTGTGGTCTGGCCACTCGATCACCCCAACGAGCTGGCCTACGGTTTTGGCCAGCGCCTCAGCGCCCGCAGCATCGTCGGCGGGCAGGAGCGCCCTGCATGAACACCGCCACAACCCCTGGTCCACACCCACCGGACGACGACCCCGTCGCCGGCCCAGCCGATGCGCCGGTCAGCACCCCCGTCTACACCTTGTACCGTGGCCGCTTGCCGCTGCTCGTCAGCCTGCCGCATGTGGGCACGTCGATCACCGACGCACTCAAGCTGCAACTGGTGGACCGGGCCCAGGCGATGGAAGACACCGATTGGCACCTCGACACGCTTTACGACTTTGCCCGCGGCCTGGGCGCCAGCCTGATCGTGCCGCGCCACTCGCGCTACCTGATCGACCTGAACCGGCCACCCGAAAACACGCCGATGTATGCCGGCACCAACAACACCGAGCTCTGTCCGACCCGCTTTTTCACCGGCGACCCGCTCTACCACGAGGGCCAGGCGCCCGACCCCGCCGCCGTGCAGCAACGCCGCGACACCTTTTGGCAGCCCTACCACGACGCGCTGGCGGCCGAACTGGCGCGCCTGAAATCGGCCCACGGCCACGCGCTGCTGTGGGACGGCCACAGCATCAAGTCGCACTTGCCCTGGCTGTTCAACGGCCGGCTGCCCGACCTGAACATGGGTACCGCCAGTGGCGCCAGCTGCGCGCCGTCGCTGCGCAGCGCCTTGATGCAGGTGCTGGGCCGGCAAACCGCCTTCAGCCATGTCACCGATGGCCGCTTCAAGGGCGGCTACATCACCCGGCACTACGGCCGACCGCAGCACGGCGTGCACGCGGTGCAGCTGGAGATGTGCTGGTCCTGCTACATGGACGACGAAGCCCCGCCCTGGCAGCTGGCGCCCGCGCGCTGCCAGGCACTGGCGCCGGTGCTGCGCACGCTGCTGCAGACGATGCTGGACTGGCGGCCCGGTGCCTGACCCCCGGTTGCTGTGGACGCCCAGCGCCTGGTTGCCGGGTGGCTGGCAACCGCAGGTGCTGCTGCGCATCGGCAGCGACGGCTGCTGGGCCGAGGTGCAAACCGCAGTCGCGCAAGCGCCCGAGACCGCCACCGTGCTGCCTGGCCCGCTGCTGCCCGGCCTGGCCAATGCGCACAGCCATGCCTTCCAACGTGCTTTTGCCGGGTTGGCCGAACGGCGCGAGACGGCTGCTGATGACTTCTGGTCCTGGCGCCAGCGCATGTACCAGGTGGCGTTGCGCATCAGCCCGGCACAGCTGCGCGCGGTCGCGGCCCAGCTCTACCTGGAGTTGCTGCAAGGCGGCTACACCCAGGTCTGCGAGTTCCACTACCTGCAGCACGACCCGGCCGGCCAGCCGTACCCCGACCCGTTGACGCTGGGCTGGGCCCTGGCCGACGCGGCGCAGGACACCGGCCTGGGCCTGACCCTGATGCCCGCGCTGTATGAGCGCGCCGGCTTTCAGCAACCCCGCTTGCGCGACGACCAGCGACGCTTTGGCACCGATGCCGCCAGCGTCTGGGCCATGGCCAGCCGCATTGCAGCAAGCCGGCGGCCCGGGCTGGACGCCGGCCTGGTGATCCATTCGCTGCGTGCCGCCGCGCCAGAGTCGATCCGGGCGCTGCACGCCCTGGCGGCCAACTTTGCCGGTCCGGTACACATCCACGTGGCCGAGCAAACCGCCGAGGTCGACGATTGCCTGGCGGCCACCGGCACCCGGCCGATTGCCTGGCTGGCAAAGGCCGGGCTGCTCGATGCCCGCTGGCAGCTGGTGCATGCCACCCACAGCGTGGCGGCGGAGATCGATTGGGTCGCACGCAGCGGCGCCGGCGTGGTGATCTGCCCCAGCACCGAAGCCAACCTGGGGGACGGGCTCTGTGACCTGCGCGGCTGGCTGGACGCCGGCGTGCCGCTGGCCATCGGGTCGGACAGCCACGTCACCCGCGACTGGCGCGAGGAGCTGCGCTGGCTGGACTACGGCGCACGCCTGCAGCTGCGCCAGCGCAATGTGGCCGCCGCCCCCGGCGCGGGTGAGCCGTCCACCGCGCAGCGGCTGTTTTCACGCGCGCTGGCCGGCGGTGGCGCGGCGATGGGCCACCGGCGGTGGGGCTTGCTGCCCGGCGCTCGCGCCGACGCGCTGCTGGTTGATGCCGGCAGCGCCGGCCTGCTCGGCATCCCTGGCGACCGCCTGCTCGACGCGCTGGTGTTCTCCAGCCCCGCCGCGCCCTGGCAAGACGTGATGGTGGCGGGGCAGTGGGTGCTGCGGGGTGGCATCCACACCCGGGCCGAGACGATCCATCGCAACTTCGCCCAGGCGATGTCTGAGCTGTGGTCGGGCGACTCACAACGGGGTACCGACACCGCATGACCACCACCACCTGCCGCAGCGGACAGAGCGCTTGCCTCAGCCAGCGCCTGGATCACCCGCACCTTTCAGCCGAGTACTGAAGCGGGTCGCCAGCATCACGGGGCTTTCGAGCATTGGCGGCGTGCACGGTTGCGGGTCTACTGCCATGCTGGCCGGCGCCGGCCCGTCATACTTCGCGATCAAGGTCAGACGCAAGCCCGGCGCCAAGCCCGTCGGGTATGGCCATGCCGCACAACTCAACCGAAAAAATGGCACCCCCATGGCAGTTGCACCGCGCGCCAGCCCCCAGGACCACTTCACACCCGAGCAGTGGCAACGCCTGAGCGCACGCTCATCGTGGCGCGGGCTGTGGCTGGTAGCGCACTGCTGGGCGGTGATCGGCGCAGCGATGTGGGCCGGCGCAACCTGGCCGGTGATGATCCCGCTGGCCGTCGTGGTGATCGGGACACGCCAACTGGGCTTGTTCATCCTGATGCACGACGCGGCCCATGGCGGTCTGCACCGCGACCGCCGGGTCAACGACGGGCTGGCGACCTGGCTGTGCTCGTCCACGCTGCGGGCCTACCGCCCCTACCATTTGCAGCACCACCGCTACGTGCAGCAGGCCGAGGACCCGGACCTGGTGCTGTCGGCGCCGTTCCCGATCAGCCGTGCGTCCTTCGCCCGCAAGGTCTGGCGTGACCTCAGCGGCCAGACCTTCATCAAGCAGCGCTTCGGCCCGATCGCGCAGCGCCTCAGGCAGCGTGCTGCCACTGATGCGGCAACGGCCACACTGGGCCGCGGGCTTGGCCGCGGGCTGGGCCGCGCGTTGGGCCGCGATGGCCGCTTCCTGCTGGGCAACGCACTGGGACTTGCGGTCTTCGCCGCGGCGGGGTTGGGCTGGGTCTGGCTGCTGATGTGGTTGCTGCCGATGGCCACCTGGCTGCCATTGGTCAGCCGCATCCGCAACATTGCCGAGCATGCGCTGGTGGCCCAGGACGAGGCCGATCCGCTGCGCCAGGCCCGCACCACCCGGACCCGCTGGATCGAGCGTGCGCTGATCGCGCCCTACTGGGTCAACTACCACGCCGAGCACCACCTGTTCACCCAGATCCCGTGCTGGAACCTGCCCGAGGCGCATGCCTTGCTGAGCCAGCAGCCGGTGGCCGGACGGATGCTGACCCAGCCCGGCTACCTGCGCTTGTTGCGCCTCGCCACGTCGGCTTGAGCCGCCGCCGGCGGGCCGGCAACGCCGCAGCAGCTCACAGGTCGTACCAGCCCAGCCCCAGCGTCAGGCCGGCGCTGCGGGCCTCACCGCTGCGCTGCTGCTGTTGCCAGGCAATGTCGAACGCCAGCTTGTCGCGGCGCAGCCAGTGCCGGGCACCGATCTGGGCCAGCCGCAGCGTGCCCTCATGCGCCAGTTCGGCAAACGCCGTGGTGCGTTTGAACACCTCGCGCTCGATCGCCACGGCACCGGTCCAGGTGCGGCGCGTGCCGCTGGATTTGCTCAACCCCGGACCCAGGTGCAAGGTGGCGTAGCCCTCGCCCAGCGTGATGGACAAAGGCAGCTTCAGGCTGTAGGTGCGCACGCTGGCCTCGCCCGGGCTGCGCTCCAGACCCAGCGCGCCGCTGAGGCCCAAGCCCCAGCCGTTGCGGCCGATGTGGTTGAAGATGTGCTTGAACTCGAGCTCAGTTTCGTTGCCGGTCAACACCGCGTTGCGGTCGACATAGCGCGACAACTGCAGTTGCAGCGAGGTGCCGCCGCTGAAGGTGTACTCCGGCTCCACCGACAAGCCGCGCAGCGTGCCCCGCCGCTCAGCCCAGGACTCGAACGACCACACCTGCTCGTCATCCTCCATCACCGCCGTGCGGGCAATCTGGAACGGCCGGTCGTTGGCCCTGGCGGTGGCAACGGGCAGTGCCAGCATCACCACCACCATCAGCACATCTGCCCCACTGCACCAGCAAGGCAGCCACTGGACCGAACTGCGCATGCAGACCATCCTGCGTTCTGGCCCGCTGGCTCAGCCGACCTGCAAGAACTCGACCCAGTTGCCATCCGGATCGGCCACGATCGCAATGCGCACACCGGGCCGGATCTCGCGGGCGCCCATCACCACCTTGTGGCCGGCATCACCACAGGCCGCGACCATCTCGGGCAGGTTGTCGATCGTGATGGTCCAGTAGCGGTAGCCGGCCGCGCCCTGGATGCCACCGGGCGCGGCGGTGGCCGGCACCGCCGGCAGCACCACCAGCTTGATCAGGCTGTCGCCGCACAGCAGGCGGTGCATCACGCCGGTGCCGCCCGGCATCGGCATCTCGCCCTGCGATTTCAACCCCAGCACATCGGTGTAGAAGGCCAGCATCGCCGGACCGTTGGTGGTGACGATGCCCAGATCGATGGCGGATTTGGTGATGTTCATGCCCATGAAAACTCCTGGTTCAGGCCCGTTTGCGGGCGAGGGTCAAACCGCTGTCTGGCCCGGCAATTGCCGGGTCACCGGATGTGAACTGGACAAGCCGCCGTCTACCGCGATCGCCTGGCCGTTGACATAGCTGGACTGGCTGGACGCCAAAAACAGCGCGACATTGGCCAACTCGTCGGGCTGCGCGGCCCGGCGCAGCGGGTTCAGGCGGCCCAGCTTGTGCGTCACGCCCTTGTCCTTGGCGTAGTCGAAGGTGGGGCGGGTCATGCCGGTCTCGGTCAGGCCCGGGCAGATCGCGTTGACCCGCACGCCGGACTCGCACAACTGCTGGGCCGACACCATCACCAGGTTGATGACACCCGCCTTGGAGGCCGAATATGCCGGCCCGCCCGCGCCCGACCGGATGCCGGCCACCGACGCGGTGCAGATGATCGAGCCGCCCTGGCCGGCGTCGGCCATCACCTTGCCGGCGTGTTTGACCATCAGCCACGGCCCGATCAGGTTGACCCGCAAGACCTCGGCAAAGTGCTCGGGCGTCAGATCGAAGATGCCGGCCATGCCGCCCGACACACCGGCATTGGCAAACGCCACGTCGAGCCGGCCATAGCTGGACAAGGCCGTGGCCACCAGGCTGGCGACATCGGCGTCGACCCCGGCATCGCCCTGCAAGGCCGTGGCCACGCCGCCGGCGTCCACCACGCTGCGGGCGGTGTCGAACACCGCGTCGGTCTTGTCGCCCAGCACCAGGCGCGCGCCTTCACGGGCAAACAGCAGCGCGGTGGCGCGGCCGATGCCCGAGCCCGCGCCGGTGATGATGGCGACCTTGCCTTCGAGACTGGGGGACATTTTTTCTCCTTCTGCAGCGTGACAGCGTGGTGGTGTGATCGGGTGCGATCAGCGACGTTGCGACTCCGCCAGCCCGCTGCTATCGCGGTCTGGCCCTCGCCCGCGCGTGCACCGCCTTTTCGGCGCTGCACGCGCGGGCTCAGCTCAAAGCCGCATAGCGCTCAAGGTGGTGGTCCACATCGCCAAAGCGCTGCGCGATCATCGTCAGCCGGCGGAAGGTGTGCGAGACCTTCAGCTCCTCGGTCATGCCCATGCCGCCGTGCAGTTGCACCGACTCCTGGCTGACCTGGCGCGCCGCATCGGCGATCTTGATCTTGGCGGCCGACACGGCGCGCGCCCGGGTTGTAGGGTCGCCGCCCGCGTCCACCGTGCTGGCCGCCAGGATGGCCATCGAGCGCGCCTGCTCGGTAGCGATGTACATCTCCACCATGCGGTGCTGCAGCACCTGAAACGATGCGATCGGCACGCCAAACTGCTTGCGCTGCTTCATGTAGTCCAGCGTGGCGTCGTTGGCGCTTTTCATCGCACCGATGGCGTCGGCGCAGAGCAGCGCACAGGCAAAGTCGGTGGCCTCCTCGATGTGCGGCATGGCGCCGCCCAGCGGGCCGAGCAACGCGTCGGCGCCCAGCACCACGCCCGTCAGGCGCACATCGGCCACGCGCAGGCCGTCCACCGTGCGGCTGGGGTTCAGGCTGACGCCGGCGGCTTGGGGATCGACGATGAACAGGCTGACGCTCTGGGCATCGCCCGCGGCGCCACCGGTGCGGGCCGAGACGATCAGCCGCCGCGCCGACGCCGCGCCCACCACCACGCGCTTGTCGCCGTCCAGCACCCAGCCGTCGGCCACGGCGCGC
>Ga0209181_10006134_pt1 | contig 16989 bp, 14 predicted proteins | sample MAT05_FD_187208 | JGI IMG/M metagenome (GOLD analysis project Ga0209181, IMG submission 187208) | Freshwater microbial communities from Lake Fryxell liftoff mats and glacier meltwater in Antarctica - MAT-05 (SPAdes) (version 2) | ecosystem: Environmental > Aquatic > Freshwater > Ice > Liftoff...
CGGCGCGCTGCACGTCGCCGCTCGCATGCTCGGCGCGTCGCTCTGGGGCCTCTGCATCTGGCGCGGCACCGCGCTCGGGCGACGACGGCACTTCGGGCGTGTGCGCGACGCCGCGAGCACAATCCGCGAGCGCGCAGACGACCGAGAGCGAGAGCCACCACGCGAGCCCACACGCGGGTCCACAGCTGCGTGCAGGCCGGCGCGCCATCGACGTCACGTCAGCGCATCGACTCGAACGACGGACACACCGCGCCTGCGTGCGCGCCGCCGAGCGTCGTGCACTGCCGCACTGCGCGGTCGCGCGCTGCGACGTCGTGGCGCGTGTCGGCGAGCCGCGCGAGCACGGCGTAGCCCCACGCATCGGGCACGAGATCGCGGCGGTCGAGCTCGCCGAGCGCCGTGAGCGCCTCGGCGCTACGACCGGGGATCCGCGCGAGCGCCTCGGCGTGCCGCGCGATCGCGACGGGCGCATCGGGCGAGTCGCGCCGCGCGTTTCCGAGAATGCGCTCGGCCCACACGAAGTTCGCCGCGCGCACGCCGTCCGGCACCCAGCCCGCGCGCAGCCGCGGCCGATCGATGAGGCCGTCGCGACGCACCACCGCGACCGCGAGCAGCCGCTCACCGCGCGCGCGAACACGCGCAACGCCGGGCGAGCGCGGATCGGCGGCGAGCTCGTATTCGCCCTGCGCTCCGCCACGCGAGATGCCGAGCGCGAAGCGCAGCACCTGCACCGCGCCGACGGTATCGCCCTCGGTGAGGCGCTTCTCCGCGTGGGTCACTCGCCGCGCGAGCTCGTCGACGGTGATGGCGATGATGTTGTGGCAAGCGAGCACCGCGCTCGGCACCGCTGCACACACCAGCATCGCGACGCCGACGATCGACGGCAGCAGCGGTGAGCCCGCGAGCCAGCGCGCGTTGCGTCGTCTGCTGACCAGTCGCTTGGCGAGGTGTCGACGACCGTAGGCGAGAGCGGGGCTACGCGGTGCGTGTCTCATGTCGGTCCCGCTCGGACAACGCGTGTGCGGCGGAGTTCCCGCCACGCGCGCGCCGCTCCCGTCCCCGCAGCTGCGCGATCTGTTAGCCTGCCGCGCACGATGGCTAGCGAATCGCGCGTCACGATCGTCACTGGCGGCACGGGCGCGCTCGGAGCGTCCGTCTGCGAGGCGCTGCTCGCGTCGGGCGGCCGCGTTCACGTCACGTACGTCGAGGAGCACGAGCGCGCGCGCTTTGCGGCACGCTTCGCCGAGCACGCTGCGCGCACCACGCTGCATCGCGTCGACGTGACGTCGGAGCCTGAGGTAGTCGCGCTGTTCGACGCCGCGCTCGCCGCCGAGGCGCGCGTCGATGGGCTCGCGTGCATCGCCGGCGGCTTCGCGATGGCGCCGATCGAAGACACCACCGTCGCGATGTTCGAGGCGCAGCTCGCGCTCAACTTGCGCAGCGTCTTTCTAACCGCGCGTGAGGCGGTGCGGCGCATGCGGCCGCGCGGGCACGGACGCATCGTGACCGTCGGTACGCGCGCCGCCGTCGCGCTGCCTGCGCAGATGAGCGCGTACGCGTCGAGCAAGGCCGCGGTGTTGGCGCTGGTGGGCGTGCTCGCGGCCGAGCTGCGTGGCACCGACATCACCGCCAACGCCGTCTTGCCGGGGACGATGGATACGCCGGCGAATCGCAAGTCGATGCCTGACGCCGACTTCGGCGCGTGGGCGAAGACCGAAGACGTCGCGCGGGTGATCGCGTTCTTGCTTTCGGCAGCGAGCGGCGTGACCAGCGGCGCGCAGATCCCGGTCTACGGCGGCTCGTGAGCGGGCCGTCGGCGCGTGCTTCGATGCTCGACGCAGCGCTCGCAGCGAGAAGGTAGAAGGAGACGAACGTGGAGAGTCTGTATCGCGAGTCCGATGCGCCGAGCGAGCTGCTCGCGCTGCGCTGCTACACGTCGCGCCTGCTCGGCGCCGAGCCATCGCTCGTGCTGCACGGCGGCGGCAACACCAGCGTCAAAGGCACGACGACGGACTTCTTCGGCGCGCCTGTCGACGTCTGCTGGGTGAAGGGCAGCGGCTGGGATCTCGCCACCATCGCGCCCGCAGGTTTTCCGGCGGTGCGTCAGTCGGTGCTCCTCGCGCTCGCGGAGCTCGAGGCGATCAGCGACGTCGATCTCGTCCGCGAGCAGCGGGCTGCGCTGCTCGATCCGAGCGCGCCCGATCCGTCGATCGAAGCCGTGCTGCACGCGCTCGTGCCGTTTCGCTTCGTCGATCACACGCACGCCGATGCGATCATCACGCTGACCAACCAGCCGGACGGCGAGGCGCGGGTGCGCGCGCTGTTCGGCGAGCGCGTGCTGATCGTGCCGTACGTGATGCCGGGCTTCGTGCTCGCCAAGCAGATCCGCGGCCAGACGCGCGCGATCGACTGGGCCTCGCTCGACGGCATCGTGCTGATGAACCACGGCATCTTCACCTTCGGCGACGACGCGCGGTCGAGCTACGAGCGGATGATCACGCTCGTCGATCGCGCGGAGAAAGAGCTGCAGAAAAAGGGCGCCTGGAGCGCGCCTGCACGTCAGGCCGACGCGGCGCCGTTCGAGCCGCGCGCGCTCGCGGCGATTCGTCGCGAGGTGAGCCGGCTCCACGGCAGCGCGGTCGTCGCGCTCGCCGATAGCTCGCCCGAGGCGGCCGGCTTCGCGTCACGCGCGGATGTCGCCGAGCTCGCGACGCGCGGTCCGCTGACGCCCGATCACGTGATCCGCACCAAGCGCATCCCGGCGGTCGTCGACGCGACGGATCCGCGGCCTTCACTCGACGCGTATGCAGCCGCGTACCGCGCGTATTTCGACGCGCATCAGCGCGGGCACACGGCGCTCGATCCGGCGCCGCGCTGGGCGGTCGCGCGCGGCGTCGGCACGATCGCGTTCGGCACGAGCGCGAAGCTCGCGGCGCAGATCGGCGACATCGCGCGGCACACTTCGCGCGCGTGGCAGTGGGGCGAGGCGCTCGGCCGCTTCACGCCGCTCGGCGCGCAAGATTTGTTCGACGTCGAGTACTGGGAGCTCGAGCAGAAGAAGCTGCGCGCAGGCGCGAAGATGCTGCCGCTCGCCGGCAAAATCGCGCTCGTCTCGGGCGGCGCGACGGGCATCGGACGCGCCATCGCCGAGCGCTTTCGCAGCGAGGGCGCGGCGGTGTGCGTGCTCGATCGCAATCCGAGCGTGACCGAGACGTTTCGCGGCGCCGACGCGCTCGGCCTCGAGTGTGACGTGACCGACAGCGCGGCCGTCGACGCGGCGGTCGCTCTGTGTGTGCTGCGCTTCGGTGGGCTCGATCTGCTGGTGTCGAACGCCGGGAACTTCCCGATGAGCAAGCGGATCGACGCGCTCGACGACGCGAGCTTCGAGGCGACGCTGGCGCTGAACCTCGGCTCACATCTCAAGGTGCTGCGCGCGGCGAGCCCGTTCCTCGTGCTCGGCGTCGAGCCGTGCGTCGTGGTGATCGCGTCACGCAACGTGCCGGCGCCGGGCCCCGGCGCCGCGGCGTATTCGGTGAGCAAGGCGGGCCTCACGCAGCTCGCCCGCGTCGCCGCGCTCGAGCTCGCGCCGCACGGCGTACGCGTCGGCACGCTGCACCCCGACAAGGTGTTCGACACTGGGCTCTGGTCGGACGAAATCATCGCGGCGCGCGCGAAGAGCTACGACGTTTCCGTCGAGACCTACAAGCGGCAGAACCTGCTGCGCTGCGAGGTCACGACGCGCGACGTCGCCGAGGCCGCGATGGCGATCGTGCGCATGCGCGCGACGACCGGCGCACAGATCTCGGTCGATGGCGGCAGCGATCGCGTGGTGTGAGAGAGCACGCCGCAGGGCATCGAAGTCGCGCTCGGCATGCCGTAGCGCTCCTCTGGCGCGCACTCTGAGCGAGTTGCTCGCGTGCAACGCTGGGTCTCGATAGAGTGCGCGCCATGTCTTCTTCGCGCGTTCACCTACCGGTCGCTCTCCTCGTTGTCGCAGCGATCACCACCGTCGGCGCGTGCGCTTCGACACTCCCGCTCGGCACCGTCACGGCGCGAGGCTTCGACCACGCGTCGTTTCCGTATCGCGTGATGTCGGGCCCCGGTGGCGCGATCATGCCGGCCGATTGGCGGCTCGATAATTTCCACCTCACCAACGGCGCGTACGTGCCGAAGACCACCGCGGAGTATCGGTCGCGCTACGAGCTCGATCACGACGACGATGGCCGCGCCGACGACACGGTCAGGGCGTCGCGCTACGACCTGCGCTTCACCAACCGTCGCTATAGCGGCGAGATCTGGCTGCGCACCATCCCGCTCGGCGCCGCCGATGCCGAGCTCGAGCTGCCGGTCTTGCTGCGGCGCTACGTCGAGGGAATCGCCGGCAGTGGCTTCACGGTGACGCAGATCAGCGGGCCCACGGGACACGTCGCGCTCACAGTCGCGGAGCGTCGCTTCGCGGCGCGTGTGCTCGACTACGCGCCGGTCACGGTGCAGGGCGTCGAGGCGCTCGTCGCGACGATCGAGGTCGCCAACGTCGATCAGCTCCAGCTCGACCCGAACGCTCGCGGCGAGCGCGCGCGCCTGGTCTTCGTGCGCGCGCCGTTCACGCTCGATCGACCGCGCCGCGGCGTCGAGGTCTCGCGCTATCGGGTCCTGCTCGCGGCTGGCTATGTCGCCTCGCCGGCGGACTACGAGCGCGGTCGCGTCGACTTCGAGGGTTTGGTGAGCCGTGTCGTGTTCGAGCAAGCGCCGTCGCACGTCTCGCCGGGTGTGGTGCCGACGGGACCGACCACCGTCCTCGTGCAGCCGCCCGGTGCATCGGGGCCGGCGCCGATTCCCGGCTGGGACGTTCCTGCAGCGCCTCCGCCCAACTCCGGGATGATGCCGCCACCATCGCCGGTAGAGCCAGCGCCAGCGGAGCAGCCGGTGGTCGGTCCCGCGCCATCGGCGCCGTGAACTCGACGCTGGCGCGCGACACGCCACCAGCGTCCCACACGCTCAGCGCCGCGCGCCTTGCACTTGCACGTTGCCGGACACCGCCGGCCCAACGCGCACTCCGCTCGTCGCGGCCGGCATCACGCGCACACCGCCTTGCGGCGGCATCACGCGCACACCGCCTTGCGGCGGCATCACGCGCACACCGCCTTGCGGCGGCGGAGGTGGCGGAAGGTACGGCGGCGCGAGCGGGCGGCCCGGCAGATGCGGCCCGCGCGGCCCGATCGGCCCGATCGGCCCGCGCGGCCCGACGGGTCCCACCGGCCCGATTGGTCCCATCGGGCCAACGCGCACTGCTGCGCCAAAGCGCAGGCCGACGCGCACGCCGATGACCAGCGTGCCGCCTTGATAGGCCTGGCCCGCAATGAAAAACGGCACGCCTGCGGAGGTCTCGACGGTGACACCCTGCAGGTAGTCGTTCTTCTCTGGGCGGTTGATCGAGACGCGCACTTGCAGGCGGCCGTTCGGCAGCATCCGCACCAGCGTGATCTGCAGGTTGCGCCCGTTCGGCAGCACGACGATCACTGGTCGCCCCGCGCCGAGCGTCACCGGATGCTGCGCGAGCAGGCGCATCGTGCGGTAGCTGTTGAACGGCGGCTGCCGTAGCGCCGGCTCCTGCGCGAGGTTGGCGTCGATGACGCCGGGCTGCTCGGAAGCGAGCACCACCAGCACCTCGCCGATCTGATCCTGCGCGCGCGCGACTCCCACGGCTGCGCTGAACAGCGCGCCCATCGCGACCAGCGTCGCGAGCAGAGTCGGAGCGAGCGCGCGGGCGCTCATGGCGCCGGCACCGGCTCCTCGTCGTTGATCCAGACGACGGCGACGGGCGCCTCTCCGGCAGCGCCCTCGACGGTGAACACAGTGCCCGCTGCGCCATCGGCGAAGTCGGCCGAGAGCACCTCGGAGCCGCGCATCGGCTCTTGGCCCGTACCGCGCACGACAGCGACCGCGCCTGGCCGCGACTCCGCGCCATCGCCGTTGCCGACCAGCACCGCGAGCGCGACCACCGCCGCTGCGGCCATCGTCATCGCGGGGATCCACACGTGCTTCTTGTGCTCGACGACCTCGCTCGTCAGCACGCGCAGCCGCTCGCCAAAGCCCGCCTTCGGCTGCTTGGCGATGCCCTCGCGCACCTTGGCGAACATCGCCTCGAGCTCCGGCGCGGCGTCCTCGGCGTCGGCCTCTGCAGCGGTCGCGAACAGCGCGTGCAAGCGCTCGAGTCGCTTCAGCGACTGCGCGCAGACGCGGCACTCGGCGAGGTGGCGGCGCACGAGCGTCGTCTCCCCGGGCGCGGTCTCGCCATCGAAGTAGCGCTGCAGCTTTTCGTCATCGACGTGGTCGGACATCGTGGTCTCTTGCGTGTTCATCCGTCATCCCCGATCGCGGGGTCTCCGTCGATGTACGGCTCGAGCGCGACCTGCATCTTGCGTCGCGCATGAAAGAGCCGGCTCATGATCGTGCCCTTCGGCACCTTCAGCACCTTCGACATCTCCTCGTAAGAGAGGCCGTCGATCTCGCGCAGCACGATCACTGCGCGGTGGTAGTCGGGAAGGTCCGCGAGCGCCTGCTGCAGCTTTTCGGAGAGCTCCTTGCGCGCCGCCGTGCGCCCCGGATTGCCGTCGAGGATGCGCGGCAACATCGTGCCATCGCCGTCTACGTCGCCCGCAGCACGGCCTACGCGATCGTCGAAATCGACCGCGCGATTCTTGTGCTTGCGGACGTGGTCGATCGCCAGGTTCATGAGGATCCGATAGAGCCAGGTGTAGAAACTGGAAGTGCCCTGGAAGCTGCCGAGGTGGCGGTGGACCTTGATGAACGCCTCTTGCACGACGTCGAGCGCGTCCTGCTTGTTCTTGACCACGCCGAGCGCGACCGCGAAGGCGCGCCGCTGATAGCGATCAAAGAGCTTGCGGAACGCGGCCGCATCTCCGCGCTGAGCGCGCTCGACGAGCTCCCGATCGAGCGCGCGATCGGCCTCGCGGTCGGGGCTGAGCGCCATCGCGCGCGCACCGCGCACGGGCGCACCTGCCGGCGCGGCCGCGTCGTCCGCACCAACGTCGCCGCTGCCAGCGTCGTCGCTGCCAGCGTCGTCGCTGCGAGTCGCGAGGTCGTTGGTCTCCGGCTGGTCGCTAGCGGAATCTGCCGCCAATTGGTCTTCCACGAGGCCACCGGTGCCGTCCTCCGGGCCATTCGACGCCGCGGAGCCCGGTTCATTCACCGGGCTCTTCGCGGAGCGCGAGGCCTCCCGTGAGCCCGGTTTCATGCGCCGTTTGTAGCACGGCCGCCCAAAAGTTGAGCGTCTGCGTGGAGGTCGGCGCGCTGGACCCGGAACAAGTACCCAGATCCGCCGGCGGCCCGTCGGCGGCCGCCAGCGATTCCGCCATTTCGCGCGCGTAACTACGCGAGATCACTTGGCCGAGGTCCGGCACTGCGCTTGCTCTACCGCTGCGCATGACCGACCTCGCATCGCCGCCATCCGCCACCACCACCCGACCACGCCGCACGGAGGGCCCACGCGAGCGACTCGCCCGCGGCGGCGCCGAGGCGCTCAGCGACGCGGAGCTCGTCGCGATCTTGTTCGGCACCGGCACCACCGGCATGCCCGTCGAAGTGCTCGCCGCGACGGTGCTCGCCGAGAGCGGCGGCCTCGCGGGCTTCGAGCGTCTCGGCCTCGGCGCGCTCGCGGCCCGCGGCGGAGTCGGCGACGGAAAGGCGTGCCGCTTGCTCGCGGCCGTCGAGATCGGCCGGCGCATCTCCACCACGCCGCTGCTACGTGGCGCGCGCATCGGCTCGAGCCGCGACATCGACGCCGCGCTCCGGCCGCGCCTCGGTCGCGCCGAGGTCGAGCACTTCCTCGCCATCCCGCTCGACGCGAAGAACCGGCCGACCGGCGAGCTGCGCATCGCGTCGGGTGGCATCAGCGCGTGCCCGGTCGCGCCGAGCGACGTCTTCCGCGCGCTGCTGCGCGAGGCCGCGTCCGGCGTCGTCTTCGTACACAACCACCCGAGCGGCGAGCCCGAGCCGAGCGCCGAAGATCTGCAGATCACCGAGCGCCTGGTGCGCGCCGGCGCGCTGCTCGGCGTGCGCGTCCTCGATCACGTGATCATCGCGCGCGACAGCTACTTCAGCTTCCTCGACGCGGGTCTACTCCAGCGCAGCGAAGTCGCGTGAGCGCGGCGCGCGTCACTCCGCCGGCGGCGAGATGCGATTGCGCAGGCGCTGCAGCCGGCCTGCGATGTCCCAGCGCGGATTCTGCGCGAGCCGCGCGTCGATGATCGGCAGCGCCTCTGCGCCCCACGCCGTCGCGACGAGCTGCGCGGCGGCCGGCTCGTGCTCCGCCTCGCGCGCGACGACGTCGAGCAGATCCGGCAAGATCCGCGGATCGCGCTTGGCGCCGGCGGAATCGACGCGCAGCGCCATCCCGTAGCGCGCGATCAGATCCGCCATCCAGCGCAGATTCTTGAAGGCGCGCGCGAGCACCAGATGGCCACGCACGTCGCCGCCACGCCGCGCCGCGTAGCCGTAGAGCGGGCCGAGCGTCTCGCGATCGAGGCGATCGCCGTGCTCGATGCGCGCGAGCAGCGGGCCAAGCGGAGGGGGGAGGTCGGAGGAGAGAGGGGCGGCGGCGGAGTCGGCGACGGCGACAGCGTCGGCGTCAGCGACGGCGGCGGAGTCGGCGACGGCGACGGCGGCGGAGTCGGCGACAGCGACGGCGTCGGCGTCAGCGACGGCGTCAGCGACGGCGTCAGCGTCGGCGACGGCGGCGGCGTCAGCGTCGGCGTCAGCGACGGCGTCGGCGTCAGCGACGGCGACAGCGTCGGCGTCGGCGAGCGTGTTGGCGATGGGCGGCGTGGGATCGGCGGTCGTCGCTTGCGGCTGCGGTGTCGTCGACTGACCTGCGATGAGCCAATAAGCGCCGCCGCCGATCAGCGCGATCACGACGACCGCGGACGCTATCATCGCGAGGTTGTGCTTTGGCTTCGGCGCGACGGCGGGCGCCGCGGTGAGCGGCTTCGGGCGCACCGAGACGGGCGCGGCCGGCGGCGGCTGCTTGGTGAGCAGCGCCACCGTCTCGAGGTCACCGCGGCCGACCGCCTCGAGCGCGGCGAGCAGCTCGTCGGCCGTCGCGAAGCGCGCGCTCGGCTCCTTCGCCATCGCCTTGCGCACCACGTCGGAGAGGCCCTTCACGGCGACGATCGGCAGCGCCTCATCGCTCGCGTGACTCGGTCGCGTGCCGGTCAGCATCGCCACGATCAGCGCGCCGACGGCGTAGAGATCCGCGCGCCCATCGGACGCGCCGACCCCGCCATGCAGCAGCTCCGGCGCGAGGAACTTCGCCGCCGAAGGCCCCGAGCCCTTGCCCGTCGGGCCGGTCATGTCGGTGTCCGTCATCGCGCGCACGATCGGCGCGAGCCCCATCGCCAGCACCCGCACCGGCGCCTCGCCCGATGCGATCGGCGAGAGCAGCACGTTGCTCGGCGTCAGATCCCAGTGCCGCAGCCCGCGCGCATGCGCGGCGCTCAGCGCGCGCAGCACGTCCTCCGCGACCGCCAGCGTGCGCGGCCACGGCATCGCGCCGCGATGCGCGATCTCCTCGCCGAGCGTCGTCCCCTGCGTGTACGGCAGCACCAGATACGGCACGCCATGCCGCGCGCCCGCCGCGAGCATGCCGACCACGTGCAAATCGCGGAAGCCGATCAGCTTCGCCGCCTGCGCCTCGAACGGCCGCAGCAGATGCGGCTTTGACTCACAGTCGATCGGCAGCAGCGCCACCGCGCGCTCACGCCCCGGCGCGCGCTGCTCGTGCCCATCGTCCGCGTCGACGCTGCGCACCCGATAGACGAGCGCGAGCCCATTCCACGCCAGCCGCTCGTGCACCTCGTACGTGCGCGCGAACAGCGCCGCCACGCTCTCGTGGTTCGAGTCCTCGCCCGGAGCTGGCGGCGGCTCGAACAGCCGCTCTTTCGTGTCGTGCTGCACCATCGGCGGGAGAGCGAATAGCACAGGTCGGGGAGAGTCGTCGCGACCGGCGCGATGGAAACGTGCCGATAGCAAAGGCTTTCTACGTTTGACACTGCATCGATGTTCAGTATATGTCGGAGTCGTGGCTGACGCGCTCCGCAAGCTGATCTCGGTGCTGCCCTCTGTGCGAGCGGCTTCGTCTGCAGGCTCGGAGAGCGCGCTTCGATCGACTGCGCGCGAGACGACTGCGCGCGAGACGACTGCGCGCGAGACGACCGCAGCCGAAGTTGCGCTTCCGGAGCAATCGTTCTCTGCGCTGTTGCCGTCGGGACGGCTGGTGGAGATCGTCGGCGCAGAGGGGCTCGCAGCGCGCACCACGACCGCGCTCGCGGTGATCGCGCGTGCGCAGGCTGCGGGTGAGCCGGCGGCCTGGGTGCAGCTCGAAGATGGCGGTCTCTTTCCGCCCGACGTCGCGGAGTCGGGCGTCGATCTCGACGCGCTCATCGTCGTTCATGTGCCCATCGCTGCCGGTGCGGTGGGGCTCGCGCGCGCGGCGGAGCTGCTGCTGCGCTCGAATGGCTTCGGCGTCGTGGTCGTCGATCTCACCGCGGGCGTGCCGCCTGGCGATGCGTGGCCAGGGCGCCTCGCTGGGCTCGCACGGCAGCACGATATGCGGCTCGTCGTGCTGACGGACAAAAGCGCACGACGTGGCAGCGTCGGGCCGCTCGTGGCGGTGCGCGTCGAGGCCGTACGACGCCGCGTCGGCGCGGGTCGCTGGGATGTCGATACGCACGTGCTGCGCAACAAGAGCGGCACACCGCTCGAGTCACTGCCGCTCAACCGTCGCGGACCGCGAGGTGCATCGTGAGCCGAGACTACGGTGCGATCGATTACGGCCTTCATCCGCGCACGATCGCCAAGCGTCGTGATGCGGCGCTCGCCATGCAAACGACGCCCAGTGCGCCCCAAATGCAAACGACGCCCAGTGCGCCCGCCAGCGAAGAAGACGACGCTGCGCCGCGCGTCTCAGCGCAGCTCGCGCACGCCATCGCGTGTCTGGAGATCCCCGCGCTGCCGCTGCAGCTCGCGCTGCGCGCCAATCCCGACTGGCGACATCACCCAGCGATCGTCATCGCGTCGGACAAGCCGACGGCGCTCGTGCTGCACGCCAACGCCGCGGCGCGCGCCGTCGCGATCTTGCCCGGCATGCGCTACGCGGCCGCCCGCGCGCTCACCACCGAGCTACGCGCGAGCATCCTCGACGAAGCCGAGCTCGCCGCAGAAAAGGACGAGCTCGCCCGCGCGCTCGCGCTGTTCACGCCGAACGTCGAGCCCGCGGGGCGCTCCGTCGATGGGCGCTTCTTCCTCGATCCATCCGGGCTCGAGCGGCTCTTCGGCGCGACGCGCTCGTGGGCGGAGAGCGTGCATCGCTACCTCTCGGGACGCGGCTTCACCAGCACGCTGGTGGTCGGCTATCACCGCTTTCGCACCGAGGCGCTCGCGCTCGCATCGCGCAAATATCGGGTCTTCGTGCTGCGCTCGCCGGAAGACGAGCGTGACCGCGCGCTCGCCGTGCCGCTCGATCGCCTCGACCTCTCGGAGAAGCTGCGCGACGCGCTGGTGCGGCTCTCGGTGCACACCGTCGGCGAGCTGCTGCGCCTGCCCGGTGACGCGCTGCGCACGCGCTTCGGCAAAGACGCGCAGGCGCTACACACCGCTGCATCCGCGGGCGCGCCGCTGCCAGTGCAGGGCCTCGTCTTCAGCGAGCCGGTGCAGACGACGGTCGAGATCGAGCCCGCCGACGACGACACCACGCGGCTGCTGTTCGCGCTGCGCGGCGCGCTGCTCACGCTGGCAGAGCGGCTCGTGCCGCGTGGTGAGGCGGTGGCGCGGCTGTCGATCGTGCTCTCGGTCGAGCGCGGTGAGAGCGCGACGATGGCGCTCGAGCCAGCGCAGCCGACACGCGATGTCGCGCTGCTCATCGATCTGGTGCGCTTGCGCTTCGGCGCGCTGGTGTTGCCCTCGCGCTGCACGCAGCTCGCTCTCGTCGTGTTCGGCGTGCGCAATCCGACCGAGCAGCTGGCGCTCTTTCCCCAAAAAGAGCAGCGCGACGCCAAGGCCGCCGCGCGCGCGATGGCCCGCGTCCGCGCTGCCTTCGGCCCGCAGAGCGTGACGCGCGCGCGCCTGCGGCCGGCCCATCTGCCCGAAGCGAGCTTTCTCTGGGAGCAAGCGACAGAGCTCGTGCCGCCGCGCCAGCTGCCGCTCCCAGGCCTCGCCGACACACCGGTGCTCGGCACACCTGCAACAGGCACCCAAGCGCTCGACGCAACGGCAGACGGCGTCGACGACCCGCGCCGCAACGAGGGCCTGCCGCGCATCGTGCGCATCCTCTTGCCAAAGCCGCTGCCGCTGCCTGATCCACCGAGCCTCGCGGGCGACCCATGGCCCACGCACGGCCAACAAGGGCCAGTCGTGCGTCTCTCTGGGCCCTTTCGCGTGAGCGGCGGCTGGTGGGGAACACGCACCGCCACCGCCGTCGAGCGCGATTACTACTGGGCAGAGACGCGCCGCGGCGATCTGCTCTGGGTCTTCTACGATCGCCCGCGCCGCCGCTGGTTCCTCCAGGGCCGCGCAGACTGACGCTGAAGGCTGGTTCCTCCAGGGCCGCGCAGACTGACGCTGAAGGCTGGTTCCTCCAGGGCCGCGCGGACTGACGCCATCGCAGATCGAGACTCTGCGCCGCCCCCTCTCAAGAACGGCGCGTCAGCAGCCGATTGGTCACGCGATGCGCTCCTCGTGCGCTCTGCGCTCTGCGATCGCGCTGCTCGCCTCCGGCCTGGTGCTGGCGTCGACGGCGCGCGCGGACGACGCAGACGACTCCCCCTCGCCGTGGCACTTCGACGTCGATGTCAGCTACGGGCGCAGCGAGGTGCGCTTCGTCGTCCCGGCCTCGTACGCTGGCGCCTGCGACGCGGTGACAGCCGCGCCCGCGGGCACTCCGCCCGAAGCGCTTCCGTCGCCGCCCGCCGCGTGTGCGCTGCCGAAGACGAGCGTCGACGTGATGCGCGGCACGCTCGGCATCGGCCACGGCGGACTCACGCTCGAGGCCTCACTGGTCATCGACCGCAGCGTCTTCGATGGCAACGCCAGCGGCAGCGAGCCGTACCTCGCGTGGTCCGCTGGCGTGCGCCTCGACAGCTCATGGACGAGCGCCTTCGCGCTGTCGTTTCGCTTCGCCTACGTGAGGCGAGAGAGCACCGGCATCGCAGGCGAAGGCGGCCGTGCGGGCATCGGCCTATTGCTGCGGCCGGCGCCGTGGCTCGTGCTCTACGCCGAGGCCGCGATCGACGCGACGACGGTGCCCGCTTGGATGAACGACGGCGGCGCGCTCTTCTCGTACACCAGCTGGCTCGGCGGCGGTCTGCGCTTCGAGTTCGGACACTGAGCACTTCGCTCGCGCTCAGCGCACCATGATCATGCCCTCGTTGCCCTGCAGCTCACCGCCGTTGGCGCAGTCGGTGTAGTTCACCGAGAACTCGCCGGCGCGCATGCCATAGAGATCGAGCCCGGACGAGTCGCGGAAGAAGAAGTGATCCGTCGCGCTCGTATGGCCGATGTACGCGAGCATTGCGGGTCCGCTGGGCGGCGGTGAACAAGTGCGGCCGATCGGCGTCACGTCGGTAGTCATATAGGCACTCGTCGTGTGCAGCATGATGAAGTCCACAGGCACCGTGAGGCGGTAGCTGCGATCACCCCAGTTCTTGTCAATGCCGCGCTTGCCAATGAGCACCTCGGTGAACGCGAGTGAGCTGCCAAGTCCGAGCGAATAGGGCTGAGAGTCGCCGTCCACCAAACCGCGCGCCGTCGTCCAGCCAAACGGCTCATCCATGTTGCCTGCGGTGCGGCCGACCAGCGTCCAGCCACCGCCGGAGATCGACATGTCGCAATAGACGTTCACCGGCGCGCGCGCGCTGTCGACGCGGATCTCGTAGATGCCATTCGGCAGCGGCGCGACCCGATTGTCGTCACGCAGCGCAAGACACGAAGGGTGATGGCTGCACGCGTCGAGCAATGGGTCGCAGCGGAAGCCGGCGCAACCGAGCGGATCGCACGTCGATGCGCCGAGATCCGCGCCGAGATCGCCGCGGCCAAAGTCTCGCGGCGCGCCATCGAGCTCCACGCGCGCGTCCACACCGCCGTCGGTAGGCGGAACACCGCCGTCGCCGATACCGAGACCGCTGCGCTCGACGGCGCAACCAGCGGGGAGAACGAGCAAGGCGCTCAGCAGAAGGACGAAGAAGTGGCGCGGCATCATCGCGATGATACGCGCAGCGGCGCGTCGCGTTGACAGCTGACCTTATGTTCAGTACCGATCGGATCCCCGCGCCGAGCGTGAAGCTGGGCTTCGGATCACGCGGAGGTCTGTGCATGTCGTCGTCGTACGTACCGCTCTGGGTCAAGTCCTGCTTCAGCTTCCTCGAGGGCGCGAGCCATCCAGAAGAGCTCGTTGAGGCCGCGCACAAGCTCGGTCTCCCGGCGATCGCGCTCGGCGATCGGGATGGCGTCTATGGGATCGTGCGCGCCCACGTGAAGGCGCAGGAGCTCGGCCAGCGGCTGCTCGTCGGGACGGAGCTCAGCGTCGTCGCGGACGCTGCGCTCGACGACGACGCCGCCGAGCCCGAACACATCGTGCTGCTCGCCGGCTCGCGCGAGGCATACGCCGCGATGTGCAAGCTGGTCTCCCGCGCGCGGCTGCGCTGCGAGAAAGGGCGCGCGCGCGCCACGCCGGAAGAGCTGTGTCACGCAGGTCAAGAGTCTGCCGGTGCGCTGGTCGCGCTGGTGCCCCGGCCGGCGCTGCTCGCGCCGCTGCGCGATGCGTTCGGCGATGCGCTCTACGCGCTCGTCGCGCGGCATCGCGTCGCCGGCGAGAACGAGCTCGAGTCCGTGCTGCGACACGCCGCGGGGCGCGTCGGCGCGCGCATCGTCGCCGGCAACGAGGTGCTCTATCACACGCCCGCGCGACGCCCGCTGCAGGACGTACTCACGTGTATCCGGCACGGCACGACGCTGCGCAGCGCCGGTGCGCTGCTAAAGCCGAACGCCGAGCACGATCTGAAGAGCGACGCCGCCATGCGCGCGCTGTTCGCCGATGATCTCGCCGCGCTCAGCCGCACCTGCGAGGTCGCCGAGCGCGCGCGCTTCTCGCTCACGGAAATACGCTATCGCTATCCGTCGGAGCGGCTGCCGGAGCCTTATGGCGAGATCGACTGGCTGCGCGAGCTCACCTATCGCGGCGCGCGTGTTCGCTACGACGGTGAGCCGCCGGAAGACGTGCGCGCGCAGCTCGACAAAGAGCTCGCGCTGATCGCCGAGCTCGATTTCGGCGGGTATTTCCTGACCATGTGGGAGATCGTCGAGGAGTGCCGACGTCGCGGCATCCTCTGCCAGGGGCGCGGCAGCGCGGCCAACAGCGCGGTGTGTTTTTGCTTGGGGATCACTGCCATCGATCCGGTGAAGATGGATCTGTTGTTCGAGCGCTTCTTGTCGCGTGAGCGCGCCGAGCCGCCGGACATCGATCTCGACATGGAGCACGAGCGCCGCGAAGAGATCTTGCAGTGGGTCTACGAGCGCTACGGCAGACGCCACGCCGCGATGGTGGCCAATCTGATCCGCTATCGCAGCAAGAGCGCGGTGCGCGACGTCGGCAAGGCGCTCGGCCTGCCGGTGACGGCGATGGATCATCTGTCAAAGCTGCTCGGCTATCGCGAGGGGCTCACCGCAGAAGCGCTGCGCACCGCGGGGCTCGATCCGGATTCCCCGACGATCGCGCTGCTCAGCGAGCTCTCGGCGCAGATCCTCGACTTTCCGCGGCACCTCTCGATTCATCCGGGCGGCTTTCTGCTCGGACACGAGCCAGTCGACACGCTCGTCCCGATCGAACCGGCGACGATGGAGGGACGCACCGTCATTCAGTGGGACAAATACGACGTCGAGGCGCTCGGCCTGTTCAAGGTCGATCTGCTCGCGCTCGGCTCGCTCACCGTGGTCGAGCGCTGCTTTCAGATGTTGCGCGTACACCACGGCGTCGACCTCGACATGGCACGTGTGCCGCAAGAGGACGCGGGCACATATGCGATGTGCGCACGCGCCGACACCATCGGTGTCTTTCAGATCGAGTCGCGCGCACAGATGTCGATGTTGCCGCGCCTCAAACCGCGCACTTTCTACGATCTAGTGATTCAGGTCGCCATCGTGCGCCCGGGTCCGATTCAAGGCGATATGGTGCATCCGTATCTGCGCCGCAGGGACAAGCTCGAGCCGGTCGAGCTGCCCCATCCGGATCTCGAGCGGGTGCTGATGCGCACGCTCGGAGTGCCGATCTTCCAAGAGCAAGTGATGAAGCTCGCGGTCGTCGTCGGCGGCTATACCGGTGGTGAGGCCGATCAGCTGCGCCGCGACATGGCCGCGTGGAAATCGTCGGGGCGCATCGAGGCGCACCACGATCTCCTCGTCTCCCGCATGGTCGCGCACGGCATCACCGCAGAGTTCGCCGAGCGCGTCTTCTCGCAGATCCGCGGCTTTGGCGAATACGGCTTTCCAGAGTCTCACGCCGCGAGCTTCGCGCTCATCGCATACGTCACCGCGTGGCTGAAGCGGCACTATCCTGCGGTGTTCACCTGCGGCCTGCTCAACGCGCAGCCGATGGGCTTCTATGCGCCCTCGACGATCATCGAAGATGCCAAGCGCCACGGCGTCGAGGTGCGCGCCATCGCGATCGACAGCAGTGAGTGGGACTGCACGCTCGAAGACTCCGCGCGCCCGATGACGATCCGCGCAGACGGCGCACGCGTGCGCGGTGGCCCGGCGATTCGCATGGGCCTGCGCTACGTGCGCGGCCTCGGCAGCCGCGAGCGCGAGCAGCTCGAGGCGGCGCGCGTCGACGGACCCTTTCGCGACGTCGAGGACGTCGCTCGACGTACGGGACTCAACTCACGCGCCATGCTCGCGCTCGGCGAAGCCGGCGTGTTCGAG